>Ga0307476_10001977_pt1 | contig 12327 bp, 11 predicted proteins | sample atmos_gasesECM2C_2_FD_203314 | JGI IMG/M metagenome (GOLD analysis project Ga0307476, IMG submission 203314) | Hardwood forest soil microbial communities from Morgan-Monroe State Forest, Indiana, United States - atmos_gasesECM2C_05 | ecosystem: Environmental > Terrestrial > Soil > Temperate... | reverse complement strand
GCCGCCGCCACCCTCAGGGTTCACCCAGCCGCTCGTCTGGCAGAGCGAGGCGAACGCCCCGCAGGGTCTGGCCGAGGCGCAATCGGTCGTATTGAATGGGAAGTTATATGTTTTCGGCGGATACAACGTCACCACGCCGGACTACCAGCCGACGGCCCAATCGGAGGCATTCGATCCTTCCACCAACACGTGGAGCACACTCGCGCCGATGCCCACCGCGGAAACTCACATGGGCGTAGCGACCGACGGGCGATACATCTACGTGGCCGGCGGCTACACATTCGATCCCAAGACCACCTTTCAAACCTTCTCCACTGCCAACGTCTTCCGTTACGACCCCGCGGCCAACACCTGGAGTACGTTCACCTCTCTGCCGGCCCCGCGCGGAGCGGGCGCGCTGGTCTATCTCGACGGGCAACTGCACTTCATGGATGGCGTCGATCTTACCCGCAACGGCCAAACCGAGCATTGGATCTTGAACCTGGCGGACGCCAATCCGCAATGGACCGATTCGACCTTTCTTCCGCAGTCGGCCAATCACACCGCGGCGGTAGTCCTGAATGGGAAGATTTACATTGTCGGCGGCCAAACCACCAGCGACGACTCGACGACGATCACCAACGTGTGGATGTGGGACCCGGCTAATCCCTCGATCTGGACGGCAGTGGCCCCGATGCCGATTCGCCGCTCGCACGCCGTGGTGGCGACGATCGACGACCGCATCGTGGTCGCCGGGGGGACCACTGCCAACGATGTTCCTTTGAACAGCGTAATTGTATACGACCCCAACACCAATTTGTGGTCAACCCAGACCTCGCTTCCAGGCCCGCGGCTTGCCCCGGTGGGAGGCGTAATTGGCAATCAGATCATCGTTGCCACGGGATTCGGAAATGGATTGAGCACGCAAACGTGGGTGGCGATCGTTTCCTAAGCCGTGCCAGCGCCGACTCTGCGACGAGGCGCTCATTTGTCCGGCATGCGTTCCAGCGTGGCCGGCTGCGTCGCGGCCCGGACGGCACGGAGACGACGCTCCCGTTCGAGCCGCCGCAGGCGGTCTTCGGCGGTTTCCTGCGCCGCAGGCGCCGGGTGGGTCGTCGGACAGAGGGTCGCGAGCGGCCCGATGGACCTCAGCGTGGTTGTCACATCGGTCTTATCCCACAAGACGCCGACGGTGTCTTCCACTTCCCGCCGGGTATATCTCTCGCGGCGAACGGTGCGGCCGCGGTCGTCAGTTACCGTCACGGTAAACTGGTCCGAATCCGGGTTGGCGCGGTCGCAGTCGAGCTCCATGCTCACCTTGCCGGCCGACAGGTACTTGTCGCTGGACAGGCGAAGCCGGTCCACGCCCCATTGATAGAGCCAGTAGGCAATCATCGTGTCGAGCAGCGTCTGGTGATCGACGCGGCTCACCGGCGTGAGCATGTTGTTCCACATCTCATCCAAGGCCCGCTGGTCCTCGGGAGTCATTCGCGGGGTCATCGGCATAACCATCGGGCCGCAGCCGGACAGGAGCAGTGCCAACAGAGCGGTCGACACGCTGAAACAACTCGATATCGAGAGCAATGTGAGATCTCCTGACGGGTTCAGTGTGACTGGACCACATGAGGTTCAGTTTTGTTGAGCGATCACGTCGCCTTTGTCGCGATTCCATCGCCGATTGTGGTATCTCCAAGTCCGCGCGTTACCATTTCTCGCGGAAGTCCGTCCACCCACCAACCGGAGTCGCACCATGTTTCATCGAGTGGCAATCGCGGCGGTCATGGGATTCGCGTTTGTGTCGGCCTCGAAGGCGCAGGAACAACTGCGAACGTCGTGGCTGGATCCGGGCTCGGTCAATCGACCGGAGGAGATCCTGGAGCCGCAGACACGGGAAGCCGATCTCGCGGCGCACAAGGCGCTCAACGGGGTCCTGGCCGACGTAAAACTCGACGACGCTTCGATGTCCGATGCGATCGACACGCTGCGGCGGATGAGTAAGGCCGAAATCTTCGTCAACTGGAAATCACTGGAGAGCGTCGGCGTCCGCCGAGACGCGCCGGTCACGCTTCACCTTCGCAACCAGAAGCTTGCGACCGTCCTCGACGTGATGGTGCTGATGGTCGGCCTCGGCCATGGCAAGCTGGGTTACACCGTCGATCAGGGCGTGATCACCATCTCGACGCAAGACGACCTTGCCAAAAACGTGGTCGTTCGCGTCTACGACATTCGTGACCTGCTGCGCGATTCGCGCAACGAACGTGAAGTCCGGGTCGGCGCCATCGAAAAGTTCATCATGCGGCAGATCGATTCGCATTCCTGGAAGGACTCGGGAGGGAGCGTCGGGGCGCTGCGCGAACTGGAGGGCCAGCTCATCGTTACCCAGACTCCTGAGAACCACCGGCGGTTGGTGGCGCTTCTGCAAGACCTGCGCGAGATGCGCGGGTAGGGCATCGTTACGGTTCAGGGAAAGGGTCCGTCCAGGAAAAGGATCAGAAGGTCAGAAGCCGAAAGTTGTGCTCAACGACAAAAGGATCATCGGCAACCAACCGAGCCGCGGCCGCACCGGCGGCGCTCTCTGGTCCGATGTCACCGACCCGGGCCGATTTATCTCCAGGGCGATCACTCCGAGGGGTAAGCTATCAAAATATCGTTATCCGGCCGGTGGATGGCTAGTGCATAACACGCTCAGGGCGCATAGGCGAGGTAAAGCATCATTCCGGCGGCGTACGCGCAGCTGGCGGTCAGGCAAAGGACTCCCCAAGAGTGATTCTTGACACGTTTCCACCACAGGTAGACGCCGCTGATCGCAAACAGAATCATTGACAGCCCCGCAAGGTCACAGAAAAACGCATAGGCATCGAAGATTAGCTGACCGTCATAACCGCGCACCTTGTGGAGCATGATAAGCGTGCCAACCAAACCTACGCGTTGAGTGGTAAGGTAGATCAGGTGCGCTCGAGCCGGGACATCGACGCGGATCATCGTGCCCGGGCGAACGACCCAGAAGCGCGTCACCTCCGCCGGCTGCTTCGGCGGGAACTGAATCCGCCCAACAAGCCCCAATTTCTTCTGCACCTCCGCCGCAAGCTGTTCGGTCGGTAGTGCACCGGTGGATTCAAGTGTGGCCATCTTTGTCGTTGGCGCCGGCGGCGCAGCAACGAACCACGGGCGATGCACCATCATGTAGCCGCTGACGAAATACATCATCAAAAAGATCAGGATGATCAAGCCGCAATACAGATGAATCTTTCGAATGACGTTGTACATATCTACCCATGGAACGTGATCAGAAGCATCAATGAGAGCGAAACCGTGCCGGCGGCGCCGAGCAGTGCCAGACCGATGCGCCGCTCACGCTTCCTGCCCGTCCACAGGTAAACGCCGCTGATCCCGGCGGCGACGACGACGTACGTACAGAGCTCGGTGTACCACGCCCAGGTGCTCGCCAGGATCGAATCCGGATATACAACCGATGAGCCGTGCAAGTCGCGGATCAACGCCCAAAAACTCATGCGCGTCTGCGTGATCGTTGCGCTGCCTTGGCTGGGATGCACGTCGATTTCGTACTCCTTGCCGGGGCGCAAAAGATGAGCGTGGTAAGTATCCGCGTCGATCCAGTCACCGTCGGCATCGGTAAAGGGTACGGCGAATGATCCAAGCGCATGAAGAATCGCCCGGTTGTTTTCACGCCGGATCTTCAGCGCTTCGGGGTCGTTCTTGCCATCAGTTCTCGCCAGTGCAGGCAGTACCATCGGCTGCGACCAAGTTGCCACGCTCGCCGGCGACTGGGTGAACGGGAAAGGGTGATTGAAATTCAGGGTGCTGATCCCAAAGAGAATCAGGTAACTGAAGCAAAGCAGACCGCCATACATGTGAGCGTTCAGGATTATTTTTCGGAGCAAATAGACCTCACTTGATTAGGGATGCGCAATTCGGCCGTCCAGATTTTCGCCTGCTCGTCCACGCGAACCGCGGAGGTGAAGCCGCTGTCACCGTCAATAACGGCAGCACGCTGGTCATCATCGGCATGCGCCTGTAATCAATGTAGGTTCAGTAAGTTAGCAGCAATCGATCGGCGACGACCTCGCCCTCAAGGGTATGACCGCCCATCTGTAATCGGCGCAACATCGAGCGTCCGCAGTTGACCAACACTTCCCGTTCGAACAGCCCATCCGGGATCGGTAAGTTGCAGACATGGTTCCCCGAGCGCTTCGTGCCGTCGATGCTGAGGGCGACACGGACGCCCCGTGCCTTAGCATCGGCGATCACGCGGAGCAGTTGGTAAAGTCGGAACCTCTGCGCTCCATACAGGATGGCTTGACTATGGGTGTAGGGGGGATCGCAGTAGACCAAGTCACCGGCGTTCGCCAGTGCGAACGCTTCGCGGTAGTCGAGCCGTTTGAATTCCGTCCCTTGTGTGCGACGGTTCCACTCGTCTACTCGCCGGCCAAACGACTCGGGGGGCACGGGCTTGTGCGGACCACAGGGGGTGGACATGTAGCCGTCGGCCTGACGGAATCGGACCACGCCCGCGTAGCACGACCGGCACAGGAATAACAGGTCAGCCCCGTTGGGTTTCTTGTTATAGGAGGACTTGATGCGTTCGTACTCGACGACCTTCTCTCCCATCATCATCCGGTCATAGCGCTCGGCATACCACCGCTTCAGCGCGGCGGGATCGGAGTGGAGGGTTTGCCAAATCTCGATCAACGGCCTGAACGTGTCCGAGCCGATTGCCCGCTTGGGCTGAAGCGTGGCGAGCACCGCGGCGCTGCCTAAGAACGGCTCGAAGTATGTATCGAAGTCGCCAGGGAAATAGGAAACGATTTCGTGCGCCATCCGCTGCTTGTTCCCAATCCACTTCAGGAGCCCCATGGTGAATGGAGCGACTTTAGCGCGGCACCCTTTTCCGAACAGCAGCATTTGCATCGCAGCATCGTCGCGTCGGGATCGCTCGGAGGCAAGCTGCATCACCGCCGAAACCATATGCGATTTTTGCATTCACGTCAAGGTGACTTAGTGTTTTTCCATGGCGAGCCGGTCCAGCTTCGGGGAAAAAAGACGGTTCCTCTCGCTCTTGCGACAGATGCGGCTCGACGCGGGATTGCGCCAGGAAGATTTGGCCGATAAGCTCGGCGAGCCGCAGTCCTTTGTCAGCCGGTACGAGTCCGGCGAGCGCCGGCTGGACGTGCTGGAACTTCGCCGGATCTGCAGACTCCTGGGCGTCTCCTTCACGGAGTTTGTCCGCAAACTCGAGGGACAGTCCAAGTGAAGCCCGATCCGCGCTTTGTCAACCAGCCAAAGCACTTCTGGGCCCATATCCGGTCGATCAGTCAGCACCTCGGATACACCGCGCGAGGCACCGGCCAGATTCGCGTGCCTGACTTGGGCTCGCTCGTGCAAGCGCTTGGGGACCTGGGCTTGAGCACGGCTCACATTGTCGGGAAGGATGCGAAGCCTACGGCGATCGGCGCATCGCTTGTGGCGTACTTTGCGCATCGTGCAGACGTGCTAAACAAGTTTGTCGAGCCGCGGCTTATGGACGCCGACCAGGCTGCCGCGGCATTTAAGCGCATAAAAAAGGCCACCAAGTCCAAGCTCCCCATCCCAATGAACAAACAGAAGGGCGACAAGAAGAAGCCCGCCTACCTCACTGCAATCGTGAACATGCTGATCGATGCCAACATCACCGGGGCGGACTGCGATTATGATCCGCGCGAGTTGACGACCTTCACGCACATGAGCGCGCCGCTCCGCACGCTTGCGCGGCGTGTGGATGGAGCCTTCCCCTGTGCGAAGAACCCGATCGCAGTCTGGGAGATCAAGGAGTACTACTACACGACGACCTTCGGTAGCCGTGTGGCTGACGGCGTATATGAAACACTCCTGGACGGGATGGAGTTAGAAGAGCTTCGCCAGTCCGAGAAGATCGATTGCAAGCACTATTTGATGATCGACGCCCGATTTACTTGGTGGGATTGCGGCCGATCCTATCTGTGCCGGATCGTGGACATGCTCCATATGGGCTACGTCGACGAAGTTCTGGTGGGCACGGAGGTCCTCGACCGCATGCCGTCGCTGGCGAAGGAATGGGTTGGATTCCTCAAGGCGCGTGATGCCCTGAGGCGATAGAGATCGCGTCCGTCTCAACGCTTTCTCGCCCCGATCTGAAATCTCGTTGCCGTCGAATTCGTCAACCCCTTCGGGGCAGACCTCGAAGTCGTCGAAGTCGAGGAAAGGCCGGATCGTGGCGGTCGTGCGTCACGGGGGGCATCGCAGAGGTCGTGAAGCTGCTTGTTAGCGGCGTAATTCCAAAACACCGAACCTCTCCGGCGTGTGCGTCGAGCCGGTGAGCGTGGGGTTCCACGCCAGGAATGCGTTGGCGGCGCGGTCGGAGCGGAAGAGATTCAAACGCCAGCGGGCGCCGGCCTCCGGCGGCGGGGCGTGGAGGGCGGCGATGGGGATGCGCAACTCGGCCGTCCAGATTTTCGCCTGCTCGTCCACGCGAACCGCAGAGGTGAAGCCGCTGTCCCAGGCGAAGTCCTTGTCGGGGAGGTGGATGGCCACGTCCAGCCGCTCGTTGGTTGGGGCGACCTCGAATTCGCCGTAGCGGCGGATGTCAGCCGCGTCGGTGCCGAGAAATACTTCGACGACATCGCGGTCCCACAAACCCAACCGCTTGGTAATCGATGGCGGATCGAAGACGGTCAATTGCGTGTACGGACAGGTGAACGCGAAATACAGATACTTTGCTGACCAGAGGCACCGCACTTGTGTCGATAACTCTGGTCGCGGCTGACCCTCCCGCAGCGTGTATTCGATTCGAGCGACAGCCGCGTGTTTCCACGCGGGTTTGCTCAGGTTGCCATCCGGAGAGAAATCGTTGTCGATCCGGCTGGCCCGGATCGCGGGCGGCGGCAGCGAGCGGGCCAGCAGCTTTCGGGCGTTGTCGAAATAAATCTTCCGCACCACCGACGCCGGCAGACCCACCGAGCTGATTTTCCAATCGCCCTGGATCGGCGTCATGTGCTCCCAGTCGCGGTCGCGCGTCTCGAGCCAGCGCCAGTGTTTGGAAAAGAAGACCTCGGCATCATGATCGGTGGGCGGCGGCTCGAAGCCGCTGGAGCCCAGGATCAGTCGGTCGTACACCTGAAAATCCGTGCCGAAGAGGATGCGGTCCTGATACTTGATGATGAGCTGCCGCACGGCGTCGGGGTCGTGCCGGCCGATCTCGGGGATGCGGGCCGCCAGGTCGGCCATCATGTTGGGGTGTGTTGCCAGCGACTGGTCCACCCAGTCCAGTTCCTCGGCGTTGTTGGCGAAGTGGACGCAGACGAACATCGTGTGCGGGTGGCGGGCGACGACGCGGTTGAGCGATTCCAGCAGGTCCTTCCAGGCGGGATAGCGCGTCTTGTCGCCGAACCACCACATGCGATGGCCCTTGAGTTCCTGCCAGCGTTCGTTTTGCTCGTTGTAGGGCTCCCAAAACGCCTTGGGATCGGCAACGTGAATCGAGATGGGCATATCAAGCTGCCCGCATCGCTCCCAAACGGGGTCGAGCTTGGGATCGTCGACCCGTAGCAGCCTGCCCTTGCCATCCCGCAGGTAAAGACCCAGCCGCTTGAATTCCTTGAGCCCGGCGGCGCCCAGGCGATGTCCCTCCTCGATCTGTTTGACGGCCCGCGCTGACCAGTCGGGATCGTCCCAGCCGCGATAGTCGATCAGCATGTAGTGAAGGATTCGGCCGGTGTACAGCTTGTCTGCCAGTGCCTTGTTGCGCTGGAAATCAGACGGCGCGCCGTTGGGACCGCCAGTGACGGTACCCGTGCCAAGATTGATGACCATGCCGATGCCGACCGAGTCCATGATCTTCACCGCCCGCGCCAGGTGCTCGGGGGTGAAGTCCAGGTGCTGGTGCATGTCGATCAAACGGTGCTCGGCCCGCCATTGATCGGCCTGGGCGCGGACGGCCGCAACGTCGTCCGAACCTGCGGCACAGCCCGTCACGCTGAGCCAGCCGATGAAAAGAAGGACGATAGCGGTTCGCATGTGGAGGTGCCTTTCGAGATGACAGCGTAATACTGCCGCGGCGTCTTGCAATTCCGCGCTCGCCGCTTACGCTTCGCGCGCTCATGTCTTCGGCGTCGAAAATAGAGTACGCAACCGAGACGGCGGCGCCGTTGGAGCGGGGACTGGGGTTGGTCCAGGCTTCGGCGCTGAACATCGCCAACATGGTGGGGGTCGGGCCGTTCATCACGATCCCATTATTCCTTGCGGCGATGGGCGGGCCGCAGGCGATAGTCGGGTGGGTGGTCGCGGCGGTGCTGGTTCTGTGCGATGGGCTGGTCTGGAGCGAGCTGGGCGCGGCGCTACCAGGCAGCGGCGGGACTTATCACTTTTTCCGCGAGATTTTCGATCGCTATCCGTGGGGGAGGCTGATGCCGTTCCTCTTCATCTGGCAGTTTCTCATCAGCGGCACCCTGGAACTCGCTTCCGGATACATCGGCGCCCTGGACTATGTGAAGTATGCGTTGCCAGGCCTGGAGCCGTGGTTCGTGAAACGACACGTACCGGGCGGTTTGAGCGCCGTCGCGGCGGCGAGTTGCTTCGTGATTGCGCTCATGTTGTGCGGGCGAATTCGCGTGGTGGGATGGCTCGCCGTCGCGTGGTGCGCGGGGACACTCGTGACGGTGCTGGCGGTGATCGCCGCCGGGCTTACGCATTTCAACGGCTCGCTGCTGCGGATGCCTCCGGGCGCGTTTCATCTGAACCTGGCGTGGGCCGTCGGTTTGGCCGGGGCGATGCGGCTGGCCGTGTACGATTACCTGGGCTATTACAACATTTGCTATCTGGGAGATGAGGTGCGCCAGCCGGCCCGCACTATTCCCCGCGCGGTGATCTGGTCGGTGGTCATCGTGGCGGCGTTGTACCTGACGATGAATGTTTCCATTATCGCGGTGGTACCGTGGCGGGAGGCGATGGCGTCGCAGAACATCGCCGCGATGTTCATGGAACGCCTGTACGGCCGCGGGGCGGCGATCGTTTTGACGGGGCTGATCATCTGGACCGCGGCGGCGGGCTGCTTCGCGATGACGCTGGGATATTCGCGGATTCCATTTGCCGCCGCGTTGAAGGGTGACTTTTTTCCCGTTTTCAGCCGCTTGCACGGCAAGAAGCGATATCCGTGGGTTTCATTGTGGGTGATCACGTTGCTGACAGCGGCGTTTTGTTTTTTGCCGCTCGGGAAGGTGATCGACGCGGCGGTGGCGGTGCGCATTCTCGTGCAGTTTGTCGGGCAGATCGTCGCGCTTCGCGTGTTGCGCACCACCCGGCCGGCGGCGTCGCTGCCGTTCCGGATGTGGCTTTATCCGATTCCGTCTCTGTTGGCGCTGGCCGGGTGGATATTCATCTGGGCCACGTCGGGGCGTGTGCTGCTGGTTTCCTGCCTGGGAATAATTGGGAGTGGAATTGTGGTCTTTGCCGCGTGGCGGCTGTTGGCGGGGCTTGTGGTTCGCGCGCCGAAATACTCGGATGTAGTGCAGGAGACGATCTATCGAGAATTGCCCAAGCAGCCCCCTCCCTAGGGTTAATTCATCCATGCAAAATGTTGGGTACTCCGGGGGGAGGGTTAGGGCCGCTGTGATCGTCACCCACCTGACAGTGGCGTTGCCGCGCGCTCCGACTTGACGATCAAGTCCGGCAGTTCGCGGATGCTTTCAATGAGGTGAGTGTGCGGAAACTTCTCCAGCTCCGGGGCGGTGTGCGATCCGGAAGTCACGCCGACCACGAGGCCGCACCCGGCATTGGTTCCTTCCAACAGATCAGCAGGCGTGTCGCCGACTTTGGCTACCTCGGCCGCATTTTCCACGCCCGTACGCTTCATCAGGCAGTAGATCATGTCCGGCGCGGGACGCCCCGCGGCAACGTCGTCGCTGGTCGCTACCGCGTCGATCAGTCCGCTTGCGTTCCATCCCAGCCGCCGCATCACCGCATCCGCGATCGTGCGGTTAAAGCCGGTGTCCAACGCCACCGCAAGCCCCGCCTTCTTAAGCCGCCGAAATACATCCGCCGCGCCATCGATTTCTCTGACGTCAGGCCCGTCGTTGTAATGTCTCAACATCCGCGCCTGAAAATCCCGGAACACCGCAGATACGACATGCGGTCCCGCCTGGTCCGTACGATCACCCGGGGCAAGTAACTGCGAAATGGCCAGAGGCTTTGGGATTCCCATGACTTGATTAACGGCCTGGCGGGAAACTTCGCAGCCGGCGACTTGTCTTAACGATTCTCGCAGGCAATTACAGACTGCGTCTCCGTCGAAAACGGTCGTGCCCGCCATGTCGAAGACAACGAGTTTGAGTATCATCTCACGATCGCCTTACTCGTATTGTAAAGAACAGATTAAACGCGACGCGAAGACGCGAAGCAAAAAAGTGGCGAATCATCTCACGGGTCATTTGCAGTCTGCATCGCATCGCGAGCTATCGCGCGACTGGGACATCATCGTGGTGGGTGCCGGCGTGCTCGGCACGTTCCATGCTTACTTCGCTTCCCGCCGCGGGTTGCGGACGCTCCTGATCGAGCGGGGTGATCTCCCTGGAGAGGCCTCCGTACGTAACTTCGGTACGCTCGTCCCCAGCGCCATGACGCCGGGCCTGTGGCTCCGTCGAGCCAACGAAAGCATATTGATCTATCGCGAACTGGCCCGGCAGGCGGGCTTCCCGCTGCAAAGCGACGGGACGCAATATCTGGCCACAACCACGGCGGAATTCGCAGTCCTTGAGGAATTCGCCCGCATCGGGCCCGCTCAAGGTTACGAATGCCGCCTTCTGACTCCCAAAGAATCGGTGAGCCTCAATCCGGCAATCGAATCGGTCAACTGCCTGGCAAGTCTTCATTTCCCCAATGACGCGCGGGTCGAACCCCGTGGGTTGCTCAAGACGCTGATCCCATGGCTGACGCGGGAGGCGGGCTGCGTCTACTTGCCGGGCACGACCGTTGTTGGCGTGGCCGTCGAAGGCGGCGAATGCCTCGTCCGGACCGCGTCGGGCGCACGGTTTTCGGCCCGTCATGTCTTCGTCTGCAACGGCGCCGATCTTCGTACCCTGTTTCCAGAGCGCTTTGCGGAAGCCGGCCTGATTCGCTGCAAGCTTCAAATGCTCCGGACCGTCCCGCAACGATCCGTGCGGCTGTCGGCGACGCTCGCCTCGGGGTTGTCGATCCGATGGTATCCATCGTTTAGAATCTGCTCGAATTGGAACCGGCTTCAGGACGAGCCGGTCGATCCGGAGTTGACTCGCCGCGGGATTCATGTGTTGATCGTGCAGGACCCTGACGGCCGAGTGGTGATCGGCGACTCGCACGAATACTCGACTGCGGACCTGGGCGACAACCTCGACGCCGGCACCGAAGCCCTCATCCTGCGCGAAGCCGCCCGGCTTTTGCACCTGCCGTCGTGGGAAGTCAGCGAACGCTGGCACGGCGTCTACTGCCTGCACCCGGAGACGCCCTTGTTCGAGCAGACGCTGGATGAAAGAATCCACCTGGTGAGTGGAATTGGCGGGAAGGGCATGACCACCGCCCCGGCGGTAGCGCGTGAATCGCTTGATGGTGTCTGTTGAACGGCTCGGCCAGTTGCGCCGATCTGACTGTCGCATTGGAAAAATCCATGGTCGCTCGGGAAGGCAAGATCACCGGATGGCTGCGGTCGGCGCCGCCGGCCGTCCTGACGTTCTACGCCATGGCGACGGCCTTCACGACTTATTTCTGCATGTACGCCTTTCGAAAGCCCTTCGCCGCGGCCCATTTTGCCGGCATGAGCTTCCTGGGGACGCGCGTCGAGCTCAAGACTGCGCTGGTCGTGAGCCAGATCATCGGCTACACGCTCTCCAAATATATTGGGATCAAAGTGTGCTCGGAGGTGTCGCGCCGGCGCCGGGCCGCCGCCCTCGTGTCGCTGGTACTCCTTGCCGAGGCGGCGCTTATTGCTTTTGCGGTCCTGCCGCCAACATGGAAGGTCGTGGCCATTTTTCTCAATGGCTTGCCCCTGGGCATGGTCTGGGGCCTGGTCGTCTGGTACCTGGAAGGCCGGCGCACCAGCGAGTTGCTTCTGGCGGGTCTTAGCTGCTCGTTCATCATCTCCAGCGGCGTGGTCAAGGACGTGGGGACCTGGCTGATGAGCCGGCAGATCAGCCAGTTTTGGATGCCCTTCGTTACCGGGGTGATGTTCCTGCCGCTGTTTCTGGCCGCGGTGTGGCTGCTGGACCAGTTGCCCGCGCCCGACCGCGGGGATGTCGAAGCGCGCCTCCAGCGGGCGCCGATGACTGCCGCCGACCGCCTGGCTTTCGT
>Ga0307476_10001976_pt1 | contig 12337 bp, 10 predicted proteins | sample atmos_gasesECM2C_2_FD_203314 | JGI IMG/M metagenome (GOLD analysis project Ga0307476, IMG submission 203314) | Hardwood forest soil microbial communities from Morgan-Monroe State Forest, Indiana, United States - atmos_gasesECM2C_05 | ecosystem: Environmental > Terrestrial > Soil > Temperate... | reverse complement strand
TCGGAGCCCGAGCTGTTCTGGGCGCTTCGCGGCGGCGGCGGCAACTTCGGTGTGGTGACGGACTTCGAGTATAAGCTCTATCCGGTCGGGCCGGAGATCGTCGGCGGGGCGATCGCGTGGCGGCTTGAAGACGTGAAGGAGGTCTTCGAGCTGTACCGGCGGGTCACCGCGGATGCGCCCCGCGAGATGGTGTGCACTATGGCGCTCCGCCTCGCTGCCCCGGTGCCGTGGATCGATCGCGATGCGCACGGCAAGCCGATAGTCCTGTTCACGGTCTGCGATCACGGGCCAGTCGCCGAGGCGGAGAAGCGTGCGAATCTGATCAAGTCGTTCGGAAAGCCGGTCGGCGATACCCTCGTCCGGCGTCCGTACACCGTCATGCAGAGCATGTTCGATGCGGGACAGCCGAACGGACGCCGCCGCTACTGGAAGTCGGAGTACGTGGAGAGCGTCACGTCGGACCTGCTCGAGACCCTGCTCGCACATTGCACCCGGATTGTGTCGCCGCTCTCCGCGCTGACGCTGTTTCCGCTGAACGGAAAGCTCAACGAGCTCCCGGAGGACTATTCCGCGGCGGGGAACCGAAAGGCGGGGCTCCTGGTCAACATCATGGGCGCGTGGGAAGCAGCAGCCGACGATGCCAGGAACATCGAATGGGCGCGCGCGGTCTGGGAGGCGTGCCGCAAGTTCTCGACTGGCGGGACCTACGTGAACATCCTCACGGAGGAGGAGGCCGATACACGCATTCATGACGCCTACGGCGCCAACTACCAACGCCTAGCCGAGATCAAGGCCAAGTACGACCCGCAGAACTTCTTTCGCGTCAACAAGAACATCCGGCCCCGCTGAGCGAGGGGCAGCCGGCTCGGTGACGACCGATCACGGGGGACGGCGCTCGATCTGCGCCACGAGGCGAGCGATCGCCTCGGCGGTTTCGTCGGGCTGCAGCGTCGGATGCAGATGGGTTCCGCGCAGGCGGATCACCGGCCAACCGCGCCGCTCAGCCTCGTCTGCGCTGTGCTCGTACAGCGCAGAGGTCTGCACGTACCCGGCGGGCACGTGGCTCCATGGCGAGAGCTCGATCACATCGTCGAACCAGTCCAGCCTCATGCGAGGCAAGCCGCGCTGAAACTCCTCGTACAGCTCGGGGTGGCGAGCCAGCACGTCGGTTCCCAGGATCGCCGCCCCGCGCTCCGTGCGCCACCACTCCGACCAGGGCGGCAGCAAGCCATCGCGATCCGCGCGCTGCTCGATCCGCTGGCGGAATTCGGGGGTCACCGGTCCGGTCGGCCCCCGATCCGGCGGGATTTCGCCGTCGACGATGATCACCCCGCGAACCGGCAGCTTGCAGGCGAGGTCCGCCACCAGCAGGCTCGCGATGCTGTGTCCCACCATGATGGGCGGTTCCGAGAGCGAGAGCAGCGCGACGAGCTGCGACGGCCACGAGCTCCAGCGAGGGGCATGCGTGGGGCCTCCGGCTGCGGTGAGGACATCCGGCAGGTGAACCTGCCAGTCCAGCGCCCGAAGCTTTCGGGCGGTCGGCCGCCAGCCGGAGACTCCGACCAGCGGCCCTGCGACGAGAACGAGTTCGGGTTGCATGGTCAGCGCTGGATCGCCAGGAACTCGGGCTTGAACTGATCGCCACGGCCGATGTTGATCGGGAACACCTGGTAGGGCAGCGTGAGCTTCTCGAGCGCGATGCTGACCTTCTTGCCGTTCGGCGGCGCCCCGGATAAGAGGTCGATCATGGCGCCGTGCGTAGCGCGCCGGCTGGGGTGTACATGTAGTCCGAGCCACAGGCACCATCGGTTAGCGGGGAAGGCCCTTGTCGCCATGCACCGCGACGCTACCAACGCACCCTCCTCCGCGAAAGATGCCGGAGCTGGCCTCACGGATCCATGTCCGCGCCCACAGCGTGGAGGGAGCGGTCGTCGAACGGGGCGCGGGCGGCGCCGGCGGACCGCGCAGCGGTGCGCGAGGTCGTCGCGTGACAGCAGGCGGAGCTGAGCGTAGTGGATGATGCGCCGTGTCAACAGGCGGGCTCGACCTCGTGCTCGCCGAGCCGGCGCCCGGGTCCTGCGGCGCGCGCTTCGCGACCGGCCTCGGACGGCGCGGACGGTGCGGCCGACGCCTCCTTCGCCGAGCTTCGTCACGAGCCCCTGCTTCTCGCCCTCCGCGTACCACCGCCGAGCGACTCGGTCGCGCAGCCGATCGTCGACGCGAGGCTCGGCATCCGCGTGGACCTATGCGCGCCTGCAGGGCGCCTCTCTCCTCTCCCACACATCATCGCTGGCTAGCCTACCCGCTGTTGCCGCCGGCTTGCCGAACTCGCTCGGCTTGCCGAACTCGCTCGGCTTGCCGAACTCGCTATAGACTGCCCTCGCATGTCGAACGGGATCTTACGGGCCTTGTTGCTCTCGTGCGGGCCGATTGTCACGAATGCGTTCGCACGTTTCGCGTACGCGCTGGTTCTACCGGCAATGCGGACCGATCAGAACTGGAGCTGGTCTCAGGCGGGCTTGATGAACACCGCAGGGGCAGTCGGTTACCTGGTCGGTGCGGGGCTCACGCGCATGCTGGTCAGTCGCACTGGAAACCGTCGCCTGTTCCAGGTCGGGGTCGTGGCGACCGCGATGGCGATCGTCGCGACAGGTATGACGGCCCGCTTCGAGATGCTCGCGCTGCTACGCCTGTTCGCTGGCGCGAGCGGCGCAACCGCCTTCATCTGCGGCGGGGCGCTGTCGGGAAATCTTGAACCGAACAGGCCTGCGATAGCCACCACCTGCATTTCCATCTATTACGGTGGTATCGGCATCGGCTTTGTGTTCGTCGGGATCTTCATCCCGTTGATACTCGAGGCGAGCGGTGATGCCGGCTGGCCTGCGGTCTGGACGACGATGGGGTACGTGGCGATGGCGATGGCCGTGCTTGCGGTGTGGATAGCCGAGGGAATCCAGGAGCCTGGCAATGCGACCAAAACCGCACGCTGGCAGTTGCGTCCGTTTCTTCCCGTCTTCATCTCCTTCGTCCTGTTCGGGGGAGGCTTCGTTGGATACATGACCTTCGTGATTGCCTGGATGCGAGGCGAGGGTGCAAGCAAGTCGAGCATCATGACGACGTGGAGCGTGCTCGGGGTTGTGATCGTCATCGCCCCGCTGGTCTGGACCAAGATGCTGGAGCGCCACTTGGGCGGCCAGCCCATGGCGGTCGCCCTCGGATGCGCGGCCGCCGGTACGCTGATTCCTTTACTCAGCACCATGCTCGGCTGGATGGTAGTGTCGGCCGCCTTTTTCGGATCAAGCCTATTCTTGGTAGTTGCAGCGGCGACGTCGCTGATCAAGCACGGTTGTCCCAAGCAGGCCTGGGGAGCGGCGCTAGCCACGTTCACGTTCGCGTCTGGCGTGGCCCAGATCATTGCACCGGTCGCCATCGGCTGGCTCGCCGACGTGACGGGATCGTTACGACTCGGGCTGGCTGCCTCGGCCGCGTTGCTGGCGCTGGGAGGAGTGATCGCGCTCGCCCAGCGCAACGTGCTGGAGAGAACGATCGCGTCGCCGTAGCCATTCGCCCGGGAACCGGATTCTATCTCGAAGATTCTACTTTCGGCCGGATACGAACACGCGTGCCTTCAACATGTACGCCTTCCCACTACCAAGCCAGTCATCGACGTCCCGATCGAACTGTTCGAGGTCCTGTTGCGACCAGATGCCTTGTCGTACGAGGTGTCGCCTGACATGGGGATGCTCGATTCGCTCGAATTCTTCGCGATTCATGGCGGAAGAGGTTGCCAGATATGTCACGACGTTACGGAAGCCCGCTCCAGGGAGGAGATCGCGGGCCAACTCGAAGCCCAGTTGGCAGTTTGCGCCTCGCTCGGTCAGGTATCGTTCCCATCCATGCTGCAGCCTACGAATTGCATCGCTGTGTGACTTGGGAAGCACGAACCATGGAATTCGAAAGTCGACGTCGAACACCGCCAACGTCCCACCCGGAACGAGGGAGTCATACAGAAGATGCGTCGCCCGAGCAATATCCTCAAACCATTGATAAGACAGTCGTGAATAGCAAAAATCAAAAGTCTCCTTCGGAAGTGGAGACTTGAAAATATCGGCCTCGAGAATTTCGTAATTGGTCGCCCCCGAGGCCTCCATCGTCTTCCGCGCATTGCGCAACTGATCTGGATCGCGGTCAACGCCGACGACCCGACCGCGGGGTACCATCGCCGCGAGACGCTCGGTCGCGTATCCTGGCCCGCATGCGCATTCAAGAACTCTGCTGTCCTCACGCAAGCCGGCAGCCCGCAACAGGACATCTTCGCTGGGCCACGAGACGGCAACTTGGTCACGTTGCCGGGCCATCTCCAAGTTAATCTGCGCTACCTCGGATGTAAAATCCGATGCCTTATAGCGTTCTAGCTCTTGGCTCTTCCCCATCAGAACACTGCTCCTCGTCGATGAACTACCTGATTCGCAAGATAGTACGACACGGTCATGTTATCGAACAACGCCGACCCCGTCGAGATGAACACCTTGGGTCTGTCACCGCCAGAGACATCCTGATTCATCATATCAAAGAACGAGTGAATATCGGTTGCCTGCAGATAGCCAGCTGCCAGCCATCTCTTCAGGTCCCCGCACGATGCGCTGTGAGGATGATCAACATAAACTCTGGGATGCTCGCTCGGGTCCAGATCGATTTCCGACTGACTGTCCGTATCCGCTCCGAGGGAGACCACCAGATCCGCCCAGAAATCCCGTCGATGATAGACCGGCACCTCGGCATCCGTCGCGAGTACGAGGACGTTCGCGGCCTCGATCTCCCGATAATCAGCCGCTCGCACGCGTGCCGACACCATTGGCGCAAGATCGCCTGCCACTTGCTCGCTTCGCGCTCGGACTCGATCGCAGCAGATGATCTCGTTCACGCCGCCGAGCGAGTTCGCGAAAAGCCCGGCATAGAATCCGACTCGGCCCGCACCAACGATCACGACTCGTTCTCGTGCAGGTTGGAGCTTGCGGATCGCAACGGCGGCGCAAGCCCCGGTGCGAGCCGAAGAAAGCAGGCACGCTTCGAACACGTGGGTAATGAAGTTCTCGATCGGGTCGAGGACGAGCAGCTTGCCCACTGTGATCTGCTCGGGAACCAGCCGCTGGCGACGGTTCGTGCCGATGACCTTGACGGTCTTCAGCACCGATGCCCCTCGCACGATGCACGGCATCACCCGGAAATCTCCCTTGCCCGGGCCATCATCGAACACCTGCTTGGGGGGGAGCTCCATCGAGCAACTCTTGTCCATGAGCCCGGTTAGGGTGTGCTCCAAATGATCGATATACGACCTCGGGTCGCGCACGAGCGCGGCGTGCACCTCGGCCTCCGTGACGTACGTGTAGGGCTCAGCGGCGAGCCGAAGCGACCGCGGCAAGGGGCGCGCCACTTCGACTTTGGCCACTGGGGCTGCTCCCTGTCCATTTGGGCTGCTCCCTGTCATTGGCGAAACCTCACCCGAGACTCGGGGCTGTTATCGGCCACGAAGATGCCTAGCCGACGAGGACCACGCTGGACCAGCGAACAGAGCAGCCGCTTCGTCGAGGGCTGACCATGATGGCTCCGCCGAGTCTTCAACACCGGAACCGCTCTTTGTAGGCGGAGAATGCTCGCTGATGAACCGTCAAGTCTAGTGAGAACATGGCCATGGAGTACACATGTCGTGACCGCCCGGGCAGACGCTCATCAATGATCGTCGTACGCAGGTGTGAGGCGTCGCAGCCGGCCCACTCATAGAAGCGCACTATCTCGCCGATGGGATCGACGCGGAAGTCCGAGAGTCTGATATCAAAAAAACGCTTGTCGATTGCATGATCGCGTCGCACGGATACGATATTATCAACCGCACGTATCATCTCTCGACTCCAGTGCTCACCTACTTGCTTCGGCTGTACCGCATCACTGACCATCGAACGAACCATGCACGACATCGAGCACCAGGCCGGTAAGACCTCCAGAGGATCTCGGTGCATTTGGATGAACTTCGCGTTGGGAAACGTATCGACGAGGGCGCGCAGCTGCCAGGGGTGAAAACAGTCTTTGAGCACCAGCCGCTGTCCACTCGCGCCGGAGCCACGCAGCAGTCTGAGCATGGACTGGTATTCGCGATACGCATGGCTCGGGTTGCGCTCGGCCAACCACTGTGAATACGAGGCCACATCTGCCCGAAATGAGAATATTGGACTCTCGAAGGTGTTCGAAAACAGGTGGTGACACTCGTTCGGCCCGTCCGCCGTCATCTGATGCGCGGATTCCATCCCGGGAGCGAGGCGGTAGTATTCACGGACCCACTCTTTCGCGTCGCTGAGCCTCAGGTCCCGCTGGTCCTCACCGACGAGGCCGGCCGGATTCAGCAACTCGAAGAGTCGAAGTACGCGGTTCGTGGGATCTTGGGCGAGCAACTCGAGCAGGTGGGTTGCCCCGGTTCGAGGAAGCCCCGCGATGATCACGACCTCCCCGAGGTCGGCGTCCGCAATCTGCGGATTTGTTCGCAGAGCTTCGCGAATGCGGACCCGGTTGACCAGCGCCCTGACCAACATGTCTTGGCAGCGCTTGACTCCAGTCGGAGTTAGCGATGCCTCACGGAGCGAGGATACCAACCGAGTGAAACCCTCGACAGGTTGTTCGTTGCTCCAGACCTCGCGGCCCGTCAGCTGTTCGGCGCGATGGATCAGCGCGTCGACTGGCGGAAACCCGGCGCTATCAACGAAACGTTCCTCCATGAGACCACTTTTAACACAATCCATATGCTAACACAATTCGTATGCTAACCCAATCCGTTCGCTGATACAATCTGTACGCCACGGGAAAGCACCACGAAATATATCGCCTTGGCCAGATCGCACTCCACCGATGACGAGCCCTTGTATCCCGCTGCGCGGGCCAGTGAGGTCTAGTCCTACCCGGTGACCCAAAGCGGCTCCCACTCCGGTTCGGCCTCCAACCCTTGTAAGTCGCGCATAACGACTCTGGTGCCCGAAATGGCGTCACGGGTATTCGGATCCGATGTAGGTGCTGCAAGGCGCCGTGATCACACGCAAGCTGAGCGTAACCCATCGGATCTATGATAATGTGGCCACTCGAGTAAGCAATCCAGTCCTGGGGACGAACTGCGGTGACGACGTCGACGGGGCACGTGCCATATTGAAGTCGTTGTCGCGAGCTCGTATAGTCTTCGCACATGAACGGGCGAAAATGCATCGTCGTGTGCACGCTGGGGCCGGCATCCCTCGTGCCGTCTGTTCTCCGGCGTTGGTCTCAACAAGGCGTGGGGTTGCTCCGGGTGAATCTTTCGCACGTGACTGCATCCGAGCTGCCGGCGATCATCGATACCGTCCGCGCGAATTGCCCGATTCCGATCTGCATCGATACCGCAGGACCCCAGCTACGGGTCGGCTCGCTGGCGCAACCGGTCGAGCTGCAGGCGGGCACCACCTGGGAACCTTCCGGTGCAACGTCGTTCCGACCCGCCGAGGCGGTCGCGCAGCTGCGGACCGGTGATCTCTTGAGTATCGCTCACCGTAGCGTGCTGGCGCGGGTCTGTGCGAGCGGCCAAGCCGGGCTGACGCTGGAGATCCTGCAGGGAGGACGGATCGGGTCGAACAAAGCAGTGAGCGTCAACCGTCCACTGGACCTCCCACTCCTGTCGGAACGGGATCTCGAAGCGATCGAGATCGCAGGGGCTCGGGGAGTGCTGTCGTTCGCGGTGTCGTTTGCCGGTTGCGGCGCTGACATCGCAGCAGTACGCCGACTCGTTGGCCCGCGCTCTCAAGTGATCGCCAAGGTGGAGTCGACCCGTGCGCTCGACAACCTCGACGAGCTCCTGACCGAAGCCGACGCGGTCTGGATCGATCGAGGCGATCTGTCCGAGGCCATTCCCCGTGGTCGGGTGCCCGAGTTGCAGGCCCGGGTATTGGCTCGAGCCGGGGAGCTGAAGGCTCCAGTATACATCGCGACCGACATTCTCGCGTCCATGGCGGACAGTTCGCAACCCACGCAAGCCGAGCTCAGCGATGTGCTTTTCTTGTTGTCGTCAGGTGCACAAGGACTCGTGCTCGCAGCTGAGACCGCCGTGGGCGTGCACCCGGTCCCCTGCGCGTCCACGCTCCTGGAGATGGTCGACCAGTTCGAGCAACTCGATGGGGAATCGGCCTCGCCCTCCGTGACACAGGCTCACTCGCCAACCACGGCAACTCTGGCGGCTGCAGCGGCCCCGGCCTTGCCGGTGCGTGCGCGGGCCACCGTGTCCGAAATCTCCAGCTTGTCTTCGGCTCTCGTCGACGCGTTGCACCGGGAAGACCCGCGGTCGAACTGGCCTGCGCGCTTCGAGAAACGTGGATCTGCCCGTGTCGCGGGTGATGTTGGCCTGGTCGGCGAAAGCATGACGACCGAATTCATGGGCCCGGCGGACTTTCGATGGATTCTTTCGCGTCGAGCTTGGAGTTGTGTGGCCGGAGTTGCCACGTACGATCCTGTCCGCGATCTGGTAACGGGTCTGTACGAGCGCATGCTCGAGATGATCAATGCGGACGTCTTGATCGTCGCGCTACGGACGACCGGGGACGCGGCTCGGGGTCGATCCGTGGAGGACAGCCGGCGGCTGAAAGCCGCCATGCTCCCCCATCCGCTGCTGAGATCGGGGCGCGTCCTCCTTGGCGCCCCACCCATCCGGAGCCAGCCCGAATCTCAGGACATGATGCTCGTGGCCACCGTCATGAAGAACCTGGGTTGTACCGACGTCGTGTTCGACCGATCTCACACCGAGAGTACTGAACGGACGTCAGATGTGACAGCCACGGCCGTAGCTCGGGCGCTCGGCGTGCGGATCTGGTCGGCGGATTCTGGGAGCGTGAAAGCATGGGAGTGACGGTCGAGCGCATGGCGATCCCACGTGGGCGAACCATCTGGGTGACGGGACTCTCGGGCGCCGGCAAGACGACCTTGTGCCGCGCCATGGGCCAGCTGCTCAAACCATCGATCCCCGAGCTGGTGCTGATCGATGGAGATGTCGTTCGGGAAGCATTTGGAGGCGACCTTGGATACGACGTGGTGTCCAGGGAGCAGCAGATCCGTCGGATCCAGCGGCTCGCGCGCGTACTCTCCGAGCAGGGTCTGGTCGTCCTCGTTTCCGCCCTCTACGCATCTCCGTCGCTCCTCGACTGGAACCGCCAGCATCTCGCGGCCTATTTCGAGATCTATCTTCGAGCGCCGCTCGCCGTGTTGCGCATGCGCGACTCGAAGGGGCTGTATCGAGCGGCGGAGGGCGGGAGCATGCCGAACGTGGTCGGCATCGATATCCCGTGGCTCGAGCCGGCTCGCCCAGACTTGATCATCGACGTAGAACGAGCTCCCGGCCCTCAAGAGCTCGCGGGGGAGGTGTTAGGCCACCTCCCCGACCTCGCCCAACGGATCGGTAGCATATGACCTCGATTGCACTCGACCGAGACCAGTTACTGGAAGCAGAGAATCTTGTCGATGGTGTGTTCGCTCCGCTCGATGGCTTCATGAATGAAGCGGAATTCCACAGCGTCGTGGACACCATGCGATTGCCCGGCGGCGAGGTGTTCCCGCTTCCCATCGTCCTGGACCTCTCCCCGAACCAGGCGACGAACCTGGCAAAGCACTCGACGGTCTCCTTGACGTTCGAGGGCCAGGTTGTCGGTGAATTCGAGCCGACGGATTCGTACCGCTACGACAAGATCGATCTGAGCCGAAAGGTCTTCGGCACCGATGACGTGGCCCATCCTGGGGTCGCGCAGGTCTTGAAGATGCAAGATGTGCTCGTGGGCGGGCGGGTGATGCTTCGAGGTTGGCGGAGGCGGCACCCCAACGCGTTGACGCCCCGCGAGGTTCGGGCGCTGGCAGCCGAACGATGCTGGCGAACGATGGCGGGATTTCAGACCCGCAACGTCCCACATCGCGCACACGAGTATCTGCAGCGAGCCGCACTCGAGCACGTCGACGGCTTGCTGATCCATCCATTGATCGGACGCAAGAAGGTTGGCGACTACACCCCCGAAGCCATCGTGGCGGGCTACCACGCGCTCTGCAACGGTTACTACCCAGCAGACCGCGTGATCTTCGGAGTGCTGTTGACCGCAATGAGGTATGCCGGACCACGCGAAGCCGTGTTCCATGCACTGATCCGTCGGAACTTCGGCTGCACCCACTTCGTCGTCGGCCGCGACCATGCGGGCGTCGGCAATTACTACGAGAAGTATGCTGCCCAGATCCTCGCCTGCAGCATGTCCGAGAGCTTGGGCATCGAGATCATGGCGCTCGCAGGCCCGTACTACTGTTTCCGATGTGCGGCCATCGTCACAGAGAAGACGTGCCGGCATCTCGGTTCTGACCCGGCAGCGGTGTTGCAGATCTCAGGGACCGAGATTCGCGCTCTCCTCGAGGCGGGTGAGCCTCCTCCCGAGTACATGATGAGGCCAGACATCGTCGCGGCGTTGAAGGGTTTCGATCTCGTGATCCGGCCCTGACCGCCGCCGCGCGGTCCTGCTCGGCCATTCCGCCTGCTCCTGATCGAGCAAGTCTTCCGAGACGACGAATGCAAGCTGCTCATGTGTTGGCCACCGGCGACGACATCGCCGGCGCCGTGGGCGACGCGCCCCCCGAGAACCGTTGCAAGGCGCAAGAACGACCACGCGCACATCGACGTTGACGATCCGACCGCCAGCGTGACAGGCGACCACCATCGCGATCCTGCGGGCGGCGGCCGAACCCGCTGCCTGGCCCGCGTCCGGCAGCGGCGACGAGAGCGGCTCGTGCTCGCGGCCGAGGGACTGCTTCGCACGACCGGCGAGCACGCTGCGATGTTGATCGACGGATCTCGCAAGGCGCGGGACGCGTGATCTTTCTCCGATCTCTGTGACTGCGAAGAGTCGCTTCCGCCGGCAGGTCGCTACTGGGCAGCTCACCGCGCGTCATCGTGCTCCTCCAGTGGGGTGACCGCCGGGCCCGTGGGCTGCCGCGCGCGGTGACCACCGGTCGCCGGCGCTACCGGCCCCAGCCGGGCAGGGCGGACGCCTGCCGGATCCACGCCGCCAGCTGCGCCTCGTCGAGCGCGTCGTCCTCGTGGATGTCGAGGTAGCGCGTGTCCTTGCCCCTGGACTCGCCGGGTGGGACCGGGCGCAGCGACGCGCCGCGGAAGAACGCCACCTTGACGTAGTTCGTGAAGGTGTGGACGCCGAGGAACCAGCCCTGGCCCTCGACGCCGTATAGCGGCGAGTTCCACTTGATCGCCTTGTGCACGCCGGGGACGGTGCGCGCGATCAGCGCGTCGAGGCGGCGCCCGACGCCGCGCTTCCAGCCCGGCATCGCCGCGATGTACGCCTGCACGGGGGCGTCGCCATCCGCCTTGGCGATGCGCGGGTTGCCGCCGCTCAGGAGCCGCGGCTTCGCGGTCACCGCCAGGCCGTTGCGCCGGGCCGCGGCGGTGCGTGTGCGCTTGCCGGCCGCCCTCGGTCGGGCCGCGGCGGGCTTCCTCTGGACGGCGCGGGACGGGCGCCTGGCCGCCCTGGGCTTGGCCTTGCTGGGCATGCGCTCCTCCTGGATCCGTCACATTCGGGGGCCGTGGCCCGTCCGTCAAGGACGAATCGAGATCGCCCCGCCAGGGACTGAGGCTGCCACGGTGGCCGCGCGCAGCGTGCGCCGGCCCGATCGACTATGGTTGGTGCGTTGTTCATGCGGCAGGAGCTCCTGTGATCGTCCTGTGCGGCGCCCAGCACGCCGAGCCGACCGTGCCGCGCGCCCTGCGCGACCTCGGGGTCAAGGGCCCGGTCGCCATGGTCACGGCGGGCTGGCAGGAGCGCGAGGGCGAGCCGGGGACGGTCGCCGACCCGGGCGTGCCAGCGGTCGAGCTCGCGCTGCACCGGCGCGGCGAGCAGGTGTTCGCCGACGACGCCGAGCTCGCGGCGGTGTACAAGGCGCGCCAGCTCAAGCTCAAGGGGATGCAGGACGCTTACCGGGTGCGGCTCGAGCACGCGGCGCAGGCGGCGCGCGCGGTGGCGGTGCGCGGCGCGGATCCGGCGCTGGCGGCCGAGGAGGCGGCGGCGTCGCTCGAGCTGATCCGGCACATCGATCGCGATCACCTGGCGCGCTGCCGCGCGGTCCACGCGGCGTTCGAGGCCGAGGTCCGGCCGCGCGAGCGGCGCGCGCTGGCCGGCCACCTCCAGGAGCTGCGCCGGGCGATCGAGCCGACCGACGCGATCGTGATCGCGGGCGGCCACGTCGCGGTGCTGCTCAACCGGCTCCGGCTGTTCGGGATCGCCGAGCTCGCGGGCGG
>Ga0307476_10001975_pt1 | contig 12337 bp, 6 predicted proteins | sample atmos_gasesECM2C_2_FD_203314 | JGI IMG/M metagenome (GOLD analysis project Ga0307476, IMG submission 203314) | Hardwood forest soil microbial communities from Morgan-Monroe State Forest, Indiana, United States - atmos_gasesECM2C_05 | ecosystem: Environmental > Terrestrial > Soil > Temperate... | reverse complement strand
ACTCCTGATTCCTGCAGCTCTCTGCGCGACAGGAACGGCCTGAGCGCTGCCATGGTGGAGGAGTTTCACTCTCTGCTGAAGGAGTTGCACGAACCTTACTCTAGCGCTGTGCCTGCACCGGACTCCGCATCTCGGAAGCGCTTGCGCTTTACTGGCCCGCTCGATGGCCGGAGCAGTGGGTGTGCCTATCGCAACTCAGAAAGAACCGATGAGGCATTCGACCGTAGGAATGACTCTGGCGTACGGAACCACTTTCCATGCGGAACTAAAGGCAGCCAGTGGCAGGATCACAGCGCAAGTGTTTTCAAACGGATCACGCAACGGATCACAAACCCCGTAAGTGTCTGAAAGATTGGTCGGGGAGAGAGGATTTGAACCTCCGACCCCCTGGTCCCGAATTCGATGGCCGAAAGAAGGCCGAGTGACACCGAGCGATCAGTTGTCGCACGGAAGCGCTGTGTTCACGAGGGTCTGACGTATCTTCGCTGCCCCTTACGTGTACCCGAGCGACACGGAGCAAACTCACGCGAAAGGGGTAGGGATGCTCGGGTTACGACACAAACAACGACACAACATGGAAAGTCCAGCCCCATGCGCGGCTGCCATTGTCCGACATGGCCCCCGTACACCGGCATGGGCACCCACACCTGCGCTATTCTCTAGCCAAAAAAAAATTACACAAGAAGAGGTACTCGTCCATGCAGATGTTGGATTTTCACCGCCACAGGGAATCAGAACCGGCTTCGTCTGGCGATCAAGCAAAGCTCGCGGAAGTTTCTTGAGTTTAAAGGTCCTCCCTCGGTAGGGTCAAACTGGAAAGGGGGATAGCTATAGACCGCGTGAAAATTCCTACACCCCCACCACGGACCCGGACGGGGTTGGTTCTGGCCCGCCCGCTCGCTCGCTTGCGCGTGGGGCAGGGCGTGCCGGGGCGCGTGCGTGGGATCGCACTGTGGACGCTCCTAGCTTACCGGAAGGGCAGCGTAGAGCCCCGTTGCCTGTCGGGGCCGAAGTCGGTTCGAGAATTCATGAGTACCGACTATCAAGAAGGTCATTCTGTAGGTTGCCGCTTCCCCACGAGGTCTCGGTATCCACGGAAGCCCTTCGACACGAGCAACTCAATCATTCGTTCAGCTTCCTTGCGGGCCAAGTCGCCGTCGTTTAACGCTCGCTTCAAAATGTCGTCAAGGTACTGATTCCATCCGTGAATGGCCCATCCATCATGGTCCTCCTCAAACAAGACGTGGACAATTCGCACCGATTCATAAGGATACTTGGTTGAAAGCCTATTTAGCGCTTCGACAACCGCAAAATCGGGATGTAACGTTCTAATGTATTCAAGAATCGGCATAGCCTGTCCAATGGCCCACTCGTCGGGAAACTTTCCGCTTGCTAACCACCAACCAAAAGTCGCAAGCTCATCGGCCTCTTCTTTCGAGCCTGCAGTAAGGAGCGCCGTCCTGCTTTCCAAAAGACGCATAAGCCGTGCTTGTATCTCTGCCGATAAAGGAGCTGCTTCCTGGCCCAGACTCCACCCAATATCACCAACCGCTTGTGCACGTAGCTTAACGCTCGCGGACGTGAAGAATTGAACAAGGAGAGGGTCGTCAAGTCCGATGACTCCATGAGCGTAATACTGCATCAGATGACTCGCGAGAGTGCGACCAATATCGTGCGCTGGATCATCGTTTTTCTGTAACGCTTTTAGTGCCATCAAATAGCATTTGCGCATTGCAGGCACCATATCGTGGACCGTCCCACCATATTGGAGGTAGGCGTTCCACGCGAAACGATCAAGCGTTTTCTCCTCCTTCAAGGCCCCCTCTTTGCCAGGAAATAATTTTGGGATAACAGACTTGAACCAGTCGATGTCTAACCATGCAAGCATTCGGAATTGCATCCCTAACATTTCACGAACAGCAGCGGAAGGCTCCTCGGCTGCATTAAGTTTTTGTTCGAGGACTCCTAACACCGGAGCGAGTGACGCTCGTGTGAACTCCGTTTCGGGAGTTGCAAGTTTTATCCATCGTCCGTACCTAATCATGGCCTCGACCCCGACTGGTCGGGGAGTATTCAGAGCGTAAGAAACGTGGCGGCTGGTCTCTTTCTTGTATTCGACTTCATCTTCTACGGTCGGTCGCGGTAAGAAGCAAAGAGCACGTACAACAGGAAATAGCTCCGCAGCCCGCGCAATGTCCAGACGCTTCTCCTGAAGGAAGAGGTCAGTCATAAACCGAGCCGCCGACATATGGGCCCAGTTCCAAGTCGCTTCACGGGCCCAACCGTCACCATTTGATGCGGCGAGAGCGTCCGTATGTTCCGCGACCCACCGTACCGCCCGCGCAACCGGATAGACATCAAAGTCTTTGTCCGTCTTGAGCGCAGCCGTAAAAGAATCGAGAATCGCGGTTATGTAAGCAGGATCGAGTTCAGTCGTCAGGAACCTCTCTAATAGCTCACTAGCATGCTGTGGGTCTTCAGAAACCCACTCACGCAGCGTATTCGCAACGCCAGCACGGGACGGTCGCTCGAAAGGGTGACCTGAAGCTGGTGGCGTCCATTCCTTCAAATAGTTCACCAGCGCTTCTATGGACATAGCTTTGAACGACTCAAGGTCAGTCGGGCTATGATCCTCAAGCTGCATCACGCCAGAACCGCCGAACTTGGATGTGGGTGGATTGTATTTTTCAACAAGATGGTCCAGCTGTTGTTTCCTAGTTTCATTTAGCACGGCAGCCAGCGGGTACAACCAGTCCAGTTTCCAACGTTCGACGATAGACGTTTTTTCAGATTCCACATTCTCAGGCCGAACCCGATGTTCTAGGTGATAGGTATAAGACCCAAGATTTGGCCCTGCCTCAATCCTGCGCAGAATCTCGTCAAGGGTGTCGTCTGGCAGTGCAGGTGCCCATTTCTTCAGCAGTTCGATGAATTCCGGATTCCTCGATGCGTGCTCGAATCTTCTAGAATCGTTTAGAAACTGCGCCAGTTGAGCCGGATCCGGATTATTCGCCCGAAGCAAAGTGAAAGCACGCAATCTGTCGAAAATCGGCCAAGTATACGGTTGAAGTGCCGACATGATCACAGGCGCATAATCTTCCCCGCGATTGCTAAGGACTTTGATTGCTTCAACGAGTGCGCTCACAGTCTCGTCTAGGGTCTTGTAGTGCGAACTGTATTCGAGATGCGACCGCCAGATTGTTGAGTAGTCGTCCGAATCGTCCTGCTGGTTGCTGCTGTGAATGGAGACCGCACGATTGAGGTTTTTTGCCAAGAACGCAACAAAGCGATCTGGAATCGCAAGCACCAGCGGTTCCATCACTCTCCTCAAGAATACTTGGGACCAAACGGGATCCATCTTGCCTTCAGGATCAAGGCTAGGTTTCCAAAGATGCGTGGTTCCGTCCTCAAGTCTTATGGGCGTGCCTTCATGAGTCTGTTCAGGAGCTCGTACCTCCAGCATCGCCGCAGTAAGCCCAAGTGCGGCTTTAGCCTCTCCGCTCTTTGCCAAATGTTCAACAAGGGCAGCAGCCTTCTCCGGATAAAGCGTAAATAGAGATTCCTGCTTCAAGACCCAAGCAGTTTCGCGTACCGTTAGGTCCCGAGCTAGTTCCGACGGTAGTCTTGCGGCGATATCAACCAGCAGTTGATGCACAAGCGGATTGTTGCTCTCAAAACATACTGGTTCGATAGCCGCAGCAACCTCGGCCGGCGAGGCTTCCGCCATTCGCAGAAGGTAATCTCCCTCTGGCCAGCGAGGAAGGCGAAACATGTCCCCGATACGTTCGATCGGTGGAGGATGGTTGAATCTGCCACGCTTCGATAACGGTCCGATCCAAGCTGGGTCGGAAAGTTTGCTGAAAAAATACTCATAGTTACCACCGCCCTTTTGAATCAGTTCGAGGGCTTTATCAACCTGCGCCTCAGTTGGCATTGTTGCCCTCCGCTAATAGAGCATCAATCTCGTCCAAGTCGCTGACAGGCCGTGGCTGCATCCGTCGGAGCAGAATGTCCTCAACTACAAACAACGTTCTCAAAAATTCATCCCATTCTGCCCGGCGCCCGTTGTGCGCTACTTTCTTGAAGTATGTGTCCGAATCGATCCATCGAGAAATCTCGTCGGCAACCACGTCCGAAGGCAACGCTGGCCCTCCCCCAGACAACTGGCTCAACAGCAAAGCAGTCTTCCTTCTATTTTCCGCGTGGTACGTGTCATTCCACTCAAAAAAGTCTTCAAGCGCTTCGTTTAGCGCATCCGAGAGGCCGGTTGGATTGCTGGTTGGATCGGGAGTCTGCGCGCTGAGCCGCCTAAGCCCCTCAAACGCCTTTTTGACCGGGACGAGCCGTTGCTTCATGTTGTCGCCGAAGACGACCGAACCGCCCGTGAGACTCGGGCAGTGCGCGATCAGCTCGCGGAAAGCATGTGCTGCCAATTGAAACCGATACGGATTGGTCTCGTCCTCCAAAACCCGGAGGCCCCCGAAATAGATATCGGCAATCGACGCACTCCGGCGGAGGAGTTGTTCGAAGAGCGCGCGTTGCTCATGCCGAAGAAACATGGTGGCATCCGCCGCAGACTGTGGGCACGGATAGACGCAACTTCAGAGCCGAAATCCATTATCCCCGATCAGCAAGTTCCCTGATAAAAACGTGAGTCTGGAGGCACTTCTTATGCTAGCCGCGATCCTTCCACTAGTTCCGCCAACGCCTGCCAGTGCCTAGGGTGTGGACGGCGTCGGCCCTTGCGAATGTCTGATGCATAGGGGACGGAGACTCCAATGATGCGCGTGGGTTTGTGACAACCTAGGCTTGACTATCCGGGATCTACACCCGTCCGAACAGTCTTGGCAGGCTCGTTCTCAATCCCTTGCTGATCTTCTCGACATTCACCAGTGATACGTTCCTGACGCCGCGCTCGATGCCGCTGTAGTACGTCCGATGCAGCCCACAGCGCTCCGCAGCCTCTTCCTGATTGATTTCCTGCTCCTCGCGGATTCGGCGGATTGCGCGACCAAAGCGAATACGGATGTCGAGCGGCATCGGCAGTCATCTTGGACGGCCTGTAGCCGATGCGTACACAGCCGATGAGTCACATTGTTGTTGACCTCTTCGCCGGTTCGGTCCAGTATGTAGTTTTCCCCGAGGCGCTCACCTTTCAGACACATTTTCCGGTTACGGAGGGGACCATGTTGAAGCGAGCCCCTTTGGTCTGCTGTGCGGTTTTGTCGGTCGTGTTCGTGTGGGCACAAGCACCTACCAAAATCGACCCTGGGAGCCAACCTGCCGCGAACCAGTTGGCCGCGATCGCGCGCACGATCAAGGAATGCCCCCGCGCATTAAGTCGCGAGAAAAAGTGGGGCAAACAGGCAGAAGAAATTGAGCGCTGGTACGTTGGCCCTCCCCAGAACGTTACTTGGGACGTTGTGCCCGGGAGTTCAGTCCGCTCTCCATACGTGGGGTACATCGAGTTTTCTCTGGGGTGGGATTACTGGGTTGCTGATGAGATGAAAGACAAGTTCAGGCGCAGCGAAGCAAGCAGCGCTGCGGAGCTTCTGAAAACACAAGAGGACGTCCACCCAATGAAATACAGGTACGAGTTTGACCTGGGACCTAATGGACTAGAACTCACAAAAATGCTGAGAGGCCGAGATCCTGGCAATTGGGTGGACGAGCGCCCCGACGATACCTGCTGGCAGAAAGCAGCACGAGTCGTTCAGAGAATGTCGAACGAGACCCCACCTGTTGTCCTTGATAGGGCTTCCGGCATCCAATCTGCGGGCAACGTATTCCTGTCTGACTGCGACACAAAGGACGAGATCGCTAAGCAAGCCTGCCAGCTTTGGCTGGGTGGCTTTTACAATGGGCTCACGGCAGCAGGAGTAATGGCGGTTGCCACACCGAAAGAAGCTGCAAAGAACAACGTGGTCTGCCTCCCCCAAACTTATACGGATGAGCAGCTCTTTCATCAGATCCTGAAATACGTCAAAGATCACCGTCGCGAGGCAGACCAACCAACCGCGACCCTGGCCCTCGCTGCCCTCCAGGAGGCTTTCTCCTGCAAACAGTAAATATTGGCTCGTGACTTCGCGTCACTTTGCGAACGATCTGGGCTGGGCGAGTGGCAGATACACTCACCAAGCAAATCCGCGAGCTATTCCGGAGTGCGGAGCAGGAGAAGGAAAACGCTGGTGTGCGGATAGAGGGTTTCAAAGGTCACGGGAAACCGCTCCAACGGCCATGTCTCGAAGGAAAAGCTTTGCTGCCTTCTTATCAGCCCCGTTCAACTTGTCAGTGATACTACATTTCTTCTGCTGTTGCGGTTGCTGGGGTTGCTGTTGTCCGTTGTTTGCGGCTTTCGCGCATCGATTGCGCTCACTCCTTGAAGAAGAACCGGTCGAGAAGGTACATTGTGCTGAGGCAAAAAAGGAGCGTAAAAACCATTGATTCTATGGCTGCTGCTCCTATGGAACCAATCCAACTAGCCAGAGTCAGTGGATGGTCGCCCCTCTCGACCAAGTCGGATAGCAGCGTCAGGCTAAGAAAGCCGACTGCCGTCAGGATAATAATCCTCTTCTTGAGTTCTCTTCGCATCTGCTTCTTCGGCTGAGTGTCCGGAGGAGGATGTTCGTGCTTTTGCGAGACTACCTCTCTGCCACACTTATCGACTTCGGCACCACATTTAATACAGGTCCAGCCACCCCACAAGGTCTGTCGAATATTTTGCGGCTGTCGAACCGTGGAAAGCGGAGTATTGCAGCGCGGACAGGAAATAGGACGGACATTGATCCCCCAGCTATTCTTTGCGATGGTGCCATAAGTCACGAACACTATTCCAGCTCCTAATAGACTCAATATTAGGATTAGCATGGTTGTCATTAATGCTCTCCTAAACTGCCTGTGTCGAGCGGTTCACCCTAGTCGTACATTCCGGTAACAGAACAAGCACCCGCAATCACCGAACCGCTGGTTGCCCCGCTCCCTACACCGATTATAGTTCCAAGAACTCCGCCTGGGATTGCACCGATACCGCCAACGGCGCTGCCCGCCCAGGTTCCAGTCGCAGCTCCGCTTATCGCACCATTCCTGATAGATATCTAGGACCCTATCTGTTGGTGAGCTTTTGCAGATTGCCTTCTCCGCAACTGCTAGTACCGGCTTCCAAAGCATTTGCAGCATGCTCCGCTGGACGGCTTGCGGATTAGGCGGAATTCCGTTGTTTGCGGCAATACAAAATGCGCTAGCCGTGAGTTGCATCGTACACGTACCCGCGCTCTCTACCTACCGAGTCGTACCGCGAGAGGAAGGGCGTTCACCTTCGGAGGTACCCGACCCTTCCATGAATTTCCCGACAACCGAAAGAACCCAGAGCATCACGTACAAATCCGCGAGGCCGATAGGGATGATCAGGAGGGCAGGAACCCACTTGGTGGTCCAGGGAACGAACAGAATCAATGGGACATGAAGAGCCGCGAGGATAGCCATGGTGCCCCAGAACCAGGCATGCTGTCTTAGTTTCCATCTCATTGCGATGGCGATCACAACGATCGCAACCGAGGTTAGAGTTGGACGCGCCAAGTCAAATCTCCCGAAGTATACAAACAAAAGGCCCAATATGAGAGCGCCGGCTATGACGCACAGGACCCCCCACCACGGTAAGCGCATTTGTCGATCTTCTTCGGTCATTACCATACGGTTGCCTAGTAGCACTGCGCAATGTTCAATCCCGTCCCGATAAGGTCCAAACCAACTGAGATACCGGAAAGAACTTGCCCGACGACAGGCGCGGCTTTGGCAGCACCGGCCACGATTCCACCCACGCCGGCCACCGTCTGGATAGCGCCAAGAGGAGAAGTATCACTCGCCCCGTTTGCGGTGGTGATTATTCCCGCCCCTAGTTGCACCCTCCCAAGGATTGCCGTGCCATTCGAAACCGCTGCGGCTCCGTGGAAAAGGCTAAGCCCTTCGGAAACAGCGCCACCCCCGGGAATCAGTCCTATCGCATCAATCCCAGTGCTCAAAGCACCTTTAGCAATAGCTTTCGTGACACATGGGTTCTTGTACCACGGAGTAGAAGGAGCAGCGCTGATGGTCGCCCCGTCGCAGGGGTCGGCGAGAAAGTAAAAGCAGTTCCCACTTGTCGAAGAGCCCAGCGAGCCCAGCGCAAAAGCGGCTGGAACGCAACCTGGGCACCCGCCGTCACCTATGCGACCAGAGGGACCAAATGTAACACCCAACCAGTCGATGGTCGTTCCCGTAAAATTAGTACATATCTGGGGTCCTCCATCAAGGGAAACAACGCTGCACCCCGACGACGCCCACGGAACACCGCCGCCGCTAGCGAAGCAGGTCGTCTTATCATTGTCGAGGCAGAGGCCTAACGGATCGGTCATTGCAAGCGGATTGTTGATCACATACGTATAACGATTCCACGACTGTGGGTTAGCAGGGATCGCCGCTCCCAAACCCAATGGGTCCGGAGAGATCCAGCGGCCAACGATAGACAGTTCCCGATTCGGCGTGTCCCACATCTCCGGGTAGTCGTCGTTCCCGTGGGTGCCTGCAAAACCAGTGTATTGAGACCCCCCTGATCCGAACGAATCGTACAGTTCCCCATATGGGGAATAGGCCTGGTCGCGTGTAATCACATGGCTGCTTAAATTGGAAGTAATCCGTGCACTACCTAGCCAATCTTTGTGGATGTAGTTATAGGCGGCACCGTTGGCTCCTATCAGAACGGTTCCGCCACTCGGAGCTGGCCAAAAAGCAAAGACGGGCGTCGTACCGCTCATCCACGCAGTTCCGCCTGATGGCGTGATCCATTGTTCATACCAAGTTGTGCCTTGACTCCGTTCGACAATGCGGCCGAATGCATCGTATGTCACGCACATGCCGCTTGACCCACAGTTAGGAGTGCCTGAACTCGCGGTCCATTTGAGCTTCGAGAAGACGTCCCAGCCATACACGTTGTTGCCGTCGTTGGTGACATTCCCATCTGAATCATAGGTGCAACCCGAGCAAGCGTAATGATTTGTGCTGGAGGAGTACCCCGGAATCCAGGTCGTCCCGGTTCGCCCGGAAATGACCGACTTCGACAGATTTCCGTACGGGTCGTAGCCGAACGTCTGACCCCAGCCACCAGATCCACAGTCTACGCCCACGAGCCTCCCGAGATCGTCGTAGCCCGTTCCGGTCGCCACCGTCGGATTGAAATTGCAAGTCTGGGTTCCACCGGAGTTGAAGCCATCCGTAATGCCAAGCTGATTGAGGGTACCGTTTGCATTCCAATTCAGATTCCCAGTCATACTAGCTGGAGTATTTCCGACCGTAAAGGCGTACTGGGTCATACGGCCTGTTTTCGTATCGAACGTGTAGCTATCCTTATCCGGAGTCGTCCCGGTCAGGCTAACAACCGCGGGATTTGCCGCTGGAAAAAAGGTCGCGCCTGTCACTAGTTTTTGATTGGTGGTAGTGTCCGTCAGCGCATTCCACCGACCCTCACCGTCAATTCCCCAAGTCATGGTGTACAAGGACGGACTGGCCAACTGAAGGGTGTTAACCATGCCGTTGCCGTAGAATGTTGCTTTAGAGTCATAATACTGTCCTGAATGCGGGGTTTTTTCCCACATTTCTAGTGTGTTGCCATTGCCGTCGTAACTGAACCATTCATCGGTGACGGGTGTGATTGGTGTAGAGCAGGAGTCAGTTTCTCCTTCCACTAGCCGCCCTGCGAGATTTGTGAAAGTCGATCCGGACGGTTCAGCAACTACCCCGTTCGATACCTTGTCATAACGGAACCGCTTGCACACATTAGTGCTGCTTTGGGCGCTGTTTCCTACATCTGTCAGCCTGTGCATTGCATCGTAGGAGTAGCAAAGCTTGTTTCCGTTTGCGTCTGTTTTGGAGACGAGATCACCTGCAGAGGTGGAAGACCCGCCTGAGCAATAGGTAGCTGTAATCGAATCGTAGTTGTAGGTTGTGGTTCCGGATTCCGGATTTGTTTCCGACGTCAAGCGGCCAACGCCATCATAGGTGTAGGTCCGCGTTTGCTGACCGCTAGACGGTGTTTGTACGCAATCAACAGAGAGCGGTTGTGTCGTGTTTTGACACACGCCGAGTACGTGTCCGACCGCGTCATATTTGTAGCGAGTCCAATACCCAGTTTGGCTCGTGCTTTGACTACATGTGACAACGCCCGACAAAGACGTAGACATTTCGCATACCGAAGTAAGTCTTCCTAAACCATCGTATTCCAGTTGCCTCTTCTTCTGATTCTCCCCGGAAGGAGCGGGACCGAGGGCGACAACAACATCATTTCCTGAATACGTGTAGGTATTTGTACTACCTCCGCCATCGGTTATGGAAATAGGTCTCCCGATTGCATCGTTCTGAGTCGTGGTGACCCCAGTTCCGGACGGAGCTGATTGAGCAGCAGAACCTGAATAGGGTACGGATTGTGTTGTGCATGCGCCGACGCTGAATGGGGCAGTCTTCGTACAGCCACCGCTGCTCGATCCCCAACCGTACGAGGTTTGAATCGAGTCGAAAGTTGACAATCCTTGCCCTTGACGCTGTTGTGAGAATATGGCACGGCCAAGACCATCTGTAGTAGCTAGCGAATCAACGGTCGACACAGCTCCATTGAAATTCACTGCACTTTCAAATGTCGTCGGGGTATAAGTGAAATTGGTTGTGTTCGTCAGAGCGTCAGCCGCCGACAGGGCGCGATAAAGGGGATCGGCGCTGGATCCATTGGTGTAGTTCGTTGTCGTAATCTGACTATTCGCGTCGGTAAACGACGTTCTCACTCCGCCGTTACAATCCCAAGCCTCCGAACCGGACAAACTGACATTCGTTGCCGACATACTCCATGTAGTCGGCAGCATACCATTACAAACGAAATTGCTTAGAGTGGTCGTCAGATTTCCATTGACATCTGTGGCTGACGTCAAAACTCCGGCCGCGGCAGAGCCGCCTCCGTACCCCATTGATGTGGTGAGCCAGTTCGAGCCACTCACCCACTTCGCAACTGATGTCGCGTGGCCTGTATTGCTATAAGTGATCTTTGCCTGAGCCACAACGTTCCCGGACCCATCTTCGACCTTTATGTAGCAGGGAGTGTTGTAAATGTATCCAGCAGAATAGGCTGTACACGAAGTACCATTCCACGATTGCCCATAGTACATCAACGTTTGCGACGTGGTGGCACCACCCCAATCGCCCCGAATGAGCGCAGTAACATTGTTGTAGCTGTCGTACTGTGTCTCGACAAGATTGCCTGCGGATGGATTGGTCGAATTTAAATTTGTATACACATCCGTCTGAGTGATTGGGGGTAATACATAGCTCGGAGTAGCACAATTTGTGAAGTTCTTGTTGTAACACGTCATCACAATCTTTAGAGGCGTGCCGGTCGCCGAGCCTTGGTAATATGCCGCCTGTGTTTGATACTCGCCGGAAAAGCTGTACACGGTTTGGTTTCCCGCCGGATCTGTCTCGGTCACAGTGAAGTTCAATGTTGTACTTGTTTTTGAATTATTATAGGTCCAAGTCGAGGAAGTTCCATTTTTGTCGTTCACCGTAACTTTTATTTGGGGAATGACCAAAGTCTTGCAATCGAAACCGTTTTGGCCTTGCGTGTCCCCGTTCTGCGCATAGGCATATGAAATCGAACCGCCTGAGCCGTACGTTATGCTTGCTATCCTCCCCGTTGTGTACCCCGAACCGTATCCTGGCGTTTGCTCATATCCGAATGTTGTCACAGAGCCATCAGGAGATGTTATCGAGTTAAGTAGGTAAACCCCAGAGCTCGAATAATCAGGAAGCCCCCCATGGGCAGAACAGTTGAAATTGCTCTGTAAAGTCCAAGACTTCCACGACTCCACATAGTCCTGAGTCTTCCCGCTGCCGTCGGTGTACGTAACGTCCGTAAGCAGGTAAGGCGAGGAACTTTGGAAATGCTCTGAGACGAATGGCTGCCCGAGGCTGTCGGTAAAGGTTGCAATCGGAAAACCACTTGTGGTTATAGTCGCACCGTCCGGATCGGCCAATCCTGTGCTGTTATTGTATGAATTCCCCGAACTGTCATAGATGGCACTCGGCACTATTTTAGTGTAGGAGGTCTGACTTGGAATGACCGTAAACGCAGACCCGTCCTGAGTGGTAATAGATGCCGGGATTGCGTGGCAACCGCCAGTGTCCGTGATCACGCCTCCTAACAGGCTGCTGAAAAACTACTCCTAATCCACAGCCTTGTATGGTACGAGAAGGCATGCGCGGAGACGATCAGCAGCAGAATCATATGTTCAGTTATTTGTCCCCGGAAGCGCGAGTGCGGAAA
>Ga0307476_10001974_pt1 | contig 12338 bp, 10 predicted proteins | sample atmos_gasesECM2C_2_FD_203314 | JGI IMG/M metagenome (GOLD analysis project Ga0307476, IMG submission 203314) | Hardwood forest soil microbial communities from Morgan-Monroe State Forest, Indiana, United States - atmos_gasesECM2C_05 | ecosystem: Environmental > Terrestrial > Soil > Temperate... | reverse complement strand
CTCACCCCAACCCTCTCCCCACGGGAGAGGGGGCAGACTTCCGTCCGGGCGATGTTCGTGCCCGTCACCACGTCGCCGTGCCCTTCATGGTCGGCTGACCTTCCGAATTCGCTGTCCAGGTCTCCAGGCCGGCCGCCGTCTCGTCGGCATTGACCGAGAATTCGCCCTCGAACAACGGCTGCACGCCGCGATAGACGAATTTCTTCGGCACGATGCCGCGCAGCCTGGCAGCAAATTCGATCTGCAATGCCGCCTGCATCGGGCCGTGGAAGATCAGGCCGGGATAGCCCTCGACCTTGGTCACATAATCGCGGTCGTAGTGGATGCGATGGCCGTTGAAGGTCAACGCCGAATAACGAAACAGCAGCACGGGATCGGCCAAATGGCTTTCGCGATGTTTGGCCACCGGCGCCGGCGGAGCCGCTTTCGCAGGTGCAGGGGAAGCGGGCGAAATGTCGCGATAAACAATGTCGTGCCGCTCGCGAATGGCGATGCCGCGCGGCGTGGTGATCTCATGATCCACGGCGACAAAGCACAGCATGCCGGTCGAGCCGGATTTCAAGCTGACATCCTTGATGCGCGAGGCGCGCGTCACCTCGTCGCCGACGCGCAAGATATCGAAGAATTCGAGCTCGCCGCCCGCCCACATCCGCCGCGGCAACGGCACCGGCGGCAGAAAGCCACCGCGAGAGGGATGGCCGTCGGGACCCAACTCTGAAGCGGGAACGACTGCCGGCGCGAGGCACCAATGCACGGTGTAGGGCGCGGCATCGCCTGATTTCGGCTCGCCGACGGGGAGGAACAGCGTGGCGCGCAGCGCCTTCACGAGTTGCGCAGTGACGACGTCGGTCGCTTCGGTGGTCCGGCCGATCCACTGCCGCAAATGATCGAGGTCGGGTTTTTCGCTCATGAGGCCTTCCGCGAGGATTTGTCGTTCGATTGCGGCTGCTCGCCGATCGCCGGCACCGCACCGTAATGGCGCGGCTCGCCGACAAAGATCGCAGCCGGCGCCGGATAGCTCACCATGCCGTTCGGCGTATTCACCTCGATCCGCCGCAAATGCGGATGCTGCGCGAGGTCGGCCATGGTGTTGACCTCGGCAAAGGCGATGTCGGCATCCGCCAGCTGCTTGAGCAGTTCGTCGCGCTTCATCGCGCCAAAACTTTTGCCGACGATGCCGTCGGTGAGCGTGCGGTTCTTGACCCGCTCGACCATGTTGGACAAGCGCGGATCGCTCGGCAGATCGGGTTGATCGAGCACCTTGGCGCAGAGCGTCTTCCATTCGCGCTCGCTCTGGATCGAGATCAGGATGTCCTTGCCATCTTTGGAGCGGAACACGCCGTAGGGCGCGATCGAGGGATGGGCAAGCCCGATGCGTTTCGGCGGCTGGCCGGCTTCGGAGTTGATCAGCGGCACCGCCATCCAGTCCGCCATCACGTCGAACATGGAGATGCGGATATCGGCGCCCTTGCCGGTGCGCGCGCGCGCGATCAGTGCCTCCAGGATCGAGGCGTGCGCCGTGGCGCCGGTCGCGATGTCGACGATGGACAATCCCACGCGTGAGGGGGTTTCCGGGCCGCCGGTGATCGAGGCGAGGCCACTTTCGGCCTGGATCAGGAGATCGTAGGCCTTGCGGTGCGCATAGGGGCCCTCGTCGCCGTAGCCGGTGATCGTGCACGAGATCAGCGCCGGATAATCTTTCTTCAACCGCTCGAGCGAAAAGCCGAGCTTGTCCATCGAGCCGGGCTTGAGATTCTGCAACAGCACGTCGGCGCCGGCGATCAGTTTTTCCAGCTCAGCGCGGCCCTCTTTGGTGGCGAGATCGACCACCGCGGAATCCTTGCCGCGGTTGAGCCAGACGAAATAGCTGCTTTGGCCCTTGGCGGCGGCATCATAGCCGCGGGCGAAATCGCCCTCGGGCCGCTCGACCTTGATGACATGCGCGCCGGCATCGGCCAGCCGCGACGAGCAGAACGGCGCGGCGACGGCTTGTTCGACGGCGATGACGGTTATTCCTTCAAGCGGCAGCATGGCAATATCTCATAGTTTGCATAGTCATCTCGGAAAAGCCGCTTCCGCTTCTGGCCTCATGGTTCTCCCGGCGATGCGAAGCATCGTCCGGAGACGCGGGGAATTTCGTTTTGCACCGTTCGCTAACGGCCTCGCGGCCGCTCGGCCTGCTCCGGTGCGTGCTACGTTCCTCACCATGAGGGTCTTAGAGCATGCCGCGTAAAAAGTCCTCATCCTGAGGAGGCCGCCGCAGGCGGGCGTCTCGAAGGATGGCTGCGACGGATATCTTGCCCTAGCTCGTCTCACCATTTGTTAACGTTCTACGCCTCGCCTCAATAGGAGCGCGGCATGCCGAGAATATGCTCGGCGATGTAGGACAACACCAGATTGGTCGAGATCGGCGCAACCTGATAGAGCCGCGTCTCGCGGAATTTGCGCTCGACGTCGTATTCCTCGGCAAAGCCGAAGCCGCCATGGGTCTGCACACAGGCGTTCGCGGCTTCCCAAGAGGCATCCGCCGCCAGCATCTTGGCCATATTGGCTTCCGCGCCGCAGTCGAGGCCGGCCTCATATTTGCGAACCGCTTCCTTCACCATCAGCTCGGCCGCGCGCATCGCGGCATAGGCTTTGGCGATCGGAAACTGGACGCCCTGGTTCTGGCCGATCGGGCGGCCGAACACCGCGCGTTCTTTCGCGTAGGTCGAGGCCTTCTCGATGAACCATTTGGCGTCGCCGATGCATTCTGATGCAATCAGAATGCGTTCGGTGTTCATGCCGGACAGGATGTAGCGGAAGCCCTTGCCTTCCTCGCCGATCAGGTTTTCCGCCGGCACCTTCATATCGGTGAAGAACACTTCCGTGGTGGAGTGATTCATCATGGTGCGGATCGGGCGGATCGAAAGCCCGGCCTTCTTCGCCTCCCGCATGTCGACGATGAAGACCGACAACCCATCGGTGCGTTTCTTCGCCTGTTCCTTCGGCGTGGTGCGCGCCAAGAGGATCATCAGGTCGGAATATTCGGCGCGGCTGGTCCAGATCTTCTGGCCGTTGACGACATAGCTGTCATTGCCCTCGCGCCGCGCAAAGGTTTTCAGCGACGACGTATCGGTGCCGCTGGTCGGCTCGGTGACGCCAAAGGCCTGCAAGCGCAATTCTCCGCTTGCGACCTTCGGCAGCCATTTGGCTTTCTGCGCTTCGCTGCCGTGCCGCAGCACCGTGCCCATGGTGTACATCTGGGCGTGGCAAGCGCCGGCGTTGCAGCCCGCGCGGTGGATCTCTTCCAGGATCGCGGTCGCGGCCGAGAGTTTAAGCCCCGCGCCGCCATATTCTTCCGGAATCAGAACCGACAAATAGCCGGACTCGGTCAGCGCATCGACAAAGGCCTTTGGGTAAGCCATCTCGCGATCGAGCTTGCGCCAGTATTCGCCGGGAAATTGCGCGCAGAGTTTTGCGACGGCGTCGCGGATGTCGGCATGTTCGTCGGGAAGATCGGCTGTTGTCATCGGAACTCGGCAGGAAGATCGAGGCCGCGCATCGTGGCGGTGCAGAATGCGCAGAGGGTTTCGCTAGTGCCGTCTTTGCTGACAATTTCGACCGTTGCAACCCCGATCGAGCCGGACATTTTCAAAGTTTTCGCGCGCGCAATCAGCTCAGCGCCGCGGGCCGGCTCGATAAAATTGATCTTGAGCTCGACCGTCACCCCAATTCGTCCCTTGGGCAATTGCGAGGTGACCGCAATTCCGGCCGCCTGATCGGCCAAGGCCGTGATCACGCCACCGTGGAAATGCCCGAAAAACTGCAGGAGATCGTCGCGGCGCGACAGCGCCACCTCGGCATAGCCTGGCTGCACGGTGACGACGCGAAACCCCGCCGCGCCCGAAAAGCCCTTGGCATTGATGGCCCCGGCGAGACTTGGCGGGTTAAGACCTGACGGGTTCAGCGCCTCGTTCATGCGGGTATGCGTACGGGGAGGACCTCGATGCCCCGCACGAAGCTGGAATAGACCCGCTTCGGCTCGCCGACCACTTCGATCTTTTCGAACCGCTTCAGGATTTCCTGCCAGACGATCTTCAGTTGCAGTTCGGCCAGCCGCATGCCGACGCAGCGATGGATGCCGAAGCCGAACGAGAGATGAATTTTCGGCCGCGCGCGGTCGATGATGAATTCGTTGGGCCGATCGATGACTTCCTCGTCGCGATTGCCGGAGACGTACCACATCACGACGCGGTCGCCTTTGCGGATCTTCTGGCCGCCGAGTTCAGTGTCGACCAGCGCGGTGCGCCGCATATGGGCGAGCGGCGTCTGCCAGCGGATCACCTCCGGCACCATGGTGTCGATCAACGCGGGATTTTCGCGCAGCTTCCTGTATTGCTCCGGGTGTTCGTTCAGCGCCAGAACCGATCCGCTCATGGTGTTGCGGGTGGTGTCGTTGCCGCCGACGATCAGGAGGATGATGTTCCCCATCAGATTGTCGGGGTCCATGTAACGCGTGGCCTCGTTGTGGGCCATCATCGAGATCAGGTCGTTGCGCGGCTCGGTGTTGACGCGCTCGTTCCACAGTTTGGTGAAATAAGCCGCGCATTCGTCCATCTCGGTGCGGCGCTGCTCGGCCGATTCGACGATGCCGCCCTTGGGCAGTGCGGTCGAAACGTCAGACCATCGCGTCAGCTTGCGCCGCTCCTCGAACGGAAAATCGAACAGGGTTGCCAGCATCTGCGTGGTCAGTTCGATCGAGACCAGATCGACGAAATTGAAGGTCTCGTTGCGTGGCAGCGAATCCAGCACGCGCGCGGTGCGCTGGCGGATCAGGATTGCGAGTTCGTCCAGATGCGTCGGCGTGAACATCGGCGAGACGGTCTTGCGTTGCGCCGAATGCCGCGGCTGGTCCATGGCGATGAAGCTCGGCCAGTCATAGCCGGGGGGAACGTCCCGGATCGAAATACCGCCAAGCGACACGTCGGAGGAAAAGATGCCGTGGTTGGTGTCGACATGCATGATGTCGTTATATTTGGTGACCGACCAATAGGGCTCGATCGGCGACTTGGTGCAGTAATGCACCGGCGCTTCCTTGCGCAGCCGTTCGAAATAGGGCCACAGCGTATCGTTCCGGAACAATTGCGGCGCGCCGGGATGAAAATCCTCCAGCGGCATGGAATAGGCGTCCTCGCGTGCGGCGCGCATCAATTCCTGCTGGCTGACCCCGGGCGATGTCTGGATGTTCATGGCCGTTTTTCTTCCCTAAGGAGGTGCCCCTTCCGTTGCATCGGAAGGTGGTGACTTTTGGCCAAATTACATCCCCTTGCGAGCCTCCCGGCAAGAGCGAGTTTGGGCGGACTCCCAAGGCCTAGGCATGCCACATCGCCACCGTTTGCGGGTCTACATGGCCGTGACAAGCTCATTCGCCGGGATTAAGCCATGATAAGACACAGAAAAGAGTGATTTGCCCAAGGATGCCAGCCATGATTCCCAACGCATACCGGATGTTCAATTTCGACCTCGGCGAAACCGCCGATGCGTTGCGCGAAACCGTTCATGATTTTTCCTCGAACGAAATCGCGCCGCGCGCCGCAGAAATCGACAAGAGCAACCAGTTTCCGATGGATCTCTGGCCGAGGCTCGGTGCGCTCGGCCTGCACGGCATCACGGTCGAGGAAGAGTATGGCGGCTCGGGCCTCGGCTATCTCGAACATTGCGTGGCGATGGAGGAGGTTTCGCGCGCATCGGCTGCGGTGGGGCTGTCCTACGGCGCGCATTCCAACCTTTGCGTCAACCAGCTCCGCCGCAACGGCAGCGATGAGCAGAAGAAGAAGTATCTGCCGAAACTGATTTCCGGCGACCATGTCGGCGCGCTCGCGATGTCGGAGCCCGGCTCGGGATCCGACGTGGTGTCGATGACGACGCGCGCGGAGAAGAAAGGCGATCGCTATGTGCTCAACGGCGCCAAGATGTGGATCACCAACGGCCCGGTCGCCGAGACGCTCGTGGTCTATGCCAAGACCGATCCGTCGGCTGGCCCGCGCGGCATCACCGCCTTCATCATTGAAAAGGGCATGAAGGGATTTTCCACCGCGCAGAAGCTCGACAAGCTCGGTATGCGCGGTTCCGACACCGCCGAACTCGTATTCGAGGATTGCGAAGTGCCGGAAGACAACGTGCTCGGCCAGGTCGGCCGCGGCGTCAACGTTTTGATGTCGGGCCTCGACTACGAGCGCGCGGTGCTGGCGGCGGGCCCGCTCGGCATCATGCAGGCCTGCATGGATGCGGTGCTTCCTTACGTGCACGAGCGCAAGCAGTTCGGCCAGCCGATCGGCAGTTTTCAGCTCGTGCAGGGCAAGATCGCCGACATGTACACGGCCATGAATGCCGCGCGCGCCTACGTCTACGCGGTGGCGAAGTCCTGCGACCGCGGCGAGACCACGCGCGAGGACGCCGCCGGCGCCATCCTGTTCTCCTCGGAAAAGGCGACGCAATGCGCGCTCGATGCGATCCAGTTGCTCGGCGGCAACGGTTATATCAACGATTATCCCACCGGGCGGCTGTTGCGCGACGCCAAGCTTTATGAAATCGGCGCAGGAACGTCAGAAATCCGTCGTATGTTGATCGGACGGGAACTGTTCGAGAAGTTGGCTTAAAGCCCGATTAACCGGAAGGCGTGCGCGTGCGTTGACATCGGTTCAATCCAAGGTTTCACTGCGCCCTTGCCGCAATAGCTTGCGAACTTCGAAATCGGAGCTCTATTTCCATGGACCAGATGAGTTCCGTACCTCACTTTCCGCCGCCGCCGCCCTTGCCGGCATCGTCGGTGAAGGTGGAGTTCTCCGGCAGCCGCAGCGACTTCTTCCGCCTGGTGCGAAACGGCGCCGCGCTCGAGGTGATTACGGTCGGCTTCTACCGCTTCTGGCTCGCCACCGACATCCGCCGGCATCTGTGGTCGCATACCTCCGTCGGCGGCGACGCGCCGGAATATACCGGCCGTGGCCGCGAACTCCTGATCGGCTTTCTGTTTGCGCTCGCGATCCTGGTGCCGATTTATCTCGCGTACTTTGTCATCACCATCGAGGCCGAACGCGCCAAGGCCTTTGCCAGCATTCCGCTGTTCCTGTTTTTCTATCTGTTCGGACAGTTCGCCATTTATCGCGCGCGGCGCTACCGGCTGACGCGCACGGTGTGGCGCGGCGTGCGCTTCTGGATGGACGGGTCGGGCTGGGCCTATGCGATGCGCGCGGCCGGATGGGGCCTGCTGGCCGCGATCACGCTCGGTGCGGCGCTGCCGTGGCGCGAAGCCGCGCTCGAACGCTACAAGATGCGGCATTGTTATTACGGCGATCTTCAGGGCAGCTTTCAGGGCCGGGGATCGGACCTGTTCAAGCGTGGCTGGAAATTATGGCTGGCGGCGCTTTCCCCATTCCTCTTCGGGCTCGTGCTGCTCATCGCGACCGCCGGCCACAAGGCGCCAGTGGCAGCCGGCGTGTTCACGCTGGCGATGTTTGTCTGGATGATCGCCATGCCGTTCATCTACGGCGGATTCAAAGCCATCGAATGGCGCTGGTGGCTTTCGGGCATCCGCTTCGGCGAGGTCTCGTTTGAATCGGATTTGCCGGCAGGCGCGTTATACGGCCTCTACTGGAAAGTCATCGGCTGGTACCTGCTCATCACCATCATCTTCACGGCCTATATCTTCGCCTGCGTCGGCCTGATCGTGGGTTTCGGCGACATGGCCCATTTCGCGACGCGCACCCAGGGAAACATTGGGGTGACGGCGGCGACGGTCGTGGGTTATCTCGGCATCATCATCGCCTTGAACGTCGCGCTGCGGGTCTACCTCCTGCGCGATGTCTGGGCGAGAGTTGCGTCCTCCACAACGGTCTATCGTCTGGAAGCGGCCAACAACGTCGCCGCCAAGGGCGAACTCGCGGATGCGGTGGGCGAGGGCCTCGCCGGCGGCCTGGACATCGTCGGATTCTAGCGGGGCGATGTGGAGAGCACGCTGGAAAACAGTTCGGAGAACAGTCTGCCGCCGCCGGCCGACACGTCGATCCTCTACGACGGCACATCGAGCCGCCGTCATCAGGTCGAGCTCGTCCTCAACGACCGGCTCGAGATCAGCGAGAACGACGTCACGCTTGCGGCGTGGCCCTTTGCCGATATCCGTCGCGCCGACGCGGCGGCCGGCCTGTTGCGCCTGAGTTGTGTGACCGCGCCGTCGCTGGCGCGGCTGGAAGTTCGCGATGCCGCGCTCGCCGCAACGCTGAGTTCGCGATGTCCCCACCTCGACGACAATGCGGTGGGACGGCGTGGCGTCGCCACCATCATCGGCTGGTCGCTGGCTGCGACGATATCGATCGTCGCGGTGATCTGGTTCGGGCTTCCCTATGCCGCCGATCGTCTGGCGCCGCTGGTGCCGAATACGCTGGAGCGCCGCATTGGCGATGCCGCCGACGGGCAGATCAGGGTGATGTTCGGTGGCAAGACCTGCAACGCCAACGCCGCAGGCCGCGCCGCCTTCTTCAAGCTGATGCGAAAGCTCTCGACCGCCGCCGGCATCGAGACGCCGGTCCGTGCCGAAGTGCTCGACACGCCGGTCCCGAATGCCTTCGCGCTGCCGGGCGGCAAGGTCTATCTGTTCAGCGGACTGCTCGCGAAAGCCGAAAACCCCGACGAGATCGCCGGCGTGCTTGCGCATGAGCTCGGCCATGTCAGCCATCGCGACAACACCCGCAACATGATTTACAGCGGCGGGACGTCGTTCCTGATCGGGCTTTTGTTCGGCGACGTCACCGGCTCCGGGGCACTGATCTTTGCCTCGCGCTCGCTGATCACCGCGTCCTATTCACGCGACGCCGAGCAACGCGCGGATGATTTTTCGATTGGCGTCATGCACGAACTCGGCCGCCCCACCAAGCCGATGGGCGACCTGATCTTCCGCATCACCGGCAATCAGGGCGACAAGACGCTGTCGATCATGGCGAACCATCCGCTGACCGAAGACCGGTTGAAACATCTTACCGACGAAGACCGCCCCGCGAGCGGTCAGCCGCTCCTGAGTGACGCCGAATGGACGGCGCTGAAAGCGATCTGCAAAGCGGCGAGTTGAGGTCGCTATTTCTCCAGCCGGAATCGTCCTCCCTCCACCTTGATGAGAAAGGCAGAGCGCTCGTCGTATCCGTTATGGTCGGTCGGGCTCATCGTCGAAAGGCCGTTGTTCAAATAGACATCCTTGCCGCGCTCCAGCTCGTCGCGAAGCGCCGCCCGGAATTCCGGCGTGCCGGGCTTTGCGATCTTCAGGGCATTTGGCGCCGCCCGTCTCAGCAAGGCGACGGCGTCCCACAGATGCGCAGCGAAGATGTTCGGCTTCTGGCCGTTCGCCTTTTCGTAGGATGAGACCAGTTCCTCGCGCGCCTGCCGGAACGAATTGTCCTGCGGGAGGTCTTCCGCGATGGTGAAGGCTTCGCCGGAGAACACCGCGCCCTCGACGTTCGCGCCGCCGAGCTTGATGAACTCTTCCGAGGCGACGCCATGCGTCTGGAATATCTTGCCGCGATAGCCGCGTTCGCGAAGCGCTTCCTGAGGCAGCACGGCAGCGGTGCCCGCAGACGCGATGAAAACTGCGTCCGGATTGGTCGCTATCACCTTGAGGGCCTGGCCCATCGCACTCGTATCGGCGCGCGCGTAAACCTCGTGGGTGGTGACGGTCAGGCCAAGCTGCGGCGCGAGCCGGGATATCTCCTTGTAGTATCCCTCGCCGTATCCGTCGGACACGCCGATATAGCCCAGGGTTTTGACGCCGGACTTGGCGATATGTTTCAGGATCGCTGCCGCCATCAGGTCGTCGTTGGGCACCACCTTGAACGCCCATCTGCGCCGGTCGTCGATCGGCTGAACGATCGCCGTGGCCGCCGCCAGCGAAATGATCGGTGTCCTGGATTCCATGGCGATGTCGAGCATCGGCATGGTCACGGGCGTCACCGACGACCCGATCAGGATGTCGACGCCATCCTGGATCACCAGCCTTCGGGCATTCTGGACGCCTTTCGTCGGGTCGGTTTCGTCGTCAAGCGCCACATAGACCACCTTTTCGCCGCCGATCTCCTTTGGCAGCGCAGCGATCGTGCGCATCTGCGGCTGGCCAAGCGCCGCGCCGGGGCCGGACGCGGAGATCACGAGTCCAACCTTGATGTCCGCATTCGCGCCTGGGGCCAGCAGGACCGCACTTGCAAAGATACAAAGCCTGGCGATGGCCAGCTTCATGGCAGGTCCTCCCTCGTAACTCTTTCGCGTGGCCTTCGGCCGGGCACGGCCGCTACGCCTGCTTGTGCATTATCGATACCACCGCAAGAGGCGTCTGTCCCTCTGATTGGGGACACGCGTCCCGCGGCAAACCGCGCCACGCCCTGCTTCAAACGCGTCGATGCTGCTGATATATCTTCAAGAAACTCGGCCAAATGACGGGGACAGACGCGTTGATGCTGTACTCTGAAGCGGCATCGGAGGATCAGGCTTGAGCACCGCACCTCGCATCGACATTGATGTTGGCGCCTTCTGGCACGATCCCTATCCGGCGCTTGCGAGAATGCGCCGCGAGGCGCCGATCGCTTTCGTGCCGCAGCTTGGCAGCACGCTGCTGTGCAGCCGCGACGACATCTTCGTGTCGGAGAAGCAGATCGACGTCTTCAGCTCGCATCAGCCCGAGGGCTTGATGAACAGGCTGATGGGCCACAATCTGATGCGCAAGGATGGCGAGGCGCATCTTACAGAGCGTCAGACGATTTTCCCGGCGGTCTCTCCCAAAACCGTGAAGGCGCACTGGACCGCTCAATTCCAGGCGCATGCGAAGCGCATCATCGACGCGCTGGAGCCGGCCGGCGCCTGCGACTTCGTGCCGGATTTCGCCCTGCCGTTTTCCGCGGAATGCCTCAAGTCGATCACCGGGCTGACCAACATGCGCTTCGAGGACATGAACGCGTGGTCGCAGGGGATGATCGACGGTATTGCCAATTACGTCGGCGACGCCGCAGTCGAGGCGCGCTGCCATGCGGCGACCTCGGGCATCGATGCGGCAATCGACGATATGGCGCCGGTTCTTCGCAAAAAGCCCGATCAGAGCCTGCTCGGCGTGATGCTCGCCTCCAGCATGCCGATGGACAGCATCCGGGCCAACATCAAGCTATCGATCAGCGGCGGGCAGAACGAACCGCGCGACGCGATCGCCGGCACGGTGTGGGCGCTGCTCACCCAACCCGATCAACTGGCGATGCTCAAGGACGGCGCCGTTCCCTGGATTCAGGCTTTCGAGGAATATGCGCGCTGGATCTCGCCCATTGGAATGTCCCCGCGACGTATCGCCAAACCTTGGACGATCCGCGACGTCGAATTCGAACGGGAAGAACGGGTGTTCCTGATGTTCGGCTCGGCCAACCGCGACGAAAAGCATTTCGAGCGGCCCGACCAATTCGACATCAGCCGGGATACCAGCAAGAGCATCGCCTTCGGCGCCGGCCCGCACTTCTGCGCCGGCGCCTGGGCGTCGCGGGCGATGGTTGCTGATGTTGCGCTGCCCGCGGTGTTTGCGCGCTTGAAGAACCTCCGCCTCGTCGATGGTGAGGCGGTGCGGATCGGCGGCTGGGCATTTCGCGGATTGCTCAATCTGCCGGTCGCGTGGGACGTGGCGAAATAAAGTGGCGCACGCGGAAGGCAATTTTTTTCGTCATTGCGAGGGCGATTATACTGGACTTGGCGGGACAACCCTCGTGCGAGAAATTCCTTCTACGGATAGTATCGCAAAATCGGGGGTCATGTCCGTGGTCAAATTTCTCAAGTTCTATTGGACGTGTCTCAAAGAGGCCGGGCGCGGCTCAGTCATTTTTGCCAACGCGTGGCAAGGAATATGGGGGCTGCTGGCCCTCTGGGCTTTCGGCTATTGGCGGGGCGGTCCCGTCATGATTCCGGACAAGGTGGACGAATACGCTTTAGTTTTTTTGCTCGCTTCGCTGGGAACTACATGGCTTGGCATATTTGTTTTTCAGCTCGTCGCTGCTCCCGCTAAATTCTATTGGGCGCAGTGGGAGCGAGCAGAAAGGCTGGACCAGGATTTAACCGCAGCGGTCGCATCCAAGAGTGAGTTGGTTGACGAAGGACCAAATTGGCCGATTCACGAGGTGTTTTCCCATTTAGAGCCTGATGTTTTGAATCCCGCTCATGAACGATGGGAGACAGTCGCCAACGAACTACGAGACGCATTGTCTCTAGGTCGGTTACGCATTTGGGGGCGGCTTTACAAGACCGAGCTAGGGGAATGGATAGGTGAGCGCGCAGCGCTCCGTCCCATCGAC
>Ga0307476_10001973_pt1 | contig 12338 bp, 11 predicted proteins | sample atmos_gasesECM2C_2_FD_203314 | JGI IMG/M metagenome (GOLD analysis project Ga0307476, IMG submission 203314) | Hardwood forest soil microbial communities from Morgan-Monroe State Forest, Indiana, United States - atmos_gasesECM2C_05 | ecosystem: Environmental > Terrestrial > Soil > Temperate... | reverse complement strand
GATATCCCAAATCGCCGCATCGTCCAGCGATTTTCCCCACGCGGGCATGGCGCTCATCTTGATCCCGTGCTTGATCGTCCAGAAGGACCGCCGAGAATCCCGCACCTCTTCCTGTGCCAGACTCGGCGGATGCGGATACAGCCCCGGGCGGATGTCTGATTTCGCAACACCGGGCGCCAAATGACAGCCGACGCACAGCTCCGCATAGCGTTCCGCGCCGGCCGCGATCCTCTTGGGTTCCTCGAGCTGCGGCACTTCGATCGTGCGGGCGCGCATCTCGATGGAGCGGTCGCGCAGGCGCTCGATGAGCACCAGCACGGGCTTCGTGTGATGGTCGTCGGCGCCGATGTTGTACACCCCCGAGCCGATGAACAGCGCTGCGCCGCTTGCCATTACCGCGAGGACGCCCAGAACCGCAAAGCCGAGTTTCGCTGTGCTGCCCATGGGATTTACTGAACGACGACCGTTCCGACCATGCGCGGATGGATCGAGCAGGTGAAATGATAGGTGCCCGGCTTGTCGAACTTGTAGGAAAAGCTCTCGTTCGTGTCCAAACCGCCGGACTTGAACGCTCCCGTATCGCTGACCACGGTGTGAGGTTCATCGTCCATGTTGGTCCAGGTCACGGTCGCGCCTGCTTTGACCGTCAACGGCGTGGGGTTGAACATGAAATCCTTGGCGACGATCTTCGCCGTGTCGGAAGTTTCCGCCACCGAAGGCAGATACACTTCCATCGCACCCAAAATCAGCATGCCGGCGGCTGTCAGCAACATTTGAGTTCGCCGAATATTCACGTCTATTTCTCCTTCATTCAGATTTTGATGCGTTGCTAGGCGAGCGCCGTGTCATTGAGCGCCAATGAACTCGGATGTTTCACCACGGAGACGCTGGTGATCCCGAGCATCGCCGCCAATTGATCCGCGGGAACCTTGAGCGGCCCGGGACCTGACCCCACGCCGGCGACGGGTTGCGGATAGGACGTCGATCGTGCCGTGTGAAAGGTGATATTGCCCTCGACCTTCTGCACGATCTGGTGGATGTGGCCGTTGAGCACCGTGACCGAGCCGAAGCGGCGCAATTGGCTCATGAGTTGATCGGCGTCGCCCGTGCCCCAGCCCCAAGGCTCATAGATCGTCCACAGCGGCATGTGAGCAAAGACCACGACCGGCGTGCTCGCCGAGCGCCCCTTCAAGTCGGCCGCAACCCAAGCGAGCTGTTCGTCGCCCAAGGTGCCGAGACCACCCGGTTTGAACTGCAGCACATTGATGAGCCCAATGAAGTGCACGCCGTAGTGATCGAAGCTGTAGTAGCCCTTGTTATTGGAGGCCTTGCCGAATCGGTTGAAGTACTCAGTGACCGTCGCATCGCTGGTGTCGTGCTCGCCCGGGACGGTATGCATCTCGGTGGTACGCAGACGCGTGAACAGCTGCTGCGCGAGGTCAAATTCCGCAGGCTTCGACAGGTGCGTGATATCGCCCGTGTGAATGATGAGCTCAGGCTGCGCTGACATCCCGTTCACGATGTCGATGGTTTGCGTGAGGGTGCCGTTGACGTCCGGATTCGCCTCTTTGTTGAAGCCGATGTGCGTGTCGCTGATCTGCACGAACAGCGGCTTGCCCAGTTTTGCGGCGCCGTATTTGTCGCTCGCCGCCATCGCCAGGTCGATGGGCGTGAATACGCCGCCCGACAACGCGAAGAGGGTTCCGGCCCCGCCATAGGCCATGCATTTGAGGGCGTTGCGACGCGATAGCAGTGATTGATCGTCCGACATGTCCGTCTCCTAAGTTGCGGTTCAGGAGAGAAGACTTCGGCGGAGGGGACTTTATTCCCGGAATCGTTGCGATTGTTGGCAGCGAGGGATTTAAGGCTCGCCACATATAAAAACGGGCTATGCCCCGCGCGTGTGCGAGGCATAGCCCGTGCTGGGGGAGTCTCCCGAGCTCTTACGGTTAGTAGCCGCCGTAGGGATTTTGCACCGGGGTCGAGGTGCTGCTGACCGCGATGCTGCCGAACACACCGTCTGTCTGATCGGCGAAGCCGGCCGTGTAGAACAAGGTCGTGTCCGGTTTATCGGCATCCCCGTTGCCAAAGACCAGCGACCAGAGACCGGGGATCGCCACCGTAGTACCCGTAGCGTCCGTCAAGGGCCCCTTCGAGGTCGCCAAGGAGGTGCCATTGGGGGTGTAAATATTGATGGTCCCGTCGCCGAAATTGCCGATGAGCAGATCCCCTTCGAAGGTGCCGAACCCGGCCGGTGCCGCCGCGATCCCCCAGGGGGCATTGAGCGCGCCTGTCGATGCGAAGCGGCTGACGAAGTTGCCGCTGAAGTCGTAGACGTCAACGTAACCCATGCCGGCTCCCGTCACTTCGTCATGCAGTGCTGGATCGCGCATGGCGTAGGTGACGTAGAGCTGCTTATTCAGAGCCGTGATGCCGAACGGCACAAAGCCGGCGGGCATGGTCGGATCGACGAATTTCCCCTGCATGGCCGCAGGCTTCGCGAACGTGGTATCGAACACGTCGATCTTGTTGTTGTGTAAGTCCGTCGCGTAGAGGAAATTCGCGCCGCCGACCGTACCCAGCGCAAGTCCCTTGTACACCGCGTGCTCGGTACCGTTGTCGACTCCGTCATCGTACGCCGTCACTGCCGTGGCACCGCTGTCCTGCGCCCATGCGGCAATCGTTCCGCCTTCTCCGCCAAACATGAACAACGCCGTCTCTTGGCCCTTGCTCGTCGTAATGAGGAAACCGCCCGTGCCGTTATAGACCTGACCCGTGGGGTTGGCCGCCACGCCTGCCGCGGACGCCGGAATGGCGATCGCCGTGGCGTTCGACCCGGTCACTGCACTGGTTTCAATCTTCCCGGTGCCTGTGTACAGCGACGCCACGTTGCTGTTGTTGTCGGCAACCCAGAACGGCAGGCCCGGCGCGGTGGCCAAGCCCCAGGGATTCGACAGATTGGCATCAATGATGGTGGTGGTGGCAACTACACCGGTCTTGTTCGACACCAAGGCGGTGTCGGCAAAGCCGCTCGACATTTGCTGAACCACCTGACTGCTGCCGCCGCCGCCGCCACCGCTGCCGCCGCCGCACGCAGCGAGGAAGAAAGCACACGCGGCGCTGACCGCCAGTGAGGCCGATACTTTAATGGAACTAACACGTTGGAATTTCATGATTACTCTCAATGACGTCGAAATGACGTTCAGTACGGAGTAAGTACTCAGCCGCGCTCAAATGGTTGCGTGGCCCGAAAAATAGACGGGAAATAAAAAAGAAGACGACGGAATCAAATTCTCGCGGCGACCAGGTTGCCTCTTCACATTTATTTGCGTCGCTAAACACAACCATTTGTGCGCGGCTGAGCACTTACTCCGTACAGCAATCATTCTTGAGTACGCGGAGCGCTTACGTTAGGACATGACCACAATCTTGTATTGCGCGACATTTGCAATCGCCAAGGGAGCCAAGACGAGCATCTATCTCGCGTCACGGAAGCCGCGCATCAGGACCATCGGCGCGTTGGCGATCATCGCTGCGTGCTTGGGTCTCAGCACGCCTTCGCGGGCGCTGCCGAGTTTTGCGCGCCAAACCGGCAAACCGTGTGCGCAGTGCCACACCGTCGCTTACGGACCGGCACTCACTGCCTACGGCCGACAATTCAAATTGAACGGCTACGTCTGGGGAGACGCGAAGGAAGTCATTCCCCCTGTCGCCCTGATGATCCAGGGAGGCTTCACCCATACGGACGCGAAGCAGGTCGATCCACCCGCCGATCACTTTGCACTCAATGACAATCTGTCCGTCGATCAAGTCAGCGCATTCTACGGCGGTCGAATCACGCAGCATGCGGGCGCTTTCGTGCAGGTCACCTATAGCGGCGAAGAGCGCCATACGAATTGGGATAATCTCGACATTCGATATGCGCGCTCAGCGAGCATCGGCGATATGAGCGCCGTATTTGGTCTATCGATCAACAATAACCCCACGGTACAGGATTTATGGAATTCCACCCCGGCATGGAGTTTCCCGTATATCAATTCGGCCCTTGCGCCGACGCCGGCCGCGCATACCTTGATCGCGGGCACCTTCGCGCAGTTGGTGCTCGGTGCGACGGCTTACGCGATGCTCGACGACCACCTATATTTGGAAGCCGGTGCCTACCGCGGACTCAGCGACCAATGGCTCGGCAACCTGGGCCTCAACGCGGGTGACAATTTGCATCCGCAGGGACTGTCGCCTTACTGGCGAGCCGCCTGGCAAACGGATTTGGGCGCCAATTATTTTTCGCTCGGCACCTTTGGTCTCAACTCCAGTCTGCAGCCCAACCCGGCGATGCCGCAAACCGATCGGTTCAACGACGTTGGATTCGATGCGACCTATCAGTTTGCAAATGGCTCCGAGCACACGGTCTCCGCCAATCTCTCGGTGGTCCACGAAAAACAATCCCTGGACGCGAGCTTCAGCAGCGGCAATTCCGCCAGGAACACCGATCATCTCGATACGATGAATCTGGATGTCGGCTATTCGTTTCGACAGACCTGGGTGGCGAGCGTCGGGCTATTCAATGTGAGCGGGAGCACCGACATGGGACTCTACGCACCGGCAGCCGTCGCGGGCAGCGCTTCGGGATCGCCGGACAGTCGCGGCTACATCGTGCAGCTCGAGTACGTGCCATTCGGCAAGTTGGAGTCTTTCGCACGTCCCTGGATCAACGTGCGCCTCGGCCTGCAATACACGGGTTACGAGCGCTTCAACGGTGGTGCGGCCAATTACGACGGATTTGGACGGTCTGCATCCGACAACAACACTCTGTTCGGCTTTTTTTGGGTAGCAATGTGAGGGCAACATGATCAAATTAATGAGTGCGACTGGCTTGATTCTTCTCGCGCGGGTGGCGGCGGCCGACGTGTGTCAGGTGACGATAGAGGCAACCGATCAAATGCGGTACGACGAGCAGACCCTGCCCGTGGCCTCCGATTGCTCTGAAGTGGAAGTGACGCTTCGTAATACCGGCAAACTGCCCGCGAGTGCCATGGGACACGACTGGGTTCTGACGAAGAGCTCCGATGTGTCCTCGGTCGCCGCTGCCGGGATGAGTGCTGGCGCCGCGAATAATTACCAGAAACCGGGGGATAAACGCATCATCGCGTCGACGAAGATCATCGGCGGCGGCGAGAGCGACACGGTGCGCTTTTCTCTCAGTCTGCTCGACCCCCACGAGAGCTACAGCTACTTCTGTTCGGCGCCGGGGCACGTCAGCATCATGAAGGGCCGTTTTGTGTACAAGCCAAGCAGCGCCGCGTCCGTGGCCAAGAATGAGGCGACGTAGGACGGGGTGGTCAAGGCGGCTGCCCAGGGCCGACGCAGCTCTGGGCGGCCTCGTTGACTTTTTTTGTACTCAAAAGTCGGGTCGACGCTCTCTTAGCCTTCAGACGCGCTTTGCATGGAATCGAGCAAACCTCCGGCCAGAGCCGGCAGATGTTTGCGCAGCCTCTCGCGGGCGCGGCACATACGCGCCTTGACGGTGCCCACCGGTGAGCTGCTTATTGCAGCGATCTCTTCGACGGAATAACCCATGCGGTAGGTTAACTCCAAGGTCAAGCGCTGCTCGAGTGACAGGCGATTCAGTCCATGAGTCAGCCAGTCCTCGACTTCGGTTGCGCCGACCGGATCGATCGATTGCTCGGGGCAATCATCCAGATTTCGCAGGCCATCGTGGTTTTTCTGCCGGCGCAGCGAATTCAGCGCGGTGCGATACGCAATTCCAAAAATCCAGGTCGACACTTGCGATGCTTGGCGAAAATCCGTCGCGCTCTCCCACACCGTCATAAACGTATCGTTGATGATCTCCTCTATATTTTCGTGGCGGGAGGTAACTCGGGAGATGAAGCTCGCCAATCGGCGGTGATATTTGAGATACAACGCCTCCAGAGCCCGGGGATTGCGGCTCGTGACGGCCACGAGCAGGTCGTTATCGCTCTCTGTTTCTGACATGGTCATCGAGTCTCACCGAGCGTCGGGCGCACTCGAGTCCCGCAGCAGCCGAGCGAGTCCAAGGAGTTCATCCCAAGCGGTATCCGAGACGGCGCAATACACGAGATTTCCGGTCTGCCAGAATGCGAGGTGATAGCCGTTGCGGGTGGTGTTCTTCGGCAGGCCGCGCTGATCCGTGGCCCAGCTGAATACGTTGATGACGTGCGAGCCATGTTGGTATACGACCACCGCGGTGCGTTGGTGATCGAAATAATCAGCGCGTCCGCCGACGAGCCGATAGCCTTGCTGATCGAAATCGGCCACCACCGGCGATACGTCGGTATGACCCGCGAACCACGGCTTCACCGTGTGCTTGTCGGTGGATACCACGTCGATCAGATGATCCGGCATCAGTGATCGCACGTGAGCACTCACCACCTCGTCGAGAACGGGATTGGTGAGCGGCGCCGCCATCACGAAGAATGCGATGCCCGCAGCGATCGACGTGCCGCCGATGCCGCTGAAAGCACCCATCCAGAACGGCCGCGGCCGCCGGCTCGTGAGCCGCATCCCTCCCAGGCGCGGGCTCTCTCGATCGAGCGCGCGCAGGATACGTGTGCGCAGTGCGGGCGGCGGCGCGCACCCGTAGCTCGGATCCTGCCGCAGTGCGCCGCGCACGTGATCCAGGTCCGCGAGCAGTGCTCGGCACTCGGTGCAGGCCTCGCTATGGCGCTCGATAACCGCGGCGTCCAACGCATCGAGTTCGCCGTCGAAGTATGCCTGCACGCGCAGCGATTCAGCGCACTGCATGCGGTTGTCCTTCGGCCTCTTTCAACCAGCGCGCCTTGAGCGCGGCGCGCGCGCGCGCCAGACGCGACATCACCGTACCGATGGGTACGTTCGTTACCGCGGCAATCTCACGATAATCCATCTCCTCGAGCTCCCGGAGCACCAAAACCTCGCGATGCTCTTCCGGCAACGCCGACATGAGGCGATCGAGCGTGCGCTCTTCATCCCGGCGGATCGAGGTGCTATCGGGATCGGCGGTCGTCGCGATCATTGCCTGGCCATCCTGTACATCATGTTCCTCCGGCAGCGGCACAAAACCGCGCCGCTGCTGCTGCTTGAGCGCCGTCAAATGGCAATTCTTCACGATCGTCAGTAGCCACGCTTTCACGTCGGGGCCTCGCAGGGTGTCAAATCCACGAAACGCACGCAAAACGGCCTCTTGTACCACGTCATCCGCGTCGCCGGAGGAGCGCGCCAGCCACCGTGCAAATCGGTACGCGGCGTCCAGATGCGGCAACACGAGCACCTCGAAGCGATGGCGCCTGTCATCCATGGAGAGGTTTGCATACGTCATTCACGGCATCGAACCCGCCTTTACTCAAGCTATGAGACTCGCGGTACGCCCGATTTATTCCATTGCCAAGCCGGCCGCCCCGGCGGTGCTTTTTCAATTGGGCGGAATCACCGTCATCTGATGAGTCGCCTCCAGCGCCGGCCGCCTGATCACATACCGGCCGCTGTCCGTGAGCATGAAGGTAGTGCCGGTGTCGCTCCTGGTCAGTCGTGCGCGCACCTGCTTCACATCAAAGATGCGACCAAGTTCGTATGCGGTCAGCGTGTCGATGACCGGATAATCTCGAGCACGCGGCGCGTCATCTTGACCGGCCACAGTGAATGCCGAATCTTGCGACGTCAACAACGGTACCGTCTCGAACTGCGGGTCCCGCAACCGAGGTAAATCCAACAGCGCGTCTTGGCCGGCCGGCCTGGTGCCCTGGTTCTGTTCGACATGGAGCTGCGTCCTGCCATCAAATCGGTCGTAGAGGAACATCGCCTCGCAGGTTTGCGGCGCCAATCGAGGAAGATCCGCCGTTGGCACCAGCACGATATTGCTGGAAGGATTAGCGTGAACGATGGTCGCCGCCACGGCTCCGCTGGCGAGCACTGCCGTTGCCGCTCGACGTAGGTGTACCCATAACCGATCCTTGAGATACTCTTGCATCGCGTTTCTCCTCAACACGTGATTGGTCTGTCCAACAGGTAGACTTCGGAACTACCATTTTTATTCCCCCCTAGGCATATGGCTTGGCTCACCAAATCCCGATTCTTGTCCGGGCTGCAATGCCACAAGCGGCTGTGGTTTGACGTTCATCAGCCGCTCGAGGCGCCGGTCGAACTCAGCCTTCCGATTCTGCAGGGGCGGGCCTTCGACACAGCGGTACAGCAACTGCGTCCCGGGGTCCTGATTTCTCGCGGGAAGGGTTTGCCCTCGGCCATTGCCGAGACCAAAAGGGTCATGGCTCGTGGCAGTCATGCGGCACTGCTGCTCTACCAGGCGGCGTTTCGTGCCGGAGGCCTTGCGGTGATCGCGGATGTGTTGCGGCGTCAGGGCGCGGAATTCGAGCTGGTTGAGGTGAAAGCCGCCACCGAAATCCAGGCGACGCATCTGCCGGACGCGGCGTTTCAGGCGTTGGTGCTGCAACGGGCAAAGATACCGGTCGGTCGCGTGCTGTTGGGCCTGGTCAACAATCAATTCGCGCTGCGCCGGTTGGGCGACTACCAGGGATTGCTGCTGGAAGTCGATATCACGGAGTCCGTGCAGGGTTATCTAGCGGAAGCCGCAGCGCGGGCCCTGGAGTTTCAGGACATCATGGCGGGCGAATCGATGCCCGGGATCGCCGTCGGACCGCACTGCCTGAGTCCGCACGTGTGTCCCTTCATGCAGCGTTGCACGGCAGACCATGCGACGCCGGATTATCCGGTGGATGTGCTGCCGCGCGGCGGCAAAATCGTGGCCGAGCTGCTGGGTGACGGGTATCGGGACCTGCGGGATGTGCCGGTGGAACGATTGACGGATGAGATGCATCGGCGCGTGTTTGACGCGACCGCATCGGGTCTCGCATTCTTCGACTTTACCGCCAGCGCGCAGCTGCGCCAGCTGACCCGCCCGTTCGCCTTTCTCGATTTCGAGACCATCGGATTTTCGGTGCCGGAGATCGTCGGTACGCGACCCTATGAACAGCTGCCGTTTCAATGGTCGGTGCACGTCGAGACTGCGGCGGACGAGGTGCACCATGCCGAGTATCTGGCGATCGAGACGTTCGGCGAGTTCGACGAATTGGCGCGCGAGCTGATCGCGGCGTTGCCGGCGCAGGGCCCCGTCTTTGTGTATAACGCGAGTTTCGAGGAGCGCGTGCTGGTCCGATTGGCGGATCTGGTGCCGGCCCGGGCAGCGGCGCTGCGCGCGATCGCAGACCGATTGGTGGATCTGTTGCCGGTGGTTCGCGCGGCGTACTACCACCGCGATATGCGCGGCTCATGGTCGATCAAGAGCGTCATGCCGACCATTGACGCGGCGTTGGCTTACGAGCATTTGGCTGAAGTGCGCGAAGGAGATGGCGCACAGCTGGCATTCCTGGAATTGCGGAGTGCCCCGCTGAATCACGACAGAGCCCAAGCGTTGCGCGCGGCGCTGCTGCGATACTGCAGGCACGATACGTGGGTGATGGTGGTGTTGCGCAGGTTCTTGTGCGGCGAGCCGCCGGCCATCGACGTCAGAGAGGCCGTCAAATGAGCGGCACGCTGCCTGGAAACCCCGATTCGGATCTTGCGCGCAAGGTGCGGCGGCACCTGCTGCCGCTGTTGTTTGTGCTGTACATCGTCGCCTATCTCGACCGGATCAACATCGGCTTTGCCGCGCTGACCATGAACCGCGAGCTCAACCTGACCAGCGAGCAGTACGGACTATTGTCGGGGATTTTTTTCTGGGGCTACTTTCTATTCGAGATTCCCAGCAACTTGATTTTGCATCGGACCGGTGCGCGCAGGTGGATCGCCCGAATTTTGGTGACCTGGGGTCTCGTCGCGGTGGCGACCGGCTTTGTTCAGAACGTGACTCAGCTTTATATCGCGCGTTTCGTGCTCGGTGTCGCCGAGGCAGGTTTTTATCCGGGGATCGTCTACTACCTCAGTTGCTGGTTCCGCCAGCGCGAACAAGCGCAGGCGGTGGGATTGTTCCTGACCTCCCTGCCGGCGGCCAGCATCCTGGGCGGTCCGTTGTCGGGCTGGATTCTCGATCATGTGCACGGCCTCGGTCTCAGCAGCTGGCGCTGGCTTCTGATTCTCGAAGCGCTGCCGGCCATCGCCTGCGGTCTCCTGACCTATCGATTGTTGCCGGACCGGCCGGCCGACGCGGCTTTTCTCACCGCGGGGGAAAAGCAACGTCTGAGCGACGCGCTGGCTGCCGAAGCGGCCTCGAAACAGGACGGAGGCAGGCTCACGGTACTCAAATCAATCACTCACCCGCGTATTCTGCATCTCGTCGGGATTCATTTCCTGTTTCTCATGGGCCTCTACCTCACGGGTTTTTGGATGCCTCAGTCCATCAAGGCAGTCGCGCGCGGATATTCGAATACGAACATCGGCTTGCTCGTTTTGGTGCCGAATGTGGTTAGCCTCGTGGCGATGGTGTTCGTGTCGCGGAGCTCAGACCGTCGAAATGAGCGGCACTGGCACACGGCCGGCTCGTTGCTGCTCGCCGCGGCGGGGCTTTACTTCGTCGGCGCGACACAGTCCCTGGCCGGCTGCGTCGCCCTGTGGTGCGCCGTGGCCGCCGGGCTCGCGAGCTATCTCGGTCCTTTCTGGGCCTGCCCCGGAGAGTTCATTTCCGGCCGCCCGGCCGCCTCGGCGCTGGCATTCATCAATTCGTTCGGCAGCCTCGGCTCGTACTTTTCTCTGTCGATGATCGGCGCGATCAAGACGAGAACGGGAAGCCTCGAGGGTGGCTTCCATGTGGTTGCCGCCGCCCTCCTGCTTGCCGCAGTTCTCGTGCTCGCCCAGAAACTTCACAGACGGCCGGTTGTCGTGCCGTTGGCGGTGTAATGAATACTCATGCAAATCGATCCCGCCCGTGCCCGGGAACCGGGACTTGGTGGGCGCGGAGACGACGCGAATCGAGTATCGTGCCGGCGCCGCTGAGCTGGTGTTAACATCCCCATGTGACCGATGAACCCCTGATCGCGCGGCCCGGCCGGGTTAGCGCGCGTGAAACCCGCCGCCAGGCGCGCGCCTCGAAGAAGGCCGTCAAACTCCCCTACATCCGCCGCAAGCTGCCCGTCACCGAATTGCTGAGCCTGGAGGCGGTCGAGATCATCGAAGCCAACGCCGAGACCATTCTCGAAGACATCGGCATCGAATTCCGCCGCGACCCTGAGTCGCTGCGCCTGTGGCACGAGGCCGGTGCCGACGTCGAGGGCGAGCGCGTGCACATCCCGCGCGGCATGTGCCGGCGGCTGCTGCGGACGGCGCCGCGGGAATTCATCGTGCACGCGCGCAACCCCGAGCGTAACGTGCGCTTCGGCGGCGATGCCACGGTGTTCTCCCCCGTCGGTGGGCCGCCGTTCGTCACGGACCTGGACCGCGGCAGGCGTTATGGCACTCTCGAGGATCTTCACAACTTCATCAAGCTGGCCCACATGGCGCCGGCGATCCATTTCTCCGGCGGCAGCACCGTCGAGCCGATGGACATTCCGGCGGGAAAACGTCATCTCGACGTGCAGTACGCATTCTTCCGCTACAGCGACCAAGGCTGCGAGGCTACACCCGAGACGCCGGGGCACGCTGCCGATGCGGTACGTATGGCCGAGTTGCTGTTCGGCGAGCACTTCGTCGACCGGCATGCGGTCATGCTCGGCAACATCAACTCGAACTCGCCGCTCACCTTCGATGGCCGCATGCTCGGCGCATTGCGTGCGTTTGCGGCGCACAACCAGGGCACCATCGTGGTGCCCGCCGTGCTTGCCGGTGCGATGGGTCCCGTCACGGCGGCCGGCTGCATGGCGGAGATCCTCGCCGAGACGCTCGCGGGCATGGCACTCACGCAAATCGTGCGCCCGGGAGCCCCTGTCATCATGGGCTCGTTCGTCGGCGCCATCTCGATGCGCACCGGTGCGCCGACCTTCGGTACGCCGGAAGCCACGCAGATGATTTTCGCAACCGCGCAGCTGGCGCGCCGGCTCGGCGTGCCGTGCCGCAGCGGCGGTTCGCTGTGCTCATCGAAGACGGCGGACGCCCAGGCGGCCTATGAGAGCGCACACACGTTGCTGCCGACGCTGCTTGCCGGCGTCAACCTCGTCACGCACGCCGCCGGCTGGCTCGAGGGCGGCCTGGTGGCCGGCTACGAGAAATTCGTCATGGATGCCGACCAGCTGGCAATGATGCAAGTCCTGGCGGAGGGAATGGATATGAGCGAGCGCGGGCAGGCACTTGACGCGATCCGTGAGGTCGATGCGGGCGGCCATTTTCTCGGATGCGCCCACACTCAGGAGAATTTCGAGACCGCCTTCTATGAATCCACG
>Ga0307476_10001972_pt1 | contig 12348 bp, 15 predicted proteins | sample atmos_gasesECM2C_2_FD_203314 | JGI IMG/M metagenome (GOLD analysis project Ga0307476, IMG submission 203314) | Hardwood forest soil microbial communities from Morgan-Monroe State Forest, Indiana, United States - atmos_gasesECM2C_05 | ecosystem: Environmental > Terrestrial > Soil > Temperate... | reverse complement strand
GGTCCCCTGATGACGGCGGTCATGGTGATTGGCCGTTCCGGTTCTTCCTTCGCCGCCGAAATCGGGACGATGAAGGTCAATGAAGAAATCGATGCCATGGAAACGATGGCGCTCGAACCCGTCCGCTTCCTCGTCGCTCCTAAATTGCTTGCCATGATGCTAATGATGCCGTGTCTCACCACTTGGGCCGATTTCATGGGTGTTGTCGGCGGAGGGCTTTTCGGCGTCACCAGCGGTCCGTTTACGTGGCATTCCTATTTCCTCGCCACCTTAAACGCGCTAGTGAAGCACGACATACTCACCGGCCTGGTTAAGAGCGTCATGTTCGGCATCGTCATCACCGCCGTCGGTTGCCAGGAGGGATTTTCGACCGGCCTTGGTTCTGAGCAGGTGGGCCGTTCGACAACTTCTGCGGTGGTGAAATCGATTTTCATGGTTATTTTAGTTGACGTTATTTTTACGGCGATTTTCTACTTCACGGGGTCGGATTGAAACATGGCTCCCGAGCTTATTGTGAAACCGCAAGAGAGCCGCGCTGATGGCGGTGCGGCGATCTCCGTCCGGAATTTGCGAGTCAATTACGGCGATCGCGAAATCCTGCACAGCATCAGTTTCGACATCAGTCCCGGTGAAACACTCGTGATCCTCGGTGGTTCAGGATCGGGCAAAAGCACCCTCTTGCGTACGCTGGTGGGCCTCGAAAAACCGAGCGGTGGCGAAATTTGGATTCGTGGAAAGAACTTCGCGGCGCTATCGGACGATAGCCGGGATGAATTGCTGAAAAAAATGGGCATGTCGTTTCAGGGCGGCGCTTTATTCGGCTCGATGACCGTCGGCGAAAATGTCGCGCTTCCGCTTCGAGAGCATACGCCTCTCGATGACTCCACGATCGAAATCATGGTCCGCCTGAAGCTCGATCAGGTGGGCCTCTCAGGATTCGAGAATTACATGCCAGCGCAGTTGAGCGGAGGAATGAAAAAGCGCGCCGCAATCGCCCGCGCCCTCGCCATGGACCCGGAAATTCTCTTCTTTGACGAGCCTTCCGCCGGCCTTGACCCGATCATCGCCGCAGGCATCGACGAGCTGATTTTGAAGTTGAAAAAAGCATTTCGCATGACGATCGTTGTCGTCACCCACGAGCTCGCAAGCGCGTACCTGATTGCCGATCGAATGATTCTTCTCGATAAAGGCGTCATCGTCGCCAACGGGACTACCGCCGAGCTGCAAAAAAGCCTGCAGCCGCGCGTGCGCCAATTTCTCGATCGCGTTCCGGAGCCGGAAATTTCGACGGAGCTGGATTATCTGCAGATGTTGACGGGAGAAGTTCCGCCGCTGCGCCGCTGATTGAGGGCGCGTGGGCTCGTGCTATACTCCGCGCGCCTGAGGGCCTTCCTGGAACGCCGGGTTGGATATTGAGGAAACACAATGGACTCGAAGCGAGAATCGGCACTTGTGGGCCTTTTTGTCATTGTTGCATCGGCGATCCTGATCGCCGCTGTGTTGTATCTCTCCGGAAGTCTCAGTAGCGGATTGGTTCCCTATCATACCTACTTCAAGAATGCCGGCGGAATGGCGCCTGGGACCGAGGTTCGCTACGCCGGCGGACCACCGATAGGCCGGGTGAAGAAAGTCGCGCCTGACCCGAAGGATCCCACCCGGATGGAGGTTGATTTTGATATCCAACCCAGCGTTCCAGTAAAAACCGACAGTAAGACAACGATTGCGAGCACCAGTCCCTTGGGGGAGAATTTTCTTGGAATTCTCGCCGGGACTCCCCAGGCCCCCCACGCACCGGCTGGCTCCACGCTTCCCTCCGTTGAGTACATAAGTTTCGCAGACATCGGTGCAATGTTCTCGGCGCTCGCTCCTTCCGCGCAAGAACTGATCAGCCATTTGAACGATCGTGTGGTGGAAATGAAGGTGACGCTGGCCCGGGTCAACGACCTGCTTAATGACCAGAACCGAGAGAATATCGCCGGCAGCCTCGACAATATCCACGGCATGCTGCGCGAGAATCGCGACGCGATTCATTCTTCGTTGGACCATATCAATCACGCAAGCGCCAAGCTTCCCGAGCTCCTCGACAATTTCAAGACGACCTCCGATAAGGCCAATAACTTGATTACTCGTATTGACGCCGTGATCGCGAAAGATGATCCCATTCTTAACGCCTCCCTCGAAAAACTGAAACAAACTCTTACGCAAGCGAATGAACTGACCACCCGGCTGAACAATCTGATGTCTGCAAACTCGGAAAATCTGGATGAGATCATCGACAACCTGCGCGCCGTCTCGAACAACATGCGTGAATTCACGGAGACGATTAAGACTCGTCCGTACACCTTGATTCGCGCTTCGACTCCGAAGCCGCACGAACCCGGGGAGGCGCCTAAATAGCGCTGAAAAAACAGGAGCCTTGAAAGGAACACTGATGCGTCGCGCGAACTATGTTGTCCTACTGGCAGTACTCGCAGGAGCCATCTCAGGATGTGGCAGCACGCGCCCTACGAAATACTACGTGCTCGACGTTCCCGCCCCGCCGGCCACTCAGTCGGCGTCGCCCGCGCCGCTTCCTGTCTCCCTGCTCGTCGCCAGGCCCGTCACCTCGCACTTGTATCGGGACGATCGAATTGTTTTCGGTGCCGGTCCTGTCGAGCTTGGAACTTACGAGTTCGAGCGCTGGGCCCAATCTCCTGCCGACATGATTCAGGATCTCCTGGTCAGCTACTTGCGCGCCTCCAAACAATACCGCTCCGTTCTCCGCCCCGGCAGTAATGCCAAAGGCGACTTCGTCGTGCGCTCCTACCTGAAATCGCTCTATGAGGTTGATAAACCTGAATTCGTGGCCCGCTTCGATATCCATCTCGATTTATACGACCCGAAAGCGGGCGTGATCGTCTGGAGCGATAACTATTCCCATGACGAGCCAGTAGGGGGGAAATCTGTAGCCGCCGTCGTCGAGGCGCTCGACAAAAATGTTCGCGCGGGCATGCAGTACCTCACTTCCCAATTGGACCGGTACTTCACAGATCATCCACCCAAGACGCAGGACGCCCAATCCCAATAACAATCGGGTGTCCTCGATTAGCGTTGACAGCGTTTCTCCCCTCGTGGTATCCCAGAATTAATCCGTGGACTCCGGCTTCGTGCCGGTTGCTGGATCGCCAGACGCGGAAGTACCACCCAAAGGACGATCCGGCTATGAGCCCACCCACCCCGGGAGGTGGAATGCCGCTTGGCTTTTCACCTCCCTTTTTTCTATTCGTCTTCGTTTCTGCTTTTTTTCTTTAGCCCGCTTCGCGATCGCTTGCTTGCTCAAGCACTTGCGGGGTTATAATGCGCACTCGACGGCCAGTACTATCCCGAATGCCCGGGAGGCGAACATGGGCCTGCAAATCGCGGCGCGAAAGGCCGGGAACGTTACGATCCTCGATCTGCGAGGGCGTATCACGATCGGCGTCAGTAACGACACGCTCGGCGCCGAGTTGCGCCGCCTTGCCGAAACTCCTCCGTGCGACGTTCTGGTCAATCTTGAAGGCGTCCAACAGGTCGATAGCTCCGGGATTAGCACGCTGGTCCGCTCCTTCGTCACGCTCGAGCGCAACGCCGGTAGCCTGAAACTGCTCAATCCCACCGGCCACGTCCGCGAAGTCCTCGAGCTCACGCGCCTCATCCAATCCATTCCTACGTACACCGACGAAGCAAAAGCCGTCTCTAGCTTTCGCGGCGGCGTCGCGCGCGCATAGCTCTGCCGGATATGTGGTATTGGATTTTCTGGAAGTCTGTTTCGAGGATAAACAACGAATCTACGCGTTTTTCTTCAGCTCCGCCAGAACCAGCTTCGCAACTTCCTTCAGCGTATCGAACACGCCCTGCCCGGTCACCGCGACAGCTTCGAGCGAAGGCTCGCCTTTCACGCTGAGCTGCTTCTGCAATTCGTCTATAGGCAAAACGTTCGGCAGGTCGCGCTTGTTCAATTGCAGGACGTAAGGAATCGTATCGAAATTCAGATTATGATCTTTCAGATGTTCTCGCAGGTTATCGAGCGTTTCTAAGTTCGCATCGAGCCGCTCTTCCTGCGAATCCGCCACAAAAACCACTCCATCCGCGCCTTTCAATATCAATCGACGGCTCGCCTCGTAAAAAACCTGTCCAGGAACCGTATACAAATGAAAACGCGTCCGGAATCCCCGCACAGTTCCCAGGTCCAGCGGAAGAAAATCGAAGAAAAGTGTGCGGTCTGTCTCGGTCGCGAGCGAGACCATTTTTCCCTTTTGGTTCGATCCTGTGTGGTCGTAGATCCATTGCAGGTTCGCGGTCTTCCCGCCGAGGCCGGGGCCGTAGTAGACGAGCTTGCAGTTGATTTCGCGCGCAGGAAAATTAATAAACGGCACAATTTCCTCAGTTTTGCAGACGTGGTTACTTATAGCACAGCCTCGCACGACCGCCAACGCGACCGCCGTGCCGTGCTTCGCAACTGACAACTATCCAGCGCACTGCCAGTTAGCAGGAATTCATCCGCGGAATGACATTCTGTGTCCAACTCGACGAAAATCGGCGCGAACGCTACCGTAGCGCTGCATTGACGCAAGTGCGCGACTTTGCTATGTTTCCTCGACGGTATTCGGAGCGATCACGTGAAGCATCGAGCAGCCCGCACCTCTCGTTCTGCGCGAGTCAGCCAGAAGATGCTGAAAACAAAGGCTTTGAAGGGGTCTTCCAAAGCGAAGACCATGCCTCCGGATCCGGATGCAGCCGCCAAGCTGGCGCAGCTGAAGTTCTACGAAGAAGCCCTTAAGTACTTTCAGCAGCAGAAGTTTCAACGCGCCCGGCAGTCCCTGGAGCGCGCCCTGGAGGGCCCCAGCAGAGAGCTTCGCGATCGCGCGCAGGTTCACGTCCGCATCTGCGAGCAGCGTATTTCCCGTTTGCCGGCGGCCTCCCCGAAGTCCGCCGAGGAACACTACACCCAGGGCGTGGCGCTGATGAACCTGGGACGCTGGGACGAAGCGCGCGAGCATCTCGACCGCGCCAGAAAATCCGCTCCCAAAGCCGACCACATCGTCTACGCCATGGCGGCGCTCGATTGCCTTACCGGCGAAGCCGATTCCGCCATGCAAAATCTGAAAATTGCTATTCAGCTTCGCCCCGAAAATCGCTACCACGCCCGCAATGACGAGGACTTCGCGTTCTTGCAAGAGGATCCTCGATTCACCGAATTGCTCTATCCGGAGCGAGACGCGTCTGGGGCCTAACCTCGATTTTTCTACGTGAAGAATAGTTCGCACCCTCGCGCCCTGCCTGTTCGCATTGCTGCGCTCGGCGGCGGCACCGGCCTTTCTACAGTTCTGCGCGGCCTGAAGCAGCATGTAGGCGATCCCAAGGGACGCATTCAGAGGCCCATCGCTGATCTCGTCGCAATCGTCACCGTGACAGACGATGGTGGCAGCTCCGGCAGGCTTCGTCGCGATTATCGCGTTCTCCCGCCGGGCGACATCCGCAATTGCATGGTCGCCCTGTCTAAGGACGAGCACCTTCTCGGCAAGTTGTTTCAATACCGTTTTGCTGCGGGCCGAGGCCTCGCGGGCCACAGTTTCGGCAATCTGTTCCTCACCGCCCTCACCAGGATCACTGGCGATTTTCCGGAAGCTGTGCGTGTTTCCTCGCAAGTTCTCGCGATTCGTGGGCGGATTTTTCCATCTACCGCGCAGAACGTCACGCTCGAAGCCGAGCTCGAGGATGGTTCCGCAGTCGCCGGCGAAACAAGAATTTCCCGCTCCAAACAGCGAATTCGCCGCATCCGGCTCGTGCCGCGCCGCGTGCGTCCGCTCCCCGAGGTACTCGCTGCGCTTCGAGCCGCAGACTTGATTCTCGTCGGCCCCGGTTCGCTCTATACCAGTATCATTCCCAATCTGCTGGTCGAGGGCGTCATAAAAGCTATCACCCGTTCCAAAGCGAAGTGCGTTTACATCGCCAATCTCATGACGCAGCCCGGCGAGACCGAGCACTACTCGGTCGCTGATCACGTCCGCGCCATCTACGAACACACTCGCATCCGCATATTCGATTGTGCGGTGATTAATCGCACTCCGGCTTCCGCGCAGATGTTGCGTCGCTACAGCGCGCAGGGTGCAGAGATCGTTAAGCCCTCATTCGCCGAGCTGAAGCGAATCGGCCTGCCCTACATCACCGCAGACCTGTTGCAACAGCGCGGCAAGATCCGCCACGATACCGGCCGTCTAGCCGAGCTTCTTCTCCGTGAATTTGTTACGCGACATTCCCACAACTGATTACTGTTCCGTTTTGTATCACGTCAAAATCAATTTTCAAAAAGCCTTTTCTTGCGCCCCGTTCCACCTGTTCGTATACTTGCCCGCGCTCTTTCAAAGGCCAATTTTGGCGCAATTTTGATACTGCTTATAACGACGCCGAATTCCGGGGGATTCCATTGATGTTCATTGACTTTCGTTTGGAGGTGTCATGGCTGCGGCTGCGCAGGATGAATTAAACGTCTATCAGTCTGCGGAGGCGCGCTTCGAAATCGCCGCGCAGAAACTGAATTTGGAAGATGGCCTCTACCGTTACCTGAAATATCCCAGCAAGGAAATCACGGTCTATATCCCAGTTCCGCTCGACAACGGCAAGCTTGAAGTTTTCACCGGCTATCGCGTGCTGCACTCCACGATCCGAGGACCGGGCAAAGGCGGCATCCGCTTCGCCCCCGACGTGAGCCTCGACGAAGTGCGTGCCCTCGCAGCATGGATGACGTGGAAGTGCGCGGTCGTCAATATTCCCTTCGGCGGTGCGAAGGGCGGCGTGATCTGCGATCCGAACAAGCTTTCGAAAACCGAAATTGAGCGCATCACTCGCCGCTACACAGCCGAGCTGAGCGAATGGTTTGGTCCCGAACGCGACGTTCCGGCGCCCGACATCGGTACCAACGCGCAAACGATGGCCTGGGTAATGGACACCTACGCCATGCACGTTCGCCAGGCCACCACCGCCGTCGTCACCGGCAAACCGCTCGAACTCGGTGGCTCCCAAGGCCGCACCGAAGCCACTGGTCGCGGCCTTATGATCTGCTGCGACAAGGCAATTCAAAAACTCGGCATGCAACGTCGTGGCTCTCGCGTCATTATCCAGGGTTTCGGTAACGTCGGCTCTCAGGCCGCCGACCTGATGCACAAGGCGGGCTACAAAATCATCGGCGTTGCAGATATTCACGGCGGACTCTACAACGAAGGCGGTTTCGACATCCCCAAACTCATCGAATGGGTCTACGGCCAGCACAAACCTCTTCCCGATTTTCCAGGCGGGGGCCAAAAGATGAGCGCGCAAGAGGTCCTTTTCCACCCCTGCGAGATTCTCGTTCCCGCAGCCACGGAAAATCAGATCACCACGAAAAACGCCCACCGCGTCGAATGCAAAATCTTGTGCGAGGGCGCTAACGGCCCCACCACTTCGCACGCCGACCCAATTATCGAAAAAAAGGGAATCTTCATCATCCCGGACATTCTAGGTAATGCCGGTGGCGTCACCGTCAGCTACTTCGAGTGGGTGCAAGATCGCCAGGGATTTTTCTGGCGCGAGAGCGAAGTAAATGAACGCCTGCAGGACGTGATGGAACAAAGTTTCGATCAAGTTGTGCTTTACGCAGAAACCCACGGGGTGAATAATCGTATCGCTGCCTACATCGTGGCGATTGATCGCGTGGCCCGCGCCTTGAAATTGCGTGGCATTTACGCGTAGTCACGGAATGGCATCTTGTCATCCTGAAGGCGCCTCTACGGAATGCCCAAAGGATCTCAGCTGCGCGCAAGTCACAATTTCGCGGTGGAGGAACTCTGCATCCCGAATCCATTTCGCCGGGCGCCCTAAAGACCGAGGACGAACACCGCCGCGACATTTGCAGCGTCGGCCGCTGGATTCACGACCTCGGCTACGTCGCCTCCACTGATGGCAACATTTCGCTTCGCCTCGATCCTCGCCGTATTCTCACGTCGCCCACCGGCATCAGCAAAGGCATGATGACGCCCGACGATCTCGTCATTACTGACCTTCAGGGCCACAAGCTGAGCGGGCGCCGGAATCCCAGCTCCGAGCTAGGCATGCATCTATTGATTTACAGCCGCCGGCCGGACATTAATGCTGTTTGCCACGCTCATCCTCCCGCGGCCACTGGTTACGCTGCGGCCGGCGTCCCTCTCAATAAAGCAATCCTATGCGAACTGGTTCTCTCGCTCGGCTGCATTCCAGTCGCGCGTTACGGAACGCCTGGAACCACAGAGCTCACCGAAGCACTCGAGCCGCTCGTCCAGAGCTACGAGGCAATCTTGATGGCCAATCACGGCGTCGTCTGCTACGGACAGGATCTGCTCTCGGCTTTTTTCCGCATGGAGACCACCGAGCACTTCGCCCGCGTCGCCCTGGTAACCGAATTAATCGGCAAACAAGTCTTGCTTTCCAGCGGAGATGTGGAAAAATTGCTCGCGGCGCGCGCCCGCTATGGCGTTCAAACGGCTTCGTCGATCGGTCCTGATTGTCCGGTCACATCGGACGCTGCCGATTCCGAGCGAATCACGCTAACGCGTCGCGAACTCGAAGCGCTCGTTGACGAAGCCGTACAAAAAGATCGTTCGCGCCGCTAGCGCCGAATCGGCCACGCATCAGCAAGAAGCGAAAGTGAGTGTGGTTTTGCGTCAGGGCACGGTTTTAACCGTGCGGTAGCGTGAAGTACGTTTTGTTTGCGGCCCGTTTTAGAACACGGTAGTTTTGCCGGAGGATCAAGGATGGGCGAAGCACTCGGTATGATCGAAACGCGCGGGATGGTAGCGATGATCGAGGCCTCGGACGCGATGGTCAAAGCGGCTAAGGTCACGCTCGTCGGCTGGGAGAAGATCGGCTCGGGGTATGTCACCGCGATGGTCCGCGGCGATGTCGCCGCCGTGAAAGCAGCCACCGATGCCGGCGCCGCCGCCGCCCGCCGCGTCGGGGAGTTGATCGCCGTACACGTCATCCCGCGGCCGCACCAATCGCTCGAAGAGGTTCTGCCCATCGGGAAAACGCCGATGGCGGCGGCGAAGTAGCGGTCGCGAAGCGGCAGCGCGCCTGTAGTCGGCGCATCAGCGCCCGTTGTAGAGTAGTCTTCGCAGCTGTTTGTATTTGACTGTGGAGTTTCAGGTGACCATCTTGCGGCGTACTTGGCTAGAACTCTTCGCTGAAGTAATTAACTCATGATGCTCGCACGCATCGTCGGCACCGTGGTTTCCACTCGTAAGGACCCGCGCCTCGAAGGGAAAAAACTCCTCATCGTAAAGCCCATCAGTGCCGAAGGCGCGGACGAGGCTGGCTACCTCGTCGCCGTCGATACCGTCGACGCCGGCTTTCGCGAAACCGTCCTCGTCGTCTCCGGCAGCTCCGCTCGCATGGGCGCCGAATGCAAAGACCGCCCGGTCGACGCCGCCGTCATCGGCATCGTCGACACGATTCAACTCGACTCTCTCCACGAAGCCGAGCTCGCCGCCGCGCGAAGAAAATGATTCTTGGCCGCGTCATCGGGAAAGTCGTCGCGACCATGAAAAACGAAAGCCTCCACGGCCAGCGCCTGCTCATCGTCCAGCCGATCGATCGCGACGGACACGACAAAGGCAAAGCCGTCGTGGCGCTCGATTCGGTGGGAGCTGGTGCGGGCGAGGTCGTCTACTGGTGCCGCGGCAAAGAAGCTAGCTTCCCGTTTCTTCCTGCGGAAGTTCCCACGGAGACGACGATTGTCGGCATTGTCGACGAAATCAACGTTCCCGCACGATCCGGAAATTCTTGAATGCTGATCGCACGCGTCATCGGTGATGTAGTAGCCACTCAAAAAGATCCCTCGCACAACGCGCGCAAAATCCTGCTCGTTCAGCCTCTGAATCTCGACGGCTCCGACCGCGGCGAAGCCGTGCTCGCACTCGATGCCGTTGACGCCGGAATCGGCGAGCGCGTTCTACTTTCCACCGAAGGTTTCTCCGCGATGACTGCTGTCGGCCGCCCAAATTCTCCGATCGATGCAGCCGTTATTGGCGTAATCGACGAGGTCAGCCTGATCGAGGGCGTCAAGTAGCCTCGCCGCTCGCGCGAACCGCATTTGAAAAATCGCGATTTTGTTGCGATTAGACTTGAACCCGATCCTTTCTTTTGTTGAGGTTGCGGCGATTTCTAATCGCGGATTTGCGATTAGAAAATGGAGGCCTGGGGGGGCAATGGCTGCGAGTCGGAATTCGGGGCGCACGGCTCCCCGTAAGCCCTGAGTAGCCGCCGATAGCGCAATTTGTCTCATCATGCGAAAACAAGAAACGATAGCGCGAATTCAAGCGGCTGAAAATCCGTAAAACTACGCAGGGCTGTAGAAAAGAGTGCGAAGCCCAAGAGTTCTGGTTGCCAGTAGACTCAAAGTACCGGACTAAATCGGCGACCGCCAAAAAAAAAGGGCAGCGCTCGCTGCATCGAACGCCGCCCACCCTCGCCACTACCAAGAAATCCCCGGCCGCCGCAGTTTGTTATTTTCCTGCTACCGTGCCGCCCGCCACCGAAATGTATTTCGCCTTGCCTCCAAAATGAACCTCGGTGATCTGGTTGCTATCAGTCACGACGGAGGTATACGAGGCCTTGCTCTGCCCGTCTTTCCACTCGATCGGGGCCTCAGCAACCACTTTTCCGTCACGCGAGATTGTCATCTTCGATTCATCGGCGGACACTTGATACGTTCCGGGCTTGAGATCTTTGCCGGCCAGTGTCGCGGCATTGTGCAGATCGACGGCGACACGGGAAACCGGCTTGACGGTTTTTGAATCGTCGGCGCGAGCTGCGATCGGCATCGCCAAAGCAAGCGCCGCCAGGATTGTCATCACAAAGTTCATTCGACGATGTTCCATTTTCATTTCTCCTTGTTCTCACTCGCCCCTTGCAAAGTCTTAGACGCCATGACTTCTGCACCGAGAGCGCCATTTCAAAAGATTCATAAAAAAAGCCTTACACCAATCGTTACAACCGAATCACTCCGCATGCGGACACCGTTCGTGCGAAATCGGACAACTCGCTCGGGCCGATGCGTAAAAACTCAACACTCTACCAATATTCGGAGAGCGTCGAGCGCAACGAAATGCATTTCGCTGCGCTCTTCTTGTATACGGTGGGCAACGGTGAATAGTTCCAATCCGGGCGAAAATTCAAAAACTTCTTAAATTGGGATTTTGGGCGCTTTTCCAAGTGCATCCTTTAGGTGCACTTGTTTCCGGGTCTTGGGCGGGTCAATTGACACCCTGCCCATGCTCAGGAATAATCGCTCGACATGATCGGGTCGCTCCGCGGCAAGCTTATTGAGAAACGTCCCAACCAGATTCTCGTCGATATTAACGGCGTCGGGTACCAGGTTCAGATTCCGCTCTCCACGTTTGCGAGCCTCGGTGTGCTCCATGCCGAAACCAGTCTCTTGATTCACACGCACGTGCGCGAGGACCAGCTCACGCTCTATGGTTTCGTGACTGCTCGTGAAAAACAGTGCTTTGAGCTCTTAATTTCTGCGTCTGGCGTGGGCCCTTCGCTCGCGCTGAAAATTCTTTCCGGGATGAGCATCGAAGAGCTGGTTCCCGCGATTCGCAAAGGGGATCTCGCGCAGCTCGTGAAAATTCCCGGTGTCGGCCGCAAGACTGCAGAACGAATCGTAGTCGAGTTGCGCGACAAACTTGTCGTGATCGACGTTCCGGACGCGGGCAAACAGAGTACGCGCTCTCAGCTCGAGGAGGACGTGGCATCGGCTCTTAGCAATCTCGGTTACGATACGAAGTCTGTCGAGCGCGCCATCGAAAAATCGCGCGCCACAAGTGGCGCCGATTTCGAAAAACTGCTGCGCTCGGCGCTCCAGATTCTCGGCAGCTCCGCGATGCAAAAATCGGCCCGCGCAGGCCACGACGAATGACCGACAATCACAGCCGGATTATTTCAGGTAAAGCCCTTGATGAAGACGTCCGCATCGATGCCAGCGTCCGTCCCAAGAAAATGGAAGATTTTATCGGGCAATCACGGGTAAAAGAGAATTTGAAAATCGCTGTGGACGCCGCTCGCAATCGCGGAGAGGCGCTCGACCACGTGCTGCTCTACGGTCCACCCGGCTTGGGCAAGACCACCCTCGCGCAAATTCTTGCCAATGAAATGGGATCAGCGATCAAAATAAGCTCCGGCCCTCTTCTCGAGAAAAAAGGCGACCTAACGGCTGTCCTCACGTCTCTCGACGCGCGCGATTTTTTCTTTCTCGACGAGATTCACCGCCTGCAGGCCGCGCTCGAAGAGATTCTTTATCCCGCGATGGAGGAT
>Ga0307476_10001971_pt1 | contig 12352 bp, 10 predicted proteins | sample atmos_gasesECM2C_2_FD_203314 | JGI IMG/M metagenome (GOLD analysis project Ga0307476, IMG submission 203314) | Hardwood forest soil microbial communities from Morgan-Monroe State Forest, Indiana, United States - atmos_gasesECM2C_05 | ecosystem: Environmental > Terrestrial > Soil > Temperate... | reverse complement strand
GATCGAAAGTCGCCGGCAAATTCGTGAACGAAGACGATCGGAATGCCATTGCCGACCTCTTCGTAATAGAGCTTGACGCCATCGTCGGTTGTTAGATGCGGCATGGCCGTCCTCGCTCGTCTATGTCAAAAGTTCGGCCGACAGGCCAGCGTCGTCCGTCACGACCAAGCCACTGATGTAAGCACAATTATCGGATGCCGAGAACGTGATCATGACGCCGATCTCTCGCAGTGCGCACGGCGTCGACCGCGCTCCCACATTCGATAAGGGCTCCGTCAGCCGTGGTCTTGATGATGCCGCGGCAGGCACTGCTACCTGTTCGCTGCATTTGCTGCATTGCACCGACGCGTCGCTGTGAACTGACGTTAAAGGGCCATCAGCTGCCGCGCCATTTCCCCGCCAGCGCGGCAGAAACACCCCTCATAGCGGACATCACAACGCGATAGTCGCACAAGGGGCATGCCTCGGTCCTCTCGGGACCGCCATTCGAGCAATTGCGTAAAGCACTGCGGTTGCGCCGAAACTGACGCACATTGCAAGCTTCAGATTCGCGTCCTTGTGTCGCCGCTTATGCGCAACATTTCGCGAAAAGCTGCGGCAAGTTTATGCAGCGACCGCCTGCGCCTTGAGCAACTGCGAATAAGCCACTGAAATAACTGCATAAATTCAAACATTGATACCGTGTCTCTGTTGCAACAGCGGCCGGAAAAGCGAATGTAAAAACCGAAGCCCTACTCGCCAACGTGAATTCGCTGAGTTTTAAATCATGACAGCTCGGGACTCGATAATTGAGGGGGTTGTCATGAAATACGAAATGTTCGGCCGGATCGCTGTTACCGCTCTCCTGCTCGCCGCGCCTCTTGGCGTCGCCAGCGTTGCCAGCGCCGCCGACATGCCGGTCAAGGCGCCGAAAGCCGCGCCGCCGCCGGCGTTCGATTGGAACGGATTCTATGTCGGCGCCTATGGCGGTGCAGCCTGGATGGATCAGGCGAACACTTCGGATCCGTGCCAGACCCCCTCCATTTTCGTGGCCTGTGTCATAGGCGTCAGCGGCAACTATAACGCCGGTCCCTCGGCGGTTTACGATATGAAGTCCAGCTTCAACGGCGGCGTTAGAATTGGCTACAATTGGCAACCGACACCGTACACGCTCCTCGGTCTGGAAAACGATTTTGGATACCTTCACTTAACGGGCTCCATCACGATGAACCCCCCGCCCGCGGGGGTGACCAACGGACTCAACGATACGGTTGCGATGACAAAACTCGGCGATTGGTATGACGCCTATACGGCACGCGTCGGTGCGGTTGACGGCCACGCGATGTTCTACGTGAAGGGCGGCGGCGCGTCCGTGAAGTACAAGACCGGAGTGGTCGACAACGGTCCCCCCCCGGACCCGACGGTCAATACGACGACGACCAAGACCCTGACGGGCTGGGCGGCGGGCGGCGGTATCGAATACGGCATCGACATGCACTGGAGCATCCGAGCAGAATATCTGGTCCTTGGCATCGCTCGAAATGTCACCAACTGCGGACCGGCCACAGTTGGTGGTGTGCTTGTTGCTGGCGCTCCGTTCTGCTCCGTCACCCACACCCCCGATGTCCAGACGGTCACCGTCGGATTGAGCTACCGCTTCCGCTAAGGAGGCATATTCAAGCAGTGCAAGCTGCGGCTTTCCGAACAGGCCCCGGTGCAATTCCGGGGCCTGTTGCTTTTTTTGGCTATCGGCGCATGGAGGACTGGGCTTTCTTAAGGCAAGGCTCACGGGCTAAAGTCAGGTACACTCAGTCCCGCAACCAGCAACGCGTACCCTCACAATGAGCACTAAGAAATTGGACGAAGCCGCGCTCCTGAAGGCCGCCTCGGAGCGCAATGAATTCCTCAACCTGCACGAGGTCGTCGCCAAGGCGCGGCAGAATCTCAACCAAAACGCCTGGGACTATATCGTCGGCGGCGTCGAGACCGAGACGACCTTGCGCAGAAACCGCATGGCGCTGGACACGATCGCGTTCCGGCCGCGGGTGCTGCGCGACGTCAGCAAAGTCGACGTCTCGACCGAACTGCTTGGCCGCAAGCTGCGGCTGCCGGTCGTGCTGTGCCCGGTCGGCACATTGGAAAGCTTCCATCCCGAGGGCGCGGCGCCAGTGGTCAAGGCGGCCGGCGAATTCGGCATCGCCCATATGCTGAGCTCGGTCTGCGACCCCGGCCTCGAAGGCGTCGCCCAGGCCGCGCCCGACGCGTTTCGGATGTTCCAGCTCTATGTGCGGGGCGACGCGGCGTGGGTCGACGATCACGTCGCCCGCGCCATCGCCAACAAGTACAGCGTGTTTTGTCTCACCGTCGATACCGCCCATTACAGCCGCCGCGAGCGCGACATCGCCAAGCGCCACATCACCGGCGGCCGGCGCCGCGCCTCGGGGCGCGAGTACCAGGAGGCGCTCGATTGGAAGACCGTCGAGCGCATCAAGTCGAAGTTCAAGATACCCCTCGCCATCAAAGGCATTGCCACCGCCGAAGACGCCAAGCTTTGCCTCGATCACGGCGTGGATTTCGTCTTCGTCTCCAATCACGGCGGCCGCCAGCTCGATCATGGCCGCGGCTCGACCGATGTGCTGCCGGAAGTCGTCGAGGCGGTCGCCGGCCGTGCCAAGGTCATCGTTGACGGCGGCTTCTATCGCGGCAGCGATATCGTCAAGGCGAAAGCCATAGGTGCCGACCTCATCGGGCTTGGTCGCATGCAATGCTACGGGCTCGCCGCCGGCGGCCAGGCCGGTATCGTGCGCATGCTTGAGCTCCTCGAGGATGAGGTCATGCGCTCGATGGGCCTGCTTGGGGCCACGAGCTATGCCAAGCTCGATTCCTCGATGCTGCATGTGGCCGCGGCGACCAATGTGCCGGGCGTGTTCTCGGCCTTCCCGCATCTCGAGATCGCGCCGTATCGCTATTGAGATTGATCGGTCATGCCGGACGCGGTGCGCTATGCGGTTGCCAAGCGCGTAGCGCACATCGTTCTCGATCGTCCACCGGTCAATGCGTTGAGCTTCGACATGATCCGCGCGGTCATTGCCGCATTGCGGCGCGCCGCGGCCGATGACGAGGCGCGTGCGGTCGTGCTCTCCAGTGCCGTCGCGCGGCACTTCTGTGCCGGTCTCGACCTTGCCATGCTGCTCGGCAAATCGCGCGAAGAGGTCCGCGAATTCGTCCATGCGCTCTACGTCGAGCTGCACGAGTGCCAATGCGATCTCGGCAAGCCGTCGATCGCCGCCGTCGGCGGCTCGGCGCGCGGCGGCGGCATGACCATGGCGATTTCCTGCGATGTCATTCTCGCAGGGCTTCACGCGACATTCGGTTATCCGGAAATCAATATCGGCGTCTTGCCGGCCATTCATTTTGCCCATCTGCCGCGCATCGCCGGCCGTCACCGCGCTTTCGAGCTGTTGTTCAGCGGCCGGACTTTTGCCGCGCAGGAGGCCTACGAACTCGGCCTCGTCAGTAAAGTCTTCCCAGACGCCGAACTCGATGCGGCCGCCGACGCGCTGGCGGCGGACTTCGCGGCGAAATCGCCGCTTGTTATGCGCGCTGCCCGCTTGGCCTTCATGCGCCAGAACGACGATCGGCGCAGGATTGCGGACGCGGTCGAGGATTTCTGCGACGTGGCGACGACGGACGCGGCGCAGGAGGGCATTCGGGCCTTCCTGGAGAAGCGTGCACCGCGCTGGTAAGTCCAATGTTAGCGCACGACCGGCTCCATGCCGGCGTTGCGCCAGGCGTCGCGTGCGGCCGGCGCGGCGAGCGCCTGGATGAAGGCTAGAGCCGGCTCCGGTGCCGTATTGCGGACCGGGATCGCGGCGCTGAACAGAATGTAGTTCTGCAATTCCGCGGGCAGCGGCCCGATCAGTTGCACGCCTTGGATCGGCAGGATTTCGCTGATGTTGAACAAGCCGACTTCGACATTGCCGCCGGCGACCAGCGCGACGCCGCCGCCGATCGCCGACGTTCGCGTCAGCTTCGGCCGCACCGTCTCGGTCAAGCCCATCTCTTCGATCATGTGGGCGATGGCGCGCCCCGCGGAGCCGCCGCCCGAAGTCGGATCGGGATAGACGATCGAGCGCGCCTCAAGCAAGAGTTTGCGAATCGCCGCAACATTGGCAATGTCCGGCGGCCGCGCGCCATTGCGAACGACGACGCCGATGCCGACCCGGGCGAGATCGACGGCGCTGCCGGCGCGCAAAGCGCCGGTGCCGCCCAGCATCGTCACGACCGGCGACGGCAGGATGACCACGTCGGCCTTGGCGCCGGCATCGAGATCGCTCTCGATGGTCGCCGGTTGTGCGACGGTGAACGTCAAACGATGGCCGGTGGCCACGGCAAAATTTTCGGCGACCGCCTTGGCCGCCATGGCCGGCGCGCCGGTCGAGTAGACGTGGATGTCCGCCGCGTCGGCAAAGCGCGCGGTACCGATGAAAGCAAGCATCGCAATGGCGCAAGCGGCCGTTGCCTTCATCCATGCCCCCTGACTACAGGCGCGATCATCGCATGAGGCACCGACGAATGGTACGACCGGCGCGTGCGGCATGATAGCCATGCATTGTCCGGCAGACCGCTATGTTATGATCCCGCTCCCGCCCACCGACGAGACCGGCATGAACCTGCAGTTGAGCATCGGCATTACCAACAATCCGCGCACCTGGCCGATCCTCGACGGCACGGTGAAGGCGGAAGGCATCGATCTCGTCCCGACCATCTTGCATCCGTCGGAGCTGTTCTGGCGGCAATTGCATTTCGCCGAATTCGCCGTGTCGGAAATGTCGTGCTCGTCGTTCATGATCGTGACCGGGCAGGGCGACACCCGCTTCGTCGGGCTGCCGATCTTCACCACGCGGCGGTTTTTTCACACGACGATCCTGGTCAGCCGCAAGTCCGGCATCGCGACGCCGGCGGATCTCAAAGGCAAGCGCGTCGGCGTGCCGGAATATCAGCAGACCGCGGCTTTATGGACGCGCGGCGTGCTGCAGCACGAATTCGGCGTGCAGCCCAAGGACATGGAATTCTGGATGGAGCGCACGCCGGAAAAAAGCCATGGCGGCGCCACCGGCTTCAAGCCGCCGCCCGGTGTCGTCGTGCACCAGGTGCCCGCCGATTCGAGCCTCGGCGCCATGATGCTCGCAGGCGAGCTCGACGCCACGGTGCATTATCTGTCCGGCCGCAACCTGGTGGATCGCAGCCGCGCCGATCTCGCGCATCATCCCGATTTCAAATATCTGTTCCCCGACCCGGCCGCGGAGGGCATCCGCTACTACCGCAAAAGCGGAATTTTCCCGATCAATCACCAGGCGGTGGTGCGGCGCGATATCTACGACAAGGAGCCGTGGGTGGTGCTGAACCTGCTCAAGGCCTTCAACAAGGCAAACGACATCGCCAATGCGCAGCGCGCCGAGCACGTCGAGTATCACCTCGCCACGGGCTTGCTGTCCGGCGACGCGAAAACGGCGTTGCTCCACCACGGCGTCAAGGCCAACCGCAAGGTGATGGAGACCATCGCGCAATATTCGCTGGAGCAGGGGCTCACCCCGCGGCTGATCAAGATCGACGAGCTTTATGCGCCGAATGTGCTGGAGTCGTAACCCTCTCCCCTTGCGGGAGAGGGTCGGCGTGCCGCGAAGCGGCGCGCCGGGGTGAGGGCCGTCTTCGCCGCGCGAGCCGCGGGCCCTCACCTGATCGCGCTCTGCGCGATCTATCCTCTCCCGCAAGGGGAGAGGGAAGCAAATTACTCCGCCGCTCGGGCCCTTATACTGCCATCCACGGTCGCGCCCGAAGCGGCCAGCGCCTTGATCTCATCGTCGCTAAGCCCCGCCTCGCGCAGCACTTCAAAACTGTGCTCGCCGAGCCGCGGCTGCAGTCGCTCGGTCGAGGTCGGCGTCTCGCTGAAGCGCACCGGCGGCTCGGTGAACATGATCTCGCCTTCGCTTGGATGGGTGGCGCGCTTGAAAAAGCCGGTGGCGGCGAGCTGCGGATCGGTGAGGAGATCGTCGAGGCTCGCCATGCGCGCGCACGGGATTTCGAGATCCCGAAGCAGCGCGATCCATTCGTCCGTCGTCTTGGCGATGAGACACGCGCCGGCAAGCTCGTAGAGCGCGACGACGTTGTGGCTGCGCGTGGCAATGCTGTTGAAGCGCGGATCGTCGCAAATTTCCGGTTTACCGACCGCCGGCCAGAATTTGCGCCAGTGCCGCTCGGTATAGGCCATCATGCACAGATAGCCATCCTTGGTCTTGTACGGCCGCCGCCAGGCGCCGGTGACGCGGGTATAGCCGAGCGATCCCAGCGGCGGCACGAAATTATGGCCGAACAGATGCTCGGCGAGCACGAACGACACCAGCTGTTCGAACATCGGGATTTCGACGAATTGGCCGCGGCCGGTTTTCTCGCGCGCGAACAGAGCGACCGAAACGGCGTTGGAGATCGCGAGCGCGGAGATTTTATCGGCTAGGATGGTCGGCGCGTAGCGCGGTTCGCCGCCGACCGACATCAAGGCGGCGATGCCGGACTGGCCCTGGATGACGTCGTCATAGGCCGGCTGGCCGCTATACGGTCCGCCGTCGCGGTAGCCGTGCAGCGCCGCATAAACCAGGCGCGGATTGCGCGCGCACACCGCCTGATGCGCGAAGCCGAGCTTTTCGATCTTCTGCGGCCGCATCGAGTGAGCGAAAACATCGGCGCTGTCTATTAGCCGCCACAGCGCCTGCGCCGCGGCGGGTTTTTTCAGATCGAGCACCAGTGAGCGCTTGCTGCGGTTGAGCCCCATGAACAGCGCCGCCATGTTCGGCGAGCGCGCCGGGCCGGTATGGCGCGGCGCATCGCCCTCCGGCGCCTCGATCTTGATGACGTCGGCGCCCATGTCGCCGAGCATCTGCGTCGCCAGGGGGCCGGCGACGACGGAAGTGAGATCGAGGATGCGAATGCCGGCGAGAGGTCCTGCCATTCGGGGATGGTAGCTTGTAGGCTGCGCTGCGCCAACGGGAGGAATAAGGCACCCCTAGCATGTCATCATCCGCGAAGGCGGATGATCCAGTAGCCACTGACGCTCGGTATTGCTCTGCGAGCTCCGCGATTACTGGGTGCCCGCCTTCGCGGGCATGACAGTCACGAAAACGCCGGTATCACGTCCTTGGCGAACAGCCGCATCGATTTTTGCGCTTCGGCGATATCGAGCGTGCCGAAATTGATTTGCAGCGAGGCGTGCTCGAATTTGCCGACGCTGTCCTGGAAGCGGTGGATGATGGTTTTGATCTCATCCGGCGTGCCGACCCAGGCGCCGCCGCTTTCGATTTGGCTTTCGAGGGTGGAATTCTTCATGCGGCTGATCGATACATCGTAGCCTTTGTAATCCTTCGACGACGTGCCTTGCGTCCACTCGCCGGCGGATTCGAACAGCGCCTGGAAATAGTCCTCGAACTGCCGGCGCGGGATCTCGCGGGCGAGCTTTTTGTCGTCGTGACAGAACATGTGGAACGCCACCATGACCTCGCCGTCGCCAGGATGGCCGGCGTCGCGCCAAGCCTTGCGGTAGATCGGCAACAAGTCCTTGAGCGGGCCGACCGGGATCGACATCAGCGCGTGACCGGCGCGGCCGGCGAATTCGAAGGAATCCGCCGTGCGTGTCGAGGCGATATAAAATTTCGGCCGCGGCTTTTGCGTCGGCCGCGGCAGCGAGGTGACATTCTCAAAAGAATGAAACTGGCCGCGGTGGGTAACGTTCTCCTGCGTCAGCAGTAGCTCGATCTGCTCGAGGCCTTCGCGGAAACGGGCCACGGACGTGTCGGGCGAAATGTTGAAGCGTCGGAATTCGTGCGGCAGGAAGGCGCGCGCAAAGCCGACATCGAAGCGGCCGCCCGAAATGGCGTCGAGCATGGCGATCTCGCCGGCGAGCTTGATCGGGTTGTTGAAGGCCGGCACGACCGCGCCGGTGACGAGCCGCATTTTCTTGGTGCGCGCCGCCGCTGCCGACAAAAACACGATCGGATTGGGGCTGTAGCCGCCATAGCGCTCGAAATAATGCTCGACCGAACGCGCGTGGGTGTAACCGAGCGTCTCAGCCTCCTCGGCGATGGCGAGGCTCTCGGCAAAATACTCCGCGGCGCTCTTGTCGCTCGGTTGGAAATTGGGAAAAAATTGTACGCCGAACTGCATGCGACTTAACTCCCGGCCGCTCCATGTGAGTACGGCTTGCGGCCGATATAACGCGTAAGGTCGGCCAGGTTTTGCCGCAGCGTCGCGGCGTCAACGACGTGCGGATCGAAATCCGGCGCGTCGAAGTCGAGCATGTCGTCGTGATCGACGCTGTTCGGATCGGCAATGCTGCGCAGATAGGTCTCGTAGCCGACCGGTCCGCCGATATCGGCCGGCGGGCAGCGGCCTTCGGCGCTCACCAGGTTGGGGTAGCGTGTGCCCGGTTGCGCGGCCGCGCGCGACAGCAAGGTCACGGTGTGCTCCCAATCCTCGCCGAGCACGTAGTCGTACTTGAAGGTCTCGCCCGCCGCCAAAATGTCGCGCAGCGTCGCTTGCTCCGCCGGCGTCCGATCGATGCCGACGTCACGATCCGGCTGTCCCCAGAGTTTCTCGCCGACGCGGAACTCGAACGGATGGCCGTTCTGCCAGCCGATGGCGATTTGCAGCACGAAATGCAAGTCGTCGAGGCGGATATCGGCCGGCACTTCGACGACGCGCACTACGCTCGGCGTCACGTCGTCGATCTCGACACTCAATCGCGCGATTTCGCTCATGTGCGGGGACAGCAAACCGTCATTCCGCGGCCTGCTGGAACGTCAGCATCTCGTCGCGCCCGTCGAGATCGACGATCTTGCCGTCCTTGATCACCCAGGCGAGGTTTTTGGAGTCCTGCAAGATCGCGATGTCGGCGACCGGGTCTTTGTGCCATACGGTGATATCGGCGAATTGCCCCGCCGCCACCTGGCCGACCTGGCCGTCGAGGCCGACGGCAAGCGCGTTGTCGCGGGTCGCCGCGACGATCGCTTCCATCGGCGTATAGCCGCCGTGACGCACGAAGATTTCCAGCTCCTTGGCGTGCAGCTCGCCATGCCGCGTGAACGAATTGTTGCCGGTGTCGGTGCCGACCAGAAGCTTGATACCGAGCTTGCGCGACTTGTGCATCAATTCGCCGAGCAAATCGTAGTGCCGCTGCATGCGGCTGAAATCGAGCTGCACCTGCTCGGCGCCGACTTTTTGCTGCTTGCCGAGCTCGACCACCACGGCGAGGAACGTCGCCGTGGGCAGGATCGGCATGCCGGCCTTGGCCACCGCGTCGAGATCGCGGTCGGTGGCGAGATCGGCATGCACGATCCAATCCACTCCCGCTTCCGCGGCGGCGCGTGTCGAACCGGCGCCGCGCGAATGGATGGCGACTTTCAGGTTGCGCCGATGCGCCTCGCCGACCACGGCGGCGATCTCGTCCTTCGCCAGCATCTGCGATTCGCCGGAGCGGCTATCGGCCATCTTGATGAAATTGACGCCGTGCTTGCCCTGCCGACGCACCTCGGTGACCATCTCGTCGGCGGTGTTGCACAGCTTGCCGATCGAATGATCGGGCGTCCCTTCCCACGACGGCTCGTCGTCCTCGATGCAGCCGTAAGTGACGATCATGCGGCCGGCGACGAACATGCGCGGGCCTTCCATCAGGCCAAGCCGGATGGCGTCGCGCACGCCGACGTCGGTGAACCAGGTGCCGCCTGGCACCGAAATGCTGGTGACGCCCGAGCGTAAGACTTTCTGCGCGCTGCGGGCGGATTTGAGCGTCGAGAATTCCGGCCGCGTCGTGCCCTTGCCTTTGCCCTCGCCCTTGATCAGCGGATAGCCGTAGGACATGTGGCAATGGGCATCGATCAGGCCGGGCATGATCCATTTGCCGGCGGCGTCCACCACATCGACGGTCTTGCGATCCTCGAGGTGGATGTCGCCCGGCAGCGCGCCGACGCTCTTGATGCGGTTACCTTCGATCACGATGGCGTCGTTGCGCGCGGGCGGTTTACCGGAGCCGTCGATCAGCGTGCCGTTGCGGATGACCAGTGTCTTCTTGGCGGCGCTCATGGGCCCTCCGGCGACATTGCTTCGTTTGCACGATTATAGCGCAGCGCAGGGGGGTGTCATGCCCCGGCCAGCGCGCTGAGGCCATGCGCGGCGACGATATCGCCGACCTGCTCGCTGCGGTCGATATGGGCGCGCACCACGGCGCCGATGTCGCGGTTGAGCTCCGCGGCGCTGCGTTCCGCCTTGGGCTTGAGCTGGGCGCTGAGATAGGCGCCTTCGGCGCGGTTCACCTCGACCAAGGCGCGGCCGAACGGCATCTGCATGCGCTGGTAATGCGCCAATCCGGCATCGAGGTCGCCGCTGGCATCGCGGATGCTGTCGGCGAGGCAGGCGGCGTCGAGCGCCGCCTTGGTGGTGCCGGCGCCCGCATGGGGGCGGGCGACGAACGCCGCGTCGCCGGCCAGCACGACGCGGCCGAACACGATCTGCGGCGAGATCAGATCGTAGATCGGCTGGAAGAACGGCGTCGTGCGGGCAAAAATCGCGGCGATCTGCGGCGCGATGACAGTTTTGGCGTCAGCTTTGATGCGGTCGATCACGTCGGGGCGGATCAGCGGCGGCGGAATGCCGGCGGCATGGTGGCGGCCCGCGGTGTCGGTGCAGAGCTCGGCGAGCGCGTCGCGGCCCACCGGCCGGTACCAGACGATATTATAGGCGCGGCGGCCGACCGCGGTGTCGTTGTCGCGCCCCGGCACCGCGTAGCTGATCAATTGCTCGCCCTCGGGCAGGCAGAACGCATAGAGCTCGACCATCTCGCGCCACAGCTTTGGCGGCACGTCGGCTTCGTCGATCGAGGCGCGCCAGGCCACATAGCCGGCGTATGCCGGCTCGACTTCCGGCAAAAATTGCGCGCGCACGGTCGAGCGGACGCCGTCGGCGCCGACCAGAAGATCGCCGCGCTCGCGCGTGGCGTCGGCAAAGATTGCGGTGACGCCCTGCGCGTCCTGCTCGACGCGAACGAGTTTTTTGCCCAACCGATAGGTTTGCGCCGGCAACGCATCGAGCAAAGCGCGGTAGAGCCGCGACCAGCCGCTGAGCGTGCGTGCGGTCCGCTGCTCGATCAAAATCTTGCCGTTTGAGTCGAGGCAGACCGCGCGCGTCGGTTTTATCCCCATCGTCTCGTCGAAATCGATGCCGGCGCGCTTGAGGATGGCGATGAGCTGCGGATGGGTGCCTAGTCCCACGCCGCGGCTCGCCAGTTCCTCGTCATTGCGTTCGAACACGGTCGCGTTCCAGCCGGTCGCGCGCAGCAGATGCGCCACGATCAGCCCGCCGAGCGAGCCGCCGATGACGAGGGCGCGGCGTGAAGTCATCTTTTCCCCTCCTCCTTGTGGGGAGGGGCAGTGGCGGGGGTCGCGAGGTGAAGCGCTAACGTCGACGCTCTAACGTCACCTCCCGACCCCCCACCCCTCCCTCCCCCACAAGGGGGGAGGGAGACGCAGGCCGAGCAAGATGTCACGGCAGCGCCCAGGACATGCTGTCATGCCCGGGCTTGTAATCCATGTTGGTCGCCGCCGGATTGCGGTTGATCAGCGGGCGGCCGTACATCGGGTTGGTGGCGCTGCGCGTCTCGTGCTCGACCGTGAACAGCACTTCGCGGGTGTCGAGATCGATCACGTCCTTGAAGCGGTATTGGTAATCGTTGTCCTCTATGGTGATCAGGCCGAGCTCGAGCAGCTTGCGATACGGTTTCGAGAAATTGGTGAGATAGATCTGCACGTGGTGGCGGTCGTAGTGCGCTTCCGGCGCATCGGTTTCGCGGAAATAAAAATATTGCTTCTCGCCGACCTGGACTTTGACTTCCGGCCCGGCGCCGTTCTTTTTCACCTCGGCCGGCGCGTCCATCACCTCGCGATAAAAGCGCGCGATGCGTTCGACGGTGCCGGGGCGCACGTCGAAGCGGACATAGGGCATGCCGAGCTGGACCCTGCCGAAGCGCTCGACGTCGGGCGTGTGCACGGTGATGCGGTTGCCCCATGGGCACACCGTCTCCACTCCGTCGTTGCTCTCGCGGAAATCGAACTTGGTGCCTTCGAGCGGCTTCTTCACGCGCTTGAGCCGGTTCAGGAGCGCTTCACGGTCCGGCATGACCAGGCCGGTGACGCCGCGCAGCACGTCGGGCTTGCCCATCGGCAGGTGGAACTGGCTCATGCCGACATTGACCCACATATTGCCGGCGCCGGTGTTCAAAAAGGGATCGCGCGTATAGCCGAGCCCGGTGATGTAAAAATGCGTGGCCAGGTGC
>Ga0307476_10001970_pt1 | contig 12355 bp, 7 predicted proteins | sample atmos_gasesECM2C_2_FD_203314 | JGI IMG/M metagenome (GOLD analysis project Ga0307476, IMG submission 203314) | Hardwood forest soil microbial communities from Morgan-Monroe State Forest, Indiana, United States - atmos_gasesECM2C_05 | ecosystem: Environmental > Terrestrial > Soil > Temperate... | reverse complement strand
CGCCCCGCCCACCGCCGGCGAGTCGCTGGCCGGGAAGGATTCCTCCAGCGCCTCATCCAGCAGCTCATCCATGTGGTGTCTGTCCGGCGACTGACCGTGCTTGCGCATATACGCCGCAGCATACGAACAGGCCGGGTTGATCGACAAACCGCGCTCGGCGGCTACTTCCAGTGCCGCACGCATCAACTCGGCCGCGATCCCGCGACCGCCAATTTCCGGCGGAACGCGGGTATGCGTGATGGTCATCACGCCATCGGCGATGGTGTAGTCCAACTCCGCGCGATGGCCGTCAACCTCGGTGGTAAATTGATTGGCGTCCTGATCATGACTAATGGTGCTCATGTTCCTCTGGGTGCTCCGGTGGATGCTCCGGGGGTTTCGGAGCCGGGCGAGCCTGCGGTTTCGGCGCAGGCTTAGGAACCTGAGTGTGCTCCGGTTCTCGGCCCGGCTCAACCGCCCTTGCAGGCGGTGGCGCGGCCGGCCGCGCCGGGGCGGCCTCGCGCGGCGGCGGAGTCTCGCGGGGCGGATTCACGCGTTCTTGAGGCGCGGGGCGTTCTTGAGGCGCGGCGCGTTCTTGAGGTGCGGCGCGTTCTTGAGGTACGGCACGCGCTGGCGGTGCCGCATTCTCGCGCGGTCCCGTATTTGTTTCGGGCGCCGGCCGCGGCGTGCTCAAGCGCGGCTGTGGCGCTGGGCGTTCCGCACCGGCGGTTCCATTCCGTGCCGGTGCTGCGGCGTTGCGCGCGGGAATCGGATTGGAGAAGTTTCCTGCGCGCGGAGTTGCCGCCACCGGCGGACGACCATGATTGCTGCTGGCGCGCAATTCTGGGTTGCCGCGTGCGGTCTGCACTTGCTGTCGCTGCGCCGATGTCGCTTCGATATGTCTATCACGCGCAGCCGCCGCTTCTGCCGCGGTGGGCTCAGCGCGGACACCGCCGTTGCCGCCGTTGAAGCTGACCCGCGTTACGCTGACGTTGTTCACGATTGTCTTGTTGTAGACATTCGTGATGTGCACGGAACCGACATTCACGACCGCGCGGTTGTAGAAAAGGTGCCCGCCCTGCCAGTAACCACCCTCATAACCTCGGCCGCCATAACCGAAACCATAGTTCACACCGCCGTAGAATCCGACTTGGGGGCCCCAGTAGCCCTCGTGCCAGATGAAAATTGCGCCGCTGGCTGCCCAGTAACCGGGCGTCCACAAGTAGTCGGGCTGCGGTGCTTCGACCCACGTACCCGGCACCCAGTAATAGTCTTGGATGTCGTCACCCCAGGCCCAATAGCCCGGTGTCCAGATATAGCCGTCTCCGGGAAGCGGCGGTTGATCATAGACCGGCAACTCCGGGGGCGCGATGCTGACGGATACGCTCACTTGCGCCGTACTCAAAGCCGGCGACAACATCAGCAATAACGCCGGAACAACAGACAAACGCCAGGACTTCGAGAGCATGATTTTCTCCGAACGAATGAGAAGCGCGGTGCCGCGCAGATTCTTGTATGGCCACTGTATAGGGAACGCGGCGTTCTCTTAATCAGCAAGCTGCGGTCACGCCTGTAGGATAAGGCTTATAGCTCGGAATAGGCATTGCCTGCCCCTTATATAATGGTTCGCCTTATGACAACCGCCCCGGTAATAGCTCAAAACGCGGATGTCCGATTCCTCGGGAAGCTTCTCGGCGACGTCATTCGCACTTACGGCGGCAGTGGACTGCTCGATCGGATCGAGGCGATCCGCGCGGCATCGGTCGACCGATTCCGCGGCATCGCCAACCCACGAGGCCTGGCCGCCGGCTGGGAGAGCTTGTCGCTGGACGAAACGGTGGCCTTTGTGCGCAGTTTCATGTTGTTTTCGATGTTGGCGAATCTCGCCGAGGATCGACAGGGCGCCGCGGCTGAAAAGGACAGTACCTTGGGTTCAGCCCTGGCCTTCCTGGAGGCTCAAGGTGTCACACGCGAGCAAGCGGCCGCGCTGCTGGAGCATGGGCTGATCACTCCGGTGCTGACGGCGCATCCCACCGAGGTGATGCGCAAGAGCATGCTGGATCATCGCAATCGCATCGCGATCTTGATGGCGCAACGCGATGCGGGCCTGCAGGAAACCGCCGCGGGGGAAGTGATCGAGGAGGCCATCGCAGCGCAGATTGCCTTCCTGTGGCAGACACGGGCGCTTCGGCATGAAAGGCTGTATGTCGCCGACGAGGTCGATACGGCGCTTGCTTACCTAAGAGACATATTTTTGCCGGTGGTGCCTGCGCTTTACGCCCGATGGGAGCGCCTGCTGGAGAGACGTCCGGCCAGTTTTCTGCGGCTCGGCTCATGGATCGGGGGCGACCGCGACGGCAACCCGCACGTGACCGCGGATTCATTGCGTCTGGCGCTGGGCCGGGCCAGCCAAGCGCTGCTCACCGACTATTTGGAACAGCTCAACGCAATTGGCGCGGAATTGTCGCTGTCGAGCGAGCTCGCCGCGGTTTCCGATCCTCTCGCGGCCCTGGCTGAGGCGGGTGGTGACCGCAACGCGGCGCGCGCCGACGAACCTTATCGGCGCGCGATCACCGGAATGTATGCACGTCTCGCCGCGACCTACCAGAATCTGACCGGCCGAATGCCGCCCCGGCCCGCGACGGTTGAAGCGCTCGCCTATCAGGACGCGCCCAGCTTGCGCGCGGATCTGCAAATACTCGAGGACTCGCTCAGGTCCGAAAGCCGGGTACGCTTAAATGGCGGCGGCGCACTGTCGCGCCTCAATCGCTCCGTTGAAACCTTCGGCTTCCATCTCGCCACATTGGATTTGCGTCAAAACGCCGATGTGCATGCCCGGGTTGTCGCCGAGCTGCTGCGGGTGGCGGGTGCTTCGTCCGATTATGAATCCCTGTCGGAGTCCGCGCGCGTCGCGCTATTGCGGCGCGAACTCGCGAGCGAACGCCTGCTGGCGAGCCCGTACGCCAGCTATTCGCCGGAAACGATGTCGGAACTGAGCATCGTGCGCGCCGCGGCGCAAGCGCATCAACGCTACGGCGCCGAATGCATCCGCTTCTACATCATTTCCAAGTGCGAGAGTGTCTCGGACCTGTTGGAGGTCAACATACTTCTCAAGGAGGCCGGGCTCTATCGCGGTCAACCCGGCGCATCCGCCGCGATCCAGGCGGTACCGTTGTTCGAAACGATCGCCGACCTGGAAAGCTCGCCCAAGGTCATGCAGGCATGGCTGGAGTTGCCCGAAACGGCGGCAATCACCCAAGCCTTTGGGTTTCAGGAAGTCATGGTCGGGTATTCGGACTCGAACAAGGACGGCGGCTATCTTACGTCGGTGTGGAGCCTGCATCAGGCAACCCGCACGCTCGCGGCCGTCTTCGAACAATATGCGACTCCGATGCAGGTATTCCACGGTCGCGGCGGCGCCGTGGGCCGCGGCGGCGGCTCGTCGTTCGCGGCAATTCGTGCACAGGCCCATGGCACGGTGCGCGGACGCATCCGCATTACCGAGCAGGGGGAAATCATCGCCGCCAAGTACGGCACGCGCGAAAGCGCGGCAACCAATCTTGAATCCATTGCGGCGGCCACCCTGCTTGCCTCGCTCGAAAATGCCTCGCTATCCGCGGCCAGCGCGCGCCGCTTTGCGGCGGCCATGGACGATCTTTCCAAGGAAGCGTTTCGCGCTTATCGGGCGCTGGTGTACGAGACGGAAGGTTTCGCGCCGTTCTTCAGGCAGTTGACGCCGCTGCTTGAGATCTCGGAGCTCAAAATTGGTTCGCGCCCGGCCTCGCGCACCAACTCGCAGCGTATCGAGGATCTTCGTGCCATTCCCTGGGTATTTAGCTGGGCCCAGGCCCGCGTGATGTTGCCGGGGTGGTATGGCGTCGGTCAGGCAATGCGTTCCGCCGATGCGGGATTGCTGCGGGAGATGCTTGATGCATGGCCATTCTTTCGCGCCACGGTCGATAACTTGGAAATGGTGTTGTCGAAATCGGACATGGGAATCGCCGCGCGCTATCTCACGCTGGTCCAGGACCAAAGCTTGGGCGAACGGCTGTTCGCGCGCATTCGCGATATGTGGCTGGCGACCCAGGAGAGCGTTCTCACCGTGACCGGACAGACGCGCCTGTTGGAAAAGCACCCGGTGTTGGACGCATCCATTCGCCTGCGGCTGCCCTACATCGAGCCGTTGAATTTGCTTCAGGTTGAACTGCTCAAGCGCCACCGTGCCGGAGAGACCGATCCGCGGGTACGCGAAGGCATTCAGCTGTCGATCAACGCCATCGCCACCGCATTGCGCAATAGCGGTTAGGAGACAGGCTGCATGCTGCCGGACAAGGACTTCGGGCCGTGGAATCCAGGCATCGAATCGCAGGTGCCGCAGGAGTTGCGCCACCTCGCCACGATCTTTCGTGCCGAGAACGTTTTTACCAGTATCGCCGCCGCCGGCGAAATGCGCGGGCTGACTGGATTCAATTTGAGTGAGCTGGTGGTTTTTCGTCCGCAACGGCTGGCCTTGCATGAGCTCTTGGTGCGCGTCACGGCAGATTTCGCCGTCCCGGACGGCACGCGGATTGCGGACCTGGGCTTGAATTTTCGCGAGATCGCCCGGCTGCTGCTGTCTCGGTATCTCGAGCCGGCGATGGATGCCATCACGGCGGCCTACGCGCGAGCCGCGCACGATGCGAACCAGGTCATCGAGTCGGCGCTGGCGCGCTTGAGCCGCAACTGGGGTCCGCAGGAGATCGAGGATTTCGATAGATTGTCGGCTGCGGCCGCCGATGCGGCGGCTGTTGCCGGATATAAAGGCTTGGCGCGAGTGATGTCGGCGCTGTTCACGACGCAAGGGGCGGCATGGGGCACGAAAGATCTGATCGCGTCGATGGCTGCCGGATTCGCCGCCAACGATTTCGGCAGCGATAGCATCGGCCAAACGATTGCGCCTCTGCTGCAAGCAGCCGCACGCGAACAAGGATACAAGCTTCTGCCGCGCCAGGAACATCCCGTCGTGATCAACACCAAGGGTCCTTCTGCCTCGGGCAAGAGCACCTTGCGCCCGCTGCAGAAAAAACTCGCCGGCGAAATCGGGGTGCAGTGGAGCGATTTCGCGCTGATCAGTCCGGATATCTGGCGTAAACAACTGCTGGACTATGCCTCGCTGGGGCCCGCCTATAAATACGCGGGAGCATTCACCTCGGATGAGCTGCAAATCATCGATCAGAAGCTCGATCGCTACATGGCCGCCAAAAACCGCCGCGGCGACATGACGCATTTGTTGATTGACCGATTTCGCTTCGACAGCTTCGCGCCCGACTCGGCCGAAGCGGGCAGCAATCTCCTGACGCGATTTGGCCAAACCGTGTATCTATTCTTTGTGATTACCCCGCCGGGTATGCTGGTGGAGCGCGCCTGGAAGCGCGGCCTCGAGTTCGGCCGATACAAGGCTGTTGACGACACCCTGGCGCATTCGGTGGAGGCCTATTCGGGAATTCCGGATGTGTTCTTTACCTGGGTTCGCCGCACCGACAAGCGCATTCAGTTTGAGTTCCTGGATAATACGGTCAGCTTGGGCGAGCGGCCGCGGACCGTGGCCTTCGGCGACAACGAAACCCTCAATGTCTTGGACATCAAGAGCACCTTGGACATTGACCGTTATGCGCGCATCGACGTCGATGCCGCCGCCGCGGATGGTCTCTACCCCGATCCGGCGCTGCTCGCGGCCGAGAAAAATCTGGATTTCCTGAGGCGCTGCGTAAAAAACTTTCATTGGGTCAACTTCGCCGAGCAGGCGAGCGGCCAGGTTTACTTGCGCATCGAGCGGGGTCGCCCCGTGCAGAAAGAGCGGGCGGTGTTTGACAAGGCGATGGACAGTCCGGACGCGCTGGCGGCGATTCGCGCCGTGGCGCCCGAGGCGTTCAATGGCAACGTGCCCCACGTCCCGCGGGCAACGTTTCTCAAAACGAAGGATGGCCCGGGGCTGCCGCCGACACTGGGCCAGTGGGGACCTCTATCCTAGAAAACCGCAGTGCCGGTCCACGTGTGCCGCCAGATCGAGCGTGTGCTGGCGCGTCAGGCGCTCGGCCAATTCCGTGTCGCGCTTTTCCAATGCTTCAATGATCTTCAGGTGATCGACGATGGATCGCGCCGCGCGGTCGCTTTGCGTGATCGTGGCGCGGCGAATGGCGCGCACGTGCAGCAACAGGTTTTTGGTGGCATCGATGATCATCTGCGAGCCGCCCAGCGCGATCACCGCGGTGTGAAAGGCAATGTTCGCGTCGGAGTACTCACCCAGGTGCTCGGAGGGCGGCGAATTCTGGAACTCATCGAACAAATGCCGCAGCTTGGCGATTTCCGCATCGCTGGCGTTCAAGGTTGCGAGCCGCGCGGCCATCGACTCGAGCGCCGCCCATATTTGAATCATTTCGATCATCTCGCGCTTCGACTTGCGGATGATATAAATGCCGCGCCGCGGCACGGTGCGAATGAAGCCTTCCTGTTCGAGCAACGACAGGGCCTCGCGAATCGGTGTGCGGCTTACCCCTAAGGCATTGGTCAACTGGCGCTCATCGAGCCGCAATTCCTGCTGCGGATCATAGATATCCGTATCGGCGATGGCGTTCTTCAGCAGTGTGTACGCCTGATCACGCAGGCTGGTCGCGTTGAGCGGGGCAAGGGCCAGCGGAGTGGCCGAAGTGGTTCTTTGAACCAATGTCACGATGGAATTCATTGGGCCCCTTTTAAAGACGTTCGCCGATATAGTGAAGGATGTCAGGCAAGAGCAACGACCCCAGATATATTACAGTGCGACGGAGATTTTCCCAGCGAAAAAAAGCCATGGCCGCGTGCGCTGACCGCTGTTGCATAGCGCAATCCGCGCCGTGGTCTGAACGCAAATGTCGCGCCGGCACAACCTGCGCGAGTACTTGAGCGCACCCAGGCTTTGCCGCATAAAGTGAAGGTTTCCAAGTGGTGTCCCGTTGCTTGACACTTCGAAACTCGTTCATATATGGTATACCACGAAAACGACGCGTGGCTGGTTTGTTCTCGAATTTAATGATTCGAGCGTCGCTAATTGGAATATGCAAAGTGGATTACTCTCGGCGCGGCGCATTTTCGACTGACAGCAGCACAAAATGCGCGTTTCTCTGCGCCAACACGGAGAAACATAATGAATGAAAATCTAACTGCTAAATCACCTTTTGCGAATCCTTGGACACAACTCATCATCGGCGTCATCTGCATGGCTGCGGTGGCGAATCTCCAATACGGCTGGACTTTGTTCGTCAATCCGATCGATGCCAAGTACCACTGGGGACGGGCCGCGATTCAGGTCGCCTTCAGTCTATTTGTACTGCTTGAAACTTGGCTCATTCCGATCGAAGGCTACATGGTCGACCGCTTCGGTCCCAAGTGGGTCGTGGTCATCGGCGGCGTTCTGGTTGGAGTTGCATGGATGTTGAACTCGGTCGCGAGTTCATTGCCAGTGCTGTATTTCGGCGCCGCCATTGGCGGTATCGGCACCGGTTGTGTCTACGGCACCTGCGTGGGCAATGCGCTCAAGTGGTTTCCCGGCAGGCGCGGCTTGGCGGCCGGTATTACCGCGTCGGGATTTGGCGCCGGCGCCGCCATCACCATCGGGCCGATTAGAGCCATGATCGAGGCTTCCGGATACGAGAGCGCGTTTCTGACTTTCGGCCTCATCCAGGGAGGCATCGTTTTCGTGTTGGGATGGATGCTGTTGGCACCGCCGCCCAGCCTGGTGGCGACGGCCGTCAAGCCGAGCCAGACGGCGCACGGCTACTCGCCCGGCGATGTATTGAAGAGCCCCGTGTTCTACGTGATGTACGTCATGTTCGTGCTGATCGCGTCCGGCGGTCTGACCATGGCGGCATCGATGGCGCCCATCGCGGACGACATGAAGATCTCGAAAATCCCGGTCGACTTGTTCGGCATGGTGATGCCGGCGCTGGGATTCGCGCTCTTCTTGAATCGCATTTTCGACGGCGTCGGGCGGCCGTTTTTCGGCTGGCTCTCCGATCAAATCGGCCGTGAATACACCATGGCATTGGCATTTACGATTGGGGCAATTGCGCTATTCACCTTGAGCCAGTCCGGCGGAAATCCCGTGGTGTTCGTGCTGCTGACCGCCCTGTATTTCGGTGTGTACGGCGAGATCTTCAGTCTGTTTCCCGCGACGCAGGGCGATACCTTCGGTTCCAAGTTCGCGGCCGCGAATAACGGCATGCTGTACACCGCCAAGGGAGCCGGCTCATTGCTGGTTCCGTTCGCCGCGCTGCTCGCGAAGGGGCATGGCTGGAATTTCGTGTTCATGGTTTTCGTCACCGGCAACCTCATTGCCGCATTGATGGCGCTGTTTGTCCTGAAGCCGATGCGGGCGAAACACTTCGCCAAGAGCCGCATCGACTTTCCGCAAACCGCAGCCAGCACGGGACCTCAAACCACTTGAGGACTTTGCATCTAATCCGTTATTTGGAGATCACATGGCCACTGTAAACCCCACTTCGAGTCCGCCCAAGGCCACGACGGCCGAAGATACCCTGCAACGGAAGAGCCGCGACGCGAACGTGGTTTCCGGCGGCCATCTGGTTGCCAAGGCGCTGAAGAACGAAGGTGTGGACACCATCTTCACGCTTTGCGGCGGCCACATCATCGACATCTATGATGGCTGCGTCGATGAAGGCATTCGCATCATCGATGTGCGGCACGAGCAGGTGGCCGCGCACGCGGCGGACGGCTACGCGCGGCAAACGGGCAAGCTCGGCTGCGTGGTCACCACTGCGGGACCCGGTTGCACCAATGCGGTCACGGGCGTCGCCACCGCGTTTCGTTCGGAAAGTCCGATTCTACATATCGGCGGCCAGGGCGCCTTGACCCAGCACAAAATGGGATCGCTGCAGGATCTGCCGCATGTCGAGTTGATGACGCCGATCACCAAATTCGCGGCTTCAGTTTCCAGCACGGAACGCGTCGCGGACATGATTTCCATGGCGGCGCGCGAGGCATTCAACGGCGCCACCGGTCCTGTGTACCTGGAAATTCCGCGCGATGTCCTCGACCGCGAGGTCGACATCTCCAAGGCAGTGATACCTCAGCCGGGCAAGTACCGCGCATCCACCAAATCAATCGGCGACCCGCGCGACATCGAAAAGCTGGCGGATTTGCTGGTCAACGCCGAACGGCCGGCGATTCTCTACGGACAGCAGGTGTGGACCGCCCGCGGCCACAAGGAAGCGATTGCGCTGCTGCGCGGACTGGATATTCCGGGCTACTTCAACGGCGCCAGCCGCGGCCTCCTGCCGCCCGGCGATCCGCATCATTTCGATCGAACCCGCACCCAGGCCTTTGCGAGCGCGGACGTGCTGGTGATCGTCGGCACCCCGTTCGATTTCCGCATGGGCTACGGCAAGCGCATCAGCAAGGACCTGAAGCTGGTGCAAATCGACATGGACTACCGCACGGTCGGCAAGAATCGCGATATCGATCTGGGATTGGTGGGCGATCCGGGCGCGATATTGGGCGCAGTATTGGCCGCCGCCGGTGGGCGCATCAAGGGCGACAAACGCCAGGCGCGGCAGCAGTGGCTCAAGCAGTTGAGCGACGCGGAGGTGGTGGCAGGCGATAAGCTCATGCCCCTGTTCAAGTCGAACAGCGTGCCGATCCACCCGTATCGGGTCGCCTATGAATTGAACGAGTTCCTTGCCGACAACACCATTTATATCGGCGACGGCGGCGATGTCGTGACCATCTCGGCGCAAGCCGTACGGCCGCGAAATCCCGGACAATGGATGGATCCGGGCGCGCTCGGCTCCCTCGGCGTGGGTACCGGTTTCGCAATCGCCGCGGGCCTCGCGAATCCGCAGAAGGAAGTGCTGTGCTACTACGGCGACGGATCCTTCGGGATGACAGCCTTCGATATGGAGACCGCGAACCGGTTTGGCGTGCCCTATATCGCAGTGATCGGCAACAACTCTGCCATGAATCAGATTCGTTACGGCCAGCTGGCCAAGTACGGCGAACAGCGCGGCAACGTCGGCAATCTATTGGGCGATGTGCCGTTCGGTAAGTTTGCCGAAATGCTCGGCGGCTACGGCGAGGAAGTGCGGGATCCGGCGCAAATTGCGCCCGCGCTGAAGCGCGCCCGCGAGTCGGTGCACAAGCTGCGCAAGTCCGCCGTGATCAACATCTGGGTTGATCCGCGCGAATATGCTCCGGGCACGAAAAACCAAACGATGTACAAGTGATGGGTCTCGGGAGTCTCCATGGGTAAGGCGTTAGACGGCGTTCGCATTCTCGATTTCACCCACGTTCAGTCGGGGCCGACGTGTACTCAATTATTGGCTTGGTTCGGCGCCGACGTGATCAAGGTCGAGAAAGCCGGCGCCGGCGACATCACGCGCGAGCAGCTGCGCGACGTGCCGGATGCGGACAGCCTGTATTTCACCATGCTCAATCACAACAAGCGCTCGGTGACCCTCGATACCAAGAGTGAGCACGGCAAACAGGTGCTGGAACGATTGGTGAAGCATTGCGACGTTCTGGTCGAGAATTTCGCGCCGGGGGCGCTCGATCGCATGGGGTTCACCTGGGAACGCATCCAGGAACTCAATCCCCGCATGATCGTGGCCTCGGTGAAAGGCTTCGGTCCGGGTCCGTATGAAGAATGCAAGGTGTATGAGAACGTCGCGCAATGTGCCGGCGGATCGGCCTCGACCACCGGATTCGATGATGGGCCGCCCTTGGTAACCGGCGCGCAAATCGGCGACAGCGGCACCGGCCTGCACCTGGCCTTGGGGATCGTCGCTGCGTTGTATCAGCGCAATACCAGCGGTCGCGGCCAGAAGGTGTTGGCCGCGATGCAGGACGGCGTACTGAACCTGTGCCGCGTGAAGCTGCGCGATCAACAGCGGCTGGAACGCACCAAGGTCATGAAGGAATATCCGCAATTTCCGAACGGCAAGTTCGGCAGCGCGGTGCCGCGCGCCGCCAACGCCTCCGGCGGCGGGCAGCCCGGCACCATCGTCAAATGCAAAGGCTGGGAAACCGATCCCAATGCCTATCTGTATTTCATCGCTCAAGCGCCGGTTTGGAAGGACATCTGTCAGGTCATCGGCAAGGAATCCTGGATCACGGATCCGGACTTCGCGACGCCCAATGCGCGTTTGCCGAGATTGAAGGAAGTGTTCGCGGCCGTGGAGGCATGGACCTCGACCAAGACCAAGTTCGAAGCGATGGCATTGCTCAACGAACACGACATTCCCTGCGGTCCGATCTTGTCGATGGAAGAATTGGCGCACGAGCCTTCGCTGCGCAAGACTGGAACCATCGTCGAGGTCGATCACCCCAAGCGCGGCAAGTATTTGACGGTCGGCAATCCCATCAAAATGAGCGACAGCCCCACGCATGTCACGCGTTCGCCTCTGCTCGGTGAGCACACCGACGAAGTGCTCGCGGAATTGGGATATGCGCCCGCAGAAGTTTCTGCGTTGCGATTGAAAAAAGTCATCTGATTCGCGGGACCGGCTCCCCGCCGGCCCTGCGCGCCTAGCATCCGAGGAAAACTGCAACATGTCACACGATAAAAACGCCGTTCGGAAAATTCTCGATCAAGCCAAGGCCGCCGGCCGCGAGTCACTGACGGCGCCGGAGGCGCGCGGGGTGTGCGAGGCGTACGGGATCACCATTCCGAAGGAAGGCGTGGCAACCTCGGCGGACGAGGCGGCCAAGCTGGCAGCGGGCATCGGCTTTCCGGTAGTGATGAAGATCGTGTCGCCGCAGATTCTGCACAAGACCGAAGCCGGCGGCGTCATCGTCGGCGTGAAATCCGCGGAAGCTGCCAAGGAAGCCTATTCGAGCATCATCGGCAATGCCAAAAAGTACGACGCCAAGGCGGAAATACTCGGTGTGCAGGTGCAACAGATGCTCGCGGGCGGCCAGGAAGTGATCATCGGCGCCGTGACCGACCCGGCATTCGGCAAACTGGTGGCCTTCGGACTGGGCGGGATCCTCGTTGAGGTTCTCAAGGACATCACATTCCGCCTCGCTCCGGCCTCGAAGGAAGATGCGCTGTCGATGCTGGACGGCATCCAGGCGGCGGAGATTTTGCGCGGCGTGCGCGGCGCCAAACCCGTGGATCGCGCGGCACTGTCGGGCATGATCGAACGGGTATCGGCGCTGATTGCGGATTTTCCGGAAATTTCCGAAATGGATCTCAACCCTGTTTTTTCCACCGACCGCGGCGCGACCGCCGCGGACGTGCGCATCGTCCTCAATTTCAACCCCGCCCCGCCGCGCGATCGGCCGAGTCAGGCGGCAATCGTCGAGAAGATGAACCGCATCATGAAGCCGAAGGCCCTGGCCGTCA
>Ga0307476_10001969_pt1 | contig 12364 bp, 10 predicted proteins | sample atmos_gasesECM2C_2_FD_203314 | JGI IMG/M metagenome (GOLD analysis project Ga0307476, IMG submission 203314) | Hardwood forest soil microbial communities from Morgan-Monroe State Forest, Indiana, United States - atmos_gasesECM2C_05 | ecosystem: Environmental > Terrestrial > Soil > Temperate... | reverse complement strand
TGAAAGTTATGACGTGGGCAATGGTAGTATTTGTTTCAAGGTGCGGCACCTGGATCGTCGCTCAAGAGTGTGATCTGTGGATCGTATTCGAACTCATCGACGATGAGGAATCCATTCAAATCTGCGACGAAATTAGAGGAAGGTGGGACGCAAAAGGTGGTGGCCAAAAGGTCTATGTCAACCGTACTCACCGCACTGTTGATGTTTACATTGGCGGCCGATTCTCATCCGTTCGAGTCGCGGTGCAGAAAGCAAAACAGTGGAGCGGTGACGAGAACACGTGAAGCCCCGGCTTCTCGATTCCAGGAAAGTGCCAGGGCCAAAAATAAAAACGGAATTTCTTTCACGACTTGCGTAGAAACCTCACTTTTGCTCTTCCACAAACAAGCGGAAGCTCTTTGAGGATGCTAACCTAGAATGCGATAACAGCTGGACGAGGCGAACCGGGTCTCAAAGGGTAGGATTTTTCTAAAGTTTAGTTTCTTGCGATAGCAGACGTTTCCGGCGAGTACGGACAGACGATGCAATCATTCCCGGTCCGGTGATGCTTATTGGGTCTTATCGCAGCTTCCCTTGTGTAGCCCCTAACGGATCTTTTTTGAGATTCAGCAGGCGGCCGAAATCGACACCTCATAAGCAATGAAGGCTTGTGCCGGCGGCTTATGATCTCCTTCGCTAAATTCGCCCCGAGATCGACTACCCACTATCTTCAAAAAGCCGTTTTCTCTAGACTGCGATTTTTGCCATTCTTGCCAAACGCCAAAAAAGACCGTCTCGACAGTGGCAATCGAACACTAGGCTGAGGATATCCTTATGGCCAAATGTGAAACTTGCGGAAACGACTACGACAAGGCTTTCGAAATCAGCATCGGAGGAGAAACGCATGTCTTTGATAGTTTTGAATGCGCAATTCATGCCCTGGCTCCAACTTGTCCACACTGCGGGTGCCGGATAATTGGGCATGGTGCGGAGAAGGACGAAACTATCTACTGCTGCGCTCATTGTGCTTCGCAGGCCGGCGTGACAGAGATGACTGACCGGGCATAGAACCTTTGTAGACCAGTTCTTCCGATCTCAGAACCAGATAAATAAGGCAGGGCTCCGATGTCTTTGGCCTCATCCCATGCTGATAGTTATCAGCATGCCAGAAAAGACCGTGCCGGACTTTCGTTCCGCCGATGAGGGAATAGGCCGAAAAGCCTTTTTGACTCACCGGAATGGATTTCCGCAGTGAAGTTAGGCGCGACTCAGCGATCACAGTCTTCGCCGATACCGGTCAACCTCACTTGTGATCGCGCATTGGGTTGCGGTGGCAGGAAAGTTTCCCGCCATCTTGATAACTGTGTTTCGGCTAAAACTGCTGTCTGTAACTCTCGACGGCGAAATGTTATTGCCGAAGATCACAATCGCCAACAGCTAATCTTCGGAAAACGTTCGAGGCCTATCGAAGGCCGCCCGGAACGCAGCCAGTGACTCCCTGGGCAGCGAACCGATTGGAAACCTTAGGGAGGAAAAAACCATGAACGCCGATCCTCGAAAGATGTACGAGCAGCCACCTTACTCAGAGGAAAAACAGAACCCTCCGGGAAGTGAGAAAGCAATGAGCCCCAAAGTTGATCACGGGGAATCCACTTATCAGGGCACAGGGCGGCTCAAAGACCGTCATGCGTTAGTTACCGGAGCAGACAGCGGCATCGGTCGGGCAGTCGCTCTTGCTTTCGCTCGGGAAGGAGCGGATGTCGCCATTTCTTATCTCTCGGAAGACGAAGACGCCCAAGAAACGGAACGACTCATTATCGAAGCGGGACGCAAAGCGGTCCTGTTGCCCGGCGATATCGGCGAACGCTCCGTCTCCGCAGCCGTCGCCCGAAAAGCGATTGATGCCTTAGGTAGTATTGACATTCTTGTGAACAACGCCGCGTTCCAGCGAAGCTATGACAACTTTGAGGACATTTCTGACGATGAGTTTGAGGAGACTTATCGCGTCAACGTCTTCGCCATGTTCCGACTCTGCAAAGCACTACTTCCTCAGATGAAACCAGGCGGAAGCATCATCAATACGGGTTCAATACAGTCGTTTGACCCGAGCGCTAGCCTCATCGCATATGCCTCTAGCAAGGCCGCGATTGTTAGCTTTACTCGATCCCTTGCGGGTCTAGCAATCAAGCAAGGAGTACGCGTCAATGCCGTGGCTCCTGGCCCGGTTTGGACCCCGCTAATTCCATCCACATTGCCGAAAAAGCAGGTCAAACAGTTCGGCTCCCAAACCATATTTGGACGGGCAGCCCAGCCTGCCGAGATCGCGCCAATCTTTGTCTTCCTCGCTAGCGGGCAGGCCAGTTACGTTTCGGGAGAGGTCTACGGCGCAACTGGAGGCCAGATGCCGATGTGACGGTTTGTTCTCGATGGCAGCGGGCTTGCCCTGGATCCCAGCGGGAAGCTTGTGCTCCCACGAAACGAGACAACTCGGAATTGCCAATTATGGCAGAAGCTAACTCTCCTTCCTGACCGGCTGATGGTCAATATGGCCAAGACGTGCACTCTTGGTCATTGTGTGGAGGAACCGCCGACAGCGCTCCTCTAAAGGGCTCGTCTGGGTTTGCCGCCGACGCGATCGGCGTAGACACGGCCACGTTTATCACAACCAAGCGAGCGGGCACAACCGCCGTTCTACAGTGGAACTAAATCGAGCAAGAAAGGAATTGGGCCGAGATTAGAAATTCCGGGGACAGGACCAAATTAAGTGTGGGACCGGACGGCGCTTCTCGGTGTCATCGCCGTCCCGCCTTTTACACTCTCCCAAGCGGTTAAAGCCAAAGGTTCGTCGCTCGCCCGCTTGACGGCAAGAGATTACGTCCGGCGCAGTTTATCTGATCGGCCCCGATGGATAAGGTCATACAAAAAATCGCACATCATGCCGCACAGCCCAAAAAAGCAGCGGAGTTTTCGGCCAGCTGCAGGACGCAGTCCATTCGCTGAATGAGGAAAGCTAACATCCGGAAAACAACTCGGCAGTTGATCAAGAGAGAAGCTGATCATCGACAACAATTTGCAAATCCTTCGTTGTCTTGCGGCGCGAACGGAAATTACTATGCAATTAGACACGCTCAAGGACCTTTATATCCAGGAATTGAAAGACCTCTACAGCGTCGAAAAGCAATTGATCGGCGCGCTGCCCAAAATGGCGAAAAGCACTAAAAACGAAAAACTAGCAACCGGATTTCGCGAACATTTGGAGCAAACGAAAGAGCATGCTGTTCGGCTCGAAAAAATACTCTCTCAGCACGGGCAATCGACGCGGGGAAAAAAGTGTAAAGGAATGGAAGGCATCATTGCGGAAGGTGCGGAACTGATTGAGGAAGAGGCCGATCCGGAAGTAAAAGACGCTGGCCTTATAGGGGCGGCTCAGCGAGTCGAACACTACGAAATCGCGGGCTATGGTACGGCGCGCACTTATGCCGAGATGCTGGGAGACGAGGCGGGGGCAAAGTTGCTTCAGGAGACATTAAAGGAAGAGGACCAAACCGACAAAAAGCTGACTCAGCTAGCCAAATCGTCCATCAATTTGGCCGCGGCGCACTCAAGCTAGGGTTTTTAAGATTCCCAGCTTCTGGCCTAAAGGACTTCGCGTTATCTTTTCGTTCGATAGCTGGAGTGGACATCCGAACGAGTCGATAGAATCATTCATAGGAGAAAACCTTTCAATTTACCAGGCTCAATGGTTACAGAACCAGTGTCGGGCGCTTGGACAGACCAGAGCTCAAGTCTTCGAGGCGGTAGTAAAAGAGTGGTTATTGGACCATCCGGCTGAAGTCTATGAGTTACACCCAGGGGTTATCGCCCGTCTGGCGATGAACGACTTCATCTTGATGTTAGTTGTTAGCAATACGCCGTTGAGCGTATTGACGGCTTCAGAGCGTGCCCCGCCGGCGTGGCTCTCCACGATTAACCGGGACAGAAAGGTTGCTCGGGGAGAACTGCACCAAGCAGTTTGGTCGAAACCAAACGAGAATCGAGGCGAAAGAATTCAGTCTGTCCGCAGTCCCAATGATGTTGTAGTGAATTTCGGCTAGCGAGATCCAATATGCTTCAAAAAGACTTTCCCGTCTGCGGTATTTAGTCCTTAATCCTGTAGGTATATTCCGTCAAGGATCCGTTCGCTTCCCGCTTAACAAATATTAGGGGCTCCTTTGTCTCCCCCATCTTAACCGAGAGCAATTGGCTATCGTAGGCGATTGTCAATCGTGCGTTTGAAGTCGTTTGCGGAACAGCTATAACAAATGGGTTCTCGTTAATCACCAAAGAAGTCGTGTTTTCTTTCGGCAGATCCTTCTGTTCTTCAATCTGTGCCTTCAGCTCGTAGGTAGCTGGACCTGACCAACCTTTTACTGTGGCCGTGACCGTAGTAGAATCTTGATTATAGAACGGACCGCGCGCTTCTGTGGATGCTCCAGCACCTGCTATAAAGACGAAGCTCGCGTTTGTAAGGCGCTGTTTGGTTCCAGTTGCTCCGACTTGAAGCGTGGCCGTCTTTTCAGAGGCCCACCATTTACCGTCAGGGCTCGTCGGTGAACGCCCTTCCGCACGCATGCCATCACGATTGTCAGTCGTGACCTGTTGTGTAATCCAATTGGCCGGTTCCCACCGGGGGGCGGTCGTCGTATAGGTAATAGTTGCCCTTCTTGCCGGCAAAACAGTGGCCGACGGAGACGCGGCACCTGAGGCTGATGTCTTGTGCCTATTGGCTTTGTTAGTTATAGAAAGACCAAAGGCAACAACGCCACCGGACAAAAGCAAGAATATGACTAACTTAATATATTCGTTTGCTTTGTTGAAAAATGCGAACCCAAGCACGCCGAGGCAGATAATCATGAGCCCGAAAATTCCAAGAGGAGTTGTCGCAGCTGCTTTGATTATATCGGGAACGCTCTTGATTCCCTCTTTCGCCGCAGAGCTGATGGGTAAAATCATGTGCTTCGGTCTTCTCGATCCGTTCTGGGATCCGTCCAGCAACGTTTGTCTAGGCCCATCTTCGAACCAGTTCCGAACCGGTTCGCCCGACCAGTCAGGCGCGCGCTTGAAGATTAGAAAAAAATCGCGCTTTTCTTTTCCAGATGACGCCCGGGTCCCTCGGCAAGAGCGAACTCCCCGCGAAGCCTAAGTAAAGCGTGAACGAACACCTCGGTAGGCATTGCCTTTCGACCCGACTCGAAGAGAGTGGTCAAAACGTCCACCCCAAAGAGGACAGATTAATTTTAGTAGCGGGGGCCACTGGATACGTCGGTGGAAGGCTTGTCCCGCGTCTACTTCAGGCAGGGTATCGTGTTCGCTGCTTGAGGCGCACGCCGGGCAATATTCAGCATGAGCCCTGGCTTCCACTAGTCGAGTGCGTGGAGGGCGATGTGCTACGCCCCGAAACATTGCGTCCAGCGATGGAAGGCGTGGTCGCGGTTTATTATTTGGTCCACAGCATGGGAAGTGGGAGGAATTTCGCAGAGCAAGACTTAGCCGGTGCCCGTGAGTGTGCCACTGCCGCCAAGGTGGGGGGCGTGCGAAGAATAATTTATTTGGGCGGTCTGGGCGATCCAGGCGCAAAGCTTTCCGCACATCTTCGTTCGCGCCAGCAGACCGGAACCGCCTTGCGTGATGCAGGCGTGCCCGTGACCGAATTTCGTGCAGCTGTCATCATCGGTTCGGGTAGCCTTTCCTTTGAACTAATTCGGTACCTGTCGGAACGATTGCCCGTGATGATCTGCCCCCGGTGGGTTTATACGCGCATTCAACCGATCGCCATTCAGAACGTGATAGACTACTTGGTAGCCGCGCTGCAACAGCCGGAGAGCGCAGGCAGGATCATTGAGATCGGAGCCGAGGACGTCCTGAGTTACGGCGGATTGATGAAGACCTATGCCAGCGTACGCGGCCTGAAACGCTACCTACTGCCCGTCCCCTTCTTAACACCTAGACTTTCCTCATATTGGGTGCGTCTGGTGACGCCGTTCTCGGTCAGTTTGGCGCGCCCTCTGATAGAGGGATTGCGCAATGAAGTGATAGTCCGCGATAACGCAGCTCGGGAAATATTTCCCGAGGTGCAATTGCTGGACTGCAAAACAGCAGTGGAGGTAGCACTGGCCGACGGAGAAGCAAAGCAATTGGTCGAGTCGCTTGGAAGGTCTGCAATTCCATCTAGCCAGCAACCGTCGGTAACCATGCGCACGGAGGAAGGTATGATCGTGGAACGGCGCCGAAGATCGGTGAATGCATCAGTCGACAAGGTTTACTCGATCATTGCCAAAATGGGCGGAGAACGGGGCTGGCCGGCACTGAATTGGGCTTGGCAGCTGCGCGGGTGGATCGATCACGTACTTGGGGGCGTAGGCATGCGTCGGGCAAGAGGAGATACTTTGCGCATCGGCGAAACTCTGGATTTTTGGCGCATTGAGGCCGTTGAAGCCGGAAGATCGATTCGCCTTCGTGCCGAGATGAAATTGCCCGGGAAAGGTTGGCTCCAATTTCAAGTGGAACCGCAATCCGCCATGCGCAGCGAACTGATTCAAACGGCGCTCTTTGAACCGAAAGGGGTCGCCGGCGTGCTATACTGGTTTTTTCTGTATCCGGTACACCGCTTAATCTTCAGTGGCATGATCCAGCGAATTGCGGAGGCAGCTGAGGCACCGGTTGTCGTCCTCGAACGGCGGAAGGATAAGGATCCAGCGATCGACCACCGACTCTGAGCGGATCAAGACAGGATTTCTTGTATAGTTTTCAACGGAACCGCTTCCGATAAGGAGACACTGGATGTCTCGCCGGCCGCCCGCCAGCCGTCAGATCCGGTCGGGATCTAGGATCTGTTGGATCCGCACCAGTTTTTTAGCTCAATTAGTTTCAGCGCCACTTCGGATTTCGTCATTAGTTGCACCACCGGATCAAAAATTAGAATTGGGAATGCGGCGAGTTGGGTTGCAAACACGATGCTGAAAATTGGTTCACTATTTTGGCAAAATGGGCGTGATGCTCTATCAGCCCCATGTGCTTAGCCGGTGCGAGTCGCACCATTTGCGCTCCCGGTATGTCCCGCTGCATCCGCTCGCTTGCTTCCGGCGTGCACACTGGGTCTCTATTCCCCGCCACCACAAGCGCAGGTACCTTAATCGCTTTGAGCGCCGCAGTTGCATCGTAGCGCAGCATCCCAAACATGCCTTGAGCCAATACAGCCGGAGAGGCTTGCAGTTGAAAGCGGGTCACGAAATTAAGTGCCTCCCAGGTCTCGGTCCCGGCAAACCCGCTGCTTTTTGTCGATAAAAACGCGGAACCGTTCAGGTAGCTCATCCAATTCGACAGCCAGACCAGCGGCGACAACCAGATCGTGAGATGCAGAAGCGGAACGATAACCGGACGCTGCAGCGCGGTAAAGAAACTTGCCATCTTCGTCGTGCGAACCGGGTTGGTGTAGGTAGTCTGCACAAGAGCGATACCCCGCACTCTGGCCCGCAGAGCCTCCGGGAACAGGCGGCAAAATGTTAGCGTTATCATTCCTCCGATGCTATGCCCAAGCAGAATCGCCGGTCGGTCCCCCGTCAATTCCAAAACCGCCTCCAGATCCCGGGAGAGGTTCTCCATGCTGTAGTCCCGGTTAGTTGGACGCGTGGATTTGCCAAGCCCAGGCAGATCCCAGACAATAAGCTGAAAATCGCCTGACAACTCCTTCTTTAGGTAGTCCCATTCCGTACTATTCGCTCCCCAGCCGTGTGTCAGAATGATCGGTGGGGCATCCTCCCTGCCGCAACATTCGATCCGTAGTTTAGAACCATCGGGTCGACTCAACCAGTATTCCCTTGCTCCCTGTCGAGATCGCTTCGGTAGTGCGTCGCGACCAGCAGAGCCTTTGGTTTTTGTAAAGAGGTTCAGAATACCTCGCACAAATACACCGCCGGCCAAAACCCATAAAAGTAGACCAACTGCAACAGCTAGGAGAAACGTCTCGTAATTATTTCCAATGTGCGGATCGAAATAGGAGCGATGAAGATTAAAATCATAGCTCCAGGCCCGCTGATACCATTTGTGGCTTAGGTAAATCCCAGCTCCTAACAGAACCCACGAAAACAGCCCAAGGAACCAAAAACGGATGATCGAAGTGGGGATCATATCATGTAAAACGTTTCGTGGTATTCAGCAGTTAAGCAGATAATTCTGACTAACCACTCCTCGTCTTAATTGGGTAGAGCGTGCACGAAAAAAGTAAGTCAGGCAGGCCTCTGATGGGATACATTGCGAAGGTGCCGTCAACCGAACATCCAATAAGGCAGTTCCGGCGACCAGGTGGTAGCTCTCGGCGCCTAGTCCGACGTCCGAACACGTTTTATTGTCCGTAACGACGGGCAAAATACAACGGAACTAACAAACGAGGCCACTTTCAGCAAAGGGCGCCGGCTGCTTTCGCTTCGAGTCCTAAAAGTCGAAATCTTAGCTCGACACAAAGTGCCAGCGACACGATCCATCTTCGGAGGGAATCGGCCGAGGACGATATGAAGGGAGGGACCCTAGGTGAAACATCGGCCTCCATGGGTCATTTCCGCAATAGAAGGCCTATCAGGAACCCAAGACCGAGGCCCATTAACAGGGCCTTGATCGGGTTGTCGCGAACGTAGGCTTCGCCTTCAGCCTGCGACCTCTTTGCCTTAAATCTGATATCAGACCAGGTAGTCTGCGCCGATTCTTTGAGCTCTTGAGCCTTGCCTTGCATCGCCGATCGAAGTTCATCTGCTTTTTGCCCTGCAGCTTGGCGAATATCTTCTGCTTTCGCGCTCGCTGCTTCTTTGACGTTATCGGCGACTGCTCTTAATTGATCTTTGCCGGTTTCTGCCATTTCATCGGGATTCTGATATTCGTCCATAATATTGCTACTCCAAACGCGTCTCTGGCACTAGCCCAGCATGGACTACCTTTTGGATTTTCCGGGAGTAACTACTACGCGGGCTTTGCCATTATCGAGTGTCGTTTGCCCAGTCTTGGGTATCGCTTTAAGCACCTGAAAATCATTGAGCGCCGGCGCTTCAACCACAGAGATCCCTTCCCGAGTGTTCCAGGGACCAGTCGTGTCCACCTCGCCCTGATCGCCCCAGCCAGTCGAATCATTGTAGTATTGGTCCACAATATGAGGTGTCGGCGGAATCATCCCGATCGAGAGGGGAGCCTTGCCGAGGCTATCGAGCGCCTGCATAAATGCTCGCATGTGCGTGATCTCGCGGGTCATCAAGAACTGCAAAGCCTCCTTTGTCCCTGGATCGTCGCAAAAGCTGATCAAACGCTCATAGACAATCTTCGCTCGTGCCTCAGCGGCGATATTGCTGTGGAGATCGACGGCCAGGTCGCCTGTGATCTTGAGATAATCCGCAGTCCAGGATGTACCCATGGAATTACAAAGCGCAACTCCCCCGCCTCCCGCTACAGCGATCAGCGGATCGTGCTCTGCCGCATCGGCGCTCTTTTTCATCGGCTTAAGGTGCATCCGAGCCAGTGTGCCGATAATTTCCAAATGGCTGAGCTCTTCGGTGCCAATGTCCATTAACAGATCTTTGCATGCCATGTTCTCGCAGTTGATGCCCTGAACGGAGTATTGCATGGCTGCGGCGAGTTCTCCGTTCGCTCCGCCGAACTGCTCGAGCAGCATATTGCCAAAACGAGGATCCGGCTCGCCGATGCGAACAGTGAACATGAGCTTCTTGATGTGATGATACATATAATTGGTGGCAGAGCTCCCGGATCGGGGAATCGGCTCGCACGGGTTCGGCGCTCGCCCGCAGGCTGGACCTTAAATTCGTTCATCGCTTCATCATTTTGATCTGGAAATTGTTATCAACACGCCAGAAAGACCTTCCCGGAGTTCGTACCGCTGCCTACCTCTTCTCGTTGTCTCTAGCCGTCTGCTTCATACCACTCCGCCCCACGCGGCTCCCGCTTGTTTCCTAAAATCAATTACCTTGTCCTCCGCAATCTCGCGAATTTCGAACTTGCCCTGCTGGCGGATCAGCTTGTGTATCTGGTGATTGACGTTCCGGCGTGTCTGAATCCTCCCGTTTCGACTTGAGCTGCGTTCTCCACTGTACGACGGCACACCTCACGAAAATCAACAGCCACACGGTCAGTTCCGGCCCATGGCTTCCAGTCCGGGGGCGACATGGGCGGTTCTGCTCCCTTTTTAAAAGATTCGTCTCCTGTCGCTCCGATTCCCCCATCCCCCGTCCCCGCCGTCAGCCAATGATTATTTTCTACAAAACCATGGCTGAAAGCGCGTGTAGCTGCCGATGGCGCTTGGATTGACGGATCTGTAGTTTATCGCTTGCCGGGCGCTCTCCTCGGCGGGTGCCCGACGTATGACAAGCATCATCCATCACTATCCTTCGAGGATGCGGCGAACTTCCTCTGCGCTTTTGCCTAGCTTTTTCTGAAGTTTTCCAACTAATTCGTCGTCTTTGCCCTCGGCATACGTGAGGTCGTCGTCCGTCAGCTGGGCATATTTTTGTTTGAGCTTCCCTTTAACCTCATTCCAAGAACCCTTGAATTGCAATTTGTTCATATTGACATTTCGCTCACCAGACATCGATTGGATTTGGCCTAGGTCATGCTCGCAACCACTTTGGGAAAACAGGGATTTTATGTTTTTTGCTTTCTAAGTGGATGCATGGTGACGGCTCGACCATCGAATTTTCAGCCGAGGTTAGCAATCGAACGATCGACAAAGATGAACTGCTTGAATGCAGAAATTGCACAATCGGCCTACTGGCCAATTATCCTCTCTGCAATCCGGGCTTGGCTGCGGAAAACCGCGAATTGATCGAATCTGAGAAATTGTCTTAGATGACGCTACGAAGGCAGCTTTCTCCTATCTGGGTAAAGGTCTTTGAGCCCATAGATATAAAGGTCGTTTAAGGTATCTATATGCATATCATCCTGCGTTCGCATCGGGATGTAAATTGCCGAAGGGAAACTTAGCTAGATCGGCCAGTATGGTCAGCTCCGGTGACCCAAACACGAAGATCTATCTAGACATCCGGCCGAGTTGTAGCGGATATGTGAAACCGCGCTCAGTTCGCGACCTCGCGCACATTTCAAACGGCTTCGCGCATCCCCAAATTGTCGAATCGCTTCAATGGTAATCTCACCGTGAATTTGCTGCCAAATCCGGATCCTTTGCTTTCAGCTTGGATTGTGCCGTGATGCAATTCCACTAAACTCTTTGTAATGGATAGACCGAGTCCCATTCCGCGAATCCAGCCAGGGGCCGTTTTATCCTGTGTGAACGGCTCGAATATGCGGTCTAAGAAGTCCGGCGCGATCCCGATTCCAGTGTCCTCTACCTCGATAATTGCGGTCTGATTCTCCTCGCGCAGGCTAATCGTAATGACTCCTCCTTCCGGAGTGAATTTCAGTGCATTACTGATTAAGTTGGTTAGGACTTCACTCAGCCTTACAGAATCGCCGGACACAATGATTCCCTCTTTTTTGTCCAGTACACTTACCAGCATTACTTTCTTGTCATTTCCCTCGGGAACGAAAGTCTGAATTGCGGCGTTGATCAAAAGGGAGAGATCCACCTCACCGAACTCGAGCGACATCGTGCCGGTCGTGATTCTGGACACATCCAAAAGATCAGAAACGAGCTTACTCAAAATGATAGCATTTCGGTGCACAACCTCGAGGCCTTGTGACTGAATATTTTGGCCTTGCGTCGAATCCATCATCAGGCCGATCCATCCTAAAATGGCACCGAGTGGGTTTCGAAGCTCATGGGATAATCTGGCCAAAAAGGCATCTTTAGCGCTGTTGGCTAAGGCAAGTCCGTCAGCGGCCCGGCGCAAGTTCTTCTCCGCGGCCCTATGCTCACTAAAATCTCGGAAGATGAGAACCACTCCCCGCAAATTGCCGTTCGATTCGCGGATCGGCGCCCCGTTATCATCAATCGGAATCTCCTTCCCATCCCGCTGGATCAGTAAGGTGTGGTTCGCTAGACCGACGACGACTCCTTCGCGGAGTACCTTTGTAACCGGGCTCTCTACCGTTAGGCGGGTTTCTTCGTTGATGATTCGAAATACAATGTGGCAAGGCCTGCCCTTGGCTTGAGCAAGCGTCCAGCCAGTCAATTCTTCGGAGACCCGGTTCATCAGCATGATCCGTCCCTCCAAATCAGTGACGATCAACCCATCGCCCATGCTGAACATCGTCACCTTGAGCAGTTCCCGTTGGCGTTCGGAATCAGTGATGGCTTCGTCCCGGGCTTGCTCATCCCTCTGAATTCTGTTGTAGGCCCAAACGAGAAAGGCCAAATTCGCAATCACCAGTGCACAAGAGAGGATGTCTCGTTCAA
>Ga0307476_10001968_pt1 | contig 12366 bp, 12 predicted proteins | sample atmos_gasesECM2C_2_FD_203314 | JGI IMG/M metagenome (GOLD analysis project Ga0307476, IMG submission 203314) | Hardwood forest soil microbial communities from Morgan-Monroe State Forest, Indiana, United States - atmos_gasesECM2C_05 | ecosystem: Environmental > Terrestrial > Soil > Temperate... | reverse complement strand
AACAACTCCGCGATCCACAGAAGATGCACGCCGCTCCAGCCCGGCCGGTCGCTCCATTCGTGCAGCGGCATGGTTCCTCTCCGTTATGAAGCGCGTGAACACGCCGCGGCTATTATATCGGGGAGTATACATGCTCGCTTTCCTGCATGGTTGGGCATCGCATGGCTTGGATCGGCCAACCGCGACAGGATGTTGGTGTCGAGTAGGGTTGTCATTCCCCGCGCCCGGCGTAAATGCTCTCCCGGTCATCGTCGGCCGGATGAGGCAATGCCAGATGGCTGGCGGCCCATGCCTTCCACTCCGCTACCCGCTCCTCCGGCGTCAGCGGACTTGCCGGCGAAGGATTGGCCGCGAATTGTTCCGCGATCCATTGGATGTACTCTTCGAGCGTCTCGTTGCTTGCCGCGGCTTTCGCCCTCAGGCGTTCTTCTACTTCGGGCGTCAGGGACATGGTGATGCTCATGGGAGACCCCTATCGGCGTCACGCGCCGGTTGCACATCGCAACATCCCACAGAATAGCACCGGATCGGTTCAGGCGTCGACGGAGATGGAAAACGAAAAAACCCGCGCCGGGGGGACGGCGCGGGCAGGGGGAAAGGAGGAGATCGAGAACGCCGGGGGATTCGGCGGTTGTGTTCGGTGGCGCCGGTCCCCTCACCGCAGGGGAAAGGAGGATCGTCGCCATGCCGGCTTGGACGGCCGCCCGCCCAAGCCTCTTCTGTTCCAGCCCCAATCGACTTCTTTGCTGTTATCGTCGCGTCAGCGTCCTTCCCTTAAGCAGACCTCATGCCAAAACCACATCGGCGCCGGGTCCGTCCCCCAAGTCGCTTGTCGGAGAAGGCTTAAATCGCAACGCCGGAATGCTCAGCCGGCAGAGCGGCGACCATGGCCCGGCAATTGTTACAATCGGTGCAACTCGCATGGTAAGATTCACCACGCCGATGAGGATGATTACAACACGGCGAAGAACGATCCCTTAATCCGCCCCAATCCGTCGCCTCGCTTCGCCATCCTCCCACGCCCTGACATGTTTTCCTGCGGTATAATAGGTTGATTTGGCAGGGAAAGGCCGTCCGGCGTTTCCGCCGGCCCGACAACCGTCGAACCCATAGATGGATTCGCTCATGAGCAACGATGCAACCGTCCAGGCCCTGCGCACGGCCCTGGAGCATTCGCCGGACAACGTGCCGCTGCGGCAGCACCTGGCCGACGTGCTGCTCGGACTCAACCGCGCCGATGAGGCCGAGCAGGAGTACCGCCGCGCTCTGCTGGCGGCGCCGAACAACCCGGCCGTCAAGCTCGGCCTGGCCCAGGCATATTATCAGCAGGGCAAGAACAGCCAGGCCCTCGTCGTCGTCGAGGATCTTCTCCACGCCGACCGGCCGCCGGCCCGCGCCTATCTCCTCCATGCCCGCCTTCTGTTCCGGGCCGGCGACGCGGCGGAGGCTGTCCGGCAATACCGCGAGGCGATCGACGCCGACCCGTCCACAGCCGATGCGGAATTCGCTCAGCGTCTCGGCGTCGGCGCCGGCGAAACCGCCGAGGTCGTGGACGGCCGGGCCCGCCAGCCGGTCGAGGAAGACGTGGTGGTCGATCCCGGCGTCGTGGAGCGGCCGCGCGTCACCTTCTGGGACGTCGGCGGTATGGAACACGTCAAGGACGAAGTGCGGATGAAGATCATTCATCCGCTGACGCACCCGGAGCTGTACAAGGCCTACGGCAAGACGGCCGGCGGCGGCATTCTGCTCTACGGCCCTCCGGGCTGCGGCAAAACGCACCTGGCCCGCGCCACGGCCGGCGAGATCAAGGCCGCGTTCGTGGCCGTCGGCATCAACGAGATCCTCGACATGTGGATCGGCCAGAGCGAGCGCAACCTGCATGAGATTTTCGAGCAGGCCCGCCGCTGCCGGCCGTGCGTGCTGTTCTTCGACGAGGTGGACGCGCTCGGCGCCAACCGCAGCGACATGCGCCACAGCGGCAGGCAGATGCTCATCAATCAATTCCTGTCGGAAATGGACGGAATTCAAGCCTCGAATGAAGGCGTGCTGGTGCTGGCGGCGACGAACATGCCGTGGCAGGTCGATCCCGCCTTCCGCCGGCCGGGCCGCTTCGACCGGCTGATCTTCGTGCCGCCGCCGGACGTGCCGGCGCGGACGGCCATCTGGCGCATCCTGTGCCGCGGTAAGCCGACGCAGGACATCGACTACGATCAGCTGGCGAAGCGCACCGAGCAGTATTCGGGCGCCGACCTCAAAGGCGTCCTCGATCGGGCGGTGGAGGCGAAGCTGCGCGAGGCGCTCAAGGACGGCGTGCCCAAGCCGCTGACGACGCGCGACCTGCTGGCGGCGATGGCCGAAGTCAAGCCCTCGACGCGCGAATGGTTCGCCACGGCCCGCAACCATGCCCTCTTCGCCAATCAGGGCGGCGTTTACGATGAAATTCTCAAATATCTGAAATAGTGATCGGAGCGCGGCGGCGGCATGGGCGCTCACTTCGAACGGGCACGCGTTCTGTTTCGGCAGCAGCGCTACGGGCAGGCGGCGAACGAGCTGCGCGAGGAGCTGGCTCAGGCGCCCCACGACGGCCAGACGCATTCCTTTCTGGGCCGCTGCCTGGCCCGCCTGAATCAAAAAAGCGAGGCGCTGGCGGAGTGCGAGGAAGGGGTGCGCCTGGCGCCGCACCTGCCCTATGCGCACTACATGCTCGGATTGACCTTTCTCGATCTCAATCAGCTAGAAAAGGCTCAGGCGGCCCTCGGCGAAGCGCTGCGGCTGGACCCGCGCAACGCGGAGCAGCTGGAATGGCTGTCATGGATCCAATTTCAGCGCGGCGACAAGTACGGCGCCCTGGCCACGTCGGAACAGGGCCTGGCGATCGACCCGCAGCACGTCGGCTGTCTGAACCGCCACGGCTACTATCTCCGCTGGCTCGGCTTATGGCGCGCATCGGAGGAGCCGCTGCGGGCGGCGCTGAAGCTGGAACCGGAGAACGCCTACACGCACACGAACCTGGGCTGGACGCTGTGGAGCAAGGCCCATGCGCTAAAGGCGTCGCTAAAGGAGTCGCTGTCGCATTTCCAGGAGGCGCTGCGTCTCGATCCCACCTCGGATTGGGCCAAGGCGGGCGTGGCGGACATCCTGTTAAGGCGAACGCGGCGGGTCATCCTGCCCCTGTTCGTGGTTCTCGTCGCGCTGATCATTCTGTCGGCGGCCGTCTCCGCTGGCCACGGGAGCATCGGATCGCTGATGCTAATGTTCGGTTTATTTTGCATTGCCTCTTCCGCGGGCCCGGCTTACCTCGTGATGCACTGGACCCGTCTCGGCGCCGCGGTGCTGACTCCAGCCCGCCAGCGGGCAGCGAAGGCGACGGCGGCCTGTCTCGGCGGCGGTGCCGCCGCGCCCCTGGTCGCCCTGATGACGCCGCCAGCGGTCGCGTTGGCCGTCCTGTTCATCAGCCTGGCGCTAGTCGGGCCACTGACGACGGCGTTTGAGGCGACGCCGGGATGGCCGCGGAAATTGCTTATCGGCTATATCGCCCTGTTCGCCGGAGTGGCGTTGGTCGGTCTGGCGATCATGGTTTCGGCACGGCCCGGAACGCCGGACCCTGACAGGGCGGCGTTGTTTCTGACTTATTGTCTCGGGCTTGGCTCGATTCTGTCGCAGCGGATCGGCCGCAATGTGGAGAAGATGTTTGCGAAAAAGGGCGGTTGACCGGACCTTTCACGGTCGCAAGCGCCGAGCGCGTTCCAGCGGGGCGCCCGCCTCAAGCCATTCGACGACCCGCTCCGCCTCATTGGCGGGGTTGACCCAGTGGATGCGCCGCAGGGGTTCGTAAGCCGCAAGGAGCCGGCCGAAGTGGCCACGGGCGTTTTCGTCTTTCGAGGCAATGCGCTTGTCGGCCGCCAGGGCCGCTTCGATGAGATGGGCGTCTTTGAGCATCTTCGCAATGACGCCTTGGTCCGGCGAATGTTCTGCGATCGCCTGGCGCAACGGCTCCAGCGATTCCTCGCGGACCGGTTGCAGCTTCTTCAGCCGCACCATGGTGAGACGCCACTGCCGAGCAAAAGCGCCTTGATTGGCGTCCCACTCGCGTTTCAGAGCTTCGTTCCAGGCCATCCGATGGCAGATGCCGCGCACGGCGATCAGAAAATCGCGGCATCGTGCGGATTCCGGATGGCGGGACTCCAACGGGCCCGCCGCTCCCGCGACGGAAGCGTCGATGACGAGGCAACAGCGGCGGACCCGTTTCTTGCTCATCGGGCGAATAAGCGCTTGTCGGCGGCGTCGAGGTACCGCTTCTGCGTTTCCAGCATCACGTCGTCGAAATCCTCCGGCCAGTCGCCGAACGCCCCGGCGTCGTCCAGCTCGCCGCTGCGCACCGTCGTGCGGCCGTCCTTGCCGCGCTGGAACCAGTGCAGCTTCACCTTGTCCGGCGCGAATTTGCCCTCCGCGACGAGTGTTTGCACGCCGAGCAGCAGGGTCGAGCTGTGCGTTTCGATGACCACGCGAACGCCGCGCTCCGCCGCCGAAACCAGGACCTGGGCCAAGGCGAATTGGGCGCGCGGGTGCAGATGCGTTTCGGGCTGTTCCACATAGACGAGTTGGCCCGGCTGGGCGGCGTGGAGTGCCACGAGAACCGGCAGCGTTTGGGAGACACCGATGCCGACATCGGCGATGTTCACGCGGTCTTCCGGGCGCGTCGGTGGAACATTGGCTAGGCGGCCCACTTGGATCTCGATTTCTGCGGCGTTGCGGCGAGCCGTGCCTACCCCGCCTGCAAGGCCGAGGAGCCTCAAGTCAGCATTCAACTTAGCCAGTTTGTCCTTGCTTTCTGCCATCCATCGGGATATTACGCTCGCTGTGTACTTCTCAAATGTGCCAGGGTAGACAGGGCCAATTGCCGCCACAGGGTAGGTACGCTCCGGATTTCCCCTCAAACCTGGCAAGTGGATGGCGCGCAGAATGCTTTTCTTCGGCTCCCCCTTGAGGCCTCCATGTGAGGAGTTACCGTAGGCCGTTCGGGCGATGCAGATCACTTCTAGGAGGCAGCGCCGGCGCCGGACCATCCAGCGGGCGTCAACTCCGTATGTCTTTGCCAGGTCCTCCTTGATGAGCTTGGCTCTCGGATGGTAGCCCGTTTTGATGATCTCGGCCTCAGTCATCCCTGGCCAGAAGGTGTAAGTGCCCGATGTGCCACTCTCTGTCATACTGTCGACCGTGAACCCGACTTTATGCCTTCGGCGGAAGGTCAACACAAAGCAATCCCCGCCGGCCATTCGCATGCCCACATGAAATAGTTCAGCCGGCTTCTTCTTGCTGGTTCGGGAGAGTACCTGCTCAGCTAGAGTAAACTTCACATTCGGCCCATTGAGCAGCAACGGCCCCGGATCATACGTCGCCTCCAGCGTCTGCTTCAGCAGCAGCAGCGGCTGCATCATGCTCGATTTGCCCGAGCTGTTTGCCCCCGCCAGGATCGTCAGCGGCCGAATCTCAATGCTCTGTTCGTCGCTGATCGACTTGAAGCCCGCGACCTTGATCTCGGCGATCGCCGCCGGCTCGTGGTCCTTCTCGCGTGGGCTGTTTGATCCCTTGCTCATCGCTTTCCCCTTCGTGCGCCGGAAGCGGCGAATCGCCGGCCCCGGCGCTTGCTATCATACCGAAATGACCCGCGCCGTACGCACCGCCGCCGTGCCGCCCAGCCTCGCCCTGACCGGCGACGACCTCACCCTCGCCGACGCCGACGCCATCCTGCACGGCCGCGTCGAGCGCCTCGGCCTCGCCCCCGCCGCCCGCCGCCGCGTCGAGCAGAGCCGCCGCTGCGTCGTCGATCTGCTCGAACAGGGCGCCACCCTCTACGGCGTCAACACGGGATTCGGCAAGCTCGCCAACCAGCGCATCGCCCCGCACGACGTGCTGGCCCTGCAAGAAAACCTCCTCCGCAGCCATGCCGTCGGCGTCGGGCCGCTGCTCGGCGTCGGCGTCGGCCGGCTCGCCCTCGCCCTGCGCATCCAGGCGCTCGCCAAGGGATATTCGGGAGTGACCGTGGAGCTGATCGACGCGCTGCTGGAGATGTACAACCGCGGCGTGGCGCCGGCGATTCCGGAGCAGGGCAGCGTCGGCGCCAGCGGCGATCTCGCTCCGCTGGCGCATCTCGCGCTGGTCGTCATCGGCGAGGGTCACGCCTTCGTCGCCCGGCCGGACGCCGATGTTGGGGCATGGTCGGAGACCATGCCCCAACATGGGGGACGCCGGCCGCGGCCGATGAGCGGCCGCGCCGCCCTTCGCCGCGTCCGCCTCAAGCCGTATCAGCTCCAATCCAAAGAGGGATTGTCGCTCATCAACGGCACGCAGATCAGCACGGCGATCCTGGCCGACGCCCTGGTCCGTGCGCGAAAACTCCTCCGCGTCGCCGACGTGGCGGGCGCCATGACCGTCGAGGCGACCAAGAGTTCGCAAGTCCCCTTCGATCCGCGCATCCAGGCCGTTCGGCCGCATCCGGGACAGGCCGCCTGCGCCGCCAACCTCCGCCGGCTCCTGGCCGACAGCGAAATCATGGTTTCGCACGCCGATTGCGGCAAGGTGCAGGACGCCTACAGCCTCCGCTGCATGCCGCAGGTCCACGGCGCCCACCGCGACGCCCTGGATTATGCCGCCGCGGTGGTCGAGCGCGAGATGAACAGCGCCACCGACAATCCGCTGGTGTTCGCGGATACAGGAGAGGTCCTTTCGGGAGGAAATTTCCACGGCCAGCCGATCGCCGTCGCCGCCGACCTGGTATGCGCTTCGCTGGCCGATCTGAGCAGCATCAGCGAGCGCCGCGTCGAGAATCTCGTCAATCCCGACCTGAGCGGCCTGCCCGGCTTCCTCACGCCGCACCCCGGCCTCAACTCCGGCGCCATGCTGGTGCAGGTGCTGGCGGCCGCCCTCGTCTCCGAGAGCAAGGCGGCGGCGTTCCCGGCCGGCGTCGATTCGATCCCGACCTCCGCCAACCGCGAGGATCATGTCTCCATGTCCACTCTTGCATCTCGCAAATGCCGGGCCGTCGTCGCCAATGCGACGCGCGTGCTGGCTTGCGAAGTGCTGTGCGCCGCCCAGGGCATGGAGTTTCACTTGCCGCTGCGGCCGGGCAAGGGCGTGGCGGCGGCGTATCAATGCGTACGGCGTCACGTCCGGCCGCTGGGCCGCGATCGGACGCTGCATCGGGATCTGGAAGCGGTGGAACGACTCATTCGATCGGGGGCGCTGCTGGAGGCGGTGGAGGCGGCGGTGGGGCCGCTGGAGTGACGGCGCGGCGGGGCCTCAGCCTTTGATCCAGACGGCCGCCAGGCCGAACAGAATTAACACAAGGAGGTTCAGGGTGCACACCAGCCCATAGCCGGCAAGGATCGACCACGACCCCATGCTCCCGGACGGCTTGCGCCAACTCCACTCACAAAGCAGCAGGATCAGCCCGATACAGCCAAACGGCAACCCCAGCAGCATGGGCAAGAACAGAAGCGCCCAGGCGCCGCCCATATTTCGCCTCCACGGTCGCCGAGACCCAGCAAGGAAGGCCCGTTTGTTACGGGCGCCTCTGTGGTAAGAACCGAATCAGGGCCGCATCCATAACAGCAGCCGCAGGGGCGTTCCGCCTTCCCGTTGGGGAGTGGGGAGAAAGAGCGGCCGCGCTTGACGCCGCCTCTCCGCCGCGGCTATCCTCCAGCACGCATCGTATCGGGAAAGCTTGCGTCTTCCCCCTCGCTCCAGGACTGCGTCGATGTCCAAGACCACCCGCCTCAAGCCCGGACACAAGGCCAACCAGCAGTACCACGCCGCCCTCCAGACCTACAGCGGCCAGCACGTCGAGCATGAGGGCGCCCTGGAAACGGCGTTTCAACGCCTGCTGGCCGACACCGCCCGCGACCTCACGGACTGGACGCTCATCCCCAAGCAGTCGATGAAGGTCGGCGGCCGGACCGTCATCCCGGACGGCACGCTCCGCGACGAGTTCCTCCGCCGCGGCTACTGGGAGGCCAAGGACACCCACGACGACCTCGACGCCGAGATCCGCAAGAAAATCGACAAGGGCTATCCGTTAAGCAAAAGCAACTGGGATGGCCCCTGTGGACACCAATCGGATAGAATGTCAAAGAGGGAAACGGTGGACGAAATAGCATGCGAAAAAAGGCCGAAATCAGCAGCTTGTTTTACATTACACACGTCGAGAATCTCCCTTCGATTCTCACGCGCGGCATCTTGTCGCACTCGCAGATCGAGGCCATGGGTATTCCCTACACGCCCATTTATGACACGGACATCGTGAGCAATCGCAAGTTGAAGACGACTCCGGTCGGCAGAAGCTTGTGGGACTACGCCAACGTTTACCTGCAACCGCGCAATCCAATGATGTACCGGGTGGTTCACGAAAAGACGCGGAAAAACCTGGCCGTCGTTGCCGTCAAGCCCGATGTGCTAAATGGCTCCGGGGTGCTTTTGACAGACGGGAACGCTGCGAACGGGCCGACCCGGTTCTACCCGGTGCCTGACGGACTTAAGGTCATCGAGAACCAATGGTCGGTGATACAGGCAGAGTTCTGGCGCTCCGACGATGGCTCGAAGCGGAAGATCATGGCCGAGTGCCTTGTACCGGACATCATCCCGGCGGAGAACATCCACTCCGTCTACGTGGCCGACCAGGAAATAAAAAAGCGGGCCGATGAACTCGTCGGCTCTTCGCGAGTACATGTCGTCCCTGAGCCATACATGTTCTTCCAGCCTCGGTATCGCGCGCGCATTGGCTCAAACATCTCGCTCATCGACGGCGACATGTTCTTCTCAGACATGCAAACACTTACCGTCAGCGTCAACCTGCAAGGGATCATGGGCAAGGGCCTTGCGTCGCGTGCCAAGTACCAGTTTCCCGACGTCTATGTAGTTTACCAGGACGCGTGCCGATCAAGGCGGCTAACCGCGACCAAACCGTACCTGTACAAGCGAGAAGCCTCACTCGACGAAGACCTTGCCGACCTCAGCAGGCCCCTGGAGACTCCGAACGCCGTGAAGTGGTTCCTGCTATTCGCTACCAAGCGGAAATGGCGCGACAACTCCCGCACCGAGGATATTGAGGCCGGGTTGGCTTGGTTCAGAGACCATTGCACGGCGGAAGGCGTGCAGTCGTTGGCAATCCCGGCGCTCGGGTGCGGGCTTGGAGGCCTCGAATGGGCCTCCGTTGGTCCGATAATGTGCCGGTATCTCCGCGACCTCAGCATTCAGGTGGCCATCTACCTGCCCCGCGAGCGGGGGATTGACGGAAAACTCCTCACCGCGTCGTATTTGCTAGGTGGAAGTGCCTAGCTCGGATTGGTGGCGCCTGGTGACAGGATCCGCCGCGAGAACATCACCGACTGGTCGCTGAACCAGTTCCGCACCCGCTACGCCGACGACGCGATCACCAAGTGGGACGTCTTTCACTACGTCTACGGCCTACTGCACCACCCCGGCTACCGCACCAAGTTCGCCGACAACCTCAAGCGCGACCTGCCGCGCATCCCCTTCGCCCCGGACTTTCGGGCCTTCGCGGCCGCCGGCAAGGAGCTGGCCCGGCTGCACCTCGATTACGAAAGCTCGATCCCTATCCGCTGAAATACGTCGAATCGCCGGGCGTGCCGCTGTTGTAAAAGGTCGAAGACAAGATGCGGCTGAGCAAGGTCAAGACGGCCGTCCGCGTCAACCCCTCGCTGACCCTGGACGGCGTCACGCCGGAGACGTTTGCATATCGTCTCGGCAACCGCAGCGCCCTGGAATGGGTCATCGACCAGTACCAGGTGAGCGAGGACAAGCGCAGTGGCGTCCGCTCCGACGCCAACCGGCCGGACGACCCCGAATACAGCGTCCGGCTCGTCGGCCAGGTCGTCCGCGTCAGCGTGGAAACGGTCCAGATTGTGGCGGCCCTGCCGGAGCGGTACGCGGAATGACAGGCCTGGGCGGCTTTGGCGGTAGTATAATCGCCAGCGGAGGAGATTGAACATGAGCACGGTTCCTTCGCCGCGGCCCGCTTTTGCTGCATCGGCGACGCCGCCGCAACAGAACGGCGCCCCGCTGCTGTGCAACGGCGACCGCATGAAACAGCCGGAGTTCCACCGCCGCTACGAAGCGTATCCCGAAGACGTGAAATTCGAGCTGGTCGGAGGGATCGTCTACATGGCCTCGCCGCTGCGCCGACCCCACGGGACCTATCACATCACCGTAAGCCTCGCGCTGGCGACCTACGAGGCCGGCACGCCTGGCATCGAGGCGAGCGACAACGCCACCACCATCTTGGGGGAGGAGAGCGAACCGCAGCCGGACCTGGCGCTGCGCATCCTGCCGGAGTGCGGCGGCCAGTCGGGCGTCAATGAGGACGAATACTACATCGGGCCGCCCGAGTTGGTTGCCGAGATCGCTCACAGCTCGCGGGCTATCGATATGAACCAGAAGCGCGAGGACTACGAACGGGCCGGCGTGCTGGAGTACATCGTGCTGTGCGTCGAGGAGCACCAGCTGCACTGGTTCCATTTCCCTTCGCGCCGCATGATCCGGCCGGATCGGCAAGGCATCGCGCGATCCCGCGTCTTTCCCGGCCTGTGGATCGACGTGCCGGCTCTGCTGGAGCGCGACAGCCCGCGCCTGATCGCGGCTGTCCAGCAAGGGCTGGCCAGTCCCGGCCACGCGGCTTTCGTCAAACGCCTGGAAAAGGCTCGCCGGCGCCTCTCCTGAATGGCGTCTCAAGGCGTCCGGCCGAACGACACATACGCCGGCGGCAAATGGTCCGGGTCGCGCGGCGGCGTTCGCAGATCGATCAGCCGTCGCTTGGCCGGCGGGGCCGCGTCGGACAGCGCGGCGCCGACCTGCACCCGCAGCGCCCACACGTCCTGCGGCTTCAGCTGCGCGAAGTTCACCACGCCCGCATCCTCGCCGCCGGCCGTCTTGCGCTCGCCGGCCAGGTGCAGCGCCTGACGCACCGTCTCTCCCACGGCCCAGCGCGGCTGGCCCGTCGCTTGCGCGAATAATGTGAGATATTCCACATCTTGTTCGCCGCGGCGGTACGCCTTGAGACGGATCGACGGGATCGGCCCTTCCCGGGCGTCGCGGCTAGGGTAGAAGAGCGACAGCTCGTCCGCTTTTTTCCACGACTCGTCCGAGCCGATCGTCTGCCACGGCAGCACGCCGTCGGCGCCGCGCGACCAGGCGTCCAGCGACCAGCCGAGCGGCTGCATGTTCGAGTCCTCCAGCGCGTTGCTGCCGGCGTACTCGACCACGATCTCGCCGTTCGCCTCCTTGCGGTCCATCACGATCCGTTGGTATTGCCGCATCGCCCCGCCGCACACGTTGTAATCAAGCACGCCGTCCAGGGCGTCGCGCTGCCATTGCGGACGGGAAATGTCGCAACGGAACGCCAGCTTCGCCTTGCCCGGCGGCGCCTCGTTGATACCCTCCTGCCACGCGGCGCCGAACCAGCGCAGCGCCCAGTAATCCTGGAAGTTCGACGGCTCATCCAGCAGCCACGGACAGGTGCCGCGCGACCAGCCGTTCTGCTTGAAATTGTTCTTGCCGTTGAAGAAGCACTGGAACAGCGTGTCGTCCCAATGCTTGCTCCGGATGTGCTCGGCGAATTGCCGCGAGACTTCGACGAAGTTCTTGCGGTAGCTTTCGGGGAAGGCGCGGTCGGCCCAGTAGTCGCCGTTGTAATTGCCCTCCATCGGCGTCGGCCAGTTCTCGAACAGCGGCAGATAAAAACACTCCATCGGCACTCCCTTGCGCGGCAAATCGGCGAAGGCCGAGCCGTCGAAATAGGGGCCGAAGCGCTTGTCCCACGCCGTCCAGTCCAGTAGGGGCGGGGTAACCCCGCCCCTACCGCCGACCAAGACCGAGGCGCAGCCGTCCTCCACATTCCCGCTGTGGTAGTACGGCACCTTGTTCAGCACAACGCGGTGGACATGGGCTAGGCGGTAGTAATCGCGCTCGTTGGCCGGCAAGCCGTAGCAGTTCATCTCGGGGATGAAACTGAGATAATCCGGCAGGGTAAAGTTCCAGACATGCAAGGTTACGTCGAACGGCAGCGTCTCGGCGCCCGCCTTCAGCAGCAGCTTGCCCTTGTGTTCGCCCGGCGGCATGCCGTGCGGGATGTAGACCTCGACGTGCAGACTGCCGTACTTCGTGCCGGCGGAGTCATCGGCGGACGGCACGGTCAGCCCATCGCCTAGCGGCACGATCGGGTCCGGCAGCGGGCCCTTTCTCGTATCGGGAATGGTGCGGTAGCGGCTGAAAGTTACGGGCGGTCCATTTTTGTCGGCAAAATCCAGTATTGGCTGCACGCCCTTAACCGCGCCATGGAACAGCACCTGGAAG
>Ga0307476_10001967_pt1 | contig 12367 bp, 11 predicted proteins | sample atmos_gasesECM2C_2_FD_203314 | JGI IMG/M metagenome (GOLD analysis project Ga0307476, IMG submission 203314) | Hardwood forest soil microbial communities from Morgan-Monroe State Forest, Indiana, United States - atmos_gasesECM2C_05 | ecosystem: Environmental > Terrestrial > Soil > Temperate... | reverse complement strand
GCCGGAGCTCGGGGAAGAAGTGCTCGGGCTCCAGGTGATCGCCGCCCAGCGCGACCGCGCGGACCACCGCGTGGCGCAGCTCGCGCACGTTGCCCGGCCAGCGGCTCTCGGCGAGCGCCTTCCACGCCGCGTCCGACAGCAGCTTCGGCCCGTGCTCGGGCGCGAGCTCGGCGAGCATGCCCTGCACCAGATCCGACAGATCGCCCATCCGCTCGCGCAGCGGCGGCAGCACCAGCACCACGGTGGCCAGCCGGTGGTAGAGGTCGAGCCGGAGCTTGGACGCGTCGGTCCCGAGGTGCTCGAGCCGGTTGGTCGCGGCGATGATCCGGACGTCGACCGCGCGCTCGCTGGCGCCGCCGATCCGGCGGACCCGGCGCGACTCGAGCACGCGCAACAGGTGGGGCTGAAGCTCGAGCGGCAGCTCGCCGATCTCGTCGAGGAACAGCGTGCCGCCGCAGGCCTCGACGAAGTATCCGTCGCGATCGGCGTGCGCGCCGGTGAACGCTCCCTTCTCGTGGCCGAACAGCTCCGAGCCGATCAGCTCGCGCGGGATGCCGCCGCAGTTGACCGCGACGAACGGATCGCTCGCGCGCCGCGAGGCCTCGTGGATCACCCGCGCCAGCAGGTCCTTCCCGGTGCCGGTCTCGCCGACGATCAGCACGTTGCAGTCGGTCTGCGCGGCCTTGATCGCCTGCTCCACCGTGGCGCGGAACGCCGGATCGCGGCCGTGCAGCGCGCCGAGCGCCCCCGGGCCGCAGGTCTCCGGGGCGGCGACCGCGACCAGCGTGGTCCGGCCGACCGCGAGCCGCGCGCCGACCGGGAGCTCGGCGGCCTCGACGGGGTTGCCGTCGATCAGCGTGCCGTTGCGCGAGCGCCGGTCGCGCACCACCAGCGCCCCGCCGGTCCGCCGCTCCAGGATGCAGTGGGCCGCCGATACGTAGGGATCATCGAGCACCAGGTCGCAGTTCGCCCCCGAGCCGACCAGCCAGCGGTGCGGCTGCGGCGCCAGCGGATACTCGATCCCGTTCTTGGCCCGCAGCGCGGCCACGACCCCTCTACGCCGTGCGTCGGGCTCGAGTGCCTGCGTCTCACTCTCACTCTCGTCACAGAACGACATGGCTCATTCCTCCGACCCCTCTTATCGACACGCCGGTGCCGCGGTTGCGAAAAATCCGCGTCCCCGGCGCCGCGCCACGCCAACTCCGCGATCTGCGAGAGCGCGCTGTCCGGAGTGTCCGGACGACGGACGGCGCCGGACGGACCGCAGGCCCTCCGGCGGCGCCCGGCCTGACGGGTCCGGACGATTTCAGCGTCGACCCGTCAATTCGACCGCGTCCCGGGAAGCCCCGGTGCGGAGCGCCGCAGGGCGCTCGCGGCGGCACCGGCGGCGCCGCCGCTGCGCCAGGCCACGTAGGCGCTCGCGGGCCCCGCTGCAGCCCGGCACGGTGCGGTCACCGCCGCTCCCCCGGCCGCCCTCGGCGACCAGCTCGGCCCGGAGCTCGTGACGCTCGCGGGCGATGTCGCGCGGCCGAGGAGCTCGAACCGCACCGGGTGGGCGCGGGGCGCTGGACGATCGCGGCGGCAGGCTGTCGGCCACCAGAAGCATCACCCGCGCGCCGGGCCCTGGACGTCGCCCTGGAGCGGGTCGGCGACGATCGCGGCGGCGGCGCTGACGGTCCCGGCCGGCTCGGAACACGCCGCTCGGTGCTCGCCGGCGACGTCGCCCAGGTGCTCGGGCTGCTCGGCGGCAACCTCACCAGGTCGGCGGCGCGCGCTGGTCGCGGTGGGGCGCGAGTTGGACCTCGCCGAACGCGGCGTCGCCGAAGAACAGGAACAGCTCGACGACGGCCCGCGAGCTCACGCGGTTCACGACCATGCCGGTAGCTCGCCCGGCCGGGAAGTAGCCGTGCTGCTCGAGGACCCTCCCGACGGCTCGGGCTTCGGCACCGACGGTGTCCTGCCGGTATTCGACCATGTGGTGAGCGCCAAGGTCGATCTAGCGCGGCCGGGTCTCCCAGGAGAGCTTGATGCAATGCCGCATCTCGTCGTCGGTGAGCCAGATATCGACCGGCGCGCCGTCGTACACCTCGCGGGACAGCGGCTCGGCGACCCGATGATACCTGAGCTGGACATCGGCGTCGGGGAAGTCCTCCATGTTGGACGCGACCACGCGGCGGTCGCCGTTGCGCGTCACCACGGTGTCCCGCGGCACGGCGCTCCACCTTGCTTCCCTGGGGAGGTACTCGAGCGCGACGAGTTCTTCGCCGACCCGCTGGGCCTCGGCCCGGGTAACGTCGTCGGTGTAGAGCACGCTGCTCTCTCCGATCATCACATTGGACATCGGCCCGGATATGACCGGCTCGAACTCGGTCGAGACTTCGTAGACGACGGTACCCCCGCAACACATCGCGAGCGACGCCACGCCGAGGCCGGCAACCCGCCAGGTCGAGCCTCGGCTGCCGCCGGCAGCCACGTGCCGGTTGTAGGCGGCGCCCTGGAGCGACTGCGCGAGCCCCCACGTCACGAAGGTCGGGACGAACCACAGCAATAACAACGTTGGCAGGCTCGGGATGGCGAGCCCGATCGCGATCAGGGCTGCCGTCGCGAGCACGCTGAGCCCGGTTGCCAGGTGCGCCTTCGCCGGTTCGCCGAGGCGCTGGTAGTTCAGGGCCATCAGCCAACCACCGCCGACCGGACCGCCGAGAAAAGTCGCGAAGCAGACCTGATCCGCCCCGTACATTGGACGGATCGAGATCACCGTGACGTTGCCAGGAAGTCCGGACGGAGGAGCGCGCTCGGGTACCGACATGTCACCTTCCACGGAGGAGCGTAACCGGCGGCCATCGAGACAGCGACCATCGTGCGGGTGAGCGGTCGGAGCTCGGGGTCGAACGGTCGATCGGGTGCCGTGAGCCGCGCCGGCCCGGCGCGCCGCGCTCACCGGGACACTCCGGGGGGCACTCCGGCGCGGCCGTGTGCATCGCGCTGTTCCTCGCCGCGCTATGGCTCGCGCGTGCCGCCGCGGGCCGGATCGGGTAACGAGGACCGCGCCGCGGGCGGCGTGCCGTCCCACGCAAGCGGGTGTCACTCGAAGCTGCCGAGCCGGTCCCAGCGCATGCCGGCGCGGCCGTCGGAGAACCAGATCCCGAGCGCCTTGCCCTTGATCTGCGCCACCGGCACCGAGCCCCAGTAGCGCGAGTCGTTCGAGTTGGGCCGGTTGTCGCCCAGAACGAACACGTGGTCTTTCGGCACGACGTAATGCATCTGGAGCTCGCACGCGCCCGCGTTCTGCTTGGTCACGACGATCTCGCCGGGCTCCTGATCGTGGGTGCCCGATGGCCGGCCATCGGCCTGCACCGGACAGCTCGGCGGCACGTGCGGTCGATCGAGCATCGGGAAGTCGCGGCTGTCGCCTGTGGGCAGCGTGCCCTCCCGGGCCAGCCGCTGGTCGCGCTCCGGCCGCCCGGTGTCATGGTAGGTGTGGTATTCGCGGTCGCCAACGCGCTCGACGTACTCGCTGCACTCCCGGACCGACCACCGCAGCGTGGTCTCGTCCTGATCGTCGTACGTGCAGCCCTCGCCGCGGATCCACCGGCTCTCGACCGGCTTGCCGTCGACGTACACCACGTTGCAGCGGATCTCGACGGTCTGGCCGGCGGTGGCGATCACGCGCTTGATGTAATCGCGATCGGGCTCGCATGGCTGGATGAACACGATCACCTCGCCGCGGTGGGGCTTGCGCCATTCGAGCAACCTGGTGGGCGTGAACGGGATCCGGATGCCGTAGATGAACTTGTTGATGAAGAGGTGGTCGCCGATGGTCAAGCTCGGCGCCATGGCGGTCGACGGGATCCGGAACGCCTCGAGCGCGGCCGCGCGAACGGTGATCGCGACCGCGACGTTAAGCACGAGCGCGGTGACGACGCCGATCACGCTCGTCCGGGCACCGGCGCGATCGGCCGCCCGCACCGTGGGATACGCGCGGATCACGGCGGCGATCCAGACCGCGAACGGCAGGACGAGCAGCCACACCGAGAGCGTGCAGGCGACCCAGGCCGCGGCGCACGCCGCGATCCATGCCAGCATCAGGCCGTATCGCCCGACGAGGCCTGCGCCGGCCCCAGGCCCGGCCGGCCACACGCTGAGCACGGTCCCGACAATGGCACGAGCCGGTCCTCTCGCCATGCGCGGGCATCATAGCGCAGCGCGCGGTGTATCAGGTCAGCGCGCGCAGAATCCGCACCGCCACCGGACCGGCTAGTACTTCCGTGACCGGGCCTGCGGACGGCGCCGGACGGCTGCAGGGCCCCCGGCGGCGCCGGCCCTGACGGGTCCGGACGATCTCGGCGTCGACCCGTCCATTCGACCGCGTCCCCGGGAAGCCCCGGTGCGGGTCGCCGCAGGGCGCGTTCACTCGAGGACGGGCCGGGCCACGGCGGCCGGGCCGTAGGCCAGCCGGAGCCGGCCGATCCGGTGCGGGTTCGCCGGGAACGCGAACGGGCGCGTCCCCGCCACGGCCCCCGGGAAGCCGAACAGCGGGTAACACCCGGCATCCTGTGCCGTCCCGTAGATCGGGTCCGGCGCCGCGCCCAGATCCTTGCAGCTCTTCTCGAAGGCGTCGGGCTTGCCATCGTTGTTGGTATCCACCGTCTTGAGCCTGGCGTACGGAAAGCACACCCCGAGCAGGTTGTTGTAGGGCGTGTCGACGGCGGCCGGGCTCGACGGGTTCGCCGCCATCTCGAGCGCAGCCCAGATGAAGCGGCAGTCCTCGATGTCGTCGCCCTGTGGATCCGATGCCGGGATCGATCCCTTCACGCCATCCAGGCAGGTCGCATGCCCTGCGACCGCCTTCAGGTCGCCCGGCAGCTTTCCGAGCGCGCTGGTATCGCCGTACGGTTTCCGGTTCGGGGGCGCGGTCGCGACGATCGTGCTGTCCATCTTGACCGGCGCGCACAGGCCGGAGCACAGCGTCTTCATGACGCCCGAGCCGTCCTCGAAGGAGAACGGCAGGAAGCCGGGCGCGCAGCCACTGCCGGTGATGGCGCTCGGGTCGTCCGGCGGTGCGACCGGTGGCATCCGATCGGTGGCGGTCAGCGTCTGTACCGACGCGCAGGCGAACGACTTGAACTCCGGGCCGGTGGGAACGCACGTGGCGGTCGGCATCGTCGGGTCCGCCGAGCCGCACGCCTCGTCCTTGTTGGTCGCCAGCTGCTGGGTGAGCGGATCGCAGCCGACCTCGCACGCGCCGGCGATCGGCGCGCTGGCCGCCTCGAACACACCGCGGTAGCTCAGGCATGCGTGCGTCGGGTCGCAGGCGCCGGCCGCCGCGCCGGACGCCAGCTGCGGATCGCAGATCTGCTTGCACACCCGCGAGATGCAGATGTCGCCCCGGGCGCAGCTGTCGGCGCCGCCGTTGATCCCGGCCATCGCGGCCGTGCAGGCCATGCCGCGGATGCTCGGGGTCGCCGCGACCGGCGCGCACCCGACGTGGCCGATCGGGTCGCTCCCCGTCACCGGATCGGCGTTGGCATCGATGATCCAGGTGCACTTCTCGCTCGCCATGCAGCCGGTCTGCGCGATCGGGTTGCAGAGCAGCGGCGCGTCGATGCTCGCGTCGAGGAGCGGCGACTTGCCACCCCCGCCGCAAGCGGCGGCGAGCGCCGCCGCGGCAGCTCCCAGCATCCAGTTGTTCATCCGCGCGACTCCTGTCAAGAAAAGCTAGTGCCGGCAATCTTCCCCGGGAACCCCGCCGGATCCACCAAAAACATCGTCGGGTCGGTCACGTCTGCGACGTGGCATTGTGCCCGGGGCGCCCCGGGCCGGCGTCACGGCTCCAGGCCGGTCGCCCAGGAGTACTTGGGCTTGGTGTTGAAGTGATGAGTCGCGTTGATCACGCGCACGGTGCCCGACTTCGAGCGCATGACGATCGACTCGGTCCTGGCGCCGTCGCCGAAGAACCGCACGCCGTCGAGCAGGTAGCCCTTGGTGACGCCGGTGGCGGCGAACATGACGTCGCCGCGCGCGAGGTCATCGGTGGCGTAGACCGTGTCCTCGCTCTTGACCCCCATCCGCACCGCGCGCGCCCGCTCCTCGTCGCTGCGGAACCGCAGCCGGCCCTGGAGCTCGCCGCCGACGCACTTGAGCGCCGCGGCGGCGATCACGCCCTCGGGCGCCCCGCCGGTGCCGAACAGGACGTCGATGCCGGAGTCCGGGTTCGCGGTCATCACCGCGCCGGACACGTCGCCGTCGCCGATCAGCCGGATCCGGGCGCCGACCTCGCGGACCTCGGCGATCAGGTCCTTGTGGCGATCGCGGTCGAGGATCACCGCCGTGCAGTCCTCGACCCGCTTGCCCTTGGCCCGGGCGATCCGCTGGAGGTTCCAGGTCGCCGACTCGCGCAGATCGATCGCGCCGCGCGCCTCGGGGCCGACCGCGATCTTCTGCATGTAGGTGTCCGGGGCGTTGAGGAACTGGCCATCATCGGCGATCGCGATCACGCTGATCGCGTCGGGCGCGCCGGTCGCGCACAGGTTGGTGCCCTCCAGCGGATCGACCGCGATGTCGACCCGGGGCGAGCTGGTGCCGTCGCCGCGCCAGCCCGCGCCGACGCGCTCGCCGATGAACAGCATCGGCGCCTCGTCGCGCTCGCCCTCGCCGATCACCACGGTGCCGCGGATGTCGATCGCGTCGAACGCGACCCGCATCGCCTCCACCGCGACGTGATCGGCGAGCTTGCGATCGCCGCGGCCCATGAGGCGGGCCGACGCCAGCGCCGCCGCTTCGGTGATGCGGACGACTTCGAGCGCGAGGTTGCGGTCTTGCATGGTGACAGGTGTACCCCTGCCCCCGCCGGCCGATCAATCGCGTCCCGCGACTCGCGTCGATCTCACCGGCACCGGCCGGCGCGCACCGGGCGGATCCGCGCGCCGGTCAGTCGATCCGCGGGATCGCGTCGCGCAGCGCGGGCGGCAGCGCACGCAGCCGGCCGTCCTTGCCGAGCACCGCGTGCCGGGTGTTCCCGTGGGCGATCCACTCGTCGCCGCGATGGATCTCGTAGGCGAACCGGAGCGATGCACCGCGCAGCTCGCTGACCCGGACGTCGACGCCGAGCACGTCCTCGTAGTGGGCCGGCCGGCGGTAGACGCAGTGCGCCTCGACCACCGGCAGCGCGACGCCCCACGCCTCGAGGTCCTTGTAGCTCCGGCCGAGCGCCCGCCAGTACGCCGCGCGAGCGCCCTCGAAGTACCGCAGGTAGTTCGCGTAATAGACGACGCCCATCTGGTCGGTGTCGCCGAAGATGACGCGGACCTCGTGGCGCAGGATGCCGCCCTGCAGGGCCGTCACGAGGCCGTCACCTCGCCCGCGATCCGGATCAGCCGCGCCGGCTGACGCACGACCTCGAGCGTGTCGATCTCGGCCAGCGCGGCGCGGACGTCGCGCTCGGTGGCCTCGTGGGTGACCACCACGACCCACACCGGCTGGTTGCTCGCGGCCCGCCCATCCTGGACGACCTGCGCGATCGAGATGTGGTGCGCGCCGAGGATCGTCATCAGCTGGCCGAGCACGCCGGGCTTGTCGTGGACGCCGAACCGCAGGTAGTACCGCGTCCGGATGTCGTCGAGCGCCATCACCGGACGGGGCTGCGCCGGGCGCGGGCGGGTCGGCCGCGGCGCGCCGGCGACGCGCGCGAAGATGTTGCGCCCGATCTCGATCATGTCCGAGACCACCGCCATCGCGGTCGGCAGCATGCCGGCCCCCGCGCCGTAGTACAGCGACGGCCCCAGCGCGTAGCTCTGGACGTACAGCGCGTTCTTCGCGCCGCCGACGTCGGCGAGCAGCCAGCTCGCCGGGATCAGCGCGGGGTGGACCCGGGCCTCGATCGGTCCGCTGACCGGGTCGCCGTGGGCGCGGGCGATCACCAGCGGCTTGATCACGTAGCCCCACTTGTCGGCATGGTCGAGGTCGATCGGCTCGACGATGTCGATCCCGCTGGTCGGGATCGCGGCGACGTCGACGATCGTGCCGAAGCACAGGTTGACCAGGATCGCGAGCTTGTGCGCCGCGTCGCCGCCGCCGACGTCGAGCGTCGGGTCGGCCTCGGCATAGCCCAGCGCCTGGGCGTCGCGCAGGATGTCGGCGAAGTCGCGCCGGCTGCGCGCCATCTCGGTCAGGATGTAGTTCGACGTGCCGTTGACGATGCCGTGCAGCGACTCGACGCGGTCCGACGCCAGCCCCTCGCGCAGCACCCGGATCACCGGCACGCCGCCGCACACCGCGGCCTCGTAGTAGACGTCGACCCCGGCGCGCTCCGCCGCGCTGAACACCTCGGCGCCGTGCTCGGCGAGCACCGCCTTGTTCGCGGTCACCACGTGCTTGCCGGCCGCGATCGCCGCGAGCGTGGCGTGGCGCGCCAGCCCGGTGCCGCCGATCAGCTCGCACACGATCTCGACGTCGTCGCGGCGAACCGCAGCGTCGACGTCGACCGTCAGCAGCCGGCGGTCGACGTCGACCACCCGGTGGGCCTTGTCGACGTCGCGCACCGCGATCGCGCGGACCTCGAGCTTGGCGCCCAGCCGGGCCGCGATCGCCGCGGCGTTGTCCTCCAGCAGCTTGACCACCCCGCCGCCGACGTTGCCGAGCCCGAGCAGCGCGACCCCGATCGTCCGCGTCACGGCCACCCCCGATGCGCCGCCGCGCCCGGCCCCCGCGCAGCGTCCCGGAGCGGCCGGGGGGCGGCCGTCGTCGTGTTCCTCGTCATGCCTCGCATCGTCGCACGTCCGGCGCGCGCTTGCCGCGCCGTGGCTCGCCGAGATCCGGTGCCGCCCTCCGCGCCCGCGGCGCACACCGGGCCAGCGCGCTCGCCCGCCGATCGTCGATTCGCCCGTGAAACGCCGTGAAACGACAAGTTCCGGTCGTGCCGAGTGCCCAGCTGCACTCGCTCGGCGTAGTATGCGCCTCGATGATCGAGATCGTCTGGCTTCATGCTCGCGAAGTCTTGGATTCTCGTGGCAATCCCACCGTCGAGGCCGAGGTCGGGCTCGACGGCGGTGCGCTCGGCCGCGCGATCGTTCCGTCCGGCGCATCGACCGGAGAGCACGAGGCGCTGGAGCTGCGCGACGGCGACGCCGCCCGCTTCCTCGGCAAGGGCGTGCAGAAGGCCGTCGACCACGTGCGCGACGTGATCGCGCCGACCCTGATCGGCATGGACGCCACCGACCAGGCCGCGGTCGACTCCGCGCTGCTCGCGCTCGACGGCACGCCGCTCAAGAGCCACCTCGGCGCCAACGCGATCCTCGCGGTCTCGATGGCCACCGCGCGGGCCGCCGCGCGCGCCCACGACCTGTCGCTGTACCGCTACCTCGGCGGCGTCGGCGCCGTGACCCTGCCCGTGCCGCTGATGAACATCATCAACGGCGGCGCCCACGCCGACAACAACCTCGATATCCAGGAGTTCATGATCGCGCCGGCCGGCTTCGACCACTTCGGGGACGCGCTGCGCGCCGGGGTCGAGACCTTCCACCACCTGAAGAAGCTGCTCGCCGCGCGCGGCAAGGCGACCAACGTCGGCGACGAGGGCGGCTTCGCGCCCAGCCTCGACAGCGCCGATGACGCGATCTCGCTCATCCTCGAGGCCATCGCCAAGGCCGGCTACACCGCGGGCGAGCAGATCTTCCTCGCGCTCGACGTCGCGGCCTCGGAGTTCTTCGACAAGGCCAAGCAGACCTACGAGTACGACGGCAAGCACCGCACCGCCGCCGACATGGTCGAGCTCTACGCCGGCTGGGCCGCCAAGTACCCGCTGGTCTCGGTCGAGGACGGCCTCGCCGAGGACGACTGGGCGGGCTGGAAGGCCCTGACCGACCGGCTCGGCAGCAAGGTCCAGATCGTCGGCGACGACCTGTTCGTCACCCAGACCGCCCGCCTGGAGCGCGGCATCACGGGTGGGATCGCGAACTCGATCCTGGTCAAGGTCAACCAGGTCGGCAGCCTGACCGAGACGCTCGATGCGGTCCGCATGGCGCAGCACGCGCGCTACACCGCGATCATCTCGCACCGCTCGGGTGAGACCGAGGACGCCTTCATCGCCGATCTCGCGGTCGCGACCAACGCCGGCCAGATCAAGACCGGCTCGGCGTCGCGCTCCGACCGGGTCGCCAAGTACAATCAGCTGTTGCGGATCGCCGACGAGCTCGGCGATGAGGCCCGGTTCGCTGGCGCCCGGGTGTTCCGGCGATGACAGCGGCGTCGATCCGGTGGCTCGGCACCGCGGCGCTGGCGCTGGGTCTCTGCGCACCGGGCCTGCTCGCTGCGGCCGGCTGCGGCTCCCGCGGCCCCGCCATCGAGGAGCCGGTGATGGAGGAGTCCCACGCGCTGCCCCAGCCACCCGACAGCTGCATCACCGAGCACGACTGCGACGTGGTCGATGCGTGCTGCCGGTGCGACGAGGGCGGCAAGCGGCTCGCGATCCGCGTCGATGCCATCGCGGACTTCATGGTCGAGCGCCAGCAGCGCTGCGCGGGCGTGAACTGCCTGCCGATGACCAGCAACGACCCGAGCTGCAGGGGCGAGCTGGTGTGCGGCAACTTCGGCCGCTGCCGCCTGGTCCCGCCCCACCAGTTCTGACGTCTTCTGATCGCGCGGCCGCCGTGCGCTGCGTTGACCGCGCACCGCCCGTCGGCGAGGCTCGGTGGGATGGCGGACCCTGACCGCGGCGCACAGCGGGCCGCGCCCACCCTTGCGGCGATCGCCCGCGTGTTCGCGCGCCACGCCAACACCACGTTCGGCGGCGGCAGCGCCACGATCGCCGTGCTGCGCCAGCACCTCGTCACCCGCCACGCCTGGCTCGACGACACCGCGTTCGACCTCGGCTACGCCCTGTCGCGGCTCACTCCGGGCACCAACCTGCTCGCGTTCTGCACCGCCGCCGGCTGGACCGCCCGGCGGTGGCCCGGCGCCCTGATCGCGCTGCTCGCCGCATCGCTGCCGTGCTCGATCCTCGCCGTCGTGGTGACCGTGTTCTATGGCGAGCTCCACGCCAGCGCGCCGTTCGCCGCCGCGCTGCGCGGCGCGCTCGCCGCCGCCGTCGCGATCATGCTGTCGACCGCCTGGGTGTTCGCCGGGCCGCACGCCCGGGCCGCGCCGCGCAGGGCGCTCGCCATCGCGCCGGCCGCCGTGGCGCTGTCGCTCGGCCTCGACCGGTCCCCGGTCGAGATCCTGCTGCTCGCCGCGCTTGCCGGCGCCGCCTGGCCGGTACCGCCGCCCAGCCCGGAGCCGCCCAGCCCGGAGCCGCCCAGCCCGGAGCCGCCCGGCCCGGAGCCCCGATGATCAGGTTCCTGCTCGTGCTCTGGATCCTCGCCAAGAGCACGTTCACCTCGTTCGCCGGCCTGGCCTCGCTGCCCGAGATCCGCGCCGAGCTCGTCGAGCACCGGCGCTGGATCACCGACGATCAGCTCAGCCAGTCGATCGTGATCTCGCGGACCACGCCGGGTCCGGTCGGGGTCTACGTCGTCGCGGTCGGCTACATGGCCGATGGCCTGCCCGGCGCGGTCGCCGGATGGCTCGCGATGGCCACCCCCGCGCTCACCGTGATCCTGCTGGTCGGCACGTTCGGCAAGCGCGCCCAGCATCCACGGGTCCGCTCGATGCTGCAATGCGTGGTGATCGCCAGCGCGGCCCTGCTCGTGCTCGCCGCGGTCCCGATCGGCCGCGAGGCGCTCGACTCGCCGCTGACGATCGCGATCGCCGCCATCGCCCTGCCCGCCCTGCTGTCGAAGCGGATCGACACCCTGTGGATCCTCGGCGGCGCCGCTGCGGTGAGCTTTGGCGCGGCGCTGCTCGGCGTGGCGTAGGCAGCCGCGCGGTCACTCCCGTCGAGCACGTCGCGTGATATGCTTCGTCCATGCAGCCGATGGCCACCGCCACGAACCCCGGACGGATGACCGTCCACGAGTGGGCGGCCATGCCGGAAGACGAGCCAGGCGAGCTGTGCGATGGCGTCTTGGTGGAGGAAGAAGTGGCCGATCTGATGCATGAGACCGCCGTCGCTTGGTTCCTCGTGGCGCTTCGTGTGTGGGTCGTCGCCCTGGGTGGGTCCGCGTTCGCCTCCGAGGCCAAGTTCGCGCTGTCGAACCTCCGCGGCCGCAAGCCGGATCTCAGCGTGTTCTTCCCGGGGCGTCCTGCGCTTCCGCGGCGCGGGCCGGTCACGATCCCTCCGGACATCGCGGTCGAGATCGTGTCGCCCGCCGCGGCCGACCAGCGCCGCGACCGGATCGCCAAGCTCGCCGACTACGCCGCGTTCGGCGTCCGCTTCTACTGGTTGCTGGACCCTTCGGCGCGCACCTTCGAGGTCCTGGAGCTCGGCGCCGAT
>Ga0307476_10001966_pt1 | contig 12370 bp, 9 predicted proteins | sample atmos_gasesECM2C_2_FD_203314 | JGI IMG/M metagenome (GOLD analysis project Ga0307476, IMG submission 203314) | Hardwood forest soil microbial communities from Morgan-Monroe State Forest, Indiana, United States - atmos_gasesECM2C_05 | ecosystem: Environmental > Terrestrial > Soil > Temperate... | reverse complement strand
CACAAAGTCGGCTCAGAAGGGCGTCTTTCAGCGCGGAAGGAGGCAATTTTAGAGGCATCCACAATCATCCTCAGCTTCTGTGCGACAATCGTTCCTCGTTGATGCAGTCTGACATCGGGGAGAAGACGCCATGGCCAACATGAAGGAAATCGCCAGAATGGCGGGCGTTTCTGTTGGCACCGTTTCGCATGTGCTCAATGACTCTGCAGGCGTTCGCGAGGCCGCACGCAAGCGCGTACTTGAGGCGGTGCAGGCGGCTGGTTATCAGCCCAACCAGCTCGCGCGCGGACTCCGGCGCGACAAGACGAACATGATCGGGATGATCATCCCGGATGTTACGAATCCCTTCTTTCCAGCGGTAGTTCGAGGGGCGGAAGACATTGCGTTCTCTAATGGCTACCGCCTGATCCTCTGCAATACGGACAACGACCATTCCAAAGAGCTTGTGCACCTGAACGAACTTCGCACCTATCTTCCGGCCGGCCTGATCGTGATTCCTTCGAACTTCAGCGACCTGACGGTTCAGGCGGAGCGATATCGACGAGCAGGTACCGGTGTAGTTTGTGTTGACCGGCTTCCCAAGAACTGGAGCGGCGACAGCGTGACGGCCGATAATGAAAAGGGCGCCTACCGCGCAACCCGCTGCTTGCTTCAGCTGGGACATGCAACGTTAGCCACGATCACCGGCCCTCTCCATCTCACAAACGCGAAGGAGCGACTAAGCGGCTTCAAGCGAGCTATGCGAGAAGTGAAGTTACCTCTGCTTCCCGAGTATGTACAGGAAACGACCTTCGACAAGCGGGGCGGATACCTGAAGACTCTTGTTCTGCTGCGACTTATACCTCGGCCGACTGCAATCTTCGCGAGCAACGACATGATTGCACTTGGAGCTCTGCTGGCAATTCGCGAGGCCGGTCTGCGGTGCCCAAACGACATATCGCTGATGGGCTTCGATGACCTTGATCTGGGCGAGACCACCGATCCTGCGCTGTCGTCCGTGGCGCAGTCGGGATATCAACTGGGAACAACGGCCGCACAAATTTTACTGGACCGCATACGAGGCGATCGAGGTCCGGCGAAACATATTGTCCTGGACACTTCTTTGGATCTGCGAAATTCAGTAGCGGCTCCGTCCCTGCGATAAGTCAATTCAGTGCGGTGCTTGTATGGGAGCGGGAATTATCGAATGAGGCCGGCTTTTGAAACGATTCATTGACATGGTCAGGAAGGTCGCCATACACTCTGCGGGAGGATGGAGCGTCCGAACGCTGAAATGGCAAAGCTTCCACGAATTGCGGTGGTTGGTAGCGCCAATGTCGACCTGACTATATTCACGGATCGTTTCCCGAAGCCCGGGGAGACCATTTTTGGCCAGAACTTCGATCTTGGGTTTGGTGGCAAGGGAGCGAACCAGGCAGTCGCGGCGCGCCTTTGCGGCGCAGAGGTGTCGATGGTCGCACGCGTGGGGAGCGATCTTTTTGGTCCGGCTACGATCAAGAACTTCAAAGAATTTGGCATTGACACGACTCACGTGGTGGAAGTGAATGGCTTGTCAAGTGGCGTCGCCCCGATCTTCGTCGAGCCAGGCGGCCAGAATCGAATCCTTGTAGTGAAGGGAGCGAATGATGCGCTCATGCCGGCGGACGTCGACGCGGCGGCCGAAACGCTGAAAGCGGCGGACTGCATCATTCTACAGTTTGAAATTCCGCTGGAAACGGTTTATTACACCATACAGTTTGCGCGAAAGCACGGGATTCGCTGCATAGTGAATCCGGCGCCTGGGCAACCAGTCCACATGGTCGCCCTGGCGGAGCTCGATTACTTTGTTCCTAACGAAACTGAGGCCGAGACGATTACCGGGGTTGCCGTCCAGAGTTTGGCAGGTGCCAAAACATGTGCCGAATGTCTACGCGGCGCAGGGATTCGTGGAGTCATCATCACGCTTGGAGAAAGAGGATCTTTCCTATCGAGTAACGGCGGGGGTGAGCACGTTACTGCATTTTCTGTGAAAAGCATCGACAGCACTGGCGCCGGGGATGCGTTCATCGGGAGCTTTGCCGTATTTCTAGCGGAGGGATTCGCTGAGAAAGAAGCGGTCCGGCGAGCCAACCTATACGCGGGTCTGTCGACAATGGGAGTTGGAACTCAAAAATCTTTTTACGACCGGAAACGCTTTGAAAGTGAATGGAGCGCCCGAACCGACGGCCGATCGGGTTAGTGCTCCCTGCTGTGACGTGCTGCGACGGCATTCTCTTGACAATCGATCGGGTCAGCGAGTACAAGTTCGTTTGGCTTTTTTCCTTTGAAACGTTTCAGATATTGCCTATTGTGGGTTAATCGCGAGAACGCGGTGTTCGACGATGAAGACTGATCGAAGGGAGTTTTCCCGGCTCTGTGGGTGTGTAGTGGCGAGTGGCATTTTATCGGGGCCGCGACCGATGCTGGGCATGGCTGCTCCGGCACGTGCCGGTGATGCCGGCGCGCAGAAAGCAATCCTCGATACTGATCCGGGCGTCGACGATGCGTTTGCGCTTTTTCTGGCAATGCGCTCCGAATTGAAGGTATTGGCAATAACGGCAGTAGCCGGCAATGTGCCTCTCAGCGTGACATTGCCAAATGCGCTGCGCCTGGTCGAGATTGCGGAGCGTTCTGATATCCCGGTCGCTGCCGGAGCCGCCTCTCCGCTGATGCGGAAGCTGGTCACTGCTTCCTACGCTCACGGCAACAACGGCTTGGCTGGCGTCCAGTTTCCCGCGCCTAAACTGCAGGCGGTCAAAGAGCCGGCGGCGGATCTCATTTGCAGGCTGGTACGCGAGAATGCCGGCGAAATAAGCATCATCGGTATTGGACCGTTGACAAATGTGGCTCTTGCTTTGCGTCAAGATCCAGAAATTGCTTCCATGATCCGCCGGATTGTCCTTATGGGCGGATCGCTCTCCGGCGGCAATGTGACTCCGGCTGCGGAGTTCAACTTCTACGTGGACCCCGAAGCAGCGAGCATCGTGTTTGCTGCTGGCATACCTATTCAGATGGTAGGCCTGGATGTCACGCGCAAGGTACAGCTCACGGAACAACACGTGAATGCACTTCGCGCCGGAAAGGGCAAAGTCAGCCAGGCTGCGGCGCGAATTGCCGAGGCCGTGCTGAAGATGGCGCACAGCGAGAAATGGCAGGGTGGGCCGCATTTACATGATCCTTTAGCAGTCAGCTCAATGATCGATCGGGAAATCCTCAGCTTTGAGGACTACCACGTTGAAATTGAAACATCCGGAGCCATCACTGCCGGCGAGAGCGTAGGTTGGAAGCATGCTCCACTGCGCGGTTCAGCTCCGCTGCAAACCGGCATCTCTGAAGACACAGTATCTTCAGCCTTTAAAGTAAATGCTCAAGTGGCGACCGGGGTTGATCCGGAAAAATTCTTCAAGCTGCTCATTTCGCGGTTGACCACCGAACCGGCCTGAGGGTCTACGCCAGAAAAAAAGGAGATGTCATGACCGCGCTCTTGCGAATAAGGTCCATCGTGCTGGCTACCATCTTTGGGCTGGCAGGAGGGTTTGCGCAGGCACAGCAGAATCGATACGTGGTGATCGATCAGGATGCAATGGGCCCCGCCGGGACAGATATGAATTCGATCATGGTCTTTGTGCAGTCACCAAACGTGAACGTTCTGGGGATCACGGTGGTTACGGGAGACGGCTGGCGCGACGAAGAGGTGGCGCACACGTTGCGGCTTCTGGAGTTGGTGGGACGCACCGACATCCCGGTAGTGCCAGGGCTCGCTGCGCCCATGATTCGGACGAAACAGTGGACCAATGCGTGGGAGCAGACCTACGGCAGGGTTCTTTACCAGGGCGCGTGGACCAGTCCCCGGTCGGCGCATAAGCCGGAAGAGGTGCCGAATCTGACAGAAGGAAATCCGACGACGAAACCTGCGACCGAAGATGCCGCGCATTTCCTGACCCGGATGGTGCATAAGTATCCGCATCAAGTCACCATTTACGCCGCTGGTCCGATGTCAAACATCGCGGCTGCCATCATTGACGACCCTGAGTTCGCTTCGCTGGCGCAGGAATTGGTCATTATGGGAGGAAGCATCAATCCTCATACGGACGATCCGGAATATGTAGACAGTCCGAGACACGAATTTAATTTGTGGTTTGACCCTGAGGCATCCAGCATTACTTTGCATGCACCGTGGCCCAAGATCACGGTGACCACCGTCGATGTTTCGATCGAGACCCACCTGACTGCGGAAATGTTGGCGCAGATCGGCAAGTCACGCGAACCGGCTGCGCAGTACATCTCGCGCTACACGCGCAAACCTGGGGACTATCTCTGGGACGAGTTGGCCGCGGCAGCGTGGTTCGATCCTAGCCTGATAACGCGGGAACGCTACGTGTACATGGATGTGAGCGTGGAAAAAGGAATCAGTTACGGCGATACGATCGTGTGGACGGATCGAGATAAGCCATCGATCAGCTTGCAAAAGGTGCACGCGCAAATGGATGTGGACTGGCCGAAATTTCAAAAGATGTTTGTACAGCTCATGGCGGCGCCCACGCCGGACTCGCGTGATCCGCAGATGCTGCATCAGAACGCCGATACCGGCAAGCAGTAGCCGCGAAGCCTTCCGAGCCGCGGCCCGGGGTTGTTGGAGAAGAGGAATTCTTCCGAAATTTGGTTGACAACGGGAATATGCTGGGCATAATTTGAATGCTTTCAAATTAGGGGGCATCCGTGAAAAATGCGTACTCGCTTCCTGTTCTGCTGTTCCTCTCGATTGCGCTTCCCCATATGATGATCGCCCAATCCACGGGGTCGATCCTCGGAACCGTCACCGACGCGTCCGGAGGAGCGATTGCCAGTGCAGCCGTCACCGTGACCGAGACGGGCACGAACACGCAGCGGGTACTCACCACGGATTCCGCCGGACGGTACGTCGCCAATGTGCTGCAATTGGGAACGTACAGCGTCAAGGTGACGGCGCAGGGCTTTCGAGGCGCCGAAAAGACCGGAATTGTACTTGAAGCCCAGGCCAGCCCGCAGATCGATTTCAGTCTGGCGCCGGCGACTGTGAACTCGGAAGTTACAGTGGAGGCCACTCCGGTTGAAATTCAGACCACCAATGCAGCCCTGAACCAGGTGGTGCACTCGGAGCAAGTTGCCGACCTGCCCTTGAATGGGCGGAATTTTGTGGAGCTGGCAACGCTCGCGCCAGGCGTTTCTCAGGGCGACCAGCCCGGCGATTTTTTTGGCGGAGGTTCGAGCAGTGAAACGTCGATTCGCGGAACGTTTTCCTTGTCGGTGGGCGGCTCCCGCGAGAATCGCACCGATTGGCTTTACGATGGCGTCGACAACGAAGAATTGACCTCGGGCGCGATTGCAGTCGTGCCATCGATCGATGCCTTGCAAGAGTTCAATGTTCTTACCTCCAACTACTCCGTTGAATATGGGACGCGCGCCGGGCCGACGGTTCTGTTGATATCGAAATCCGGGACGAACCGGTTTCATGGCACCCTGTTCGACTTCCTTCGCAACACCGCCCTGAATTCATCCAGCTACTTTTCGCCCGTGAATCCTGAATACATTCGGAACCAGTTTGGCGGGTCGATCGGTGGCCCCATCGTAAAAAACAAAACGTTCTTCTTCTTCGACTACCAGGGAACGAGAAATATCCAGGGAATACCATCATTAACCCAAGTCCCCACCGCGGACCAGAGGGCGGGAAATTTCACAGAATCATTTCCTGGCGCTCCCCAAACGCCGATCTATGATCCCGCCACGACGACGAGCGATCCAGTCACGGGACTCCAGACCCGCACCCAGTTTCCGGGTAATATAATTCCCGCGGGCAGGTTGAATCCGATTGCTGTAAAGATTTTGAGCTACCTTCCGCTGCCGAATGTAGCCGGATTGTTATCGGCTAATTACGTCGACGTTCCGAAGCAGAACTACACCGACAACGAACTCGATCTTCGTATCGACCACACATTCTCTACCTCCGACAAGATTTTCGCGCGTTTTAGCCGAGATCAGGCATCCGTGTATGTTCCGTCCGGATTACCGGACTTCGGAAGCCAGCCCGGCGGCTATTCCAGCAATCAGACCCTGGCCGATCGTGGGCGCAATCTGGCTCTCTCTGAAACCCACATTTTCACCAACAACAAAATCAACCAGTTCACTGCCGGATATAACCGTATTTTTGACCACATCACATCTTTCGGAGATGGCACCGATTGGAGCACGCAGCTCGGTATTCCGAACGCCAACCTCGGCACTTATTTCAGCAGCGGCTTCCTGAACGTTCAGTTCAATGAAGGCTACTGGGGGCTGGGGGATCGAGGCTTCTCTCCCATCCAGGACGGTACCAACGTATTCCACTACTCGGACGACTTCGAGTGGGTTCATGGCGCTCATTCATTCTCCGTGGGCATGGGAGTCAGGTTCTATCAGTTGAATGAGTTGGGCGACGCTTTTCCGATGGGCGAAATGTCGTTCGATAATCTATTTACTGCCGGCTTCAGCAATGGTTCTCTTAATTCATCCACCGGAAATCCTATTGCCAGCTTTCTGTTGGGCCTTCCCGCTGGCGGGGAACACGACAATGCATTCTCCGGCGCGGTTTCCGGCAGGCGGTGGAAGGAGTTCAGGCCATACTTCCAGGACAACTGGAGGGTACGGCCGAATCTGACGGTTCAACTCGGAATGGCGTGGAACTACACGACGCCGACCGTAGAGGCTCAAAATCGCTATTCCAATTTTGATTTCGCCACCGGACGGCTTCTGGTTGCGGGGCTGAACGCGGGCAAGGGTGCCGGCATAAACCCCTACTATCTGGGCTTCGAACCCAGGCTCGGAATCAGCTACAGTCCATGGTCCAGCAAGAACGCAATTCGCGCCGGCTATGCGATTCTCCACGACGGTGGTTGGAACTTAGGCGCAGAAGGCTTGGATTTGAACCCGCCGTTCTACAGCACCTATTCTTTCCAGACCGACGACATTACTCCGGTTACGACGTTGTCGCAGGGCTTCCCCGTGCCGGCTCGACCCAACGTGAATAACCTGAGCGGCAACGTATACAGCCAGAATACGAACTTCAAACCAGGGATGGTGCAGCAATACAATTTGGACTTACAGCGCCAGTTGCCCGCTAACAGCGTGCTGACGGTAGCCTATGTGGGCTCACGCGGAAGTCACCTGCAGACCGAAAATTGGAACCTGAATACGGCTCCGCCCAATCTGCAGATCGACCCGGCTAACCTGCGCCCTTATCCACAATTCTTCGATGTTATCGGACTCATTGATCGTGGACTCTCCAGATATGACTCTCTGCAAGTCAAAGCGGAGAAGGCTTATCAAAACGGGCTTTATTTTCTGGTGGCGTACACGTACAGCAAGGGCTTCGATAACGGATTGAACGATGATTTGGGATCGCTGGTGGGAGTCCCGTACTACCCCCTCAACACGGCTCCCAATGCTTATGCCCTCAATCCCCGCGGCTTAACCGACAAGGGATTGAACATCACAGACCAAACCCACAATTTCTCGGCCAGCGTGCTCTACCGGCTGCCGTTCGGCAAGGGGTCCCGTTTCGCCTCTGCTGCACATGGCGTTGCGCAAGGGCTTATCGGAAACTGGCAGCTCAACCTGATCTCGCATATCGCATCGGGATTCCCGCTTGGCCTGGCTACAGGCGTTAACAATTCAGGAACTGCAATCGGTAACCGGCCCAACCAGATTTGCAGCGGAAAATTGAGCCACCAAACCGTTCAGGAATTTTTTAACACCAGCTGCTTTGTCGATCCGCCTCCCGGAGTGTTGGGTGACGCTTCGCGAACACCCCTGTTCGGCCCAGACTTTGTCAACTTCGACGCGTCGCTGTTCAAAGGGTTCAAGCTGCGCGAGGGAATCGAGCTGGTCTTCCGAACGGAAGTGTTCAACGTATTCAATCACCCGCAGTTTGCCTTTCCGGGTACGTTCACAGATTCACCGGGATTCGGGCAGATTACGCAGACGGTAAATAATCCCCGGCTGATTCAGTTCGCCTTGAAGCTGGTCTTCTGAGGCGATCCTGAAGAATTCCAAATTGTTACGTTGGAGCGCTGCATGAAATCAGGGACGCAAAGAGACAGCAGTGAACTCTTTACGGGCGACGGGAGCGACCCTGGTTCCCAGGAGCTCGATCGACCGTAACATCTTTTCGTGCGGGAGCGCAGAGACACCCATTTGGAAAGTAATTCGAGAAAGGCCTCCGAGGACTTCGTTCACGTAGAGTATCTTCTCCGCCACCTTTTCAGCATCTCCGATAATCAGTGCCCCGGTGGGTCCGCGGAGAGCATCAAATTGTGCCCGAGTTGCGGGCGGCCAGCCGCGTTCCTTGCCGATCTCTGTGAATGTGTGAGCGTATCCGGGATAGAAATCGTCTGCAGCTTCCTGTGTGGTGTTTCCGAGAAAACCGATTGCGTGAAGTCCGACACGGAGGTTCTCAGCGGCGTGACCGGCGCGGCGCCCAGCATCGCGGTAAAGATCGATCAGCGGCCGAAATCGCTTTGGCTCTCCGCCGATAATGGCGACCATCAGCGGAAGGCCGAGCGTTCCGGCGCGAACGAATGACTCGGGAGTTCCCCCGACCCCGACCCAAATGGGCAATGGATTTTGGAGCGGACGCGGATAGACCGCCTGTCCCGTAAGAGGTGCTCGGTGCTTACCACTCCAGCGAACATTAGTGTTCTCGCGAATCTTGAGCAGAAGACGCAGCTTTTCTGCGAAGAGCGAGTCATAGTCGTCCAGATCGAAACCGAAGAGCGGAAAGGCCTCGATTGACGAACCTCGTCCCGCCACAATTTCAGCACGGCCATGGGAGATCAGGTCCAGAGTGGCGAATTCCTGAAAGATTCGGACGGGGTCGGCGGCGCTGAGAACGGTTACCGCACTTGTTAGGCGAATGTTCTTGGTGCGAGTAGCAGCCGCACCCAAGATAACAGGCGGAGCCGAATCCACGAACTCGCTGCGGTGGTGTTCGCCGATGCCAAAGACATCGAGGCCAACCTGGTCGGCCAGGACAATCTCATCCAGCAGATTGTCCATGCGCTGGAGAGCGCTCACTGTCAGACCCGTAGCCGGGTCAGAGATGACTGCTCCGAAGCTATCGACACCGATCTGCATCTTTGTAACTCCTGACATTTGTGGACCGCGCAGCTTCGATCCCCGACGCGGGCTGTGTGGAAGTGCTCCTCACTGAGTTCGTAACGCTTTCAGTGCTGCGCCCCAGGCAATTTCCTAACTTGTTTTCTACCGCTGTTGACCTTGGCTTCTAGGTGGTTAAGTTTCTCCGCTGCCAGCAGCCCGACCTTCTTAAGCGATTCGTACAGTCGTTCCTTGTCCTCCTGGGACAGGGCAGACATGAGCGCCTCAAGGTCCTTCGCATGCCGCTCGAAACAGGATGCCGCCAGCCGCCTGCCTTGTGCCGTAAGTTCGACGACCCGTGCCCGTCGATCACTCGGGCTCGACTTGCGAACAACTAAGCCGAGTTTCTCGAGGCGGTCAACTGCCGCAGTCATCGAACCACTGGCCAGGCGGACCTTGTCTTGGATCTCCGAGATCGTGAGCGGCCCCTTATGCAGGAGTGCTTCGAGCGCGACAAAATCCGTGAGGCACAGTCCCGTATTGGCGATGCTCTGCTCAGCCAGCAAGCTCAGAGCACGATAACTCTTTGCAATCACCAGCCAAAGCCGGGGCGCAGTCATGGCATTACTTTTCGTCATCATTGTGCCTAAATCAGGCAGCTTGCGTCCGCACCTGGGTCCGCATAATGTTCTCCCGTGAGGAAGACCAGAGGCGATCGATGGAAGTTGCGCCTGCTCCACGAATCATCAGAAACCCGGTAATCGCCAGCACGAGCAGGTGGAACTCGAAACCCTCTCCCTTCTGGGTACCCGTCCAGTTCATAAACAGGCCGAACTGATGATGGACCATTGCAACGGCAACGGCCATGTTGCAGAAGATTCCAAAGGCCGCAACGCGAGTGAAGAGCCCGAGGATAAGACCCAATCCACCGAGGAATTCCGCCGAAATTGCCAGAGCCGCGAATGGGGCCGGAATGTGCATCATGCCGGTGAAGAAGCCCATCGTGCCGGTGAAACCATATCCACCGAACCACCCGAGCGCCTTCTGGGCGCCGTGCGCGAAAAATACCACCCCTAGTACCAATCGAAGAATAGCTACGGCTGCGTCGTTGTCAGTGGCCATTAGTTTGCGAAACATAGAAATTCCCTCCATCGCAGGCTTGCTGCCCGGTTGGGACAGACAAAAGATGAGATGATTGTCCTTATATAAGGATTCTTTTTATCAAGATTGTTGGCATGCCCAGACTTACGATTGTCAGAACGATGTATCATATATCTGACAAACTTGGGCAAAGGGGTATATTCGTCAGATACATGCCACACTGTTCTGACAAATAAGACTTCAAATGCGTGGCCTAGGACTCGATCTCAGAACTGCCATACTCAACCGAATCTCCGCCCAATCCTCCACAGGAGTCTGGACCCCCGTCGACTTTCTGGACCTAGGATCCCGGGAAGCGGTTGATCAAGCCTTGCACCGTCTCACGGCCTCAAAGGCTCTCCGCCGAATCGCTCGCGGACTGTACGACAGGCCTGGGATAAATCGGCTGACCGGCAAAAACACCTATCCCAATTATCAGCATGTCGTCGATGCCCTCGCCCGGCGCGATCAGGTGCGGATGGTGGTCGACGGGATCACGGCGGCCAACGATCTGGGAATCACCGACGCGGTGCCGCGGGGCGCAGTCGTACTTACGGATGCGCGGCTGAAACCGATCAAACTTGGCAACCTGACCCTTCAATTTCAGCATGCGGCACCTAGCCGTCTCCATTGGGCGGGGCGTCCCGCCATGCGAGTGGTTCAGGCGCTTTATTGGTTGCGCGACATACTGCCCCGCGACACGGATCGCATCCGCGCTCGCCTCGTTTCGGTGCTGCAAGATCCTACTCATGGTTCCGCCATTCGCGATGACCTTCGCCAAGGTCTTCCCGCGCTCCCGGAGTGGATGCAGAGCATCGTGCGCGATCTTCTTCGCCGGACCGATGGCGAGGGCCAACCTAAAGGCAAACCCAAACGTGCCAAGCCCGGAGCGGATGCCGTGGGCGAGAACCAACCTGAGCCAAAACATCGGCAGGATGACCATGACGGCCAAGAAGACGATCATCATGATTAGCAGCGGCGCCAAACACATGATGATCAGAACGCTCAATTTATCTGATAAGAACCACGGCTGCCGACCTCACCTACGCGGCAGCGTCCACCGCGCCAGCGGCTTCGTTCTCACGGGCGACTCGACGTAACGCGATTAGGTAAGGTCTGCCGATTACGCGGGAATTGGGCCAGACTTCGTTTAAATGAGGGCTAGGGCGGCGTATGATCTCGTCAGATATATGCCTGAAGCTCTGCGTGTGGGAGATACGCGATGAAGGCAGTGGTGCTTCACGAGTACGGTGGTCCCGAGAAGCTGAAATTTGAAGACAATGTTGCCGAACCGCAGATTAGCGGAAGTACGGTACTGATCGCGGCAGCCGCTGCGAGCGTTAATCCGATCGACTGGAAACTGCGTTCGGGGATGCGGCAGAAGGATTCTCCGTTGTCGTTTCCGGCAATTCTGGGCCGCGATGTGAGTGGCATCGTACGAGCGGTGGGCGCAAATGTGAAGCACTTCAAGGCCGGCGACCGCGTTTTTGCACTATCCAACGCAACCTATGCGGAATTGGTGGCAGTGGACGATTCGGACGTGGCCCATCTGCCGGATGGCGTGGACCTGGCGAACGCGGCCGCGATCCCGTTGATCTCCCTCACGGGAGACCAGCTTGTGCGCCTTGCGACAAACGTGAAAAAGGGACAGGTTGTTCTGATAACGGGAGCGCTGGGCAGTGTTGGGCGTGCGGCAGTGCATGCGGCGAAGAAGATCGGCGCGCAGGTGATTGCAGGTGTTCGCGGGAAAGAGCTGGATGACGCTCGCTCACTCGGAGTGTCTGACGTGCTAGCGATTGATGACGATAAAGCGATCGAGAACTCCCGCTTAGTGGATGCAATTGCGGACACCGTTGGCGGTGACGTTGCAGCGAAGCTGATCGCGAAGGTAAAGCAGAGCGGCTCCTTTGGCTACACCGCTGTGTTGCCGGAGAGTGCGGCGGCTACAAATCCCACAGTGAAGATTACGCGCGTGCGGGCGCAGCCTGATCCATCCAAGCTGCGCGAGTTTGCCGATGACGTGCGCGATGGCAAGTTCGTTCTGCCTATTGGTCGCCGGATGCCGTTGCGCGATGCGGCAGAAGCACATGTCCTAGGGGAGAAA
>Ga0307476_10001965_pt1 | contig 12370 bp, 18 predicted proteins | sample atmos_gasesECM2C_2_FD_203314 | JGI IMG/M metagenome (GOLD analysis project Ga0307476, IMG submission 203314) | Hardwood forest soil microbial communities from Morgan-Monroe State Forest, Indiana, United States - atmos_gasesECM2C_05 | ecosystem: Environmental > Terrestrial > Soil > Temperate... | reverse complement strand
GATTACATACCGGAACGATTCCGAAAAATGGCGAGATGGGTTCCACCCGATGAACGTGGGAAAGTCATTGAGTTTCCCGTGCCGGAGAAAAAGTCGGCGTGAGATGCCAGGTCCGCCCGGATGCGGTGCACCCACAAAATGGCAGTGTCTGATTTCTTGGGTACACACCGCAAATGACGCCTGGCTGAATCAATTTCGCCCATCGCTCGAACAACGACACTAGGCCATACGCGGTTTTGACAAAAAGCTTCCGGAGCAAAAAACTTCTTTTCGCTCAGCATAAAGCAAGTGGCCGAGCGCCGGGCTTTCCGAAAATGAACGCAAAAACACACGAAGTCTATTGAACGTTGAGTCGAGCCTCAACCAGCCCGCGCTGTTATGTGAGCAAAACAGATTTTACAATTAAATGCGGACTCGTTAAGCCTCTTCTGAAACTTTTGTTCCAGTCATCTCTCTCATGACTACGCGATGCGGAACTGCAGGGAATTCCTTGTTCGAGGAACCCTGAGGTCGGCGTCGCGCACTTTCGTTTAATTACAGGAGCATGAAATGCAAAAAGTAGTTCGCACTCTTTTGTCAGTCGCGCTAGCGATTGGCGTAGTGTCGGCAACCCGCAGCAATGCACAGGATGGACGTCCTAACCCAGGCGCGGTCTTCGTTATGACGAATGCCGCAGACCGGAATGAAGTCATTTCCTTTAGAAGAGCCGCAGATGGCTCGTTACAAGAAGGCCACAGATTTGCAACCGGCGGGCGTGGCAGTGGTGGTAACAATGATCCGCTGGAATCACAAGGTTCTTTAACCCTCAGTCAAGATCACGCCCTGCTGTTTGCGGTCAATGCAGGGAGCGGAGAGATCTCAGTGTTTCGTGTTCACGGCTCGGACTTGTCGCTGGCGGATAAGGAACTCTCAGGAGGAAGTGAACCCAACGCAGTAGCCCAGCATGGACACCTCGTATACGTTCTCAACACTGGCGGTAGCAGCAACGTGGTCGGCTTCCGAGTCAATGAGGACGGAAGACTTTCGCAGATTCCTCATTCTCTTAGTTTCCTAAGCACTAATACCTCGGGGGCCGCGTCATTAGCGTTCAGTCCCAATGGTCAGTTCCTCGTCGTTACTGAACGAGAGACAAATGACATCGATGTGTTCAGCGTACAGAGTAACGGCACGTTGTCACCGATCGTCATAAATCCAAGTGCAGGCCCAGGAGCTTTCTCGGTTGCTTTTGCTCCCAATGGTGCGGCGCTAGTAGTTGAAACCGGTCCCAGCGGAGGCCAAAACGCCTCGGCAATTTCGTCTTACGCAGTTTCTTCCAATGGAACGCTTTCCGCAATCAGTACCAGCGTCCCGACTGAGGGAGCCGCAACATGTTGGAACGCGATTACTCCAAACGGCGAATGGGTTTATACCTCGAATGCCGGCAGCTCAACTATCTCGGGCTTTACCATCGGTAGCAATGGAACGCTAACCGCATTGCCGGGAACTGTCGTTGGGACAAACCCCACGGGAGCTACGAATCTCGACATCACCATTAGTGCTGATGGCAAGTTCCTGTATAGCCTCGATGCGAAGGTGGGCACGATTAGCATCTTTGGCATTCAGTCGGATGGCACCTTGAGTAACCTGGGGACCGTCGGCGGGCTCCCACAGGACGTCGGATTCAACGGAATCGCTGCAATCTAGAGTTATTCGTGAGTTGCGGCGAATCTATGCCGCAACTCACGTTTTTTCGAAAATATCAATCGCGTCTGATTCAATTACAAGGAGAATGAAATGGCAGTGAAGTTAGTGGTACTTTACCCTCTTCCGAAGGACGTCCAAGCCTTCGAAACCGTTTACAACCGCGACCATGTACCGATGGCTGGCGAGAAACTGGCCGGCAAAACCAAGATTGTCGCGACCAAGATGCTAGGCTCTCCGCAGGGAACGCCGGCCTTCCACCGTATTGCGGAGATTCATTTCCCTTCGATGGATGCCCTGCAAGCTTGCGCGGCTTCCGAGGGCGGCAAGCAGACAATCGCACACGCGGTATCCATCTCGTCGGGAGGCGCACCAACATTTCTCGTCGCTGAAGAGGAGACATTCGTGTTTCAGGAGGTGAAGAGCGCTGCAAGAAAATAAGGATATCGAGCTGCAACAGAACCAGGACAAGTCTGGTGGTAACAATCTCGCCAGTGTTCGACCCAGGAAACTCGCTGATCGTGATCGAAAGCGTCAGGGATTGGCCGAATGCAGATAAGCGTACATGAGGGAGATTGTCAAAAGATTGTCAATTCGCTGTTCGAGGACTGATCCGCCTCTTGACTCTCTGATCGAAACCAGAACATACTTGCGAAGCTGAACGGTTTTCGGGCCACATGGGCTCAGAAGGCGGGGGGTCGGAGCTCAGTGCCCGGTGGGGGATTTATCCTGGCGAGTTGACAATCCTCCCGGTTTCATCTGGCCACCTATCCTTAAAGTATTACTGTCACATCCAAAATGGGCGAGCCGCCTTCGGGAATAGCTGTCTCTAAATGATGTTTGTTTCTGCTTTACACACTTTTCATATGAGGACTACATGAAACCGGCAAGCACCGCGAACGTCAAACAATTCGAGAATTCCAATAAACTGGGCACCGCCCTAACACAAATCAATTTAACTCAGATCAAAGAGATGATGTTGGTCTGCCGATCTTGGTCGGCCTCGCTTGCGGCAGTGATAACAACGACTCTGCTCTTAATAGTCGCTACGCAAGTGCATGCCGCCGAGGTAGTCACGTTGCTGCACTCATTCAGTGGCGGGAACGATGGCGCATTCCCTTACGCAGGCCTCACTGCCGACGCCGCAGGCAACCTGTACGGCACTTCGCAAATTGCCGGCGCTAACGGATTCGGCAACGTGTTCCAACTTTCGCCGGTCGCCGGCGGCGGCTGGCACTTTTCCGTGATTTATGAGTTCACGGGAGGAGCAGATGGTGGTTCCCCGCTGGGCAGCCTGATATTCGACGCGGTCGGCGACGCTTATGGGACGGCAGCGGGTGGCGGCGTCCAAGGACTGGGCGATGTGTTTAAACTCATTCGACCCAAAGGTCGCCAAGCAGACGCAAAGTGGCAAGAGAAAGTATTGTACAGTTTTCAGGGCGGCACCGATGGTGCCGTACCCTTTGGGAATGTCTTATTTGACGCCGTGGGCAACCTATTTGGCACGACGTCGATCGGCGGTCACAGCCACATAGGATGTCTTTCGGGCTGCGGCACGATCTACGAACTGTCGCCGACGTCCGATGGCCGCTGGCACGAAAGGGTTCTTCACCGTTTTATTGACGCGTTTGGAGAGGGCGCTGAACCACGTACTGGACTCGTCTCCGATGCGGCGGGAATCCTTTATGGGACCACATTCTCGGGCGGCAACAATAGCGTTGGCGAATGCAACACGGTAACGACCCTCGGTTGTGGTACTGTTTTCGAGCTGATCCCAAGTTTGACCGGCCACTGGCATCTCAAGACGCTGCGTGACTTCAACGGAACTGATGGAGCGCTTCCACGGGCAGGCGTGACTCTGAACGGCACCAGCACGCTTTATGGTGCCACGACCTCCGGAGGTGCAAATAACGCCGGCACTGTGTTCTCCTTCACCAATGAGTCGGGCGTGTGGAAGCCCGGAAATGTGTACAGCTTCAACGGAACGAACGGCCTCGCACCTTTCGGAAACCTTGCTCTGGACACTGCCGGCAACCTCTACGGTGCGACCTACGAAGGTGGCGCAAACAACTGGGGCGCGATATTTCAACTCATCCCCAGTGGTAAAGGATGGACCGAACATGTGCTCTATAACTTCGTCGTCAGCGGAAAGCGGTTCGGCGCCAGTCCTTCAGACGGGGTATTCATCGACGCTGCCGGCAACCTTTACCTTACGACCAGTCAAGGGGGCAACCTGAACGACTGCTCGCCGAACCCCGGATGCGGTACGGTGATCAAGTTCAGCGCGGCGGCCTCGCTTGGCAAGAACCTGTAAGAATCCGCACGCAACTTAGATAAATCCGTCAGAAGTTCATGGTGTCCTAACGGCACAGCGCGGAAGCCGAGCGAGAACACTCGGCTTCCACTTCCCCCGTCCCGCCCAGCGACCATTTCTTACGAACACCAGAAAGGCCCTGGGTAATCTCGATTGCTCCACGAGAGCCACCTTCTATAGCCAGGATTCCGCAAGGGAATAAAGTACCGGCCGGATGGTTAACGATGTATACGCGTCAGGAAGTGGTTCTCATCGAACCTGGGGAAAACTATCGACTGGCGCAAATCGTCACCGTACGCGCAAATGCCAGTTAGGAGGAAAAAATGGAAACAATGGAAGAACACAGAGCAACCCATGGAAGCATTAACCTCGTGATTTTGAAGACGGAGATTGTGTCCGCATTATCTGCGGTCGGTAGCGCCACTAGCATCGAAGAACTCCGGCAGGCGGACGCGGCCTATAAGAGAGCTCTCTGCACTGCTCGAGGCATGGGTTATCGCCCGCACATCCGAGCCGGGGATGGCCAACAAATTCAAGTCGAGTGGGTGGCCCTGGGTGAGGCGACCTTCTGTGAAGGTCACGCCAATATTGCGCGACAAGCGCCGACGACATCCAAAAGGGAAAGACGTTGAAGGTCACAAGAGACTGCTCGCGCTAGACCGCTTTTACTATGCGGGGTGGGATCAGTTGATTGGTGAACACAGTTTCACATTCCTGCCCAACGTCAGATAAGGGACAGGCTCTCGGAGTGGGTGCGATCACAATGGAGAATCGAACTTACTTTGAGAAGCGGATGTTGAACCTCACTACGCAAACAGTACGTGCGCTGCTGGTGCTGACCTTTGCGCTTGCCATTACGGCCATGCTGGCACACCGGGGGCAAGCACAAACTCATACCGTACTCTACACCTTCACCGATAGCCCCGGCGGAGGTTGGCCGTAAGCGGGTGTAATCCTCGATGATTCTGGGGTCGTTGCTATTTTTAAACCTTACGGAAAACGAAAAGGCGTGAATGGCACGGGCATGTTAAGTTGCGGCACAAATGGGCTATCGCCTTGCACAAGAATGCTGCAAGATGTGTCGTGTCCGAAATCCCAGCTAGAAAACTCTTGTGGACACCTTTCCTCACCAGCCCGATACCCGGACCGAAAGAGACTGCCAGTTCTACTCAAGTGGCATAGGCAAACTTTGAGGACGAATACGTGGCACTCGACCTTCCCCACATCCCTGAGCCCACGCGGTCGGAGATTACGAAGGAACTCAAACTGCGACTCTTTGATCCGATCTTCGAGTCGCTGAAACATGGCCAGAGACTGAGAAAGGGGGAAATATCGTCCCACAAACCGGGTCTGTGTTCGATGCGGTCACATACTGTAGAAGGTTTGGATTTTGAGTTATTGCGTGATTGAACTTCCAACGGCAGAGAATATATTCGTTGAACTGGACCCGATGAGTCGCACTGTGACTACCACGAGCAGAACGACGACCGCCAATATAAGGGCGTATTCAGCCACGTCCTGACCTTCCTGCGACCCCAATCTCTGCGTCATTGCGGCAGCGTCTTGTAGGAGTCGGGCGCATAGCCCATTTCTTCCATCGCTGCCAAAAATCGCTTGCTTGCATTGTCGGTGAGTCCAGCAGCTTCAATATGGGGTCTACCGCCCAAATCCTTGCGGACATACACGCACTCAGCTTCCTCTAGACCGAGAAATCCACGAACCACCAATGCATCCCTTATCAATTCTGTGATTTCTGCTGTACCCATTTTGCTCTCTGGAATCTCCCGCGCCGGGGTGGCGTGTCAAAACAGGAGCAGTTAGTCTGCAGCTTGGGATTCGCTGCCAAGAAGCGAGTAATTTTTGGCTAGGAAAGCCATCCGGACTCGGGTCTCTTCCTGATCTTCCCGCATGACCGCTCGTAAAAGGGCAAGGAGTTCGGCGGACTTCTGAGCGTTCTTCTCCCGGGTTATTGTCTTGCAAAGGTTGCGCACCAAATCGACGTTGTACATGACACGCCCCGAAACTCAGTTTCCAACAAGCCTCAGGTTGAAGGGAATACAGCGAACACTGTACTGTATCGAACACAACGCTTTCGCCTAAAAGTACGCAGAGTGTTTGATTCCCATAAGTGCGAGAGGATAGAGAGCAGTCAGAATGCCATGCGAATCGTGCCGGAGTCCACGAAAGATATGTAGTCTACGATTCAACGCTAAGTGATTGCAGTGATGAGATGCATCCTTTTGTTGAAAATGGCACCGCATCGTGTGGCATAATAGCTCCCGCCACCCCGAAGAGCGGTTTCCGCCAGATGAGACGCAACACCCCTTGAGGCGAATGGGCAGAGCGAGGTTAGTCGTGAAGTTAAGATGCTACCTGTTGTCCTTCCTGAGAATCCACCGTCCATACTGTGAACGTTGCACTGCTCGCGAAATATACGGGGACGCGATGCGGAAGCGGTTGGAGGAGTTGAGCGGGCAAACGCCGCCGCGTTCACTGAACAGTGGGGATCACGGAGAGGCAGTGAAGGTCTTCGATTCTGGGCCCGAAGTTGTGGCGAGTTCGGCTATCTCTCGGTGAGGGGGCAGCACTAAAAGGCAGCTTAGCGGGAGGGCTGCCCAATGGAAATGCGCAATGTTCCGTTAGGTGGCGTCAAAGTAGAACCGCTGGAAAAGCGATACACGTTGAGAGTGTTTTCCGCCCTCAAGTGGGCATTCGCGGATTCGAGGATGAATACCTAGGGCTCGACCTTCCGCACATCCCTGAGCGCACGCGGTCGGATGACCAAGGAACTCGAACTGCGATTCCAGCAGTAGCAGATGTTGTAGAAACGTTTCAGACTGATTAAAACAGTAAACGTGCACTAGGTTTTTCAAGACATCGTCGTTGGGTCAGGCCGCAGGACGATTGGTGTCACGGTCGAGCAAGCGTTCCAATACCAGGAGGACTTCCACAGCGTTTGGCATGTCTCGCCGTTCCTTCACACCAAGATCAGCGCGTACTTGCAACAAGCGTTGGTCGATGGCGAGCCTTGTTTCATCGATTTTTGCCTGAGTTTGGTGTCATCTAACTCGGAGACTGCCGCCTGATAACTAACTTCGAGTCAAAACTGTGTCAGAACCCCTGGGATTGATCAGGGCGACTTGCGAAACGGGATCAACTCGCGCACGCGCGACTCCCGGAGAAAAAGTCCTCCCCATGCCAGCGCGCCGAAGATGATCGGGAAGATGCATTCGAACACGGGATGGCCCACGCGAATATTCGACACAACCGCTCCTCCGAGATACCCGGTGAGCAGAATGGCGCCGAGAATCGCGGTTCGCGGAATCGCGTAGAGGACGGTGCACACCAGCATGAGCACCCCGATTAATACCAACTCGTTGGTCGAAAAGCCGAACTCGGCACTGGCAGCGATCACGTGCGGTTCCTTGATGACCTTCATGAGGCCATCGAAGGCACAGAACAATACCACTAGTGTGGTCACAATGCGTCCGACCCAGATCCAGGTTTTCGAATGCGAAGCAGTGACGTTCGGTAGCGTTTTAACTTGAGTAGCTGCGAACATAGGGATCATCTCCTTTTATGAGTTTTGAGGTGCTCTTGGCGATTGCGGCTCTTAGGCCTCTTTACCGCATTTGACCATCCACGGAATCCCCAAGCGGTCGGTTAGCATGTCTCTCCTTTATTTGGGCAGGTCGTAGTTGATCATCCATTGATGCCGAACTGGTCTACCAGCATTCCGAACCGCGCCCCCCAAGGCACGGTGCCGAGCGGCATCCTGACTTGTCCACTCTTGCCGAGGGCTGGGAAGATACCCTCGATTTCCTCCATCGCCTCGCAATCGACGGAGACGGAGAAGTTGTTGCCAGGTTCGTGATCCATGTGGAGTCATTTCTGCTTTTCCAAACTCTTGGTTTGCTTGGGCGGAATTCGAGGCTTGAGTACCGCATAGATCGCCATCGCGTGGCCATGGCCCAATTCAAAATCTTTCTTCAGCCAGGCGACTATCTGTCCGGCCTTTACGCCCGGCTCGAGCAAGCCCTTCTTTTTCGCAAGCTTTTCGAAGTCTGCCGGAGTCTTGCCGGTCTTCGCCTGGATGTTGTCGAGATACGCTTGGAATGTCATCGTCTGAGCATCTCCTTCCTGTTCGAAAGTTGGTATGAGCCGTCGAAAACATAGAACCGATTTCGCCACAGTCACGTGGCGGGCTATCGCGCGTTCTCACTGATTCGCCTCACCGGCAGGTCCACGAACGATGCCCGTCGAGCTTCGCGAAACACCGTCCAGGTAGGCGTCCCCTCTGGCGGGTACCGCCGAAAATCGCTCGCGTCCGCCCCAGCCAGCGCCACCCGGATCCGGTGCCCCTTGCGCAAAAGTACTGATGTGGCATAGAGCGAAAAGCGAATCCTGGCAGGCTCCCCCGGGGTCAACGGTTCCGCATCCGTTCTCAGGAAACTATGGGCGGGGCCTAAGGACGCATAGGGCAGGTTTTTCGGATCCACTTCTTTACGATCAATCACACGCAGGATCCCTTCATCCAGGTAGGTGACCCGGCCCTCAGGCGCTACGTCTTCCAGGTATACGTGAATCGCTCCGTCGCTCGTGGTGGATGACATTTGAACAGTCAGCACTGGACTGCCTGTAATCTCCCGATCGGAGTCCAGGGGAACGCTGGTATAGGCTAGTAACTTCTTATCCTCAGTGGCGCGATCCGGGTACACCACATCCCCGCCCCCGAATCCGGTATCCCATCGGTTTTGGCCGCCGGTGGAAGCCGTAAAATCCACCGTATAGGAATCGCTGGCGCTCACCCCTGATGGTGCTGCCGTGCTCAGCGCGTTGTGTTCCGCTAAATACAGACGCTCGGTCGACATTCCTTCCGGCGGCCAATTCTTCGTCGTGTGCCATTGCCCTTCGCCCATCGTGTAGTACTGAATGGAAGACTCGATTGCTTTAGGCACTTCGTCCCGCAGCACCCGATCAAAGAAATCAGCCTCCATTTTGAGTTGCTCTTCTGTCGACGGTACCGGCGGCGCGTGACTGGGCGCGAATGGATCTACGTTGAATCCGCCTCCGTGCGAGAGTGGACCGATGATTACAATTTGCGGGTTCGAGAAATTCTTGTAACGAGTGAGCGCGTCTTCGCCGCCGCCTCCATCGAGCCAGCCGCACCAGACCATCATCGGAAGCTTGGATGCTTCAATTTGTGCGCGCAAGCCCGAAGGGCTGATCTCCGCTAACTTGAAAGCGCCAGCCGGGTCGTCACGAAATTCAACCTTGGTAACGGCCTGAGCCACGTTCACGTTGTGATGCTGGCTGACCAGGTCAGCCAAGTGCCTTCCACTGGAATCGTCATCAACCGGGCGAACGCCGGGGGCCAGGAGACGGTCCCTCCAGCAATCCCATCCCTTATCTTCCTGGGCGCCGCACACGTCATTGCGATCCATCGCGGCTACGGCGTTGCTCCACCCCTGTATTTGCCTGCTTAGCGCTACGCCGCCGGACTGAATCGCCCATAAAACATCAAAATTGTCGTACAGCGGCATCACGGCACGGATTACGGGTTGACCGGCGGCGGCCGCAAGTTCGGCAGTGTTGCCGTCGTAAGAAATTCCAAACGTTCCCACGCGACCGTTGGACCAGGGTTGGCGCGCGGCCCAGGCCGCGACCTCTCCCATATCGGCTACTTCATCGGAAGACCATTCGATCACCCGATTTCCACCAGACGCTCCGCTGCCTCGCGCATCCACCGCCAGCACCACAAAGCGCCGTTCATTGAAATACGCAGCCTGTCTGTCCTCGATCTCGTCGGGAACACTGACCTGATGCAAAGCAATGAACATCCTTAGCGTCCATCCGATCTGCGAACTGCGCCAATAACGGGTGGTTCGCATCAGCACCGGAAGCCGTTCGCCGCTTTTCAAGTTCGACGGGAGATCGACCGTGACTGCGATCTCCGCTCCGTCACGCATCTTCACATACTGTGACGTGGACCGGCGAAAGCCGGCGGGTGTCATTACCTCGCCTGGCAACTTTGTTCCTGCGGCCACAAACACCACGGCCAGCGACGCAGCAAGTCCGAGGGCAAGGACTCCCAACGCGATGCGCCTTACCAGTCGCCACATTCCCCTCATCCTCCCAGAGCCGTTTCGCCGATTTCACTTCTCGGGCGGAAGCAGGTCCATCGTCATCCAGACGATGGCGGCAAACTGCTTACGCGATGCCGGTGCCCGCTCGGGATAATAGCCGAGGACAGGCGATGTAGTCGGGCGAGTCCGCAGCCGATTCGATTTTTGCGGTGAGTGGAGGGTTCCGAACGATGAACGGAGACGCGATGGCCAGGTCAGTGGGCTAGAATACGCTCGTGTGGGAGCGGGATGAGTTCGGATCGCCCTCGTACTGGCCTCTGCAGGCCTTGGGGTGGACGGGTTTCTACCTGCTCATTTTGCTCACAGTCGTTCTCCCATCCCATAGTAAGCGCGAATTGTGGAACCAGACCGTTTGTTGGACCACGGCGTTTGGCGCGAGTTTCCTCCTGCGCCCCGTATGCCGATCTCTGTTGCGGATCCCGCGTCCCTGGCTTGCCCTGGAGTTCCGCGCCTTCTGGCTGTCGGTCTTGGCGGGAGCCCTCTGCACCTTCGTTACAGAAGCGGTGAAATCGAGAGAGGCCGGCATCGACTGGGCCGATTCTCTCCAGGATTGGCTGCAGTTCGTGGTAATCCTGTTTCTTTGGTGCACACTCTACTTCGGCATCAAACAGTGGCAGCAATCGATGGGCGAGCGGGAACGGTTATTGCGGGCCGAATCTGCGGCACGGGAAGCTCGGCTGAGCGCTTTGCGTTACCAGTTGAATCCTCATTTCCTATTCAACTCTCTGAATGCCGCGTCCACTCTGGTCCTGCAGGGAAAGGCAACAGCCGCGACCCGCATGCTCGCCCAGGTCGGAGAACTTCTCAGGACCACGCTCGATCCGGACGCAGCGGCAGAAATCCCGCTCGCGCAGGAGTTGACCTTCGTGGAGAGATACTTGGCCATTGAGCAGACCCGGCTCGGCGACAAGCTTCACATCACCACCACGATCTCACCGGAGACGCTCGGCGCGGTTGTCCCGAGTATGTTGCTTCAGCCGTTGGTCGAAAACGCGGTTCGACATGGCGTGGCTCCGCTGGTGGAAGGTGGCTGCATAGCGATCGAGAGCAGCAGCCGGGGAGATCAACTGTTGATGACGATTAGGAATTCTGGACCTCGAACGAACAGAAACTCCGGGCAGAGCGACATTTCCAAAGGTATCGGTCTTAGCAATACAGCCGAGCGTTTGCGAACTCTTTACGGGGACCGCCAGCGGTTGTCGTTGCAGCCACAGGAGGAGGGCGGCTACGAAGTAGTCATCGAAATTCCTCTCCGCCAAGCTGTTCCGGAGATTGAGGGTGTATGCGCGCGTTGATCGTGGACGACGAACCACTGGCTCGAGCCGGAGTGACGGTCCGCCTCACTCAGTTCCCAGATGTGGAAGTGATCGGAGAATGTGGAGATGGTCCCTCGGCCGTCGAGAAGATCCTCGAGCTGTCTCCCGATGTTGTCTTTCTCGATGTGCAAATGCCGGGCATGGATGGCTTCGAAGTTCTCCGCGCTTTGCCGAACCAAGATCTGCCGTCGGTGATTTTCCTTACCGCCTATGAACAACACGCCTTGCGTGCCTTCGATGTCCATGCCTTGGATTATCTGCTGAAGCCCATCGACGATGAGAAGTTTGGTAGGGCCGTACAAAGGGCAAGGCAGGTGAGGGAAACCGACGCCAAGCTGCGTATGTCCGATCGAATCCTTGGCTTGCTGGGAGAGAGTTCCCGAAGATATGTTTCCCGGCTTCCTGTGCGAACGGGGTCTCGCATTCAAGTTGTGCTGGCCGACGATATCGAGTCGATCGCGGCAGCCGGAGACTATGCGGAGCTACACTGCGGAGCACATCGTCACCTGGTTCGCGAGACGATGACCTCGCTGGAGCAAAAGCTCGACCCCAGCAAATTTCTTCGCATCCACCGCTCGCGCATCGTACGTTTAGGCTGCGTGCGAGAACTTCACGCGCTGGACAATCACGAATATCTCGTGAAGCTATCAGATGGCTCCGAACACCGCTCCAGCCGACGGTATGCTCGGGGCTTGGACCGCTGGTTGTCGCTGAAAGCCACATAAGCCACTCCCCGCAGCCTCGACCGGAGTTTGTCTTCGCTTCAAAATGCAGAGCTTGTCGTTCCTTCTCCCGGCCTCCACTTGCCGTCCATAACCTTCAACTCATCGAGTTTCTGAAGCGGTAAGCCGATTTGTCGAGGAGCCTCCTCGCTTTTCTGGGATATCGTCCTCAATGTAAGACGCGATGCAGGC
>Ga0307476_10001963_pt1 | contig 12378 bp, 10 predicted proteins | sample atmos_gasesECM2C_2_FD_203314 | JGI IMG/M metagenome (GOLD analysis project Ga0307476, IMG submission 203314) | Hardwood forest soil microbial communities from Morgan-Monroe State Forest, Indiana, United States - atmos_gasesECM2C_05 | ecosystem: Environmental > Terrestrial > Soil > Temperate... | reverse complement strand
CCATCCGCTGGCCGCGGCGGCGGCGGCCAAGAATCCGGCGCTGGCCAAATTCATCGAGGAGTGCCGGCACCGCGGCACGGCGCAGGCCGAGATCGACACCGCCGAAAAGCTCGGCTTCGACACCGGCATGAAGGCCGTGCATCCGTTCGATGGGTCGTGGCAGATTCCGGTCTATGTGGCGAACTTCATTTTGATGGATTACGGCACCGGCGCCATCTTCGGCTGCCCGGCGCACGACCAGCGCGACCTCGACTTCGTCAACAAATACGGGCTCGGCAATGTGCCGGTGGTCTGCCCGCCGGACGTCGATCCGAAAACTTTCGTCATCACCGACACGGCTTACGACGGCGATGGCCGCATGATCAATTCGCGGTTCTTGGACGGCATGACGATCGCGCAAGCGAAAGAGGAGGTCGCGCGGCGGCTGGAAAAAGAAAGCCGCGGCAACCGTCCGGTAGCGCAGCGCCAGGTCAATTACCGGCTGCGCGACTGGGGCATTTCGCGGCAGCGTTATTGGGGTTGTCCGATCCCGGTCATTCATTGCGCCAAATGCGGCGTGGTGCCGGTGCCGGAAAAGGATCTGCCGGTGATTTTGCCCGATGACGTCAGCTTCGACCGGCCGGGCAATCCGCTCGATCATCATCCGACCTGGAAGACCGTCGCGTGCCCGCAATGCGGCGGCCCGGCGCGGCGCGAGACCGACACCATGGACACCTTCGTCGACTCGTCGTGGTATTTCGAGCGCTTCACCGATCCGTGGATCAAGACCGCGCCGACCGACGTGCCGATCGTCAATGCGTGGATGCCGGTCGATCAATATATCGGCGGCATCGAGCACGCGATCTTGCATCTGCTCTATAGCCGCTTCTTCACCCGCGCCATGAAGGCAACCGGCCATGTCGGCCTCGACGAGCCGTTCGCCGGCCTGTTCACGCAGGGCATGGTGGTGCACGAGACCTATCGCACCAAGGACGGCGAATGGGCGGCGCCAGCCGAAGTGAAGATCGAAAGCGACGGCGACGCGCGGCGCGCCAGCCTGATCGCGACCGGCGAAGCGGTCGCGATCGGCCCCATCGAGAAAATGTCGAAGTCGAAGCGCAACACCATCGATCCCGACGAGATCATCGCCACTTACGGCGCCGACGTGGCGCGCTGGTTCATGCTGTCGGACTCGCCGCCGGAGCGCGACGTGGAATGGACCGAGCGCGGCGTCCAGGGCGCCTGGCGCTTCGCGCAGCGGCTGTGGCGCCTCGTCGGCGAGGCCGGCGAAATCGCCCAGGGCGCGCCGGCCGAGCGGCCGGCCACATTCACCCCGGCCGCGCTCAAGCTCCGCAAAGCCACCCATCGGGCGCTCGACGCCGTGACCGCCGACATCGAAAAGCTACACTTCAATGTTTGTGTCGCCCACATCTACGAATTCGCCAATGCGCTCAATGCGGTAATCGGCGATATGGGGTCGGAAGATGGGGCCGATTTGGGGGCGCAAACAGGGGCCATTGCGACGCCCGATTTCCGCTGGGCCATGCGCGAAGCGGTTAACGTTCTTGTGCAATTGTTCGCGCCCATGATGCCGCATCTTGCCGAGGAATGCTGGGCTTCGCTCGGCCAGGCGACGCTGGTGGCGCAGGCGCCGTGGCCGCAGCTCGAGCCGGACCTGCTGATCGAGAACACGGTCACGCTGCCGGTCCAGATCAACGGCAAGAAGCGCGCCGAAGTGACGGTGCCGCGCGAGGCCAAGCCGGCCGAAATTGAGGCTGCCGTCCTGGCGCTCGATGCGGTAAAAAGGGCGCTAGACGGCAAACGTACGAAGAAGGTGATCGTGGTGCCGGGGCGGATCGTCAATGTGGTGGTGTAAGCGGAGCATTGCCTGGGGCCGTCTGGCCCGGCTCGCCGTCGTGCTCGCCGCGGCGGGACTCACCGCCGGCTGCTTCCAGCCACTCCTCGGCACGCAGCCGTCGGCCGCGACCGATTCGGTTCGCGACAAGCTCGCGCAGATCGACGTTCCGGTGATCCCGGCGCCAAAGGGCCAGCCGGCAGCGCGGGTCGCGGTGGCGTTGCGCAATTCCCTGCAATACGGCTTGAACGGCGCCGCCGGTGCCAACGCGCCGACCTATACGCTCAAGGTCGGCGTTGCCACGTCGCAGCTCTCGGTGGTCGTCGACATCACCAGCGGCCGGCCGGACGCGCAGGTCGATACCGTCATCGCCTATTATCAGCTCATCGAAATCGCAACCGGCAAAGTCGTCCTGGCCGACCAGACCTTTGCCCATGTCGATTACGATATTCCCGGCGCGGCGCAACGCTTCGCCAAGCAGCGCGCGCAGCGCGATGCCGAAGACCGTGCCACCGAGGTTGTCTCCGATACCATCAGGAACCGGCTGGCGTCATACTTCGTCGCCGGCACCTGAGACCCCGTTTTCCGGATGCGGTGCGGTGTGAAACGGTGCACCGCATCCGGGATCGTCGCAGACTCAGAGTTCGTAGCGATCCCGGGTCTGCAGCGCACCCCCTGAGGGTGCTGCGCTGCGCCCGGGAAACGCACATCCAGTGTGCAGAAGTTCGATAGAGTTTGTTGATGGCCGCTATCAAACCCGCCGACGTCGACGCCTTCGTGGCGCGCCCCGATCCGGCGCGGCCGGTCGCTCTGGTGTTCGGCCCCGATGCCGGCCTGGTCAGCGAGCGCGTCAATGCCCTGATCAAATCGTCCGTCGATGACGTCAATGACCCGTTCGCGCTGGCACGGCTGGAGGCCGAGGATTTGGCTGCCGAGCCGTCGCGGCTGGTCGAGGAGGCGCAGACCATTCCGCTATTCGGCGGACGTCGCGCGGTCTGGGTGAAAGCCGGCGGCCGCAATATCGCACCGGCGGTCGAGGCCCTGCTGGCGCTGCCGGCAATCGAATGCCGCGTCGTCATCGAGGCCGGCGATCTGCGCCGCAACGCGCCGCTGCGTTCATTATGCGAAAAGGCGAAGAACGCCGCGGCACTGCCGTGCTACGCCGACAGCGAGCGGGACCGCGAGCGGCTGATCGACAGCGAAATGCGCGAAGCCGGGCTCAAGCTCGCGCCGGATGCGCGCGCCATGCTGGTTCCGCTGCTCGGCGGCGACCGCCAGGCGTCCCGCAACGAGATCGCCAAGCTCGCGCTTTATGCCCGCGGCCGCGATCAGGTCGGCATCGATGACGTTGCCGCGGTGGTGTCCGACGCTTCGGCGCTGGCGCTTGACGATATTGTCGATGCCACGTTCGCCGGCCGCCCGGCGGAGCTGGAAACCCAGCTCGCCAAGGCGCGGCTCGCCGGCACTGCGGCGGGATCGATCCTGTTCGCCGTGCAGCGCCAGGTCGCGCAACTGCATAAATGGCGCACCGCGATCGAAGCCGGCTCGGGATTCTCGCTCGATGCGGTGCAGCCGCCGGTCAATTTTCGCCGCAAGGACGCGATCGCGGCGGCGCTCAGACTCTGGAGCGCGGCGAGACTTCTGGTCGCCATGAGCGAGCTGGCGGACGCGGTGTTGCAATCGCGGCGCAACGCCGATCTGGCCGACACCATCGTCGAGCGCGCGCTGCTCGCGATCGCCGCCAATGTCCGGCGCAGCGCCGCCTAGATAGAGCATGACCTTTTCGGAAAAGCGGTTTCCACTTTTCCGGATCATGTTCTAGCAGGCAAACGGCTTACTGCGTCACGGCGCGGCCGCGCGTCGTCGACCAGTCGGCGAGCTTGTTGCGGCCGACCACCGACATCTTGGCGGCGGCGGTGACGAGCACGCCGTTCAGGATCAATTCGAAGTTTTCCCGCGCCGCGCGGTTTGCCGCCATGGCGGCGCGCAGCGCATTGGCGTCGAACGGCTCCGCCCGCAGATCGTTGCGCAATTCCTCGCGCGACAGGCGCAAATCGGCTTGGGCGCTCGCCACCTTTTCGGCATTGTCGTGCAGCTCGGATCGCATCACCTCCGCGTCGGCCGACGGAAGCGACGCGGCGATCCGATTGAGCCGATTGGCTACGTCGCGATTGATCTGCGCGATATTGGACAATGGCACCGTGCCGGCGCCGCTATAGCGAAATGCCACCGCACCGGCCGCACCGACGAAGAACACGTTCAGCGCCAGTGATATGAGAAATAGCCAGCGCACACGGCCGGCGCCGTCAAGCTTCGGCAAAATAGACATGGTCACCCCGCTTCGGCCGGCAAGTTCGGCGGCAGCGAAACCGCAGTCGTGCCGGCAACATCCAATTTTACACGCCTAGCATTCGTCAGTTCAAGCCGCGGCGTGATCCCTAAAAGGCCCATCACCGGACCTGATCCGGCGATGGGAAATATTCAATTGGATTTGATCGTGGTTCAGGACGGATTTTCCAGGCTGAACATGCCGGTATCGTCGTCATAAGCAAACACTTCGGCAAAACGGCCCCACGCGGTCACGGCGCGCAACGTATGCTCCGCATCCTCCGTGCTCATGTGGTCTTCCAATTCGTCCAGAAAGCGGCTTTTCGGCGCCACGTGATTGGCGCGCTCCTGCAACACGCGGCGGATATGGGTGGCGAGCGGAATGTAGGCCAGCAACTGCTTCTGGAACAGCTTTTTGCGGTCGTCCATGCCGAGTTCGGCGAATTGCTTGCCGGTCTCGGTCAGCTTTATGTCGCCGCCCTCGACCTCGGCGAAATGAAACATCTGCATCGCCTCGGCCACGGGAAACAATTCATCTGCTTCCATGTGCAGCTCGTCGGCCAGCACCGGCAAGTCGGCCTTGCCGCGATAGGGCTCCGCGGCGAGCGTCTCGATCAGCCCGGAAAACAGATTGGCCGAGACGCGCGGCAGCACGGTGTTGATGGTGATTTGCCGCTCGAGACCGGCCTGCGCGGCCGCCGTGCGCGCGGTCATAGCCACATAGATTTTTTCGACCAGATCGCGAAACCGCGTATCGAGGCGGTTGCGCGGTTGCGCCAGGTCGACGCCGATCTCGCGAATGATGCGGCCTGGATTATTGGAGAACAGCAGGATGCGGTCACACATCAGCACCGCCTCCTCGATATTGTGGGTGACCAGGATGACGCCCTTGATCGGCAGCTTGCCGTCGCCCCACAGGTCGAGGAAGTCGGTGCGCAGCGTCTCCGCAGTGAGCACGTCGAGCGCGGAGAACGGCTCGTCCATCAGCAGGATGTTCGGGTGCACGACCAGCGCGCGGGCGAACCCGACGCGCTGGCGCATGCCGCCGGACAGCTCGCGCGGATAGGCGGATTCATAGCCGTCGAGACCGATTAGGTCGATCGCCGCCAGCGCGCGCTTGCGGATCTCGGGATCCGGCATGCCGAGCGCCTCGAGGCCAAGCTGCACGTTCTCCAGCACCGTCAGCCAGGGAAACAGAGCAAAGCCCTGAAACACCATGGCGATGCCCGGTGCCGGCCCGAGCACCGGCTGGCCCAGATAGGTGACGGAGCCGTCGGATGGCTGCGCCAGGCCGGCGATGAGCCGCAGCAAAGTCGATTTGCCGGAACCGGTGCGGCCAAGAAGGCCAACGATCTGGCCCTGCGCGACCTGAAGCTCGATGCCGTCGAGCACCAGAAGATCGCCGCCGTCCGCCTTGGGGAATGTGTGGCGCAGGCCGTGAATGTCGAGCAGAGGCGCGTTCATGATCTCTCCTCACCCCAGCCGGAATTTGCGTTCGGCGTAGTGATACAACGGACGCCAGAACACGCGATTGATGACGACCACGTAAAGACTCATCACGGCAATGCCCAGCACGATGCGATGGAAGTCGCCGGCGTCGGTCTGTTGCGCAATATAGGCGCCGAGGCCTGCGGCTTCGAGGTGCTTGTTGCCCCATGAGGCGACCTCGGCGACGATGCTGGCGTTCCACGAGCCGCCGGACGCCGTGATCGCGCCGGTCACGTAATAGGGCAGCACGGCAGGAAGCGCGATGCGCCGCCACCACAGCCAGCCGCGCACGTGGAAACTGGCGCCGACGGCGCGCAACTCCGCGGGAATCGCCGACGCGCCGGCGATGACGTTGAATAGAATGTACCATTGCGTGCCGAGGATCATCAGCGGGCTGAGCCAGATATTCGGATTGAGCTGCCAGACGACGATGGCCGAGACCACGATCGGGAACAGCACGTTGGCCGGAAAGGCGGCGAGAAACTGCGCGATCGGCTGCACCACGATCGCCGCATAGGGCCGCGTGCCGACCCAAACGCCGATCGGGACCCAAACGACGGTGGCAAGCGCGATGAGCACGATGACGCGGATCAGCGTCGCCAGCCCAAGCAACAGCACCGTGCCGACGTCGGCGAACGTGACGCCTTCGGTAAAGAAGCGCAGCGCCTGCCACAAAGCGAAAGCGCTCAGCGCGAAGACGATCAAGCCCAACTGGAACGCGATCCAGCCGGGCCGCGTCCGCGGCGCGCGCCTGACGGCTTCGACATTGTCCGGGTGCCGCGGCAGCAACAGGCGCCGCCACAGCAGCGCGAACGGCCGCGTGACCCGATCGACGATGCGGGAGCGGCGCAAAATGTCGAGCACCCACGAGCGCGGCGCCACGATGCCGGGCTCCTGCTCGTAGCGGAACCGGTCGGCCCAGGCGACCAGCGGCCGGAACAGAATCTGATCGTAGATCAGGATCACCACCAGCATGGTGCCGATCGCCCAGCCGACCGCCTTCAGGTTCTGCTGCTCGATGGCGAGCGCGATATAGGAGCCGACGCCGGGCAAGGTGACCGTCGTATTGCCGACGCTGATCGCCTCCGAGGCCACGACGAAGAACCAACTGCCGGACATCGACATCATCATGTTCCAGATCAGCTGCGGCATGGCGAACGGCACGTCGACGCGCCAGAACGACATCCATGGGCTGAGCCGGAAATTGCGTGACGCCTCGACCAGTTCGGTCGGCACCGTGCGCAACGACTGGTAGAAGCTGAACGCCATATTCCAGGCCTGGCTGGTGAAAATTGCGAAGATCGCCGCGAATTCGGCGCCCAGCACCCGCCCGGGAGCGAGCGCCATGAAGAACACGACGGTGACCGAGATGAAGCCGAGGATCGGCACCGACTGGAGAATATCGAGCAACGGAACGAGGATGCGTTCGGCCCGCAAATTCTTCGCCGCCAGCGTCGCATAAGTGAAAGTGAAGAGCAGCGACAGCGCCATGGCGACCAGCATGCGCAGCGTCGTGCGCGCGGCATATTCGGGCAGATTGGCCGGATCGAGCGACGGCGGCGTGCGTTGCAGGTCGGCGAGCGGCTCGAACAGATGGCGGCTTGCTTCGCCGAGGAACACCAAGAGCCCGAGGATCAGCAGAACCGCGAGAATATCCCACCGGCTGAACAATCGGTCCCAGCCGCCGACCGAAATGGGGACGAACACACGCATGTCTTAGCGTCCGGCTGTCGCAAAATTGTCGCGCGAATGCAGCCGCGATGGAGCCGCCGGCCGCGAAGTTCGGTCATCCCATAACATCGCCGCCGCGTCATTCAAACCTTATTGCGCGGCCTTTGCGCAATTTGTCCTGACGATTTTGCCGCCGCATGTGCCGACGCAGCAGCGGCCTATGATCCCTTCGGCGCCATGGACGAGAGGGCATGGACCAGCTCGATCGGGAACGGGAACACGATCGTGGAGCCGCGCTCGCTGGCAATGTCGAACAGCGTGCCGAGATAGCGCAGCTGCATCGCCTGCGGCACCTCGGCCAAAATGCGCGCGGCCTCGACCAGCTTCTGCGCCGCCTGCTGCTCGCCCTCGGCATTGATGATCTTGGCGCGGCGCTCGCGCTCGGCCTCGGCCTGCCGCGCGATGGCGCGGACCATGCTCTCGTCGAGGTCGATGCGTTTGACCTCGACATTGGCGACCTTGATGCCCCAGGCCTCGGTCTGCTTGTCGAGCACGTCCTGGATGCCGGCATTGAGCTTGTCGCGCTCCGCCAGCATCTCGTCGAGATCGTGCTTGCCCAACACCCAGCGCAGCGTGGTCTGGGCGAGCTGGCTGGTCGCGACCATGTAATTGCTGACCTGGATGATGGCGCGCTCGGGATCGACGACGCGGAAATAGATGACGGCAGAGACCTTGACCGAGACGTTGTCGCGGGAAATCACGTCCTGCGGCGGCACCTCGTCGACGATCACGCGAAGATCGACGCGCACCATCTGCTGAATGAACGGCACCAACAGGAACAGGCCGGGCCCCTTGGTTCCGGTGTAGCGGCCGAGCGTAAAGACGACGCCGCGTTCGTATTCGCGCAGGATGCGAATGGAGGACCACAGAAAGATCAGCACCAAAATGGCAATGAAGATGATCGGCGGGAAAAACAACATGGTTTAGCTCCCTGTTCAGAGCGGTTGGACGCGAAGGACGAGGCCGTCGCGATCGAGAACCTTGACATAGGTGCCGGCGGCGAGCGGCGCGTCGGCGCGCGCCAGCCAGATTTCGCCTTTGACCCGCACCCTGCCCTCGCCGCCTTGCCAGGACACCGCCTCGCCGGCGGCGCCGATCAGCGCTTCGCCGCCAGTCACCACCGGCCGCTTGCGCGAGCGTAACAGCACCGCCAGCGCCAAGAGGAAGAGCGCGGCGCTGCAAATAGCGGTGCCGATCACGACCGCGTAAGACAGCGCGAGGCCCGGCACGCGCGAGGGAAACATCATCAGGGCGCCGATGACGAAGGCGGCGACGCCGCCGACGCCGATCGCACCGAAGGCGCCGATATGAGCCTCGGCGATCATCAGGCCGATGCCGATGAGCACGAGAGCCGCGCCGGCGTAATTGATCGGCAGCAGCGCCAGCGCGTAGAGCGCGACGAAAAGACTGATGGCGCCGACGAGACCCGGCGCCACGGCGCCGGGATTGAAAAATTCGAGGATCAGCCCGTAGACACCGATCAGCAAGAGAATGAACGCAACATTGGGATTGGTGACAAGCGCGAGCAACTCGGTACGCCAGTCGGGCGGCACGGTGGCCACGTCGAGGCCTGCGGTTGCCAGGCGCAGCGGCTTGCCGGCGATCATCACTGTGCGGCCATCGATCTGGCGAAGAAGATCGGGAACGTCGTTGGCGATCACGTCGATGACATGGAGCGAGAGCGCGTCGGCCGCAGGAAGGCTCACCGCCGAGCGCACGGCGTCGGCGGCCCAATCGGCGTTGCGCCCGTTGAGCGCGGCGAGGCTGCGAATATAGGCGATGGCGTCATTGATGACCTTGCGCGTTTCCGTGTCGCCGGTTTCGTCGGTCTTGTCCTGCTGCTGCCGCGTTTGTCTCTGTTCCGCGCCGCCAGGCAGCATCGGGCCGCCGAGCTGAACCGGGGTCGCAGCGCCGATATTGGTGCCGGGCGCCATGGCCGCGATCGCACTGGCATAGGCGATATAGGTGCCGGCGCTGGCGGCGCGCGCGCCACTCGGCGCCACATAGGTGACGACCGGCACCGGCGACGCCAGGATCGCGCTGATGATCTGACGCATGGAAGTGTCGAGGCCGCCCGGCGTGTTCATCCGCAGCACGATGACGCCGACCTGGTTCAGCGTCGTGCCGCGCAATTCCCGCACGACATAGTCGGCGACAGCAGGGCCGATCGCGCCGTCGACATCGAGCACCAAAGCGCGTTCGGCAGCCCGGGCCGGTATTGCGAGCGTTGCAAGCAACTGCGTCGCAAACAACACGGCCAAAAGGACGATCATCGCGCGGGGGCGCATCATGGCAACCTTCCCGGGCCGGCGGCCCCGGTGGTGCAATACATACGCATCACTTCTTGCGCATCATATCTTGATCGCGCGAGCGCGTCTCGCAAGGCGGTTACGACGTTGCGACCGCTCGTCGCGGAGCGCCGATCAGCCGCGCGCCGGCGGACAGGCTATCGAGCAGCTGCGAATATCTGGTGGCGAAACTCGAGCTGACGGCGATCAGAAAAAACAGCCGGTCGCACAGGTCAGCACCAAGCCGAGATCGGCAGCGATCTCGACGGCAATGGGCGCCGGGCCGTTCATCGTCAAACCGGCGAGCCCCATCCAAAGAAACTGCGAACCCAGCGCGGCTGCGAGCCAGAGCGCCCCTTGCCACCGGCACGCAATCCCGCGTTGTCCAGCTAAGCCACGGAACTTGCAGGAGTTTCCCTTTACGAGATCGATCGACGCCGGGCCGAAGGTCGTCCAGAAATCACCGCATTGTCGAGCCACCATTTCTGCGCCATCAATGCGCGGAACTTGATTCTTTCGACGATGGCGAATGGAGAAGGGCATTGGCAGTGCAATCGGCAAAACTGGCGATGGCGGCACTCTTGATGTTGGTTGCCGCCGCGAATTCGACGGTGTCCGCGGATCCTTTGGTGACCGGGCTTTGGCAAAAGATCGACGAGCAAACCGGCAAGTCGGTCGGCTGGTTTCTCTTCACCGAGAACGAAGGCACCTATCAAGGGATGATCGCCAAGGTGTTCCTGCGTCCGGGCGATCCGCCGAACCAAACCTGTGCGGCCTGCAAGGATGATCGCAAGGACCAGCCGCTGCTTGGCATTCCCTTGATCAGGAATATGAGGGCGAATGGCCTGTACTACGAAGGCGGCAACATCCTCGATCCGCGCGACGGCAATATCTACAACGCCATGATGACGCTGAGCCCGGACGGCCAGACGCTGACGGTTCGCGGCTATCTCGGCATCGCCTTGTTCGGCCGCGACGAGGTCTGGTACCGGCTGCCGGAAACCGCCTACAAGGACCTCGATCCCATCATCATCGCGCGGTACCTGCCCGGGATGACGACGGCGTCGATCAAGCGCAAGCAAAATCAGAATCAGAACACCGCAAAATCGAGCAACATCGCGCGCTGAGCGCTCGCGTTACTCGATGACGCCGAAGGCGCAGCCCGCCGCCGCATAGTGATAGCGGGGAACGCCGTAGCGGTCCTGCGCGACGATCGGCCGGCAGCGTTGCAGCCACTTCTGGTCGCGCTCGGTGGCGCGCGCCTTATCGGCCTCGTTTCCAGGCTGCGGCACTGCCCTGACATATGGATCGCCGGCGGGTCCCTCGCGCAGCACGCAGCTGACTGCGCCCGGCGCTCCGACGCAACCGCCGACATAGAGCGTGTCGGCGTAAGTCAACGTCACGAACGGCAGCGTCAACGCGGCGCCGGCATAGGCGGCTCGCCACGATGCCGAAAGCAATCTGGCACGGTTGAAGATTAACACCACACTCTCCCTGACGCGCCGCCGCTGCAATGCAGTCGGTCGGCGCCGTTCTTCACCAAGCCTGCGCACGTTCGCGGAAGACCGGTTCCGGGACACGCACCAAGCGTCAGCCGTCAGGGAGCAAGGCCAATGCCAGCGAAAGTGGCCTGATTTGGCACAGCGCCAACTGGCTCAATCAACGCGCTTTGTTGAAAGGAGAGAAATGGTCAACACTTGAGGTTAACGCCGGAGAATGACCGACGATGGCAAACGCCGCCGTTCCCATCCGCTCTGCTCGAGCTCGGGGATCGTGTCGTCGGCCTGCGGATAGCCGAGACAGAAATAGCCGATGAATTTCCATTCGGCGGGCACGTCGAGCGATGCCGCAACCGCCTTGGCGTCGAGGATCGAGACCCAGCCCATGCCGATGCCTTGCGCGCGCGCGGCGAGCCAGATCGTATGCACCGCGGTCACCGCCGAATAGTCGATCATTTCCGGCATGGTACGGCGGCCGAGGCCGTGGCCTTGCGTCGTCGCGCGATCGGCAAACACCGCCAAGTGACAGGGCGCCTCGTCCAAGCCGGCGAGCTTGAGCTGGGCGTAAAGACCGGCGCGGTCGCCGTTTTGCGCGGCGAGCGCCTGCGCGTTGCAGGTTGCGAAATTTTGCCGGATGGCGGCGCGCGCCGCCGTGTCCTCGACGATGACAAAGCGCCATGGCTGGCTCAAGCCCACGGACGGCGCCAGACAGGCAAGCTCGATCAACGATTCCAGCGTGCCGCTCGGCAGAGGGTCGCACCGGAAACGCCGGACATCGCGGCGCCAGATGAGAAGCTCGCGCAAGCGCGCGCGGAATGCCGGATCGAAGCCGGTCGAGCGCTGCGCTGCGCCTTCGATCTGCGGTATCGAATTCGCGCTCATGGGCGAAAGCCTAGCCGTTGTCGCGGAAGGCATCCATCGCAATTTGCAGTCGTTGCCACGCTTCCTCACCGGCCGGCAAGCCGAAACGCAGCCACGTCGTGTGGTCCGGAAATTTGCGCACCAAAATTCCGGCGCGTCCGAGGTGCTGGAACAGCGCCGGCGCCGCCGGCGTCCGCACCAACCGGAACAATGCCGTGCCACCCGGGATGCCGAGACCGGCGCCGATCAAAATGCCATCGAGCCGTCCGGACGCCGCCACCAACCGATGCCGCGTCGCTTCGATCCACGCCGTGTCCGCCAAGGCCGCCGTACCGATGGCCAAGGCCGG
>Ga0307476_10001962_pt1 | contig 12381 bp, 10 predicted proteins | sample atmos_gasesECM2C_2_FD_203314 | JGI IMG/M metagenome (GOLD analysis project Ga0307476, IMG submission 203314) | Hardwood forest soil microbial communities from Morgan-Monroe State Forest, Indiana, United States - atmos_gasesECM2C_05 | ecosystem: Environmental > Terrestrial > Soil > Temperate... | reverse complement strand
TCCAACCAGTCCACCGCGCTGTTCGCCGTCATCAGCGCCCTCGTCGGCTTCCTGTTCGCCTTCAACGCGATGCTGTTGACGGTGCCCCAGCGCCGCCGCCTGATCGCCGACCTGCGCCGCGACGGCTACCCGCCGCGCACCGTCATCGGCGTGATGATGTTCGACGCCGCCGTCCTCGGCGTGCTCGCCTGCCTGCTCGGGCTGCTGATCGGCGACGAGCTCTCGATCCACCTCTTCCACTCCAACCCCGGCTACCTCTCCTCCGCCTTCGCCGTCGGCTCCCAGCGCGTCGTCAGCGTCCAGAGCATCGCCGTCGCCGTGCTCGGCGGCATGCTCGCCGCCTCCGTCGCCGTGCTCAGCCCGCTCAAAGACATCGTCTCCCGCGACCCCCTCGCCGCGATCACCGAAAAGGTCGGCGGCGCCAGCCGCCTCGACTGGCGCCTGGCCGCCGGCGGGGTGCTCTGCCTCGCCGCCGCCACCGCCATCCTGCTCGCCGCGCCCAAACAGGCCATTCTCGGCATGGTCTTCCTCGTCGCCGCCCTGCTGCTGCTGCTGCCGCTGCCGCTCGACGCCGTGCTCGCCCTCGTCCGCCGCATCGCTCCCGCGATCACCAGCGCCGTGCCCCACGTCGCCGTCATGGAGCTCCGCGCCGGCCGCGCCCGCGCCGTCGCCATCGCCGCCACCGGGGCGATCGCCGTCTTCGGCAGCGTCGCCATCGAGGCCGCCCACGGCGACCTCTTGCAGGGCCTGGAAAACGCGGCCCGTGACATGAACGCGGCCACTGACGTCTGGGTTAGCCCGGCCGGTAGCTACAACCTGCTGCGCACCCAGCCCTTCGCGCCTACCGAGCAGGCCAAGCTCGCCCGCCTGCCCGGCGTGCGCGCCGTCCGGCTCTACCGCGGTGGCCTGCTCGACATCGGCGAACGCCGCACCTGGGTCATCGCCCCGCCAGCCGAAGCGAGCCCACTGCTGCCCTCGAGCCAGCTCGTCGAAGGCAACCTCCGGCGCGCCACCGCCGAGGTCCGCGCCGGCGGCTGGGCCGTCATCTCCCAGGCGCTCGCCGACGAACGCCACCTGCACATCGGCGACGCCTTCGCCCTGCCCACGCCCGTGCCGACCACCGTACGCGTCGCCGCTCTCTCCACCAACATCGGCTGGGCGCCCGGCGCGATCGTCATGAGCGCCCCCCAGTACGCCGTCGCCTGGGGCAGCAGCGACATCAGCGCCTACAGCGTCCTGCTCGACCCCGGTGTCTCCCACGCCCAGGGGCGCGCCGAGATCGCCGCCGCGCTCGGCTCGGGGTCCGGGTTGCACGCCGAAACCGCCGAAGCCCACGCCGAACAGCAGCGCGCGCTCAGCCGCCAGGGCCTGGAACGCCTCACCCAGATCGCCACGCTGATCCTCATCGCCGCCGTGCTCGCCATGGCCGCCGCGATGGGCAACATGGTCTGGCAGCGCCGGCCCCGCCTGGCCAAGCTCAAGCTCGAGGGCTTCCCCCGCGCCGAACTCTGGCGCACCATCCTGCTCGAGAGCCTCCTCCTGCTCGGCGTCGGCTGCTTCAGCGGGGCCATCTTCGGGCTCTACGGCCAGCAGCTGCTCGACCGCGCCCTCGCCAACGTCATCAACTTCCCCGTCGTCTACTCCTTCGGCATCCTCATCGCGCTCGGCAGCCTCGCTCTCGTCACCGCGGCGGCGGTCGCCATCGTCGCGATCCCCGGCTACATGGCCGCCGGAGTGCCGCCGGCCGTGGCGCTGCAGGACTGACGGGGCCGGGTGCCCGCCGGCCGTGGCGCGGCAGGACTGACGGGGCCGGGTGCCACCGGCCGTGGCGCTGCAGGACCGACGGGGCACGCTCGTGGCCGGACGCAGCACACGTCAGAGCCGGACGACGCGTGTCAGAGCGGATGGGCGGATAAAGCCGATGGACGGAGATACAAAATTTGCGATTTCTAATCGGCGCGATCACGCCGATTAGAGTGGGAGGCCTGCCAAACGGGGACCGCAGGCCGCGGCTGGGCGGCTACCCGCGCCGCGGGCACGGGACGGTCGTCGACGCTTCCGCTGTCGAGCCGTCCTGGAAGACGAAGTTGGCCGAGAACGGGAAGCCGCCGTGCGGGCAGCTTTCCGGCACCGAGATGCCGCGCGGGTGGAAGGCCACGCGCTTGCCGTGGACGTGCTTGTAGTACGTCAGGTGCTCCGGGCCGATCGTCGCTTTCACGCTCACGATCGACACGTCCGGGCCGTTGGGCACGCTCGGGATCGGCGGCACCGTGGTCGCCAGTTCCGAGCCGTAGATGCCCGTCTCGGGCAGCACTTCGCCCGAGAACACCAGCTGCGCGTACACCGGGGTCTGGCCGTTGGCGTAGAACAGCACGACCATGTTGCCGCTCTTCGACGGCCCCATCAGCGCCTGCACTTCGGGCAGCTCGTGCCCGGCGCCCGTTCCGAACGGGACTTCGACCAGCGCGCTGCCGAAGCCCAGGTGCGAGTTCGCCGGGCACGCGCTCGGTCCGTCCCGCTGCAGCTTGACCGGGTTGCACACCGCCAGGCCCAGCGTGGTCGTCGTGTAGTTCATGCCCGCCGGCATATGCAGGTCGATCGTCGTCAGCGGCGGCGGCGCGAGCCCTTCGGTCGTAGCGACCTTGAAGCCGAAGGCGATCGTCGTGCTTGCCCCGAGCTTGTCCGGGGAGAACGACGCCTGCAATGTGGCCGTCTCCGTCGTCGCGGCGGCGGTCGCCGGCGCGGCCCCGCACACCAGCAGGGCCGCGGCGGTCGCCGCGATCGTCTTCAGGCCGGGCATCGCGATTCCCCTTTGTCCGTGCGTCAGGTAGAGATGTGGCCGCTCACGTGCACCGTGACGGCGTCATTGGAACGCTGGATCGTGCCGCTGAAGCTCAGGCCCGAGCCGTGCGCGTGGGCGTAGCTGCCGCTGCCGCTGTTGATCGTCAGCGTGCCCGAGAAGCTCGCCGTGCCGCCGTTGACGTGGTAGCTGCCCGAGGCGTTGCCGCTCATCGAGCCGCCGTGCGGGGAGACCGTGAGCTGAGCCGTGACGCGGTTGGTCGACACCACATCCAGATGCATCGAGACCGAGCCGCCGAGCGAGCCCGTCGCCTGCCCCGCCTCGTAGAGGTTGAAGCCGTGGCTCGAGGTCTTGTGCAGATGCGCGCTGTCGTTCAGCGAAATCGTCCGCGCCGCTCCCGCCGTCGGGCCCGAAGCCCCGGCTGCGGCCGGCATCGCGGCGAGCGCGCAGGCCCCCGCGGCGAGTGCACCAGCGCCCAGGGCGCGGCGTATGAGACTGTTTCTAACCACGATTGCGATCCTCTCCTCCGGTGTGTGTGACCCCGTCCGAGCCTATCAGGCTGTTCGCTGACCCTATCGACTCGCTGGGCTTTCCGTCAAGCCGGTGTTTATAACGCCCGCCACGAGGTCAAACCCCCGGGTGTGCGGCAAGTTGCGGCATGCGGGCGGCGACGACGGCCCTCGTGCGAGGTAGCGACTGCCTCCGGCGGGGCCGCGACCTGCGGCGAGACGGCGACTGACTCTGCCGGGACCGCGACGACCTCCGGCGAGACGGCGACTGCCTCCGGCGGGGCCGCGACCTCCGGCGAGACGGCGAGGACCTCCGGCGAGATCCCCAGGAATCTCGCCGGAGGCACACCGTCACTGGGCCGTCGGAGCCGGCGGTCCGCCGGCGGGCGGGCCGACATAGCTCGAGCCCGAGTTCGAGCCCGAGCCGGAACCCGAGCCGGAGCCCGATTCCATGTGCGGGCAGTGGTGTTCGCCGGATTTCGACTGCGACGTGCCCGACTGGCCCGGCGTCGTGGACTGCGACGCGCCGTTCGCCGGCGTCGTCGCGGTGCCGCTGCTCGGCGTCGTCTGCGTCGTGGTCGCGGCCTGTGTCGTCGTCGCGGCTTGCGTGGTCGTCGCCGGCCCCGAGCCCGTGCTCGGTGCGGCCGCCGCACCCGCGATGCCGGCGGCGGCGCCGCCCGCGGCGAGGGCTCCGGCCACGACCGCGGCCTTCAGCAGTTGGGTTCTCTGCATAGCTTGACCTCCTGGTCGACTCGTGTTGCCTGCATGCTCCGCATCGTGGAGGCCACGCCGTAGGGCTCGCTATGCGTCGCGTAGGGCTTGTGTAAGGAAGGCGCCCCGCCGCCCGCCGGGGCGCGACAATCCGTGTTGTGAGGATCCTTGTCGTCGACGACGACCGCGCCGTCCGCGAGGCGCTGCGCCGCGCGCTGACGCTCGGCGGCTACGACGTGCAGCTGGCCGCCGGCGGCGCGCAGGCGCTTGAGCTCGTCGTCCAAGCGTTGCCCGACGCCGTCGTGCTCGACATCGGCATGCCCGACATCGACGGCCTCGAGGTCTGCCGCCGCCTGCGCCTGCTGGGCAACCGCGTGCCGATCCTCATGCTCACCGCCCGCGACGCCGTCGCCGACCGCATCGACGGGCTCGACGTCGGCGCCGACGACTACATGGTCAAGCCCTTCGATATAGGCGAGCTCGCCGCCCGCCTGCGCGCTCTGCTGCGCCGTGTCGCGCCCGACGGCGACGGCTCGCCGGAGGCGCCGGCGTTCGCTGAGATCCGGCTCGACCCCGGGCGGCATGGCGCAGTGGTGGGAGACGACGGGGTGCGGGGAGCCGCTGGGCCCGACGGCGGCGTGGGCGCCGGGGCGCGTGGGGCCGCCGGGGCCGACGGCGACGGGGCGCCGCGCTTCGTCGAGCTCACCCGCACCGAGTACCAGCTGCTCGAGCTTTTCCTGCGCAACCCCCGCCAGGTGCTCACCCACAGCGTCATTTACGAGCGCGTCTGGGGTTACGACTTCGGCCCGACGTCCAACGCCCTGCGGGTCTACGTCGGCTACCTCCGGCGCAAGCTCGAGCAGGCCGGGGCGCGTCCCCTGATCCACAACGTGCGGGGCGTCGGCTACGTCCTGCGCGAGCCCTGAGCCGGGCCGTGCGATGACCCGCGACACGCGCAGCGCCGGCCTCGTCGGCAGCTCTGTCGGCAAGGCCCCGCGTGGGCTTGCGGGTATGACCCTGCGGACACGCATCGCCGCCGTCGCCAGCCTGTCGGTCGCGCTCAGCGTGCTCGTCGCCGCCGTCGCCGTCTACCTCGTCGTGCGCGCCGATCTGCGCGGGCAGCTCGACAGCTCGCTACGCCCGCGTGCCGGCGCGCTGGCCGCCCCGGGCGGCGGAGGCCCCGATCCAGGTCCGCCACCGATGGATGACGACGGTGGCGCGGGCGGGTTCCTCAAGACCATCCAACCTCCTCCGTTCGGCGCGGCCTCGGGCTACGTCCAGTTCATCGCGCCCACCGGCGCCCTCTCCGTGCCCGGCGGGCAGGGTTCCTCGCGGCGCATCCCGCTCGACGCCCGCGACCTGGGCATCGCCGCCGCCGGGCGCGGCAGCGCGCTCAGCGACCGCAGCGTCGGCGGCACCCGGCTGCGCGTGCTCACCCTCGGTGCCGGCGAACGCGGCGCCGTGATGGTCGCGCTGCCGCTCACCGAAGTCGACCACGAGCTCGGCCGGCTCGAGCTGCTGCTCGCCGCGATCGGCGCCGCCGGGATCCTGCTTGCCGCCGGGCTCGGCGTGCTCGTCGCTCGTACCGCGCTGGACCCGATCGCTCGCTTCACGCGCAACGCCGAGCGGCTCACCGGCAGTCTCGACCTCGCCCAGCGCCTGCCGATCGCCGGCGACGACGAGCTCGCGCGGCTCGCCGCCAGCTTCAACGCCGCGCTCGACGCCCTCGAACGCTCCGTCGGTGCCCAGCGCCGGCTGATCGCCGACGTCGGCCACGAGCTGCGCACACCGATCGCCTCGCTGCGCGCCAACATCCAGGTGCTCCAGCACGCCGGGCGCCTCTCCCCGCAGGAGAACGAGAGCCTGCGCCGCGACGTCCTCGGTGAGCTCGACGAGCTCACCGCGCTGGTCGGCGACGTCATCGAGCTCGCCCGCGGCGCCGAGCGCGAGCTCGCCCACGACGAGCTGCGCCTCGACGAGATCCTGCGCGCCGCCGCCCGCCGCGCCGAGCGCCGCGGCAAGGTCCGCTTTGCACTTGACGTCGAGCCCGCCCTGCTGCTCGGCGACGCCCCCGCGATCGACCGCGCCATCTCGAACCTGCTCGAGAACGCCGCCAAGTGGAGCCCGCCTGGCGGGCTCGTCGAGGTCGCCCTGCACGACGGCGAGCTCACCGTCCGCGACCACGGGCCAGGCTTCCAGGACGCCGACCTGCCCTTTGTCTTCGACCGCTTCTACCGCGCCGAGCGCGCCCGCGAGCTGCCTGGCTCCGGGCTCGGCCTCGCAATCGTGCGTCAGGCCGCCGAGGCCCACGGTGGCAGCGCCCGCGCCGAGAACGCGCCGGGGGGCGGCGCGTTGCTGCGCGTCAGCTTCGGGACGCCCGTCGCGGGTCCGGCCGCGAGCTGAGGCCCTCTCGGACGCCCCTTGTCGGCTTCGCGGCGAGCTGAGGCCCTCTCGGACGCCCCTTGCCGGCTTCGCGGCGAGCTGAGGCCCGCTCGGACGCCCCTGCCGGCTTCGTGGCGAGCTGAGGCCCTCTCGGACGCCCCTTGCCGGCTTCGCGGCGAGCTGAGGCCCCTCAGCGCACCGCCGCCGTGGCATTGTGATTGAACGAGCCGACCTCGCGTTCGCTCAGCGAGCTGCTCGGCGGGTGATCCGCGAGCAGCTTCAGGCTGCGGCGCATGTCGTCCAGCAGCAGGTCCGCCATGTCGCGGCTGAAGCCGTGGCGCACCAGGATGCGCTGGATCGCCCGGTCCTGCAGGTTCGCTGGCAGCGTGTACGCCGGCACCAGCCAGCCCCGCGCCCGCAGTCGGTCGGCGAGGTCGAACAGGTTGAAGCCCGGATCGGTCCCCTCCGCCAGCGTCCACGACACCGCCGCGATGCCCCGCTGCGGGTCGCCCGCGTGCACGATCTCAAACGGGCCCAGCTTCTCGATCTCGCGCGCCACGTGCGCGCAGGTCTCGTACGTCGCCCCGTGCACCCGCGCGTAGCCCTCGCGGCCGAGGCGGATGAAGTCGTAGTACTGCACCACCACCTGCCCGCCGGGGCGCGAGAAGTTGAGGTTGAACGTCGGCATCTCCCCGCCGAGATAGTTGACGTTGAAGATCATCTCCTCGGGCATGTCCGCATGTTCCCGCCACACCGCCCAGCCGCAGCCCAGCGGCGCCAGGCCCGTCTTGTGGCCCGACGCGTTGATCGACTTCACCCGCTCCAAGCGGAAGTCCCACGGGAGATCCGGCGCCGTGAACGGCGCCAGCAGCGCCCCGCTCGCCCCGTCCACGTGCAGCGGGACGTCGATGCCCCGCGAGCGCTCCAGCTCGTCCAGCGCCGCCGCGATGCCCGCCACGTCCTCGAACAGGCCCGTGAACGTCTGGCCCAACGTCGCCACCACCATGATCGTGTTCTCGTCGCAGAGCTCCACGCACTGCTCCGGGCCCATCAGATAGCGCCCCCGGTCCATCGGCACCTGGCGGATCTCCACGTCGAAGTAGCGCGCGAACTTCTCCCAGCACACCTGCACCGGACCGCACACCATGTTCGGGCGCTCCGGCCGGGCGGGGTCTGAGCGGGCGGGATCTTCATCCCGGCGGCGCGCCCGCCAGCGGAACTTCGCCGCCAGGCCCGACAGCATCGCCGCCTCACTCGAGCCCGTCGTCGAGGTGCCCAACGTCGTGCCCGGGTGCGGCGAGTGCCACAGGTCGGCCAGCATCCGCACGCAGCGCGACTCCAGCTCCGCCGTCTGCGGGTACTCGTCCTTGTCCACGATGTTCTTGTCGAACGACTCCGCCAGCAGCGCCAGCGCCTCCGGCTCGGCCCAGGTCGTGCAGAACGTCGCCAGGTTCATCCGCGCCACCCCATCCAGCAGCAACTCGTCGTGGACCAGCGCGTGGGCCAGTCGCGGGTCGCACTCGCGCGCCGGGAAGCGCCGCTTGGGCGCCCCGTGGCGGGCCATGCCGGTCTCGTAGGGGTCCTCCTCCTCGAGGTGCGCCTGGGTCTGCGGGTGCTCGCTCATATCGCTCGCTCCTTGTGTGGCTAATTTGTGATCGCGCGCCGCGCGCGCACCGTTCAGCTTGACCGGTCTCACGGTCACGACGCGGCTCGGACAAGCGCCGCGTCGCCGCCGCCGCGGGCTACACCGCAGCGCTTGCGCTCCCACGCATGACCGATCCCTGCGTTCACGTTGCTGAACGCAAGTCGCGAACAACGGCCGATTGTGGGGCGGCCGTCGCGGCCCCATCATCGTCTCTCGTGAACCCCGCCTGCTGTGCGACATAGGGGTACCGCAATTCCGAGACGGTACGGGAGGGATACCCGCCGACGGAAATCCTCAAACCATGGATGGGAGACGGCCCCGATGCTCACTCAAACCAGGAACTCCGATCAGGGACACATCGGCCTGCGTGCACGCGCGACGCTCGACGAGTCTCCCGAGGGGCTGCGCCAGGTGCGCCTCGCCATCGCCCGCGCCAAGGAGGGCGACCGCGACGCCCTGCGGCTGCTCTACGTGCGCTACTCCGACAACGTCTACGGCTACGTCCGCAGCATCGTGCGCGACGAGAAGGAGGCCGAAGACCTGACACAGCACGTCTTCCTCAAGCTGATCACCGCGATCTGCAAGTACGACGACCGCGGCGTGCCCTTCTCGGCCTGGCTGCTGCGCCTCGCGCGCAACGCCTCGCTCGATCACCTGCGCCGCCGCCGCGCCACTCCTGCCGAAGAGGTCTACGGCGCCGACGCCCAGTTCGACGCCGACGCCCTCGACAGCGCCCGCGACCTGCACACCGCGCTGGACTCGCTCCCCGAGGAGCAGCGCAGCGTCGTCGTCATGCGCCACGTCATCGGGCTCACCCCGCCCGAGATCGCGCTGCGCATGGGGCGCTCGGAGAGCTCCATCCACGGTCTGCACCACCGCGGCCGCCGCGCCCTGCAGCAGGAGCTGCGGCGGCTGGACTCCGCTCCGTCGATCGCCGTCGCCGCGGGCTGAACGCCGATGCCCAGCGCGACCGTCGTAGAGGACTCCACGAACGCCGCCGCCCAGTCACCGCCGGCGGAACGGGCCGGCGCCGCCCAGTCCACCGGCTTCGTTCAGGCCGGCGCCGCCCAGCTGTCGTTCGCCGAGCACCACTCCGGAAAGGAATCCCCGATGCCACCCGCCCAGGTGCCATTCACTCGCATGGACTGCGCCGACCCCGCCCTGCTCGAGGAGCTGCTTGGCGTCGTCCGTGAAGTCGCCGAGCGCGGCGCCTTCACACTCGGCCACAACGTCGAGGACTTCGAGCGCGACTTCGCCGCCTACTGCGAGACCGACTTCGCGGTCGGCGTCTCCTCGGGCACCGAGGCGCTCGCGCTCGCCCTGCGCGCGCTGGAGATCGGTCCCGGCGACGAGGTCATTGTGCCCAGCAACTCCTTCATCGCCACCGCCGAGGCCGTCAGTGCCGTCGGCGCCACCCCGCGGTTGATCGACGTCGACCCCGACACCCACCTGATCACCGCCGAGCTCGTCGCCGCCGCGCTCGGGCCGCGGGTGCGCTGCGTGATCCCCGTTCATCTCTTCGGCGCCACCGTCGATCTAGACCCGATCCTGCAGCTCGCCGGCGAGGCCGGCATCCACGTGCTCGAGGACGCCTGCCAGGCGCACGGCGCCCGCCACCGCGGACGGCGCGTCGGCACGCTCGGGGCGCTCGGCTGCTTCAGCTTCTACCCCGCCAAGAACCTCGGCGCCTGGGGCGACGGCGGCGCCGTCGTCACCGCCTCGCCCGAGCTCGCCGACCGCGTGCGTCTGCTGCGCTCCCACGGCGAGCGGCCCCGCTACCACCACCGCGTCGCCGGCGCCACCGCGCGCCTCGACGCACTGCAGGCCGCGATCCTGCGGCGCAAGCTCACCCGCCTCGACGGCTGGTGCGAGGAACGCCGCCGGCTCGGCGCCGCGCTGCGCCAGCGACTTGACGGCGCCGGCGTGGACCCCGTGCGCCTGCCGTTCCCCGACGCCGACCACGTCTACCACCTGTTCGTCGTCCGCTGCGACCGCCGCGACGCGCTGCGCGAGCACCTGCTCGCCGAGGGTGTCGCCAGTGCCATCCACTACCCCGTGCCGATCCACCGCACCGGCGCCTACGCCGAGCTCGGGCTACAGCCAGGCAGCCTGCCCGTGAGCGAGTCGCTGGCCGGCCGGATCTGCTCACTGCCGATCTTCCCCGGCATGACCGGGGCCGAGCTCGAGCAGATTGCGGGTGCCGTGGAAAAGTTCACGAAAGGCGAAACCAGCGCACCGCGTTGATTTCGCAGATGAGCATCACCGGCATGCAATCAGGGGAAGGAGTGGCGGTCGCGGCGCGTCGCGCTGCCGCCGAGGACGCGGCCCGCGACGGGCTCGTCGTGCCCGAGACCGCGCGGCTGCGCGTCGTCCAGGGCGGGCGCTCGCTGCCACCGCGCACCCGCGCCCGGCTGCGCGCCGGCGAGCTCGTGCGGCGTCTGGTCGAAGGCACCGCCGCAACCGTGCTGCTGCTCACGCTCAGCCCGCTGCTGCTGGGCATCGCGCTCGCCGTACGACTCGACTCCGGCGGGCCCGCGCTCTTTCGCCAGCGCCGCCTCGGACGCGGCCGCCGCGAGTTCACCGTTTTCAAGTTCCGCACCATGCGCGCCGGCGCCGACGTCGCGCCGCACCGCGAATATGTGCAGTCACTGATTCAGGACGACCGCGGCCCCGAGCGCGGGCGGCTCTACAAGCTCTCCGTCGATGACCGCGTCACCCGCGTCGGACGCGTCCTGCGCAGCTGGAGCCTCGACGAGCTGCCCCAGCTGATCAACGTGTTGCGCGGCGAGATGGCCTTCGTCGGCCCCCGCCCCGTGATCCCCTACGAGGTCGACATGTACCCCGCCGAGTACCTCCGGCGCTTCGAGGTCCGCCCCGGCCTCACCGGCCTCTGGCAGGTCAGCGGGCGCAACGAACGCAGCTACGAGGAGATGGTGCGCCTCGACATCGAGTACGCCGCCCACGCCACCCCCTGGCGCGACCTGCAGATTCTGCTCAGGACCATCCCCGTCGTGCTGCGCCGGCAGGGGGTCGCCTGAGATGCTCGGCGGCGCCAACAACGGCAACGGCCGCGCCGAGCCGAGCGTGCTCGGCGGCGAAGGCAACGGGCTCGGCGGCCAGCCCGAGCAGTTTCCCACCCCACGCATCCTCGACCGCGAGCGACCGATCGGCGCCGCCGTCGTCGGCTACGGCTACTGGGGGCCCAACCTCGCCCGCAACATCGCCGAAAGCCGTGGCCTGCGCCTGCTCGCGCTGTGCGACAGCGACCCCGCCGCGCTCAAGCTCTTCTCTCGCCGCCACCCCGAGGCACGCGCCGTGGGCGAGCTCGACGCCGTGCTCGCCGACCCCGCCGTCGAAGCCGTCGTCATCGCCACCCCGCCCCAGAGCCACCACGCGCTCGTCCGCCGCGCCCTGCAAGCCGGCAAGCACGTGCTCGTCGAGAAGCCGCTCGCCACGCGCCTGCCCGACGCCTACGACCTCGCCGCGGTCGCCGCCGCCGGTGACCGCGTGCTGATGCCCGGTCACACCTTCATCTACAGCCCCGCCGTCAACGCCGTGCGCAAGCTCATCCAGGACGGCGTCGTCGGCGACGTCCACTTCGTCACCTCCTCGCGCATGAACCTCGGCAAGTACAACGGCGACGGCGTCGTCTGGGACCTCGCGCCGCACGACCTCTCGATCCTGCTCTACTGGCTCGACCAGCCGCTCGTCGAAGTCGCCGCCTCCGGCTCCAGCGTCCTGCGCGAGGGCGTCCCCGAGACCGCCTTCATCACGCTCACCTTCGCGGGTGGCCAGACCGCCAACGTGCAGATCTCCTGGCTCGCCCCCCGCAAGCTGCGCCAGATGATCGTCGTCGGCAGCCAGCGCATGGTGCAGTACGACGACATCGCCGCCGACGAACCCGTGCGCATCTACGACCGCGGCATGGACATGCTGCCGCCCACGCCCGCCAACTTCGGCGAGCACCAGCTCATCTACCGCACCGGCGACGTCGTCATCCCCCGCGTCGAGCCCCAGGAGCCGCTGCGCCTCGAGCTCGAAGACTTCGCCCGCGCCATCCGCACCGGCGAGGAACCCCGCTCCAGCCTCGCCCTCGGCATCGAGATCGTCGCCGCCGTCGAGCTCGCCCAGGAGTCCCTGCGCGCCGGCGGCAAGCCGCTCGCCCTGCCTCTGTTCACCGACGACCGCGCCGCCGCCTGAGGGGGAGATCCGATGAGCACGACATCGCAAGCCACGCCCCAGGCTGGGAGATCGCAATGAGGCGCCCGCGCATCATCTCTGTCATCGGGGCCCGCCCCGAGATCATCCAGGCCGCGCCCGTCTGCGAGGCGCTC
>Ga0307476_10001961_pt1 | contig 12384 bp, 10 predicted proteins | sample atmos_gasesECM2C_2_FD_203314 | JGI IMG/M metagenome (GOLD analysis project Ga0307476, IMG submission 203314) | Hardwood forest soil microbial communities from Morgan-Monroe State Forest, Indiana, United States - atmos_gasesECM2C_05 | ecosystem: Environmental > Terrestrial > Soil > Temperate... | reverse complement strand
ATGCCAAGGAGCGCACCGTGTTCGGCCGCCCGATCGGCCAGAATCAGGCGATCCAGCATCCGCTCGCCGAATGCTGGATGGAGCTCGAAGCCGCCGAGCTCATGGCGTTCAAGGCGGCCTGGCAATATGATAACGGCCTGCCATGCGGCCCGGCGGCAAATGCCGCAAAATATCTCGGCGCCGAGGCCGGCTTCAAAGCCTGCCAGACCGCGATCATGACCCACGGCGGCTACGGCTACGCCAAGGAATATCACGTCGAGCGCTATTTCCGCGAAAGCATGATCCCGCGGCTCGCGCCGGTGACGCCGCACCTCATTCTGTGCTTCATCGCCGAGAAAGTCTTGGGACTGCCGAAATCGTACTAAGCATGATCCCGAAAAAGTCTGCCCTCGGACTTGATCCGAGGGTGGGAACCGGTTTTCGGATAAGATCATGCTAATACATGTACGCATAAGCCGAGGCCGATGGGCGACGGTTGGCCGCCGCCCGCCGGGCCGCCTCTGATTGGGGGAAGCAATGGGCCGAAGACTCAGTGTAGTTGCGTTGCTGGCGAGTCTTGCACTCGCCGCGACAGCTCGGATTTGCGTCGGCGCACCGCTGCCGGCGGCGCAAGGCGAAGACCGCAACGCTCTCGTGGCCAAGGCGCAGGCGGCGCTTGACGCCAAACAGTGGCCGGACGCGGAAGCGGCGTTGAAGCAGCTGTCAGCATCCGAGCCGCGCTGGGAATATTCCGAGGCGCTGGGCACCGCGCAAATGAACCAGGGTCACTACGCGGATTCGCTCGAATCTTATCAGCGTGCGATCAACTTGGCGGGCAAGGACGCCAGTCCGGCGGCGATCGCTCAGATTTATACGATGATCGGCAACGCCAATTTGAAGCAGAAGAAAAACGACGCCGCCATTGCCGCGTACAACAAGGCGGCGACGCTCGCCCCCAATCCGGCCATTGCCTACTTCAATCTGTGCGCGACCATGTACAACATGGGCCAGACGGCGGCAAAGACCGTTGCCGCTTGCGACAAGGCGATCGCCGCCGATCCAAAAAAGGCGGATGCCTATTTCATCAAAGGCTCTTCGCTGTACGGCGAGGGAGCGCTAGATAAGAGCAACAAGTACGTCGTGCCGCCCGGCACCGTGGAAGCGCTGAAACAATATCTCGTTCTGGCTCCCGACGGACCGCATGCACAGGACGTCAAGGCCATGTTCGACGGTCTGAAATGACACGCACGCGCGGCTCGTCTCTCGGCGATCGATGCCGCAGCGGTTCGCCGCTACCGCCGGGCGATATTCGATTGAAGGCCATCACAGCGGCTGCTGCGGCGGCGAAAATCCACCACGCCGCGGCGGGCTGCCGCACCACGGTCGCATTTCGCCGCTAAGCCGCCGCCATTGTATTGAAGTTGTTGGCGCTGAAGTTCTTGGCGCTGAAGTTGTTGCGCCGATGCCGCACCGGGGAGCGTCTACAATGCGCCGTTACGCTTTCATACCGAACTCTTTCGCACCGACTTTGATCCTCGCCGTTTTGGCCGCCGTCACGCTCAGCCCCGCGCCCGTTCTGGCGCAAAGCCAACAGGCGCCGCAGCTCCTGCCGCTCAAGCCGCCGCCACCGCCGCCGATCAAGCCCTACACGCCGGTCGCGGCCAAGCCGCCGGCGCCTTACGACGATGCGGCTTTCGTCGCCTTCCGCAAGCAATTGTCCGATGCCGCCGCGAAAAAGGATCGCGCCGCGCTCGTCAAGCTGGTCGTGGCCCAGGGCTTCTTCTGGATCCAGGACAAGGACCTCGCCGACCCGCAAAAGCCCGGCGTCGACAATCTCGCCAAGGCGATCGATCTTGCCGCCAAGGACGGGGCGGGCTGGGCCGTCCTCGGCGGCTTCGGCAGCGAGCCGACCGCGGTCGAATTGCCCGACCGCAAAGGCGTGTTCTGCGCGCCGGCCGATCCGACCATCGATTCGCAAGCCTTCGATGCGCTCGGCAAGGCGACACAGACCGATCCGTCCGAATGGGGCTATCCGCTCAAGGACGGCGTCGAAGTCCATGCCGCGGCGCAGCCGAATGCGCCGGTGGTCGAAAAGCTCGGGCTCAATCTGGTGCACGTGCTGCCCGATTCGGGGGCGCCGAACGATCCGAACCCGCCGGCCTTCCTGCATGTGGCGACGCCGTCCGGAAAATCCGGCTTCGTTGCCGTGGACGCCATCGCCCCGCTCGGCGGCGATCAGATGTGCTACAGCAAGGACTCGAGCGGCTGGAAAATTGCCGGCTATTTCGGCGGCGCGAGCCAGTAGACGGCGGTTGCATCGGACCCGGGAACCATGCAAGCCATCGACCAAGGCACCCGGGTACTACTCCAATACGGCTTTCGAATGTCGTTGACGCCGCGATCACGCATTCGGGTATTGAAACGTCGCGGCGTCGGAAACAGAGTGCGATCATGACTCGGCTGGGATTGAAGCGAGGGCGACACAGCCTGGCGGCGCTGATCGGCGTGGCCATGCTCTGCGCCGTGTCGGTAACCGTGCCGGCGCAGCCGGTCGATCAATATCGGGAGACGATGAAAGACGTCGATCCCGGCATCGACCACGGCAACACTGACGCCGCGCTGCCGGACGAATTCAAGAAGCAGCGGGTGTTCTACCGCTCGCAGCAGCCGCCCGGCACCATCATCATCGATACGTCGGAGCGCCATCTGTATCTGATCCAGAACGAGACCACCGCCATCCGCTACGGCATCGGCGTCGGCCGTGACGGGTTCACCTGGCAGGGCCTGTTGCAAATCTCGCGCAAGGCCGAATGGCCGGATTGGCATCCGCCGCCGGAGATGATCGAGCGCCAGCCTTACCTGCCGCGCTTCATGGCCGGCGGCCCCGGCAACCCGCTCGGCGCCCGCGCCATGTATCTCGGCAACACCGTCTACCGCATCCACGGCACCAATGCGCCAGAGACCATCGGCCAGGCAGTGTCGTCGGGCTGCTTCCGCCTGGTCAACGACGACGTCATCGATCTGTTCGAGCGGGTGAATGTCGGCACCCACGTCATCGTGCGGCAGAATTAAACAATAACGACTATCCGTCACCCTGAGGTGCTCGGCGCATCGCGCCGAGCCTCGAAGGGCGACGGCCCGGGCCGTGCATCCTTCGAGGCTCGCTTCGCTCGCACCTCAGGATGACGGGACGTAGGTTGCGCCTGTTACTGCGCGCGCTGCGCCGCCGTGGCGACCGACTGCGCGGTCTGGCCGAACAGAATCGCGCGCTCTTCTGCGGTGCGGATACCGCCCTGGCCGGGATTGATCTTCGGCGTCCACTCGTAGGCCTTGACCACCGCCGGCCGCGCCTTGATGGCTTCGAACCAGCGCTGCAGATTCGGGAAGTCGGAAAGTTTTTGGCCCTGGCGCTCCCACGGCACGATCCACGGATAGCTCGCCATGTCGGCGATCGAATATTCGCCGGCGAGATAGGGCCGGTCGGCGAGCCGCCTGTTCATCACGCCATAGAGCCGGTTCACCTCGTTGCGGTAGCGATCCATGGCATATTCCAATTTCTCGACCGCGTAATTGCTGAAGTGATTGTTCTGCCCGGCCATCGGACCAAGGCCGCCCATCTGCCAGAACAGCCATTGAATCGCCTCGGTACGGCTGCGCAGATCGCTGCCGGCAAACTTTCCGGTCTTGTCGGCGAGATAGAGCAGGATAGCGCCGGACTCGAACACCGCGATCGGCTTGCCGCCGCCGGCCGGGTCGTGATCGACGATGGCGGGGATGCGGTTGTTCGGCGACACCGCCAGAAACTCCGCCTTGAACTGCTCGCCCTTGCCGATATTGACCGGGATGATCTTGTACTTAAGTCCCGTTTCCTCGAGGAAAATCGTGATTTTGTGGCCGTTCGGCGTGGTCCAGTAATGTACGTCGATCATGACAAGCCTTTACGCGATGATGGTGGTGAGACGGCCATTGTAGCGATCGCCTAGCGAATATTTAACCCCTGCGGGCGCATTTGTGTCCCTCGTGTCCAGCACCCCTGCCTTTGCGACGCCCGGCGCACTGACCACCTCCGCGACGACAAATTTTTTCGTCGCCGTGGTCATCCTCGGCCTATTCGTTCTCTCGGCGGCGTTGAGCGCGGAACGCAAGAGCATTGCGGCCGGTTTCGACGAGGTGGCCCACACCTCCTATGTGGCGCGCATTCAGCACAGCGGCGACGCCTGGCCGGACCTGACATCGATGCGGCTTCTCGACCCGCGAAACTTCCAATTCACCGGCGACGCCAACTATCTCAATCACCCGCCGCCGTTCTATGACCTGCTCGCCGTGTTGGGACCGCGGCTCGAAGGCCGGCCGCAGGCGCTGCTGGCGCATCGCTTGATCGATATCGCCATCGCGGCCATCGGTTTTGCCGCGCTGCTTGGCCTCGGCCTCGCCGCGCGTTTTCCGCGTCAGGAATTTTACGCCTTCGCCGTGCCGCTGGCATGCATTCCGGTGCTGGTGCCGATCGCCGGCTCGGTCAACAACGATAATCTGGCGTTTCTCGGCGGCGCCGTGGCGACGCTCGGCGCCTGGCAGTTGCTCACTACCGCTCGCGCCGGCTGGCTCGGCGTCGCTCTGCTCGGCTTGATCGCGGCGAGCTGGGCCAAGCTGACCGGGCTCCTGCTTATCGGCGCGATGCTCGGCGCCGTTATCGCTTATTTGCTGTGGCGGCAGCGCTTGCGTTGGAGCGTGCTGGGGCCGATCGCGCTGGCGTTTGCGCTCGCCGCCGCGCCATACATTATATACGCCATCCAATATGGCAGCCCGACGCCGCAGACGCCGGCGCAGATTGCGTTGCTGCAAGACGGCGCCCGCATCGCCGGCTGGGCCGAGCTGCCGCGCAAATCTTTTCCCGCCTACATCGTTTATTTCGTCATCGCCTTCGTCGCGGACTGGATGCCGGCGCTGGGCGAGCGCAACGTCTTGCAATATTCCATGCTGGCGATCCCGGCGGCGGCGCTCGGCTGTGCGCTTGCCGGCATCGTGCTGTCGCTGCGCCGGCTGTGGCGCCGCCAGGATGCCGCGCTCGACGTCATCGTCATCGCCGGAACGGTGGCGCTCGTCGCGACGTTCGCGATCCACGTCACTTACAGTTACGGCCGGCATCTTGCAACCGGATGGCTGATGGACGCCTATCCGCGCTATTACCTGCCGCTCGCCGCCATCGTGCCGCTGGCCGGGCTGTCATTGCTCGCCGATGTCAAAGCGCCGCGCTGGCGCGCCGCGCTGCTGGCATTCCTGATCGCCGGGCCGGCGATCTTCCGCGTTTTCGGCGCGCCGCTCGGCTAAGCTTCAACGTCACCGCGATCATGCTAGGCTGATGCAGCCGCAACGGCGCAGCATGTCGCGAGGAGCGAGCCAGACATGGCCCCGGTCGCCCCCGTCAAACGCCAGATGCACCTCGGCGTGTTCTGGCTCGGCGCCGGCAATCATTCCGCCGGCTGGCGCTATGAGGGCGCCTGGAGCAGCAATTCGAGCTGGCCGCTGGTCGCCGCCGGCGCGCAAATCGCCGAGCGCGGCAAATTCGACCTGTTCTTCATTTCCGATTCGCTGGTCATGGACCCCGGCGATCATCCTGCTTTCGTGTCGCGCTTCGAGCCGACAACGCTGATCGCCGCCTTGGCGGCGGTGACGCGTCACGTCGGGCTCGGCGCCACGGTGTCGACCAGCTTCAGCGAGCCGTTCGACGTGGCGCGCACGTTCATGACGCTGCACAACATCTCCGGCGGCCGCGCCGCCTGGAACATCGTCACCAGCTCCCACAACGCCGCGGCGGCGAACTTCAGCAAGGCGCGCTTGCCGGAACACGACCTGCGCTACGAGATCGCCGACGAATTCGTCGAGGTGGTGAAGGGCCTCTGGGATAGCTGGGACGACGGCGCCATCGTCGCCGACCGGTCGACCGGCGTCTTCCTCGACAAATCCAAGGTGCACGCGCTCGATCACCAGGGACGATTTTTCTCGGTCAAAGGGCCGCTCAACATCGCGCCCGGGCCTTACGGCCATCCGCTCCTCATCCAGGCCGGCGGCTCGGCACCCGGACAAGAGCTGTCGGCGCGCACTGCCGACCTGGTGTTCTCCGTGGTCAGCGGCGACAAAGCCGCGGCGAAGACCGCCTATGACGACTTGAAGCGGCGCGTCGTCGGTCATGGGCGCGCGCCGGACAGCCTGCCGATCCTGCCGGGCGTGATGCCGATCATCGGCGACACCGACGCTCAGGCCAAGGACCAGCTCGACACGCTGCAAGGCTGGCTGTCGTCGACCAATGCGCTGAGCCTGGTGTCGCAGCGGCTCGGTCACGACATTTCCGGCTATCCGCTCGACGGCCCGATCCCCGACCTGCCGGCCACCACCGATCGCGGCCAGGCATTCTCGAAGACGCTGCTCGACATGGCGCGCCGCGAAAGCATGACGTTGCGCGACCTCTACAACATCACCGCCGCGGCGCGCGGGCACTGGGTGATTTGCGGCACCGCGCAGCGCATCGCCGACATTTTCGAGGACTGGTTCTGCAGCGGACTGGCCGATGGCTTCATCATCATGCCGGCCTACTTCCCGGGCGCCTTCGACGATTTCGTCGACAAGGTGGTGCCGGAACTGCAGCGCCGCGGCCTCTACCGCAAGGATTATTCCGGGCCCACACTGCGCGACCATCTTGGCCAGGGCACGCAGCCGGCGGCAGCGTCGCGCGGGCGTGCCGCTTCGTAATCGCCACATAGGTAAATCGTCAGGAGCCAAAACCATGATCACCGAAATCGCCCAGATCGACGTCAAGCCCGGCATGGAAACCGAGTTCGAGACCGGCGTGAAAAATGCCGCGCCGGTGTTCCAGCGCGCCAAGGGCTGCCACGGCCTGGAGCTGCAGCGCTCGATCGAGAAACCTGCCCGCTATCGCCTGTTCGTCAAATGGCAGTCGGTCGAGAATCATACGGTTGATTTCCGCGGCTCGGCCGACTTTCAGGAATGGCGCAAGCACGTCGCCCACTGTTTTGCTTCGCCGCCGGAGGTGGAGCATGTCAGTCAGGTGCTGAAGGCGTTTTGACGAGTAGTGCTCCGTCACCCTGAGGCGCGAGCGAAGCGAGCCTCGAAGGGCGACGGCCCGGGCCGTGCATCCTTCGAGGGCCGCTTCGCGGCCACCTCAGGATGACGGGTAACATTCACGCTCTTGCCTGCTCCACATTGGCAATCCGGTTCGGCACGCCGAATTCGCGGCGGCAGACTTCGGCCAGCGCGGCGACGCCGGCGCGGATGGCTTCGTGGGACGGATTGGCGAAGCATAATCGCGTTCGACTTTTGCCGTAGGCCTTGTCGGTGGTCCATTCCGGCCCGGGATTGATGGCGACGCCGGCGGCCAGCGCCGGCTGATAGAGTTTCAGCGTATCGACCTGGTCCGGCAGCTTGACCCAGAGAAAAATGCCGCCCTTCGGATCGGCGAATTCGGCGGCGGTGCCAAATTGCTCGTTGAGTGCGTCCATCAGGGTTTCGAGCTTCTTGCGCAGGCCGCGCGTCAATGCCGGCACGTGCTGGTCGAAATGCGCCGGGCAGAATTCGCCCAAAACCATCTGCTCCAGCGCGCCGGAGCCAGCATCGGTCTTGATCGCCAGCATGCGCGCGATGAGGCTCCAGTCGGCGACGATGTAGCCGACGCGCAGCGCCGGCGCGATCGATTTCGAGAACGAGCCGATATGGATGACGCCGCCATGCCGGCTCATCGCGTGCAGCGCCGGCGGCCTTTTGCCGTCCCAGATCAGGTCGGAATAGCAGTCGTCCTCGAAGATCGGCACGCCGTGCTGCTCGGCGAGCCGCAGCATGTCCAGCCGGCGCGCTTCGCTCAAGATGGTGCCGGTCGGATTTTGCACGGTCGGGACGGTGTAGATGTATTTCGGCCGGATGCCGCGGCGCTTGAGATCGTCGAGCGCCGTGGCCAGCGCGTCCATGCGCATGCCGTCGCCGTCGAGCGGAATGCCGACGGCGTTGACGCCGAGCCGGGTCCAGCGATTGAGCGCCCCTTGATAGGTCTCGGCCTCGGTGACGATGGTATCGCCGCGCGCCACCAGGATGCCGTTGACCAGATCGAGTGCTTGCAGCGAGCCGGACGTGATCAGGATTTCATCGGCGGTGCAGGTGATCCCCGCGGTGCGCTTGAGCTTTTGCGCCAAAAATTCGCGTAAGCGCCGGTAGCCTTGCGGGCCGCTTTCGAGGCCGTAGGTCGCCAGGGTCCGGCCTTCGCGCGTCAGCACGTCGTTGGCCGCCTTGACGATCGCTTCGAGAGGGATCTGCTCGCCGTCATTGTGGCCGCCGGTAAAATTGTATTTCGGAAAGCCGTTGAATTTGGCAGCCGGCGGCGGCAGCCCCGGAGCCAGCAGCGGCGCGAAGTCGAGCATTGTCATTTCGGCGGCGTCCAGTTTGTGGTGAAGTCCAAAGCATTGATAAGGTCAAACATCGTAATGCATTTCAGTCCGAATCCCGCGCACACGTCTGGTACCTTTTTGTTTGCGCGCTGTTTGGCCGGCGCCGATACTTCAAATGAAACAATCGTTCGATCCGCGATAGATACCAGGCCGTACGCAATTAGAAATGGGTCTTTCCCGACTGTCTGTAGCTCAGTTTCGTCCAGGTCAGGCGCATAACCCTGCTCGATTACCTGGGAGACCAACGCTGGGTCTACTATACCGGGTAAAAGCAACAAATCTTTTTTCTTTTTATCGGAGACCCAATCAACGAGTTCACCCTTGCCCGCGACTACCTCATCGTATTGCTCCTGAGGAATTTTCACATTACCGACGTCCGCATGGTACAACAACCACTCCCAAAACACTGGAAACCGTTTGAGCGGATAGTATGTTCGATCTGCTCTGATTAGCGTATCGGCATCTAGGAGGTAAAGCACCTGGAGCTCCTACGCGGCTTTACTAGGAGCGATTAGCTGATACACAGCAGTTGGCTTTACCCCCAAGACCAATCCAGCCTTTGGCGTCGAAAGCACTCCCGAAGAAATCATTCGATCTACAAGATTGATCAGGCCAGAGCCGAGACGGTGCCGTCTTACAACGTAATAGCTCGGGCCGCCCTCAGCGTCGTCGTCTTCCTTCCGACGAATTCTTTCGGCATCAAAGCTCGCGCTAAGTTGCTGATAAACGACATTAGATATGCGGTTAGCCTGCAACAAATTGTAGGCAACCATCTTTCGACTTACGTTTCGTGTACTGGAGAATGCTGAAATTCGATCGCTGAGTGCGCCAACACTCGGATTATCTCTGAGATCAATCAGAGCCAACTCAGCAGGATCAAGAAGGAATCTCGCCGCGGCGGAGTCGCAGAATCTCTCAACTTCAGCGTTGCCGTTGTAGCCGCTTATCCCGGTTTCACCGAGCAATATGTGCACAAGCTCATGCAACAGCGTAAATGACCAAGCAGAACGCGAATCTTTTTCGTTGACTACAACGAGGGGCGCTACTGTGTCGGCAAGAGCAAAGCCACGAAAGAATTTGACGTCGATATCAGTGTGATGCGTTCCGAGATTTCCCATTAACAAAACAAAGATACCAGCCCTCTCAGCCCCCGATCGCAGGATCGAAAATGCTTCGCCGGCTGTTCTTTGAGCCCGAAATTCATCGCGCGTCACTCCCAACAAGTCTCGCAACGACGTAACTGCTGCGTCTATTCCGTCCGCGATTCTTATAGAACCCACGAAGGGCAAAATCCTATTCTCTTCCAGCTCCTCAAGAGCAGACTTAATCAAATATTGCCGAGACGCCACGTCTCGAATAAGTGCTGACAGTAATGCTTCGGAGCCGGGAGGCGGATGCTCCGGCAATGTGCGGAAGTCACGAGGCCGTTCGGATTCGTTGGGTCGCTTCCGAAGATAGAATGCAACAAGTGGACGATGGTACTGCTTTGCCATCGCCACAATTTGATTGCGAGTAGGCTCGCGTTGACCAGCTTCGAATTCTGTAAGTCTGCGAGCGGAAACGCCGAGCTTCTTCGCAGCTGCCTCAATAGACAGCCCAGCAGTTTCGCGGGCCCAAACCAAAACCTCGGGAACAATTCGTGGCATACTTATATTGTGCATCGTTTCCGACCAGCGTCGAGAGGCCTCGCCGTACTTTCCCTAGCCTCAGACTCGACCCATATTGGGGCCATGGCGAAGCGCCCCGACCGCGACCCGGCCAAGCATTCGAAAAAGGACCCGGCCAAGCCGACCCGCGCCAAGGCGGCGCGGCCGGATGTGCCGGCGCTCGACTCGTCGCTCGCTGACATTCTGAATCCTGCAATCGGTCACGGTCGCGCTGGTGTCGGTTCGCAGACTGGTTCTCCCTCCCCACAAGGGGGAGGGGAAGAGCGAGCGACCGGCTTGCAGCAGCCGCCGGACAATTCGTTCGACCGCCGCGCTGATTTCTCCGCTGCACACCGTGCGCGCAAATCAACACAAGGAAAATCAGCCGAAGGGTTAGGCGAGCGGCCGCAATCCGGCTACATCGCCAAGGGACCGGCCGGGATCGATCCGGAATTGGCCGACGCACTGGGTTACGGCGACAGCGATCCGACCCGGCCGCTGACCGGCGAGGCGCCCGCCGAGCGCGACGAGCTGGCCGACATTTTCCAGTCGCAGCGCGAGAAACGGCATCGCCCCGCCATTCAGCCGATGACGCTCGGCGTCACCGCCTCGATGCAGGCGCTGGAGCATTTGCTGCGCGAGGGCCGCGAGGAATTCCGTGCCCGCGACGGCGCCACCCAAATCTGGACACCGCACCGGCCGCCGCGGCCGGATAAATCCGAAGGCGGCCGGCGTTTTGTCATCAAGGCGGATTTCGAGCCCAAGGGCGACCAGCCGACCGCGATCGCCGACCTGGTCGAAGGCGTGCGCCGCAACGACCGCACCCAGGTGCTGCTCGGCGTCACCGGCTCCGGCAAAACCTTCACCGTCGCCAAGGTGATCGAAGCGACGCAGCGCCCGGCGCTGATCCTGGCGCCGAACAAGACGCTGGCGGCGCAGCTCTACGGCGAGTTCAGGAACTTCTTTCCCGACAACGCCGTGGAATATTTCGTGTCGTATTACGACTACTACCAGCCCGAAGCCTATATCCCGCGCACCGACACCTATATCGAGAAAGATTCCTCGATCAACGAGCAGATCGACCGCATGCGGCATTCGGCGACGCGGGCGCTGCTGGAACGCGACGACGTCATCATCGTGGCGTCGGTGTCGTGCATCTACGGCATCGGCTCGGTCGAGACCTATTCGGCGATGACATTCTCGATCAAGCGCGGCACGAAGCTCAACCAGCGCCAGCTGCTGGCCGATCTCGTCGCGCTGCAATACAAGCGCACCGCCGGCGATTTCTATCGTGGCTCGTTCCGCGTGCGCGGCGACGCCATCGAGATTTTCCCGGCGCACTACGAGGACCGTGCCTGGCGGGTGTCGCTGTTCGGCGACGAGGTGGAAGCGATCCACGAATTCGATCCGCTCACCGGGCAAAAGACCGACGAGCTGGAATTCGTCAAGATCTACGCCAATTCGCACTATGTGACGCCGCGGCCGACGCTGTTGCAGGCGCTGTCCGGCATAAAGCTCGAATTGCGCGAACGGCTCAATCAGCTCCACGCCGCCGGGCGGCTCCTCGAAGCGCAACGGCTCGAGCAGCGCACGCTGTACGATCTGGAAATGATGGAAGCGACCGGCGCCTGCGCCGGCATCGAGAACTATTCGCGCTATCTCACCGGCCGCAAGCCCGGCGAGCCGCCGCCGACGCTGTTCGAGTACGTGCCCGACAATGCGCTGGTCTTCGTCGACGAGAGCCACGTTACCGTGCCGCAGCTCGGCGGCATGTATCGCGGCGATTTCCGCCGCAAGGCGACGCTCGCCGAATACGGCTTCCGCCTGCCGTCGTGCATGGACAATAGGCCGCTGCGCTTCGAGGAATGGGACGCGATGCGGCCGCAGACCACCGCCGTGTCGGCGACGCCGGGGCCGTGGGAGCTCAACGAATCCGGCGGCGTGTTCGCCGAGCAGGTGATCCGTCCCACCGGACTGATCGATCCGCCGGTCGACGTGCGGCCGGCGCGGATGCAGGTCGACGACCTGGTCGGCGAGGTGCGCGCGGTGGCACAGCAGGGCTATCGCGCGCTCATCACCGTGCTGACCAAGCGCATGGCCGAGGATTTGACCGAATATCTGCACGAGCAGGGCATCCGCGTGCGCTACATGCATTCCGACATCGACACCATTGAACGTATAGAGATTATTAGAGACCTCCGCCTTGGCGCGTTCGACGCGCTGGTCGGCATCAATCTGTTGCGCGAGGGCCTCGACATTCCCGAATGCGCGCTGGTCGCCATCCTCGACGCCGACAAGGAAGGATTTTT
>Ga0307476_10001959_pt1 | contig 12388 bp, 10 predicted proteins | sample atmos_gasesECM2C_2_FD_203314 | JGI IMG/M metagenome (GOLD analysis project Ga0307476, IMG submission 203314) | Hardwood forest soil microbial communities from Morgan-Monroe State Forest, Indiana, United States - atmos_gasesECM2C_05 | ecosystem: Environmental > Terrestrial > Soil > Temperate... | reverse complement strand
ACCGGTGGTGGCGGTTGTCGGGGCCACGGGTGCCGTCGGGGTGGAGCTGTTAGGGTGTCTGGAACGACGCAACTTCCCGGTGTCGGAGCTGCGGTTGTTTGCCTCGGCGCGGTCGGCGGGAAAAACCGTGCCGTTTCGCGGCAAGCAGGTCGCGGTGCAGGAGTTGACCGAGGACGGATTCAAAGGTGTCAATGTCGCGCTGTTTTCGGCAGGCAGCTCGACTTCCAAGCGCTTCGCGCCGGTTGCCGTCGGCAAAGGCGCAGTGGTCGTGGACAACTCGTCCGCGTTCCGCATGGATCCCGGTGTGCCGCTGGTCGTTCCGGAAATCAACGCGGAGGCGCTCCGCAAGCACCAGGGCATCATCGCCAACCCCAACTGCGCCGCGATCATCTCCATCACACCACTGTGGCCGATCCATCGCGTCAACAGGATCCGGCGCCTCATCATCTCGACCTACCAGGCAGCATCCGGCGCGGGCGCCGCGGCGATGGCCGAATTACGCGAGTCGACGCGCGCTTATCTGGAGGGTCGTGAGTATCGCAACACGGTCCTGCCGCATCCGTATGCCTTCAATCTTTTTAGTCACAACACGCGGATCGATCCGACGACCGGCTACAACGAGGAGGAGATCAAGGTCATCCAGGAGACGCGCAAGATCTTCGCCGATCCGGAAATCCGCGTTGCGGTGACCTGTGTGCGCGTGCCCGTGCTGCGCGCGCATTGCGTCGCGCTGACCTTCGAGTGCGAGCGGCCGATCAGCGCTGCTTACGTGCGTGATGCTTTGGCGACGGCTCCTGGGGTCAAGATCGTGGACGATCCGGCCAATAACTACTTCCCGATGCCGCAGGACGCCTCCGGGCAGGACCCGATTCTGGTCGGCCGCATTCGTCAGGATCTGAGCGACCCGACGGGACATTCGATTGCGATGTTTGTCGCTGGCGATCAGCTGCTCAAGGGTGCGGCGCTGAACGCCGTGCAGATCGCCGAGCTGCTGTAGCGGCTACAGGAGGTCTTTGAGGCGGTAGTAGAGCATCGCCAGCACGAGAGCCGGGCGGCGCAGGGCGGGGCCGCCCGGAAAGCTCGCGTGCGGTATCCGCGCGAACACGTCAAACCGCTCGGCCGTGCCGGCGATTGCCTGGGCGACGAGCTTGCCGGCGATGCCGGTCAGGGCAATGCCGTGACCCGAGAAGCCCTGCAGGAAGTACACGTTCGGGGCCAGGCGCCCGAAGTGCGGCGCGCGGTTCATCGTGATGTCGACATCGCCGCCCCATGCGTATTCGATGCGCACGTCCGAGAGTTGTGGGAACACCGCCAACATCCGGGCCCGCGTGGTATTGGGCGCATCGAAGGAGGACAGGCCCGAATAGTTCACCCGGCCGCCGAACAGCAACCGGTAGTCAGCAGACAGGCGGAAGTAGTCCAACACCCAGTTCATGTCGCTCACGGCCGCGTTGTTGGCTATCAACCCGCGCGCGCGGATTGCACCTAGCGGCTCGGTCGCCACGATGTAGGTGGCGACCGCCATGATCTTCGACGTCAGCTCCGGAGCCGTCTCTCCCAAGTACACGTTTCCGCACAACACCAGGTGCTGGCAGCGCACCTTTCCCGTGGGAGTGCGTACCTGCACCGCCGCGCCCGCGGTCCTGGTGACGTCGAAATCCAAAGCCCGCGTGTGCTCGAAGATCCGGGCACCAGCCCGTTCCGCGGCTGCGGCAAGTCCCAGCGTGTAGTTGAGACAGTGCAGATGGCCGCTCTCGGTGTCGTACAAGGCTCCGAGATAGCGGTCGGTGGCCAACACCGATGCGACCTCATCGCGCGGCATGTAGCGCGCGCTGCGGTACTGGTATTTCCCCCGCAATTCCTCCAGCTCCGCGCGGATTTCCGCGTCGTGGCGCGGCTTGATCGCCGTGAGCATGTGACCTTGGGTCCAGTCGCAATCGATCCTATGCCGGGTGACCAATTCCCGGATCAACGCGAGACCCTCAACCGTGACGTCCCAGATGAGTCGCGAATCTGCAACCCCTACGAGCCGCTCGACTTTCGATTGCGGCGCAGCGAGCCCGTAAATTGCCTGGGCGCCGCTACGACCTGATGCTCCCCATCCGATGCGTTGATCCTCGAGCAGGGCGACCCGGTAGCCGCGCTCCGCAAGGTGCAGCGCTGTAGAGCAGCCGGCGATGCCACCACCGACCACACATGCGTCGCACTCGACATCGCCTGCCACGGGGGGACGGATCGTGGCGGCATGCGCGGACGCTGCGTAGTACGAGGGGGCCGGCGGCTTTTCCAGCATGATTTCCGGGTAACCGAAATGTTTAAGATATTCTGACGCGCGCTTTGGGCAACTCGCGCCGGCGCAGGATAGCGACCCGTGCGCATTGCGAGCAAATCCAGGGTCGGTGGGGGCCACGAAAGCGCCGATAGTTAAGCCTTCACGGGCTTTCCAGCCGCCCGCAAATCAGGCCGCCTCCCGACCTGCCAGCTGTGGTCTAATAGAGGGGTCGCTTGGAGACTTCGCCGGCGGGTTTGTTTAATATAATAAACACCGCCCGAAAAGCCTGTTATGGCCACGCTTCGCCCACTTATCGGTATTCCTGCCGACCGCCGCTTACTCGGTCAGCACCCATTTCACGTCGTCGGCGAGAAATACGCCCGCGCGGTCTTGGATGCTGCGGGTGCGTTGCCGCTGGTGATTCCTTCCCTCGCCGACGAGCTCGGGATGGATGACCTGCTGGGCCGCCTCGACGGCGTCCTGTTCACGGGGAGCGTCTCGAACGTCGAGCCGCACCACTATTCGGGGCCGCCAAGCGACCCTGGCACCCTGCATGACCCGGCGCGTGATGCAACCACCTTGCCGATGATTCGCAAGGCCGTGGATGCCGGAATTCCCGTGTTGGGAATCTGCCGGGGTTTCCAGGAAATGAACGTCGCATTCGGCGGCACGCTGCATCAGAAAGTGCACGAGGTGCAGGGCAAGCTGGATCATCGAGACGACACGACGCTGCCTCTGGAGGTGCAGTACGGGCCGGCCCACGAGATCATACTGGAGCCGGGCGGTGTGTTGAGTGCGCTGGCCGGAGCGCCGCGGCTGACGGTCAACTCGCTCCATTCACAGGGTATCGACCGACTCGGCGCCGGGCTTGCCGTCGAGGCGCAGGCACCCGATGGGCTCGTGGAGGCATTTCGGGTGCGGAACGCGAAGCGGTTTGCCCTGGCGGTGCAGTGGCATCCCGAGTGGCAGGTCATGAGCAATCCGTTTTCGCGCGCACTGTTCGCGGAGTTCGGTGCGGCGGCCCGGCAGTACATGCGCAGCGCCGGCTCGGACGAGGGCGTGCGCCCATTGAAAGGTTAGTTCCATGGTGAGTGAGATTCAGCAGTTCTTCCGTGACCACGGGATCTCCGAGGTCGAGGCGATCATTCCAGACATGGCCGGCATCGCGCGCGGCAAGATCATGCCGGCGGCGAAATTTGCCGAAGACGAAGGCATGCGGCTGCCGGAGAGTGTGTTTCTGCAGACCGTGACAGGAGACTACCCGCCCGATCCGGCCGAGGCGATGAGCCCGGCGGAAATCGACATCGTTCTCAAGGCGGATCCCAAGACGGTACGGCGGGTGCCTTGGGCCGCGGAGCCCACCGCGCAGGTGATCCATGATTGTTATTACTCGGACGGCCGGCGCGTTTCCATGGCTCCGCGCCACGTCCTGCGCAACATACTCGAGCTGTACGCGCAGCGCGGCTGGGAACCGGTGGTGGCGCCGGAGCTCGAGTTCTACCTGATCGAACAGAACAAGGATTCCGACTATCCGTTGCGGCCCCCCGTGGGGCGTTCGGGGCGCGCCGAGCCGGGTCGCCAGTCGTACAGCATCGCCGCGGTCAATGAATTCGATCCGCTGTTCGATGACATCTATCAATTCTGTGAGGACCAGGACATCGAGATCGACACGCTCATCCACGAGGATGGGCCGGCGCAGATGGAGATCAATCTCATCCACGGGTACCCGCTGGATCTGGCCGACCAGGCATTCCTGTTCAAGCGTACGGCGCGTGAAGCCGCCTTGCGGCACAAGATCTATGCCACGTTCATGGCGAAGCCGCATGCGAAGGAGCCCGGCAGCGCCATGCACATCCACCAGAGCGTGGTGGACACCAAGACTCGCAAGAACATATTCAGCAACCCGGACGGTACGCCCTCGAACCTCTTCTTCTCCCATATCGCCGGCTTGCAGAAGTACATGCCGGCAGCCATGGGCCTGTTCTGCGCCAACGTGAACTCCTATCGCCGGCTCACGCGTTATCTGTCGGCGCCGATCAACGTGCATTGGGGCTACGACAACCGCACCGCCGGCCTGCGGGTTCCGATGTCGAGCGCCGATGCGCGCAGAGTGGAGAATCGGGTCGGCGGGGCAGATGCCAATCCGTACATTGCGATTGCCGCCTCGCTTGCCTGCGGCTACCTCGGAATGGTCGAGCAGTTGCAGCCGACCGACCCGATCACTGGCAGCGCACACGATCTGCCGTTCGGCCTGCCACGCTCCCTGGACGAAGCGCTGCGCAACCTGCGCGAGTCGGAGCCCCTGGTCAAGCTGCTCGGCGAGGCCTTCGTTTCCGCCTTCACTATAGTGAAGGAGGCCGAATACGAAGTATTCTTGCAGGTCATCAGTTCGTGGGAGCGCGAGCATCTGCTGCTGAATGTGTGAACGGCTACGTTGCATAGAATGATGAAAAAGCTGCTTGGCGTATTGTTTCTGGGGGCGTTGCTGGCAGGCTGTGGCGGGACTCCGAAACCGCCCGCATCGAAGGACGGCGCGCAGGACAAGGTCGTCAACGTCTACAACTGGTCCGACTACATCGACCCCGGCGTCCTCGGTGATTTCACCCGGGAGACCGGCATCAAGGTCAACTACGACGTCTTCGATTCCAACGAAGTGCTCGAGACCAAGCTCCTCACCGGGCATACCAACTACGACGTCGTGGCGCCCTCCGGCGCCTTCCTCGCGCGCCAGATCAAGGCCGGCGTGTACCAGAAGCTCAATCGGGCGCAGCTGCCGAACTGGCAGTACCTGGATCCCGAGGTCGTGAAGAAGGTGTCCCAGTACGATCCGGACAATGCCTATGCCGTGGACTTCATGTGGATCACCTCCGGTCCCGGCTACAACGTCGAGAAGATCAAACAGCGTATCCCAGACGCGCCCGTGGACAGTTGGCGCATGCTCTACGATCCCGCCGTGGTTGCGAAGTTCGCGGACTGCGGCGTGGCGCTGCTGGATGCGCCCACCGAAGTGATCTCCACCGTGCTCATTTATCTTGGCAAGGACCCCAACAGCACGACGACCGAGGATATGCAGGCGGTCGAGAAGGCGTTGATGGCGATTCGTCCCTACATCCGCTACGTCCACTCGTCACGTTACATTGACGACCTCGCCAACGGCGAGATCTGTCTGGCGCTGGGCTGGTCTGGCGATGTGAAACAGGCACACGATCGCGCCAAGGAAGCGGGCAAGGGTATCGACATTGGCTACCGCATTCCGAAGGAGGGCGCCGTCAGCAACTATGACGTGCTCGCCGTCCCGGCGGACGCGCCGCATCCCGACAACGCGCTCGTGTTCATCAACTTCCTGATGCGCCCCGAGATCGCCGCACGCAACACGAACCTGATCAAGTACGCCAACGGCGACACCCCGACGCCGGCCATCAAGGAGGACATCAGCGACGATCCGGGTGTCTATCCGCCGCCGGAGGTGTTGGCGAAGCTCCACCCGGAGCCCGAGAGGACACCGGATTTCAACCGCCCGCTGAACCGGATGTGGACCCGGTTCAAGAGCGGCGAGTGAGCGCCAGGCCTCGGGTGGACGCGCCAGCCACAGCCGCGGTCAGCTCTGAACGCAGCGCCGCCGCAGGGTTTGTTCGCATCGAGCACGTCACGAAGAAATTCGCTGACTTTGCCGCCGTGGACGACGTCTCGCTCGACATCCGCCAGGGCGAGATCTTCTGCCTGCTGGGCGGCTCCGGCTCCGGCAAGACGACCCTGTTGCGAATGCTCGCCGGTTTCGAGATTCCGACCTCCGGCAGGATCTACATCGACGGCCAGGACATGAGCACCATTCCGCCGTACGAGCGCCGGATCAACATGATGTTCCAGTCGTACGCGCTCTTCCCGCACATGACAGTGGAAAAGAATGTGGCGTTCGGTCTCGAGCAGGAGCGCCTCGGCAGGCAGGAGATCCGCCGCCGCGTGGGCGAAATCCTCGAGATCGTGAAGATGAGTCCCTTCCTGGCGCGCAAACCGCACCAGCTCTCCGGAGGCCAGCGGCAGCGTGTGGCGTTGGCCCGTGCGCTGGTGAAGCGGCCGAAGCTGCTGTTGCTGGACGAGCCGCTCGCGGCCCTGGACCGTAAGCTGCGCGAGCACACGCAGTTCGAGCTGATCAACATCCAGGAGCAGCTGGGCGTGACCTTCATTGTCGTCACGCACGACCAGGAGGAAGCCATGACGCTCTCCTCGCGCATGGGCGTCATGAATCATGGGCAGATCGTGCAGGTCGGCACGCCCAGTGATATCTACGAATTCCCCGCCACGCGCTTCGTCGCCGATTTCATCGGGTCGGTCAACATGTTCGAAGGCAAGCTGATCGAGGATGAGCCGGACTACGTGCGTATCCGTTCTGAAGAGCTCGGCGGGGTGGTTTACGTGAACCACGGGATCAGCTCACCGCCCGAAGCCACCGTGTGGGTGGCGGTCCGGCCCGAGAAAATAAATCTGAGCAGACAACCGCCCAAAGTGGCCGCGGGGGTGCATCAGCCGGATGAGTCGGCGAGCGAGAACGTAGTGCGCGGTATCGTCAAGGACATCGCGTATATGGGCGACATGTCCATCTATCTCGTGCGGGCGGAATCCGGCAAGACCATCCGCGTCACGATCCCGAACGTCGCCCGACACAACGAAGACCGGATCACCTGGGACGAGTCCGTGTACGTGTCATGGCTGCCGGAGAGTCCCATCGTGCTGACTCGTTAGCTGCGTGGCGCGCTTCAGTACACGGGTGGGCAGGCGGGTGGTCCTGGGCATCCCGTCCGCGTGGCTCATCCTCCTGTTTCTGATCCCCTTCATCATCGTCCTCAAAATCTCGTTCTCCGAAATACAGCTGTCCATGCCGCCCTACGCGCCGCTGCTCCAGTGGGTCGACGGCAAGCTGCTCACCGTCAAGCTCAACTTCGGCAACTACGCGTTCCTGTTCACAGACGCTCTGTACATCAGCTCGTACCTCTACTCGCTGAAGGTCGCAGCCGTGTCGACCTTGTTCTGTCTGCTGCTCGGCTATCCCATGGCGTACGCGATCGCGCGCTCCAACCCTACCTCGCGAAACGTGCTCCTGATGTTGATCGTGCTGCCGTTCTGGACCTCCTTTCTGCTCCGGGTGTATGCGTGGATCGGTCTGCTCAAGAACAATGGCGTGATCAACAATGTGCTGCTCTCGATCGGGCTCATTCATCAGCCGCTGACCATGCTGCAGACGGACTTTGCCGTGTACATCGGCATCGTCTACTCATATCTGCCCTTCATGATCCTGCCGCTGTATGCCAACCTGGAGAAGCACGATCTGACATTGATCGAGGCGGCCGCCGATCTCGGCGCCACGCCGTTCACGGCCTTCCGCCGGATCACGCTGCCGCAATCGTTGCCCGGCATCATCGCCGGCTCGCTGCTCGTGTTCATTCCGGCCGTGGGCGAATACGTGATTCCGTCGCTGTTGGGCCGCACCGATCAGCTGATGATCGGGCGTGTGCTGTCGGATGAGTTCTTCGAGAATCGCGACTGGCCGATCGCGAGCTCGGTGGCCATCTTCATGCTGCTGCTGCTCGTCGTACCCATCATGCTGTTCCAGCATTCCGAGCGGCGCACGCTCGAGGCGGGCAAATGAAGTCGCATGGGCTGTTCTCGCGCACGCTGCTCGTGGTCGGGCTGGTCTTCCTGTACGTCCCGATCCTGTCGATGGTGGTGTTCTCGTTCAACAATTCCAGGCTGGTCACGGTGTGGGACCGGGCCCACTCGCCGACCTGGAAGTGGTATGTGGAGCTCATGTCCAACGGTCAGATCCTCGATGCGGCCTGGCTGTCGATCAAGATTGCAGTGATCGCCGCCTCGGGAGCGGTGATCCTCGGAACGCTGGCCGGAGTCGCGCTGGCGCGATTCGGCGCCTTCCGCGGCCGGGCGCTCCTGGCCGGCATGACGACTGCACCACTGGTCATGCCGGAGGTGATCACGGGGCTGTCCTTATTGCTTTTGTTTGTCGCGATGGAGCAGATCATCGGCTGGCCGCAGGGGCGAGGAGCCGTCACGATTACGCTGGCGCACATCACCTTCTGCATGGCCTATGTCACGGTGGTGGTACAGTCACGGCTCGTGGGTTTCGACGAATCGCTGGAAGAGGCGGCAATGGACCTCGGGGCACGTCCGGCAAAGGTATTCTTTCGGATAACTCTGCCGCTGATCGTGCCCGCGCTGGTCTCGGGCTGGCTGTTGGCCTTCACACTCTCCTGGGATGATGTGGTGATCTCGCAGTTCGTCGCAGGTCCCGGCTCGAGCACTCTGCCCATGGTGATCTTTTCCAAAGTGCGCCTGGGCGTGAGCCCGGACGTCAATGCCCTGGCCACGATCATGGTGCTCATCGTCGCGTCCGGAATCGTGGTGTCGTCGATATGGATGCGCTATCAGAACAAACGCCGCGAGCGCGATATTCAGCTGGCGGCCTCCGCTAATCTGTGAGCCTGCGAGCATGACGCGCCATCTTCTGGGAATCGACGTGGGCGGCTCATCTGTCAAGGCCGGCGTGGTGGACGTGGAGGCGGGCCGCCTCGTCGGAGATCTCATTTCGGCCCCGACGCCGCAACCCTCGACACCCTCAGCCATGCTGCCGGTGTTTACCGGGCTCGCGGCGCGCTTACCGAGCGCCCAGGGACCGGTGGGGCTCGCATTTCCCAGTGTCATCAAGCAGGGCAAGGTCTGCACCGCAGCGAACATCGATCAGTCCTGGATCGGGACCGACGGCGCCGCCCTACTCGAGCAGGCCCTGCAACGGCCGGCCGTATTTCTCAATGATGCCGACGCGGCCGGAGTCGCCGAAGTCACGTGGGGAGCCGGGCGCGGAACCCGCGGGACCGTCATCATGCTGACCTTCGGGACCGGAATTGGCACGGCGCTGTTCACCGACGGCCGGCTGTACCCTAACACCGAGCTGGGTCATATGGAGGTGCAGGGCGTGGAGGTCGAAAAATGGACCTCGGCACACGTCCGCACCGCCCAGAAGCTCGACTGGCCGGCCTGGATCGAGCGGGTGAACGTGTACCTGGCGCAAATGTACGCCCTGTTCTGGCCGGATCTGTTCATCCTGGGCGGTGCGGTGAGCGAGCGGTACCAGGAGTTCGCTCCATTGCTGCGCTCGAAGGCGCAGATTCTCCCGGCGCGCTTCGCGGGGCAGGCCGGTGTAATCGGCGCGGCGCTGGCGGCCGCGGCCGGCGCATAACGCACCCACCGGTAGCCGGAAGTCTCATGCGCACGTCCTTCCGGAGCAAGCTGCCCGATGTCGGGACCACGATCTTCACGGTCATGTCGAGGCGCGCCCGCGAGCTCGGTGCGCTCAATCTCGGCCAGGGCTTCCCCGACTACCCGATCGATCCGCGCCTGACGGAGCTGGTCTCCGAGGCGATGGCCGAGGGACACAACCAGTACGCGCCCATGGAGGGTGTGATCGAGCTGCGGCAGCACATCGCGCAGCAGTTGCATGCCACCTATGGGCTGGCGGTGGATCCCGAGTTCCAGATCACCGTGACGGTGGGAGCGACGGAGGCCATCTACTCGGCAATCCAGGCCGTCGTTGGACCCGGTGATGAGGTCATCGCGTTCGATCCCGCATACGACTCCTACGAGCCGGCGGTGCGCCTGGCCGGCGGCCGTTGTGTCCGACTGGCACTGCTGCCGCCGGGGTTCCGGTACGACTGGGATGCGGTGCGGGCAGCGCTCAGCAGCCGCACGCGCCTGGTGCTTTTCAACAGTCCGCACAATCCGGCGTGCACGGCAGCTTCAGCTGAGGATCTCGACTCGCTTGCCGAAGTAATACGCGACCACGAGATCTACGTGATGTCGGATGAAGTCTACGAGCATGTCACATACGACGGGCGCAAGCATGCCTCGGTGTTGATGCAACCGGAGCTGGCGGAAAAGGCCTTCGTCGTTTTCTCGTTCGGCAAGACGATGCACGCTACGGGAATCAGGGTGGGGTACTGCGTCGCGCCCGCAGTGCTCACACGCGAGCTGCGCAAGGTCCATCAATTCAACACATTCAGCATTGCGCACGCGTCGCAGGTCGCTATTGCCCGCTACATTGGGGAGCAGCCCGACTCCTGGCGTGCGTTACCCGCGTTCTTCCAGGCCAAGCGCGATCGCTTGCGCAGCGCGCTAGCCGGCTCCGGCTTCCACCTTCCGCCCGCGCAGGGGACATATTTCCAACTCCTGGACTTCCGCGAATTCGCGCCGCCCGACGACCTGTCGTTCGCCGAGCGCCTGTTGACAGAAGCCGGGGTCGCGACGATTCCATTGTCGCCCTTCTACGCAGTACCACCCGCGCTTGGAGTGCTGCGGCTGTGCGTCGCCAAGCAGGACAGCACGCTCGATGAGGCCGCGCGGCGCCTGAACGAATTCGCGGCTCGCCTGGGAGCTCGTAAGCCATGAAGAAGACGACCCGCGTCAACCACCCGCCGTCCGTGGAGCTCCCCACGGACAATCATTCCGTGGTTGCACCCATCTATCAGAGCGTGAAGTTCGAGTTCGACTCGCTCGAGGAGACGGAACGGTTCCTGCGCGGCGAGCGCGCGGGATTCTTCTACACGCGCGCCTCGAATCCGACCACCCGCCAGCTCGAGCTGCTGCTCGCGGAGCTGCAGGGGCGGGAGGACTGCCTGGTGACGGCTTCCGGTGTCGGAGTCATCTCGCAGACCCTGCTGGCGCTGACCAAGCAGGGCGATCACATCATCTGCTTCATCGAGACCTACAACCCAACACGTTATCTCATCAGGCGGCTGCTGGCGCGGTTCGGCGTGACCCATACGATGCTGTCGATCGAGGACACGGCGGGAGTCGAGCGGGCGCTGGCCGCGCACAAGACGCGGCTCGTGGTGTTCGAGAGCCCGACGAACCCGGTCACCAAGATCGCCGACATCACGGCCCTGACCCGGATGGCCAGGAGTGCCGGGGCGCTCACGATTCTGGATAACACGTTCGCCGGCTTTCATCAGCACGGCGAGTACGAGGTGGACCTGTTCCTGCACAGTCTTACCAAGTACGCCTCCGGCGCGGGTGATGTGATGGGCGGTGCCGTGATCGGACGCGGCGACCTCATTCGTGGCATGCGGACTGACTTCGGCACGATTGGCGGAACTCTGGATCCGCACGCGGCCTTCCTGATCCTGCGTGGGCTGAAAACGTATTTCGTCCGCTATCAGGCACAGTGCGCCAGCGCGCTGCGCATCGCGGAACTGCTGGCCGGACATCCGGCGGTCGCTCGGGTGCACTACCCGGGCCTGCCATCGCACCCACAGCACGAGCTGGCTCGCAGCCAGATGCGGGATTTCGGCAGCATCGTCAGCTTCGATCTGAAGGGCGGGGCGGAGGCGGGGGGCCGATTTTCCGGCGCGTTGCAGCTCTTTGCGCTGACGGCAAGTCTGGGCTCCACGGAGTCTCTGGTGGTTGCCCCGCAAATGATGCGCGGCCGGGACCTCTCCGCCGAGCAACTGCGCACCTCCGGTGTTACCGAGGGCACGGTGCGATTGTCGATAGGCTTGGAAGACACCGACGATCTCGTTGAGGACGTGACTCAGGCGCTGGCGGCGGCGGGGAAGCCCGCCGGAGAGTGACCCACGTAGCGAATCGAGCTCCGCCTTCTTTACGCCGCACGGCGACTCGCCCAACCATGTCGAGTCGCGGTCTCCCAGCCGCGTTGGCAAGATTATGTCTACTTCACAGGCACGCTCGCGCGAAATTTCGAGTCGCACGCTGGTCTTCCGGCAAGCCCTGGCCGCCGCATTCAAGGCACGGCGCCAGACCGTTCCAGCGGCTCCTGAGTCGCTGCCCGCGTTGCTGGAGGCTTGCGGGCGGGGCCCCCAAGGGCTGTCAGGTCTCGCCCGTAATGCGCTGAGCGAGGTCCGCGCCCTGCTTTTCCGTACACCAGGGCGCGAGGCGGAGGCGGAGAGCTGGTGGAACGAGTCGGTGGCGACCGCGGCATTCGGCGCCCGTCTGGCTGAGCTGCGCCGGGTGTCGGTCCCGGCAGCTTTTTGCGCAGGCTTGCTACACCGGGCGGGCGAGGCGTTGGCGCTGAAAGTGCTCGCTCGCGTGGAGCTC
>Ga0307476_10001958_pt1 | contig 12388 bp, 7 predicted proteins | sample atmos_gasesECM2C_2_FD_203314 | JGI IMG/M metagenome (GOLD analysis project Ga0307476, IMG submission 203314) | Hardwood forest soil microbial communities from Morgan-Monroe State Forest, Indiana, United States - atmos_gasesECM2C_05 | ecosystem: Environmental > Terrestrial > Soil > Temperate... | reverse complement strand
TCTCCGCGGTCGTGCGACCCGGACGCACCAGTTCGATGGCCGCGTCGAGGTACTCGCGGCAGCGCTTGTACGCATCCACCATGGCGTGAGACGCGTAACCCACTGTAAAGCAGCGGTAGTAGCAGGTGCGATATCCCATGTAGGAATGCAGAATGTCGTAGTAGACAGGATCGCCCGGCCGCAGCACGCGATCGGAGAAAACATGCGGATGCGGATTGCAACGCTCACCGGAAATCGCGTTCACAGCTTCTACGTATTCCGAGCCGAGGTCATAAAGAACTTTGCTCACCAGGCCAACAGCTTCGTTCTCGCGCAAGCCCGGCTTCATCGCGCGATAGAGCTCGTCATAGGCGGCGTCAACCATCATCGCGGAAGTATTGAGCAGCGAAATTTCGTCTTGCGTCTTGATCACGCGAGCATTCGACATGAGCTGTTGACCGTCGACAACCGTAATACCCTCTCTCTGCAATGCGAAGAGCACGGGCAACTCGATGATGTCGATTCCGACCGGCTCTTTATGCAGGCCGCGCATTTCCAGTTCGATCCGGATTTTCTTTGCAACGTCTTCGGCGCGTCCCATCTCCGGCGTCATGGCGCCACGCAGCATAGAAATTCCCGGACGCGAACGCTCGCCGAGCCACGGACAGTTTAGTTGATGGTGCTTGGCGGCCGAGCCGAAGTCCCACAGAATCGGCTCATCATTCTGCGGCAGGAGTGTAAAGCGATTGGCTTTGTCTTGCGCCCATGAACCAATGTGGGTGGAGGTGAGATAACGCACATTGTTCATATCGAAACAAAGCAGCGCGCCCATCTCGGACTTCGCGAGCAGAGCCTTTGCCTTTGCCAGCCGCTCGCGGCGCAAGCGGTCGAAATCGATGCGCTGTTCCCAATCGACCGCCATGGTTCCATGAGTTTTCAGTGCCATAAGTTCAACTCCTAGCTCTTAGCTTCCAGCTCTTAGCTCGGTGGGCGATTGTTCGGGCGAACGGCTCGCACAGCTACTGAGACGGTCACACTACGATTTGCCACACATCGACTTGGCCGCATCGAAAACGGTCTGTTCAGTCGGCACCGTTGCGTCCTCGAGCGGCGGAGAAAACGGAATCGGAACATGCATTGCACCCATACGCTTCACCGGGGCGTCCAAATCGTAGAATGCGCCTTCGGCGATCACGGCAGCGAGCTCGGCAGTGACGCCGTAACGACCGTAGCCCTCATCGAGTACGATGACACGTGAAGTTTTCTTGGCCGAGTCAATCAAGGTTTTCTCATCGAGCGGCCACGTCGTTCGCGGATCGACCACCTCCGCGCTGATGCCTTCGTTTTCCAGCATGATGGCAGCGCCCAGCGCCACTTGTACCATGCTGCTGGTCGCGACAAGAGTGATGTCATCTCCAGCGCGCTTCACGTCAGCCACACCGAGCGGGATTGTGTAATCATTCTCCGGGACTGGGCCCTTGAGTTTGTACATCATTTTATCTTCAAAAAAGACTACCGGATTCTCGTCGCGGATGGCCGCTTTCAGCAAGCCTTTCGCGTCGTAGGGGGTCGAGGGCAAGACCACTTTCAGCCCAGGCACATGACTGAACCATGCGTGCAGTGACTGCGAGTGCTGCGCGGCCGAGCGCCGGGTTGCGCCCAGCGTAGTGCGCATCACCATGGGAACTTTCCAGTGACCTCCCGACATGTAATATGCCTTCGCCGCCTGGTTCACCATCTGGTCCATCGTAAGGGTAATAAAATCGCCGAACATAATGTCGACAACCGGACGCAGTCCGGTCATTGCTGCGCCGACCGCGACTCCTGTAAAACCCGCTTCCGAGATAGGAGTATCCACTACGCGCTTCGCGCCGAATTCCTCCACCAATCCGGATAGCACCTTGAACGGCGTGCCCGCCTCCGCGACATCCTCGCCGATAATGCACACGCGGCCGTCGCGGCGCATCTCCTCGGCCAGAGCTTCACGTACCGCCTGCGCAAATGTCAGTTCGCGCTCAGGCATAAACGTGCTTATCCACTTCGTCGACGTTTGGATACGGTGCCGCAATGGCAAACTTGACGGCATCTTCCATGATGGTGCGAACTTCCGACGTTATTCGATCAAGGGAGGCAATATCGGCGTAGCCTTCGTCGATCAACCACCGGGCCAATACGAGAATGGGATCACGATCCGTCTTCCAGAGATGCTCCTCCTGCTTGGAGCGGTAGTATTCGCGATTGATATCGCCCACATGATGGCCGCTGTAGCGATAGGTATCGCACTGCAGGAACGCTGGCCCGCCGCCAGAGCGGGCGCGCTTGATGAATCGCATGGCAACTTCATGCACCGCGCGCACATCCTGACCGTCGACGCTGGCGGCTTCAATTCCAAAAGCAGTGGCGCGGCCGAGAATAGTGCCGGCAGTAGTTTCCTGATAGTGGGTGTACTCGTTGTAGAGATTATTTTCGCAGACGTAAATTACCGGGAGCTTCCACAACTGGGCCAGGTTCATCACCTCGTAGAGCGATCCCTGCCCAAGCGCGCCTTCTCCAAAGAAACAAACCGCTACGCGATCGGTACCAAGAGTTTTGGCGGCAAAAGCCGCGCCGGTGGCGATGCCTACGCTGCCGCCGACAATAGCGTTGGCGCCGAGATTGCCGGTTGCCGGATCGGCGATGTGCATCGATCCGCCTTTGCCCCGGCAATAGCCCGCTTCTTTCCCGAGCAACTCGGCGAACATTCGATCCGGCGATGCGCCCTTGGCCAGGCAGTGTCCATGGCCGCGGTGCGTGCTGGTGATGTAGTCGTCGATGCGCAGCGCTTCGCAAATTCCCACGGCGACAGCTTCCTCACCGCTGTACAAGTGCGCCAGTCCGGGCATAAGGGCGCGGGTGTACACCTCATTCACTTGCTCTTCAAACAAACGGATGCTCACCATCTGGCGGTAAGCGCGGAGCCATTTTTCTTTTTCCGTCGTAACTCCCTGTTGCGCGTCGTGCTTGGAGGTAGCCGTCGTCATTGTTTCTTACCTCCTTTGGTGACCGGCGTAGTCACTCCCGACATTGTGGCCAGCACATCGAACATGCAGGCAAAGTCATATTTGGTCCAGCCCATGCCGCGCGCGGCCGTAAGAATTTCATTGCTCACTGCAGTCGTCGGCAACGGCACGTCGAACTGGCGGCCCAGGTCCATCGCGAGAACCATATCTTTTTGCATCATGTTGACGTCGAACCAGGCTTCTTCAGGCTGTTGCAGGACGAACGGTCCGCGGTATTGAATCATCGGCGAGGCGACGGCGCTGTGCGTGAGGACGTCGACTGCAGTCTCCCGCACGATACCGCTCTTCTCAGCCAGTAAGACGCCTTCGGAAAACGCCAGCATCTGCACCGCGAGGCTGAGATTCACAGCGATTTTCATCGAAAGGGCCAGGCCGTTGTCCCCGACATGAGTTACTTTAGGGCCAATATCGAGCAGCAGTGGCTTCACCTTTTCGAATGTCTCCTGGCGCCCGCCCACCATCACCGAAAGCTTTCCTTCCTGCAGCGTGATCATGCTGCCAGAGACCGGAGAGTCGACCATATCTGCACCCTTTTCGCGGACCTTCGCGGCCAACGTGCGGCTGACGCTGGGACTTATGGTGCTCATGTCGATGAAAATCTTGCCCGCGCTCAAACCCTCCAGCATTCCATCAGAGCCATCGGTGATGGCAGCAATGGCAGCCGAGTTGGCCACCATGGCAAAGACAAAATCGCAAGCGCTGGCGACCGCACGCGGTGAATCGGCCCAGTGCATTCCTTTTTCAACCAGCCACTCCGCCTTAGCGCGCGTGCGGTTGTAGCCTGTAACGCTATGGCCCTTGCTCAGCAGCCGGTTTACCATCTGGCCGCCCATGACTCCCAGGCCGATAAATCCGAGCTTCGCCATCCGCCCCGAACCTCCACTCTCAAAAATGTCATCCGCACCGGTTGCGGCACTACGACGTGACTTTGGAACCCGACGCCACTTCCTGCGGCAAAGACGGACGACTGGTGGGCGCCTTTGAATCTTCTCGTACTTGTTCGAGGTGCGAGCGCATCGTGCTTCTGGCTAATTCGGGATCGTGCCGCTCGACGGCTTCAAGAATGCGCTTATGATGGATCTGTCCGCGCTGCGGTCCGCCTTCCACATTGAAGATGCGGATGCGTTGTTCGCGCAGCAAGCCGACGATGGAATCGATCAACGAAAGAATCAGCGGATTCCCTGCCGCTTCCGCCAGCGCTAAATGAAAATCGAGATCAGCTTCGATGTAAGCTTCAGGATCTCTCTGCGCAGCGTCCATCACGGCGACCGCTTCGCGCATCGCCACAATTTCCGGCTCTTGAATCCGCGATGCGGCGAGCGCCGCGATTCCCGGCTCGAGAATCAATCGCAGCTCCGCCAAGTGCGGCGAACCTTCCTGTTGGCCCACTTTCACCATCAGGTCAAAGGATTGACGCGCCGCCTGCGACGTGCCATCCGTAATAAATGTTCCGCGGCCCGAATACGCTTCCACCAAACCTTTTTCGCGAAGCGTTTTCACGGCTTCGCGCACAGCAGTCCGGCTGACGCCAAGACTTTGCGCCAATTCGCGCTCCGCGGGAAGTTGATCACCTGGCTTCAACGTTCCCTTCAGCACGGACTCTTCAATCTGCTGGACGATCTGCTCGTACAACCTTGAGGTTCGTACAACTTTGTACATTGGATTTACTCCCGCAGGAACCAGTCGGGGAAAACTGGTGATGGTCTGGCTACTATACCGCAGGTCCAGAGCCCTGGAAGCGGATTCTGCAAGGTTGAAAATCGTCGAAGGCATTGGTCTTTAGGTATAGTGGTATGACCACGAATGATACCGATCTTCCTGAAGCTTTGCAAGACGCTTTCTTTCTCGACTTGGCTATATCTAGTTTTTCGGAGGCTCGCGTACCAAGCATTCGGTCGCTGTTGCTTTCACGACCACCTTCCCCGAATTTTCTTGACACCCCTCCGAGCACGGTGGTATGGCTGTCGGACCAGATTCCGGAGGCTTCAATGAGATTCCGATGCACCGCCCTGTTCGCGGCTCACGGCGTGACTGTAGCCGTCCTTGTTTTTCTTGCCATGTGCCCGCGTGGCCTCGCTCAATCGACCTCCGGGCGCGTGCTGGGCAGCATCTCTGACCAGAGTGGCGCGGCCGTGGCGGGCGCCACTGTTGTAGTCACTGACACGGAGCGCGGCACTTCGCGAACTCTCACGACGGACCCAGCCGGAGTCTACATAGCCGCCGACCTTACCCCGGGCGTCTACAAGATTCGCGTGGAAGCCAAGGGGTTCAAAACCGTAGAGCGGCCCAATGTGGGCATCGAAGTTGCCACGGATGTGCGCGCGGACTTCACTCTTCAGCCCGGCGCAGTGTCGGAGACAGTAATAGTTGCGGAGCAGGTGCCCTTAGTAAATACAACTTCGGCGACGCTTGGCGGAACGCTCAGCAACAAAGAAATTAACGACCTTCCGCTGAACGGCCGCAACTACGAAAACCTCCTGCAACTGCGTCCCGGCGTGATGCGTTACCCCGGCGGCGGATTCTCGACCACAAGTACCGACGGCTTGCGGGCGGAGGACAACGCCTATTTTATCGATGGCCTTTTTAATAGCGAGCCATTCTCCGGCCAGGGCATTATCAATGGCGCGGGTATCGCTGGAGACTCCGCCACCATTCTGCCCATCGACGCGATTCAGGAATTTAACGTTCAGGAAAATCCTCCGGCCGAATATGGTTGGAAACCGGGAGCGGTCATCAATGTCGGATTGAAGTCTGGAACCAATTCGATTCACGGCTCCGCCTTTGCTTTTGGCCGGGATGGGGACAAGCTCGACGCCCGAAACTATTTCAACGCCGATCCCGCCGCGAAGACTCCTCGAACGCTGGAACAATTTGGCGGCAGCCTTGGAGGCGCAATTATCAAAGACAAAGCCTTCTTCTTCGGAGCTTACGAAGGCCAGCGTTACGACGTGGGGAACAACTATAGCGTCAGCACCCCAACCACGGTAGGTTTACCCACACCCGCAACGCCGACCTGTACATCGGTGGCAGGCGACTGCGCCAACAGCATTCCGAATGCAATCGCCGACCTGCTGGCGAATCACATTCCGATCAGCCATGCCAGTCAGTTGATTTCGGGCTGCACGGTCTCAGGAAGCGGCGCCGTGACCTGCAACGGCACCGGCTTTCCCATCAACAACACGCAATCGATCAACGTCGTGCAAGGCTTCCCCAACAATGTGGGTGTCGATAACGTAATTGCTAAGGTCGATTACACCTTTAACCAGCGCAACAGCATCAGCGGGATGTACTTCTTCGGCAACAACTCCGGGACGGTCGAGGATTTTCCCGAGTTGCAATCGAAATGGCGGTCGGACATCCACACCCGAGCTCAGGTGGTTGGAGGCAACTGGATATGGACTCCCAACGCGCAGTGGGTGAATGAAGCCAGAGTCGGCTATAACCGCTTGTATCAACCCACGCTGCCCGGTGACCTGGATACGCCCGCGTCCGCTTACGGTCTGAATACTGGGGTAAGTGGACCGGACACCGGAGGACTGCCTCGGATCGGCTTTGCCGGAGCTTTCGTACCGGGCCTGGGCGGATTCAAGTGGCCGAAATTCCAGGGACCGGATTCAATCACCCAATTCATCGATCACGTTTCGCGCACGGTTGGGAAGCATGCATTCAAGTTCGGCGGCGAAGTTCACCGCGATGATGTAAGTGGCGGAGCTTTTGGCAACGCCCGGGGCAGCATCACTTTCCTGGGGGGCGTGGCCATACCAACGGGAGCCGGGTCCACCGCGCTGGAAGATTTTTTTGCCGGCGACCCTTTCAAGGCGTCGGTGCAAGCTGGCAGTCCTACTCGACAAATACACAACTGGGCGTATGCGGGATTCATTCAGGATGATTGGCGCGCTACCAGGACTCTAACCATCAACGCCGGCCTGCGCTATGAATTCAATTCGGTTATCAGCGAGGCCCATAACCTTCTGGGCAATTTCGATCCAAACTCGACAACCGGATTAATTCAGGCTGGTATGAACGGCGTCAGCGGCCCCTACAACCCGGATCACAAAGACTTCGCCCCACGTTTCGGCTTTGCCTGGGATGTGACGGGTAAAGGAGATACGGTGGTAAGAGGCGGAGCCGGGCTGGTGTATGAAACCATAAATTGGGAAGCTCTGCTCGCCTTCAACAACGCCTTCGGTCTCAACAACGTTCCCACAGGAGCCATTATCGACGCCGCAGGCGATACAGCAGGCGGCACAATTACGGCCAGCAATTTGGCAATCCCGCCTGGAATGCCGCAATGGGACAGCGGCATTCCGATCTACGGAAGCAACGTCAGCACCGCGACGCCAAACTGCTATTTAAATCCCTGTCCCATCATGAGCGTCGACCGCAACATCACTACTCCTTACGTGTGGAACTGGACGCTTAACTTGCAACACGCCTTTACCCCGAATCTCTCTTTGGAGGTTGCCTATGTGGGCAATCACGGTGGGAATCTCACCGGTATTCGAGATATCAATCAGCCGCCGGTGGGATCGGGCTGGACAACTACAGGCACTGGTGTTGGTTCCCTCAGCGCCTGCCTGGCCAGCGCTCCCGCCTATGACAATTGCGCTGTCGACAGCGGGAATGAGGTGGCTGCGGAGCCATACGCGAAGAAGTTCCCTTACCTGAGCAACATCTTCCAAATGGCAAACGTGTACCGCTCTAACTACGACGGCTTGCAGGTCACTTTGAATTCGCGAAATTATCACGGCCTCAGCATGGTCGCGGGCTATACGTTCTCTCACGCGCTGGATGACGTGGGCGCGAACTGGGACTTTGGCTACGGAGCGGGCCTGCCTGAGGATTCCTACAACGTAGGACGAGAATACGGAAACAGTGACTTCGACATGCGGCAACGCTTTACGCTCTCGCTCACCTACGCCATCCCCGGGCGGACTGGCTACGGTCAAATGCTCGAGGGCTGGGAACTCAATTCCATCGTGACGCTGCAAAGCCCGCAATTCTGGGGACCGATCGATTTAGGCACTGACGCCAGCGGCGTCGGTCCACTTCCCGTAAGTCCGCCCGCAAATGAGCCAATTCGTTGGAGCTTCTTTGGTAAGCCCTCCGATTTCAAATCAGGTCCGACGCCGATTCCGTATTTTGCCGGAGCTTCGAACCCCACTTGCGCCACGCAGGCTTTTGCGGTGGATGGAGGCACGGCCGGTCCCGCCACGGCAGCGCTGAACCTGTTCGGCTGTTACGCCCAGGGCAATTCGATTATGATTCCTCCGCCGCTCGGACAATTCGGCAACATGTCGCGGAACACGTTTCCCGACTCCGGCTTCCGGGACTTTGATCTCTCGGTGGCCAAGAACTGGCATTTCGGAGAGCGTGTCCACGCTCAGTTCCGCGCGGAGTTTTTTAACATCCTCAATCATCCGAACTTTGCAAATCCCTACGGCGGACAGAACGGATTCGGATTGAACGATCCTTCCGTGCAGCCCTTCGGTTGTGGTTGCGCCACGCCAGATGTCGCCGCAGCCAATCCCGTCATCGGTTCCGGCGGCAGCCGGGCCGTGCAACTGGGATTGAAGTTCACTTTCTAGACGTGCGATCATTTGAACTCCAAATTCGGGCCGGATGCGTTTCTGTCCGGCCTTCCTTGTAAACAGCCGCAATATCTGTTTCTGCAACAAGAAAAGGGCCTAGCTATGAAAATAGGAAGTCAGTGCGATCTTGCAGTCTTTCTCTCGATATTTTTCATATTCTTTTCAATGAACACTGTCGCTCAAAATCAGGAACACCGAGAACGCAACATCGATGAGATCAGGGTCGAAGCCATTCATCGCGCCGAGGTAGGACAGTACCCGCTTATCGGCCTCGATCCCGCCGATGTAAAAGAAGCTTTCGAAAACATCCACACCAGCGACAAGGACGAATGGGCCGCGGCATTCATGCACGTAGCCGATCGCTACTTCGATGAAGCAAAGTCACTGGAGAAATCGGATCCTACGAAAGCGAATGCCGACTACATCCGCGCCTGGCGGCTTTATTCGTTCGGGCGCTGGCCGATTCCCGCTTCCCCGGGCAAGCAGCGCTCCTATGAAAAAGCCATTGAAGCATTTCTGGCGCACGCGCGCTTCATGGACCCTCCGCTCGAGGTCGTTCACATTCCTTTCGAAGGAAAAGAAATCACCGCCTACCTGCGCCTGCCAAAGAATGTAAAAGGTCCGGTGCCGCTGGTAATCGCGGTGAACGGACTCGATAGCCGCAAAGAAGATCTCGCGGAGAGTTTCGGCGCGATTCTTCCCTTCGGCATCGCCTACCTTGCGGTCGATGGTCCCGGCACCGGGCAAAATCCGGTGAAGGTGAGTGAGACAGCGGATCGAGTGTTGTCGAAGGTGATCGATTACGCGCAATCGCGGCCGGAGATCGATAAGAACCGCATCGCCATGCACGGCGTGAGCTGGGGCGCATACTGGGCGACGAAAATGGCGATTGTCGAGCGCGCACGCTTGCGCGGCTGCAGCGCGCAGTCTCCGCCGGTCGAGAAATTCTTTCAAAAAGATTTCATCGCGAATTCGCTTATGGGAAATCGCGAATACCTGTTCGATCAGGTACCGGCCCTCATGAGCATTATGGAAGGCGTGCACTCACTCGACGAGATGGAAGAGTTCATGCCCAAGCTATCGCTGGTGCGCGAAGGACTGCTGGGCAAGCCGATGGCGCCGATGCTGGTGATCGCGGGCGTCCTCGACACCCAGGTTCCGATCGACGATGAATATCTCCTCCTGAGCAAAGGCGACGTCCCAAAAGACGCATGGATCAATCCTCGCGGCGGACATCTGGGCCGCCAGGTTGGAGTTTGGCCGGATCCCCGAATCTTCAAGGAAGTCATAATTCCGTGGCTGGTAAAGACGCTGGAAGTTCCGGGGAATTAGAAAAGCGAGCCTGGTTGGTTCGTGGTTCGTACCTGCTTCGTATTTGGGTTCGTATCAGGGCACGCCTTCAGGCGTGCCGTAGCTCTGCGATAATCAGGCGCCTTCAGGCGCTGAGGGTTGATCGAATTTGTGACGATGCGGCATCGCGGAAGCCATGCCCTGATACGAATCGCAACTGACTTTTGGTTACGACTGTTTCCGGTCAATCATGCAGACTCCAATGGCAAGTTCAGAACTCGACGCCCTACCCTCCCTGCCACGTCCTAAGCCCTTTTACGCGTCATTATGGGTGCAAGTTCTCATCGCCATGGCAGTTGCCATCGTGCTCGGAGTCATAAGTCCCGCGCGAGCCGTCGCCATGAAGCCTTTGGGCGATGCTTTCATCCGGATGATCACCATGATCATCACGATTCTCATCTTCTGCACCGTAGTGACTGGCATCGCGGGTATGCAGAATTTGAAGAAGGTGGGCCGGGTCGGCGGCAAGGCTCTGCTCTACTTTGAAATCGTCTCGACCATTGCGCTGGGGGTTGGGCTCATCGTCGGCAATGTGGTTCATCCCGGCAGCGGCTTCAATGTAAACGTGGCAACGCTGGATGCCAAGGCCGTTGCCGACTATGCAGGCCAAGCCAAGGCGCAGAGCGTCACCGAATTCCTGATGCACATTATTCCCACCACAGTGACGGATGCGTTCGCCAAGGGCGACATCCTGCAGGTCGTATTCATCTCGATTCTGTTTGGTTTTGGACTTTCGTCCGCGGGCCCGCGCGCCAAGCCAATTGTGGCTCTGCTCGAATCGCTGACCCACGTGGTCTTCCGCGTGGTGAACATTCTGATGATCTTCGCGCCTATCGGCGCATTCGGCGCGATGGCCTTCACCATCGGCAAATACGGCTTCGCATCGCTGGGGCCTTTGGTAAAACTGATCGCAACTTTTTGGCTGACGTCGATTGCTTTCGTGCTGCTCGTTCTGGGAGCGATTGCTGCGGGCGCCGGGTTCAGCATTCTGAAGTTCTTGCTTCATATCAAGGAGGAAATTCTACTGGTACTGGCGACAAGTTCCTCGGAAACTGCTCTGCCCACGTTGATGGAGAAGCTGGAAAAGCTGGGCTGCTCGCGCTCTTTGGTGGGATTGGTCATTCCCACTGGATACACGTTCAATACCGATGGCAGCGGTTTGTACATGACGCTGGCAGCGCTGTTCGTCGCCCAGGCTACCAACACGCACCTGACTCTGCTGCAACAGCTCACCCTTTTCTCGGTCGCCACGCTGACTTCAAAAGGAGCGAGCGGCGTCCAGGGAGCGTCATTCATTGCGCTGGTCGCGACCTTGTCGGTGATTCCTACGATTCCGGTCGCGGGTATGGCGCTGATTCTCGGCATCGACCGCTTCATGAGCATGTGCCGTGGGTTGGTAAATATGATCGGCAACGGCATTGCCACGCTGGTTGTGGCACGGTGGGAGAACGAGTTGAGCGGGGAGGCGCTGAGGGGAAGGCTGGCGTGAGGCTCAGCGCTGCCTCGTACGATCGAATTCTAGCAGACGCCTTTCAGTACGAGGTTTGCAGCAATATCGATTCGCCTATTACCCTAGCCCTCCCGCCCGATTGGAATCTTCACGTTGCGACGAAAATCAAAACGAATCTCGGCGCTGCAATGGCTTACGTGTAAGGTATTGGGATAAAAAGAGTTAGCTATTCCTCTGGCTTTAGAAATTGGGGACGCTGTGCCTCCGTAACAATGATCGGCGAGTGGAGCTGTGGATGACAAGGTCAGATGTCACGGCGATTGGAATACATCTTTAAAAACCGCGAAGGATAGGCAACACGCCGAGGACTCTGGCGTGTCACATTGGTAACCACCCTGCACAATTTTTGTTGCACCTTAACATTCCTGCAATGTTCGGCATCTACCATTAGGTAGGAGATTTCCGCCATGGGTTCAACGCGTGTCCCGAAATCGTTGCCACTGCAAGTGGCCGCGGTATGTTTTCGTTGCCAGGGAACAGCGGTCGAATTCCTGCTGGTGAACACGAACGGCGGAAATAAATGGACCTTCCCAAAAGGATCGCCGGAAGCTCAGCTCTCGCACAGTCAGGCCGCCGAGCGCGAAGCGGCGGAAGAGGCGGGCGCGCTGGGCACGATCGAGCCTCGACACTTTCATCTTTATATTCATTCCAAGGGCGTGTTCTGGCAGCCGGGCGGCGTGCAGGAATTTGTGGTGAAGGCTTTTCTGATGGAAGTGCACCACATGCGACGCCCCGATGAACCGTTGCGCAATCCGACCTGGTTCAGTCCGGAAGACGCGCGCCGCCGTTTGTCCAAAGGCCGCGAAGTGAAATACGCGCACGAAATGGAAGCTGTGATTAATCGGGCTCTCGAGCGTATTCAATTCCACAGCGAGCTGTGGGGCAAGTATCCAGAAAAC
>Ga0307476_10001956_pt1 | contig 12402 bp, 11 predicted proteins | sample atmos_gasesECM2C_2_FD_203314 | JGI IMG/M metagenome (GOLD analysis project Ga0307476, IMG submission 203314) | Hardwood forest soil microbial communities from Morgan-Monroe State Forest, Indiana, United States - atmos_gasesECM2C_05 | ecosystem: Environmental > Terrestrial > Soil > Temperate... | reverse complement strand
GAGATGCATAGTTCCAGTGCAAACCAGTGGGTGCTGGTTTACGCCAATACGCAGGAGGTGGTAGACAAAGTGATTCCGAATCCTCTGGTGATGATTGCCAGCGACGGCCTGGAAGGGCATCCGCGTAACGCGGGAACTTATTCGCGAGTGCTGCGACAATATGTTCGCGAGAAGGGAACGGTCACGCTGATGGACGCGATCCGCAAGATGAGTTTCATGCCGTCGGAGATGCTGGAACGGTCGACGCCTGCGGCTCGACAAAAAGGAAGACTGCAGGAGGGTGCGGACGCCGACATCGTAGTTTTCGATGCAAGCACGATCACGGACCGGGCAACTTTCGAGAAGCCGATGGAGCCGAGTGTAGGCGTGCGCTACTTGGTGGTGGGAGGAACTTTGCTGGTTGACGAGGGCAAGATCGTGCCCGATGTGTTTCCGGGGCGGGCGATTTTGGGGCCGGGAAAGATTGAATCGGTCAACGCGAATTGAGATCCTTCCTCTGCCCTATCTCGCCTTCCCGCAGGTCCTTAAGCTGATCTATTTGGCCGAGTCGGGCGTTTGTCTTTTCCCCCCTCAGGGGCGTATATTAGAAAACTGAGAACTGTTGTGTAGTACCAGCATTTGGCGAAGCACACCAGTGGGCGCAAGCCCACTTTTTCGTTGCAGAGGAATCTGCTCACGACGCCGAGCTGCAAGTTATTGGATGCATGGCACTTGAGCTGGATCGAGTACGAGAGATAGCGGAACGGATAGCCGCCTCCAGCGGGCTGGAGGTTGTCGAAGTAGAGTTTCGCGGGAGCGGCAATGCCCGCATGCTGCGCGTGTTTTTGGACAAGCCTGGCGCGGCAAGTGGCGATCCACTGGCGGGAGTGACGCATGGAGACTGCGCCAACTTCAGCCGCGAGTTTGGCACGATTCTGGATGTCGAGGATGCAGTACCGGGAAGCTACACGCTGGAAGTTTCTTCGCCGGGGCTGGACCGGAAGCTGACGAAGGCGGCTGAGTTTGAGCGTTTCGTCGGAAGCCGGATGAAGCTGACGACGCGGCAGCCGGTGAACAATAACCGGCACTTTGAAGGAAGGTTGGAAAGTTTTCGCGACGCACGCTTGACGCTGGACTTGAGCGTCGCCAGCAAGAAGTCGCGCAAGAAGATGGGCGCCGCGGCGGAGCAGGGCCAGAGGATTGAGATTGAATTCGCCAATGTGGAGAAGGCGAATCTGGTCCCGGAAATCTAGAGAGATTGGGTAACGGTGAGATTGAGTGATTGGGGAATTTAGTAATTGAGTAATTTGAAGGGCCGAAGCTGGGGTTCTGACTTTTAATGACCCAATTACTAAATTGCTGAATTACTAAATGGTTTCTTATGGCGAGTGAGCTCTACAACACGATCGATGCGCTGAGCCGCGAAAAGGGGATTGATCCGCAGATTGTGGTAACTGCGGTGGAAGACGCCATCGTGATGGCCACGCGGAAGTATTACAAGTCGCAGGAAAATCTGCGCGCCGAGTTGGATAAGGAGACCGGCAAGATCAATGCTTACGCGGTGAAGACGGTGGTGGAGACGCCGGAGCAGGTGGAAGATCCACAGTTGCAGATCACGCTGGAAGATGCGCGCAAGGCTAACCCCAGCCTGGAGGTTGGCGGAGAGCTGCGGATTCCCAAAGTGACGGAAGGAATTTTGGGACGCATTGCGGCGCAACTGGCGAAGCAAGTGATTTTCCAGAAAGTGCGCGAAGCCGAGCGTGACACCGTTTACAACGAGTACATCGGACGCGTGAACGAAGTGGTGAATGCCACGGTGAAGCGTGTGGAAGGTCCGGACGTGATCTTCGACATCGGCAAGGCGGAAGCGCGCATGCCGCGCAAGGAGCAGTCGCGGCTGGAGTCGTTCGCCATCGGCGAGCGGGTGCGGGTGGTGATTGCGCGCGTGGAGAGAGCTTCAAAAGGGCCGGGCGTGGTTGTCTCACGCGCAGTGCCAGATTTGGTGCAGCATCTCTTTCAGACTGAGGTGCCGGAGATTTATGACGGCACAGTAGTGATCCGCGCCATTGCGCGCGAGGCCGGCGAGCGCACGAAGATCGCCGTCATGTCCAAGGACAAAGACGTGGATGCGGTGGGCGCCTGCGTGGGCATGAAGGGCATGCGCGTGCAGTCGATTATCCGCGAACTTCACGGCGAGAAGATTGACATCATCGAGTATCACGAGGACGCGGTCACGTTCGCCGAGAAGGCATTGCAGCCGGCAAAGGTGAGCAAAGTCACCGTGGTGGATTCGGGCGGCAAGCACTTGGAAGTTGTCGTAGATGACAGCCAGCTTTCGCTCGCAATTGGCAAGAAGGGGCAGAATGTTCGGCTCGCGGCCAAGTTACTGGGCTGGAAGATCGACATCAAGAGTGAGGAAGAGAAGCGGCAGGAAGTGGAGCAGCAGATGTCTGCAATGGTCACGCAGACGGCGACTCCGCTCGAAAGCGTGCCCGGTCTTGGTGACGGCCTGGTGGAAAAACTGAACGCTGCAGGAGTAACGACAGTCGAGTCGTTGGCTGACATGACGCCGGAGCAGCTCGAGGCTATTGAAGGCATCGGACCGAAGACGGTGGAAAAAATCAGTCTGGCGGTGAATAATTACTTCGCCAGCCTGGAGTCTGGTACGCCTGTTGAAGGCGAAGTGACCGAAGAAGCAACGCAGGCCGAGGCTGCAGCGGAGGCTTCTGCGGCAGGCGAGGAAGTTGCCGGAGAAGCTACAACGGGCGAAGAAGTTGCCGCCGCCGAAACGCCCGCGGAAGACGTTGCTGCGGAGCCGCAGGCTGCGGCTGCGAACAAGAGTAACGAGCAGGAAGAACAGGCTGCTCCGGAAGCGGAATCCACTTCCGAGACTAGAGAATAATATGGCACGCTGGCATATGTTCGATGGCGTGGAACCGAAGAAATTGACTCCGTGAGGTCGCAATGAAGACCTAAACTTACAACACGGAGAAACGAAAGGCCGGATGAGTAAGGTTCGAATTAACGATCTAGCCCGAGAGCTGGAAGTAAAGAGTAGGGCCATTCTGGATACGCTACCGTTGGTCGGGGTGACTGAGAAGAAGACGCATTCCAGTTCTCTGGAGGAGCACGAAGCGGAGAAGGTACGTGTGTACATCCGTTCCGCTGAGGGTTCGTCTTCCACCGGCAGGTCTGGAGCCCGCGCGATCCGGGGCGAAGAAGAAATAAAAACCAAGATTGATTTGTCGCACATCTCCCGTCCCGGGGATGTGTTGAAGGCGATCACACAGCGGAAAGAGGGGGTTGCACCGCCGGTCGCGCCGCGCCCGGTACCACCGCCCGTCACGCATGCGCCAGCGCCGCAGGCTTCGGCAGAAAAACCAGCAGCAGCGCCCCCCGCAGCGGTCAGCCATCCCACGACGGTTGCGCCTCCGGTGGTAAAGGCGCCTACGGTGACTCCGGCTTCGGCGACTGCCCCAGCGGCTCCGCCGGTTACTCCGCGGCCTGTTGCGACGCCACCAGTTGTATCGGCGCCCGCAGCGCCTTCAGCAGTTATTGTTCCTCCCGCACGGCCTGCAGCTCCGCCAGTTGCGGCGATATCTTCACCAGCAGCGCCTGTGGCTTCCGCGAGTGCTCCGCCGGCACCTCCGGTTTCTGCAAAGCCGGTTGCTCCAGCACCACCGGCACCGCGAATGATCGTTCCGCAAACTGGGCCGCGACCGGTGTACAAAGCGCCGGTGCGTCCAGCTTCAACACCGCCGCCGGTACAGCCCGGTGTTCCGATTGGCGGCGCAATGCGCGCTGCTCCCGGACGTCCCGTTCCCGGCCAACCAATTTTTCAACGCCGTCCGCCTATGCAGGGCGGCGGCCCCCCGGGCGCGCCGCGTCCGCCGCTTCGTCCCGGCGAACGCCGGCCGATGCATCCTACGCGCCAAGCTCCAGCTGGAGCGCGTCCGCTCGGGGTAGGTCCGGCTCTTCCGCCTCCGGGCACCACCCGTCCCGGTAGCCGTCCGGGTGGTCCTGCTCGACGTCCTGGTCAGCGCTATGTTCCGCGCGGCGTGAAGGAAGGTCCGATGAAGGGCTACACGCCACCACCGCGCATGGTGGTGTCGAATGAGCCCCAGCCGATCACGCGCAGCATCACGATTACGGAAGGTATCAGCGTTAAGGATCTGGCGGAGAAGCTCGATATCCGCGCCAAGGATCTGATCTCGCGTTTGTTGTCGAAGGGTGTGTTTGCCACGATTAATCAGACTCTGGATGCGGAGCTGGCCAGCGAGATGGCGCGTTTCTTCGGCGCGGATACAAATGTGATTACGTTCGAAGAACAGACGGCAAAAGAGATTGATGCTGCCTCTGGTGAGGAGTCCGCTCCGGAGACTGGCATTCGTCCGCCCGTGGTTACGATCATGGGACACGTTGACCACGGCAAAACCACGCTGCTCGATTCGATTCGCCTCACGAATGTTGCTGAGGGTGAAGCGGGAGGAATCACGCAGCATATCGGCGCATACAAAGTACGGATCACCGACAAGGAATCGCCGGCATACGGACGTGAAATTGTTTTCCTCGACACGCCCGGCCACGAAGCGTTTACCCGCATGCGGTCTCGCGGAGCAAAAGCTACGGACATAGTCGTCTTAGTCGTAGCCGCTGACGATGGCGTGATGCCGCAGACGCTGGAAGCGATCGACCACGCTCATGCGGCGGAAGTCCCGATCATTGTGGCGGTGAACAAGATCGACAAGCCCGATGCGTTGCCGGATCGCGTAAAGAAACAGCTTGGCGATCGTGGCCTGATGCCGGAAGAGTGGGGCGGCAAAACTGTGTTCGTCGATGTCTCGGCGAAGAAGAAAACGAATTTGAATCTGCTGATGGAAATGATTTGCCTGGTCGCCGACTTGGGTGAGTTAAAAGCCACTCCTGAACGCGCCGCGACCGGTGTGGTGCTCGAAGCCAAACTCGATCGTGGTCGCGGTCCGGTGGCCACGGTGCTGGTGCAGAACGGAACCCTGAACGCGGGCGACAATTTTGTCGTCGGCAATGTTTACGGTAAAGTGCGCGCCATGTTTGACGATCGCGGCGCACAGTTGAAAACGGCTCCGCCTTCCACGCCAGTTGAGATTATCGGTATGGAAGCGTTGCCGCAGGCTGGCGATCAGTTTGTGGTGGTGGCCGATCGCGACAAAGCGCGCGGCATTTCCGAATACCGGGAGCAGAAATCGCGTGAGGCCGCGCTGGCCAAGAGTTCGCGCGTATCGCTGGAAGGGTTGGCGGAGCAGATCAAGGCTGCGGGCACGAAGGAATTGAACGTCATCCTCAAGGGCGATGTGCAGGGCTCGGTGGAAGTGATCACCGATCTGCTCACCAAGCTCTCGAACGAGAAGGTTCGTTTGAAACTCTTGCGGTCCGGTGTGGGCGCGATTACCGAGACGGATGTCCTTCTCGCCTCGGCCTCGAATGCGATCATCATCGGCTTCAATGTGCGGCCGGAGCGCAAGGCGCAGGAAATTGCCGAGCAGGAAAAAGTCGACATCCGTCTGCACTCGATCATTTACGAACTGCAGGACGAGATCAAGCGCGCCATGAGCGGCTTGCTCGAACCCACTTTCAAAGAGAACTACCAGGGCCGCGCCGAGGTGCTGAACGTTTTCCGCATTCCGAAAGTTGGAACTGTGGCTGGTTGCCGCGTGAGCGATGGCTTGATCAAGCGCGACTCCGAAGTCCGCTTGCTACGCGACAACGTGCAGGTCTTCAAGGGCAAAGTGGGGTCGTTGCGGCGATTCAAGGATGATGCCAGCCAAGTTACGAACGGCATGGAGTGCGGCATCTCGATCTCGAACTACGGTGATATCAAAGTCGGCGACGTGATCGAGGCGTTTGCCACCGAGAGAATTGCCGCGGAAGTGATTGCTTAGAAACAGTTCTCAGTCCTCGGTGCTTAGTTCTCAGTCAGAAGCTTTGGTTTTCAACTGGGAACTGGGAACCGAGCACTGAGAACTGCATGCCTATCGCCTTCCTTACTATCGAACTTCACATCGAAGCGGCGCAGTCGCTCAAGGATAAACGGCAGGTGGTGCGCAGTCTGAAAGACCGGCTGCGAGCCAGTTTTAACGTCTCGGTCGCAGAACTCGATGCCACCGGTATCTGGAATCGTGCGACCATTGGGGTCGTTGGGATCTCCGATTCGCGCGACTATCTTGATGGATTGATGAAGAATGTGGAGAAGCAAGCCGTGCGCATCGCCAACAATCATGGGGCTGAAGTGGCGGACTCGTTCGTGGAATATCTCTAGACAAAACACTATTGTTAGCGGTTAGGTGCTACCTCCATTTTGGAGCGAGTGGTGTGCGTCTTGCTATCGCATTGTTACCTCTGTACTTAACTGGCAGCCACGTTTCTGCGCGACAATGGCACAGGGGAGCCAACACGCGCGTCCGATTTTCTGATATTCTCATCCGTTTTACTTCGAGGCGAGTGATGGAGAAGCGCGGGCTCAAATATCATCGCGGGCGGTTAGGCGAGGCTTTGCGCGAGGAGATCGAGACGCTGGTGGAAGGGGAGCTGGCGGATCCGCGGATAGGACTTGTGAGGGTGACTGCCGTACATGTGGCCGACGATGGAAGGTCAGCGCAGGTTCTCGTAGATGTGGATGGCAACGACGAGGAAGCAGAGCGAAGTCTCGAAGGCTTGCTCGCCGCCAAAGAATATATCCGGCATGAATTGGTAGAACGTTTGCGGTTGAGGCGCGCGCCAGAGTTGTATTTTCGCCTGGACCGGTCGGAGCGGGAAAAAGCGCGAGTAGAAGAACTGTTGGCGCGAGCGAAAAAAAGGATGAAGTCTCATACGAATCAGGGAGCGAAAAAGGCGTAGCCATGGTGCAGGACGTTCTCCATCAGATCGAGCAGCGTGACCGTTTCGTTCTCACGTCGCATGCGCGGCCGGATGGCGATGCCATCGGATCGGCGCTGGCCTGTTGCCAGGTATTGCGCGCCATGGGCAAGCAAGCCGACGTGTTGCTGCATGACGGAGTGCCGCGAGTTTATCGCTCCCTTCCATTCGCCGATCAAGTGCTGCAGGCCGATCGAGTCGGCGGAGACTACCAGGCTGCAATTATTCTGGAGTGCGATAGCATCCATCGCACACGACTGGAAGGTTTGGAAAATCGCTTTCTGATCAGCATTGATCATCACGTGAGCGGCCGGCCCTTCGCCGACGTGAATTGGATCGATCCACATGCTGTGGCCACGGGAGAAATGGTCTTTCGCCTGGCGCGGGAGGCGGGAACGCCATTGTCCCCGGAAATTGCGACGTGCCTGTACACCGCGCTGATGACCGACACTGGCTCGTTCATGTTCCAGGGGACGAACGAGCATACGTTCGGTCTGGCGCGCGAATTGGTGCTGGCTGGGGCTGATCCTTCACACTGCGCGCGCAGCATTTATTTTGCCCACTCCGTAGCAAAGATGAGGTTGCTGGGCGAAGCCTTGCGGAACCTCAATACTGAAGGGCACATCGGCTGGACGTGGGTAACGCAGGAACAAATGGAGCGCTGCGGAGCGAAAGAAGAAGACTGCGAAGGCCTGGTAAATTATGTTCTTTCCATCGGAGAGGTCGAGATGGCTGCGTTTTTTCGCGAGCTCCCCGAAGGGCGTTTTCGAGTGAGCCTGCGCAGTAAAGGCCAGCTTGATGTGGCGCAAGTGGCCGAGAGTTTCGGCGGCGGCGGCCACCAGTGCGCCAGCGGTTGCTCAGTGCAGGGTCCGCTCTCCCAGGCTGTGCAGCAGGTTCTGGAAAGTTTGCGCCGCGGTTCTTCCGTGCAGTGAGTTTACAAGTTCGTCGTTCCGTCGCATTGTTGATGGATGATTGCTGAACGTTGATTGAAGCCCTCTGACGACGCGACTTTCTAATCAGTAATCAGTGATCAGTAATCATCAATCAACAAATTTACCACCGCTGCCCGCACGTCCCGAACCTTCATCCGCATGACGAATCGTACTCGCACTGATGCGCTGTTACTCGCCGGCTTTTGCGCGTTTCTGTTTTTCTATGGGCTGGGCCAATTCGGTTTGATCGGAGCTGACGAGCCGCGCTATGCGCAGGTGGCGCGTGAGATGTTGGAGCATCGCGGCTGGATCACGCCTGTGCTCGGGGGCCAACCCTGGCTGGAGAAGCCGCCGCTTTATTACTGGCAGGCCATGGCGGCGTACAGGATTTTTGGCGTGAGCGACTGGAGTGCGCGCCTGCCTTCGGCGATCGATGCTACTCTCCTGGTGCTGGCCGTCTACTTTTTCTTACGACGATTCCGGCACGGATCTGAGGTGGATGGCGCGCTGATTGTGGCCTCTTGTGCCGGCCTCACGGGCTACGCCCGGGCCGCATCCATGGACATGGCTCTGGCCGCGGCTTTCAGCATGGGGATGCTCGGGTGGTGGGCCTGGCACGAAACTGGAAGGAGAGGCTATCTCGCGGCATTTTTTTATCTTATGGCTTTAGGAACGCTGGCAAAAGGTCCGGTTGCGCCATTTCTGGCTTGTGTTGTGATTGTCGTGTACGCATTTGCTGTTCGCGAACTGAGGCTGATCTTAAAAACGATCTGGCTGCCGGGAATTCTTTTGTTCTGTGTCATCACTTTGCCTTGGTATTTTGCGGTGCAGGCGCGCAATCCGGATTTTTTCCGTGAGTTCATTGTCGAGCACAATCTCGGTCGATTCTCACAGAATATTTATCATCACACCGAGCCGTTCTGGTATTACCTGCCTGTCACTGCATTGGCGCTGGTTCCCTGGATAATTTTTGTGACTGCAGCTTTTGTTCGATCCGCGCGGGAGTGGTGGATTGGACGAAACGCAACAGACGCGTCGAAAGACATGCCGAAGTGTCGATTTGGCATTTTCCTCTGTTGCTGGCTGATCGTGCCTGTCGTATTTTTCTCGGTTTCGCAATCGAAACTTCCTGGTTATATTCTTCCGGCGATTCCTGCGGGAGGGCTTTTGTTGGCGGATTATCTGAGGCATCGTCTAGCGCAGAACGATGCCGAAGCATCCCCGCTCTGGCTTGCGATTCTGCACGCGTTGGTCGCGTCGGCTCCGATTGTTCCCGCGTTGCTGATCGCATATCTGATCACGCAGCACCGTCTTCCCGGTGGGCAACCGATGCTGGTGGCGCTCGCCGTTACATTCGTGCTTTCGGTTGGAATTGCGTTCACACTGGTGCGTAAGAACGGTCTGCGCATGCTGCGCTTCATCACTCTGATTCCGGTTGTGCTCGTTGTTGGCGCAGTGCTAAAGCTTGGATCCGGCGCTATCGATGCTTCGCTCTCGGCGCGTCCGTTGGCGCAAGAAATTGCGGTTGTGGAAATGCATCACCTGCCGCTGGCCGTCTACCACGTTCGCCGCGAACTGGAATACGGACTCACTTTTTACCGCAACCAGCTAACCTTTAATTACGACTGGGGTAGTGTTCCGCAGCAAGAGCACTTGGTGGTCGCTCCGGAAAATTCGCAGGTAGAGATTGCCAGATTGGTAGCGGGCCGCCGCGTTTCCTATCTCGGCCACTATGCTCCGCAGCGCGTGGACTATTTTTGGGTCGCTGCCGCCTCGCGCCCATCGCCTTAACTGCTGTGTTACCGCCTTGTATTCGGCCAGTTTGCCTAAGCTCCGAGAAAGGCACTAAACTCGGAGTTCTGCCGCCGCGAACTGAGCCAAAAGTTGCTGGCCGAGTTTGCAGGAGCCCCGTGGAGATTCTCGACCTCAGACATTTTTCTTCCGTGGATGTGCGCCCCCTGCTCGACGACGAGGCTCGAGTGTGGGCGAATCTGCTTTCGTGGGATTACAGCGGCTCGGCGGAGATGATTCTCCGCTATGTGGACGCGAAAATTCTTCCCGGCTACGCGGCGATCGAGCGCGGCCGCATTTTCGGCTATACGTTCTTTGTGTATGAAGGCAGCAAGGGAGTGGTCGGTGATCTGTTTGTGACCAACGGCAATCGTCTTCCTAACCCTCGAGAGGTGGAGATTAAGCTGCTCACGCACGTGATCGAAACCTTGCAGCAATCGCCGGGAATCCATCGTGTTGAAGCCCAATTGCTGGCGCACGACACAGGTAGTGTTGCGCGGCCATTCCTCGATCAGGGATTCTCTCGCCATCCGCGACTGTTTATGGTTCTCGGGCTAGGCGATCCCGCACCGAAGATTCCAGCGACGCACCCGGAAGTTGAAATCCGGCGATGGACGGAGGCCGACTATCAGCCGGCTGCTGCGGTGATTACCGCGGCGTACCGTGGCCACGTTGATGCCCAGATTAACGACCAGTACCACACGCTGGGCGGATCGCTGCGTTTTCTGAATAACATTGTGCGCTTCCCAGGATGCGGATTGTTTGACATCGAGTCTTCGTTCGCCGCAGTGGATCGCAAGGCTAAGAATTTGATTGGATTAATTCTGTGTTCGCGCGTGCGCGGGGACGTAGGGCATGTAACGCAAGTGTGCGTGCTTCCGGAATACCGTTCCCGGGGAATCGGCGAGGCGCTGCTCGCGGCCACCTCCGCAAACCTGCGCAAGCGCGGATTCTCCATGCTGTCGCTGACTGTGACCGAGGCGAACACTGGAGCAGTCGCGCTCTACCGGCGCTTGAAATTTGAATCGAAGCGAGTGTTCGATGCGTTCGTGTGGCAGGGATAGAAGAAGCTGTTAGCCACTAGTTCTAGCTTTCGTGTCGGGGTCGGCGTAGGGCGGAAACTGAAGCAATTGAAAGAAGCTAAGAGCTCGAAGCTATCTTCGCACCAGCCACATCGCCCAGCCCGCTACGATAACGCCGCCGAGGAACATTACAAAGCAATACAGGCCGTAGCGGATCATGTCGCGAGTGGTCTCGCGGTGCGTGATGCCGAAGACGATGGAGGCAAAAAGCGCGAATACAAAAGCCGCGCTGAAGTGAGTGAGCTGGACAGTCATTGTTTTTTCCCGATGGCGATATGGTAGGCGTCAGCGACTGCGATGAAATTCAGCAGCCCGGCGACGATCATGAACTTGGTTCCATAATCCGCAATCGCGAACGCGATCGCCCCTCGGCCTCCGTTCAGAGCGAGAGTCGCAATATAGAGTCCGCCTGCGCCGAGGTCGCCGATGAAGCCGAGCATATCGAGAATGTCGCCGCCGTTGGCCTTGTAAATGTGGCCCTGCATCAGCAGGCCGAGCACGAACAAACTACTGATTGAAACGAAAAGCAGCAGGCCGCGTATCCAGCGACGCTGGATAAGATGGCCTGCACCGGGGATGAACCAGCCGATTGCTGGTGCGATTATCGCCATGGTGCTGGAGGGCTGCGCGGGTTCCGCCGTTTTTGTCTTGATTGTCGTGGAATTTGCCATCAGATAGTTACGATCTCACGTTGGATGTTGCCGGTAACTTCCGCCGACTTCGGACGCACCAGCATATTGACTTCGCTGCGTACTCCGAACTCAGGCAGATAAATGCCAGGCTCGATTGAAAAACAGGAGTTCGGGAGAAGCTGACGTTCGTCGTGGATCTCCAGATCATCCATGTTGGCTCCATTGGAATGAACGTCAGTGCCGATGGAATGTCCAGTGCGATGGATAAAATAATCGCCGTAACCTTTTTGCTTGATGTGGTTGCGGGTGGCGCGATCCACTTCCCATCCGGCAATGCGGCGCCCCGCACTGATCGCGTCGGTCACAACCTTCACGCCAGCGTCGCGGGCATCGCGCACAACCTCGAACACTTCAAGCATGCGGCCGGATGGGGGTGAACCGACAAATCCCATCCAGGTAACGTCATAGTAGACGGCATTGGAAACGTTCTTCTTGCCCCAAACATCGAGCAATACGAGATAGCCTTTGCGGATGGGGACGGGATGATCCGCGCGCGGCTCATAATGAGGATTGCCCGCGTTAGCGTTTACGGCCACAATTGGAGGATCGTCGGTGAGCAGATTCTCGCGTCGAAACGCCTCCATGAACCACGTCTGAATTTCATGTTCGGTGGTTCCACCATTGCGTACGCGCTGGCCGATTTCCTTGAAGGCCGCTGCCACGATTGAATCCACGCTGTCGCGCGCCGCGAAGTGCGTTTTGATCTGCTCTTCGGTCCAGGTGGCTTCGAACTGTGCGACCAGGTCGGCCGAGCTGACTACATTTTTTCCCAAGCCGCGCAACAACTCGATCGTGCCACCATCCACCAGAGAAATCGTGAACACAATATTGTTCGGTGAATACTGCATGGCGATGTCGCGATATGGAGCGAGCATCGATTTGAGACTATCGAACAATTCCTGCCAGCCGGAATACTGGAGTTTGCTGCCGGGCAGGGAATCAAGGTGTCCGGCTTCGATCTTGTGGACCAGTTTCACGGGCTCGCCTTGGGCCGGGATCAAGTAGAACCAGCGGCGGGTGACCATCAGCCCAGTC
>Ga0307476_10001955_pt1 | contig 12403 bp, 12 predicted proteins | sample atmos_gasesECM2C_2_FD_203314 | JGI IMG/M metagenome (GOLD analysis project Ga0307476, IMG submission 203314) | Hardwood forest soil microbial communities from Morgan-Monroe State Forest, Indiana, United States - atmos_gasesECM2C_05 | ecosystem: Environmental > Terrestrial > Soil > Temperate... | reverse complement strand
AAGGACAAGCTGGGCAATGCCGGATTATTCTTGAAGGCCCTTCAGGAAAAGGCGCCCGACCTGCAACACCTGATTCGCCCTCACCTGGGAAACAGCTTTGCCGATAAGAAGAACGTCCGTATGGCAGCCCTGCTGGCCTCGGCCCCGAGCCTGGACGAGAAGCGCCTCGATCAGATTGCGGCTCTGCCGCTGGGCGGCCGCATCAAAGTCGATCCTTGGACGGATCAGGTAGAACTTAACAAGTCCAAGCCGGTAGCGTTGACCTCAGCGCGCGAGAAAATGGAGTTCGAAATCACTCCCTTTTTCCCCTACCTGATGCGGTTGTCTGCCAATGGTACGGACAAGGTTGCGCTCACGACCGGATCGCCGTCACAAACTCAACAGAAATAATTTGCTTTGGAAATCTCGTTAGGAAAAGCTGTTGGGGACCTTCTCGGAAGAAACCTTCTTTTAGGGACGCAAGGGAAGGGCGGAACAACTTGCGCACGCAGAAGGATTGGGCCCGCATCTGGCAGCCTTCAGCGCTTGTTTCAGATAAGCCGCGATCGCCGCCTACTGAATGGCGCTTCCGACCTGAGAAAACACGTTATTCGCGTTCGAACCGATGAGCCGGATCGTGCCCACGACAATGACCAGAATCACTGCCAACATCACTGCGTATTCCGCAATGTCCTGTCCACGCTCATCGTTCCAGAGCTGCTTTAACCGTTTCACCACGGGGCTCCTCTTTCTCACTTTATGACGGCTATGTCCCTATTCCAACAAGGACCCCGCCGCCGCTCACACGTACCCTACCCACAGTTTTCCCAAGCTGATCTGTAACGGAATTGTAGTATTCCAACCTACCCCCGCCAATGGCACGGAAGTGCCACGGCGCCATTCCGCATGGCCTGAGGCGTAACTCCTGCTCAGGCAATGCTTTTCAGCGGCAAAGCTTGATTCACCGCAAACAGCGCCAGTTCCAGCCGAGTTGAGACGCCCAGTTTGTCAAAAATGTTGCTGAGATGGTGCTTCACCGTATCTTCGCTGATCTTGAAATATTCGGCTATTTCCTTGTTAGAGTACCCCGCCACCACGGCCGACACGATTTCGAGCTCGCGCGGGGTCAGGCCAAACTTCTTCTGCCGCGCCTCGTCGTGCGAAGACTGCATCAGCGTACGCAGGTACTGCACCAGGTTTGAGACGCTCTCGCGTCCCACCCAATACTCGCCGGCCATTACCGTATGGATCGCTTTCAACAAAAGCTGCGTCGCGGAATCCTTGAGCACCACGCCACGCGCGCCCAGTTGCAACGCTTCGACGATCTGGCTTTTTTCCGCAGCCGCAGTCAGAAGAATCACGCGCACCGGAGTCGCATTCGCCGGCATACTCAAATCCCGCAGAGCCTCGAGTCCCGGGTGCTTGGGCATGGCCAGATCGAGCAGGAGAATGTCTGGCTTCAATTGCCGCGCCAGCTTCACCGCTTCGGCGCCATCCGAAGCCTCGCCCAGAACTTTCAAGTCGGCCTCGGCTTCCAGCAACCGCCGCAGGCCATCGCGGAAGATAGGATGGTCATCGGCAATCACGAGACGAACCGGCTGCGCTTTTCTAAAATTCATGAGGCACTTCCCCGCCGCGAGGCACGCTGATTTCCAGACGCGTTCCCTGTCCGGGATTTGATTCTACCGTGAGTCCCCCGGCAATTAAACGCACCCGTTCCTTTATGATCATAGGCCCTTTTCCTGCTTCTTCCATCTGATCCTGGTTATAACGGCCGGCAAACGGAAAACCTTTACCATCGTCTTCCATCGTCAGGTTCCACTTTTCCTTACTCGACGCCAAACGCACCAGCGCGTGCCGTGCCCCGCTATGTTTTCGCACATTGACCAGTCCTTCCTGCACAATGCGCAGGATCTCGCGGCAAACGCGTTGCGGCATGTCCAGTTCCTCGAGTTCGGTGACAAACCGCGCCTGGATTCCGGTCTCCCGCTGAAAGCGTTCGACGGTGTCGTTCAAGACCCCGAGCAGCCGCTGTGCGTCAACATCGATGGCTTTCATCTGCTGCATCAGCTCGCGCAACTTGAGCACTTCTTCCCGCAGCAGTCCCTGGATGCGGCCTAGCTCCGATCCGATCGGTTTGCCGGCGTCGGACTGCCGCCGCAAGACGTCCACCTGCATTTCCACTGCAATCAGCGACTGCACCGCGCCGTCATGCAGTTCCCGCGCAAAGCGCGCCCGTTCGGCCGCTCCCGCGCGGCGCCGCAGCCGGTGCAAAAGATAAACGTTGTAGACCGCCGGACCAACCTGGCGGACTAGATCCAGCAGAAAGCGCAGTTCCTCCTGTTTCTCGCCCCGCCACACCGGGTCGAATAGAAATACCCGGCCTCTCCACTCCCCCCCAAACAGAAACGAAACCGTGACCATCGAGTCAAATGTCTGAACCTCGCGCAGTTGCGAAATGGATGCGAGGTTCGCCACCGGAACTGCGTGACCGGTCGCATCCAGTGCCAGGGTGGTCCAGCGATCGCCTTTGATGGAGGCGTAACACACGTCCCCGGGAAAATCGTCCAGATAAATCTTCGCGTCGCGCAATCCGGATTCCAGCCAGCGGAACTCGGACGGCGCGTTTTCTTTGGCCCGGTTCAACTCGCCCACGAAGACCCGATGGCTGTGCGCTTCCTGCGATGCCACCAGCATCCGCGATGCCCCATACATCGACATGGCCTCGTGGAAGATCTGTTCAATTGTCCCCGTCAGGCCGGCTTCCACCCGCACCCGCGACAGCGTCCCAGTAATGACGGCCTTTTCTGCCCGCAGATGCTTCTGCTGCTCGGCCAAATATCCCAGCAACAAACCCATCACCAGCAGATAGACCGACAGCATGAACAGTCGCTGAGGCTCGAACTCGGGCACCCTCACGCGCAGCCCATTCAACACCGCCCAGGGCAAAGCGCCCCCTGGCCCCAGATGGAGGTGCAGAAGCACGAAGCTTTCCATCCACAGCAGAGCGACCTCCGCCGCCGCCGTCGCTAGCGTTTCCCAAAGTCCCCACCGATACGCAGCTGCCGCCAGGACGAAAAAAAAGAAAAGATAAAAAGGCGCTCTTGGCCCTTCCGCGAAGATCGAAATCAAGGCCGGCCAGGCCACATCCCCAGCGTGCACCAGAAGCCGAAAGCCTGCGGTCGATTGCTGCCTGCGCTTGAGCAGCATCAGGATCAGAATCGCATTCGCCAAATAAAATACGAAAAGGCCGTACGCCGCCCACGAGTTCCCCAGCTCAGTGGGATCCATTCGGATCGCCACCAGCGTGGCAACTGCCAGAAACACCCGGGCAGTCGCCAGCCAGCGCTCGATCCGGCGCGTTTCCCCCGGATCAGGCGGGATTCTCAGTCTCCAGGAATGTTGATAGCGCTCAACCAGCGGATTCAATCGCGTCCATCTCCCCGGACGTGGTGGCGGCTTCGCTGCATACTATTGCTGCATATTATTGAATGAGAAAAGCTTACCAGCAAGTGAGGGTTTGGTGTACACACTTGTCCCGCATTTGCCTTTGGACTCGTTTAAGTGGCACATGAGTTACTACAGTAACCAATGTGATCCCCGGATCGCATCTAAAATGGCTGCAGAGGACTGTCTTGAGTAAGCGCAACAAAGTGTGGCTGGGGGCGGTCGCTGCCATATTGGCGACCCTGGTGATGGGTGCGCTCATCCTGCCCAAGTCGTTTGCCCTGGCCGCGCTGTGTGACATCACCGATACTCTGCTGCTGGCTTCGGGCGCGGCTGCCTTCATTCCTTTGGCCGTACGCTCTCGCGGCCGCATGCGGATGTTCTGGTCGCTCATTGCCCTGGGCCTTACTTTCTGGCTCGGCTATCAAGTCTTTTGGACGTATTACGAGGTCCTGCTCCGCCGCGAAGTGCCCGACCTTTGTATCGGCGACATCGTGCTCTTTCTGCATCTGGTTCCGCTGATGGCCGCTCTGGCGCTCCGTCCGCACGCCCCTCGCGACGAATATGCCGCGCGGCTGGGCCGCCTCGATTTCGCGCTGCTGCTGGTGTGGTGGTTCTATCTTTATGTCTTGATCGTCATGCCCTGGCAATATGTTGTGGTCAACGTAGCGGCCTATGATCGCAACCTGAACACCGTCTATCTAACCGAAAATATCGCGTTCCTGGCCGCACTGTTCGCCTGCTGGATCGGCAGCAAAGGTCACTGGAGGACTCTCTACGCAGGACTGTTCGGCATGAGCTTCTGTTACACCCTCGGCTCCGCGCTCGCCAACTGGGCAATCGTGCGGAACGTCTACTACACCGGTGGCTTTTACGACATTCCTCTCGCAGGTTCGATGGCATGGATCACTTGGATTGGGCTGAACACCAGGGCCGGAGAGCCCCAGCGCGATGCCCGTGAAACTTCCACCGTCTACGGCGTATGGGTCGCGCGCTGCAGCATGATTGCGGTTTTTTCGCTGCCTCTGTTCGCTGCCTGGGCGATGTCGGATAGCGCGGTTTCGCCGCACATTCGCGTGTTTCGACTGGCGCTGACTCTGGCCGCCGCATTCCTCATGGGACTGCTGGTCTTCGCGCGCCAGCATCTGCTGGACCGCGAACTGATCCACCTGCTCGACCAGTCGCAGGACTCGTTCGACAATCTGCAGCGCCTGCAGGCGCAGATTCTTCAGTCGGAAAAACTGGCATCGATAGGTCAGTTGGTCGGCGGCGCGGCCCACGAACTCAACAACCCCATCACCGCCATGCTGGGATATTCCGATATGCTGTTGAGCACACATCTCACCGCCGAGCAGCGCCCCCTGGCGGCAAAAATTGGACAGTATGTTCGCCGCACCAAGTCGCTGGTCGCGAGCCTCATCAGCTTTGCCCGGCAGGCGCCCGCGCCCAAGAGTCCGGTTGATCTCAACACGCTGGCCCGCACGGCCGTCAAGCTGACGGAACCCCAGTGGAAGGCTCTCGGCATCGAAGTTCGAACCGAGTTTGATCCGGCGTTGCCCAAGGTTTTGGGCGATTCGAATCAATTGCTGCAGGTCTGCCTGCAACTCGTAGCGAATTGCCTGCACGTGCTAAACGAGCGCGGAGGCCGGGTCGTAACTGTGAGCACCAAATCGGAGACAGACATTTCCATAGTGCAAATCGCGACCGAAGCGGTGCCGGTCACCCTGTCGGCTGATGGCGCCGCAGCTCCGGTTGATCTCGCAGACGGTCTGGGATTGAGCGCGTGTCAGGGCATTCTGCACGAGCACCATGGTCAGATCTCACAAGAGCGCCGCGAAAATGGCGCCATCCTGTTGCGTGTAGAACTTCCCATCACCCAATCAGCTCCGGTCAAACCGAAAGACTCGACAGTGCCGGTGATGTGGCAGTCTCAACCGTACGCTTGAGTTGCCCGCATGCGGCGTAAATATCCCGCCCCCGCGGACGCCGCACGAACGCCGGAATTCCGCCCGCGCGCAGAATCTTCTGAAACTCCGCGACTCGCTCCACGCCCGGCGTCGTGAAGTCAATTCCCGGGCCCGGGTTCAATGCAATCAGATTCACCTTGCAACGCATGCCCTTCAGCAGTTCCACTACTTCCCTCGCGTTCTGCGGCTCATCGTTCACTCCCCCGAGCAGGACATACTCGAATGTGATCCACTCGCGCGTCCGCAGCGGATACGCCCTCGCCGCTGCCATCAGCATTTCCAGATTCCATTTCTTATTCAGCGGCATCAGCCGGGTGCGCAGCGCATCGTTCGAAGCGTTCAAAGAAATCGCCAGCTTGGGCCGGATATTCTCTCCGCCAAGATCATGAATGCGCGGCACGATTCCGGCCGTTGATACCGTCATACGCCGCTCGGCAATGCCGACTTCCTCCACCAGCAGACGCGTCGCCTTCACGAAATTTTCATAGTTCAGGAACGGCTCACCCATGCCCATAAAAACCAGGTTGATGCGATCCTCAGGCGGCGAAACGTTCTGGTCCTTGAGCACCGCGCAAACCTGACCAACGATTTCTCCGGCGGTCAGATTACGCTTCACTCCCAGCAAAGCCGTCAGGCAGAACTGGCAATCGACAGCGCACCCCACCTGGCTGGAAATGCAAATCGTCGAACGCCCTTGATTTTGCCCCTGCCTCGGCCTACGGGTCCGTTGCCGATCTTCTTGTGTCTGAGGATCTTGTTGTCGATCTTGCGAGCGACTCGACTGCTGATCTTGCTCCTGTTTTCGGGTGGCGCAGCGCTTCAGCGCTGCGATGGGCTCCTTTTCTGAGAGGGCTTCAGCCCTCGAGGGGCATAGGTCTGCGAACCGCTCTGCCTCTTGCCCCGCCTCGCTTCCATCCCCCGCTTCCCCACCGTCCCCCTCCGGCATCCACACCGTTTCCACGCTTTGCCCGTCGGCAAATGCAATCAGATACCGCACCGTCCCATCCTGGGATACGAACCGATTTTCAATCCGCGGCAAGCCGATCACGACGCCCTCTTCCGCCAGCTTCGCACGAAGTTCCTGCGACAGCGTCGAGATCTGCTCGATCGACTCCACCCGCTGCCGATACACGGAATCCGCGATCTGGCGGGCACGAAAAGGGCGTTCGCTCATGCTCGCTACCAGGGTAGCGAGTTCGTTGCGATCCAATCCGAGCAAAGCGATTTGCGATGAATCTTGCATAACTAACTGATTCTAAATAACTAAACTATTCTCGCACACCGAACTGCCCTATGTCAGAATAGTCAAAGACTCCTTCGCCGAGTCCTCAGCTTTGAACCGGCGTCTAATAGAAGGTTATCATCACCGAAAATCTGAAAATGGCCAAAGAAGTCCGCAACATTCGTCGTCAAAAGCTGCCCAACGGGCTGACCGTCATCACCGAGCAGATGCAGCATATCCGCTCCGCTTCCATCGGAATCTGGCTGCAGACCGGTTCGCGCGACGAAGAGGCCGAATGGAACGGCATCTCGCATTTCATCGAACACATGGTCTTTAAAGGGACCAAGCACCGCACCGCGGAAGAAATCGCGCGCCAGGTCGACTCGATCGGCGGCAACATGGACGCCTTCACCGCCAAGGAATGCATCTGCTTCAACGTCAAGGTGCTCGACGAGCACGTCCCCACCGCGCTCGATATTCTCAGCGACCTTGTGCTGAATCCCAATTTTGATCCCACCGACATCGCCCGCGAACGCGGCGTGATCATGGAAGAAATCAAAATGGACGAAGATAATCCCGACTATCTCGTCCACGAAATTTTTACCCAGAATTTCTGGAAAGATCATCCCTTGGGCAAACCGATCCTCGGAACCAAGGAGACTGTAAAGCGCTTCGAGCGCCAGCCCATCGTCGATGCCTACGCCCACCGCTTTGCCCCAGGAAACATTATCGTGTCGGCAGCCGGCAATCTCGATCATGACCGCTTCGTCGAACTCGTAACCCAGCACTTCGAGCACATGAAGCCCTCTAAGAACGGAAATGGCTTCCATTCTTCCGCTCCAAAGATTGTTTCGCGCATCATTCTCCGGAATAAGAAAGCTCTGGAGCAGGTGCAACTGTGCCTCGGCGTGCCCGCGCATCCCATCGCGCATGAGAAGCGCCATGCCGGTTACATTCTCAACACCTTGCTCGGTGGAGGCATGAGTTCCCGCCTCTTCCAGAACATCCGTGAGCGCCAAGGCCTGGCTTACTCGATTTACAGCGATCTCAATCCTTATCGCGACACTGGATGCCTTGCCGTTTACGCCGGCACTTCGCTGGCGTCCGCCTCCAAAGTCGTACAGTCTGTGGTGAAAGAGTTCCGTAGCCTCAAGGCCGAATCTGTACCCGAAGAAGAGCTCAAGCGTTCCAAAGCCCAGCTTAAGGGCAGCCTGATGTTATCGCTCGAATCGAGCACCGCCCGCATGTCGAATCTCGCTCGCCAGGAGATGTATTTCGACCGCTTCTACGACCTCGACGAACTCATCGAAAAAATCGAAGCTGTCACCGCCGACGATCTCACGGAACTGGCCAATGAGTTCTTCAAAACCGAATCGGTTGCGGTAACTGTATTGGGAAATCTCCCCGGCCTGAAGTTGACCCGCGACCAACTGGCCTGCTGACACCCATGCGATCCTAAGCTGGTTAGAGGTTCAAGGAGCAAAAAGCAAAGAGCAAAGAGAAAAGAGCGAGGAGGGAAGAGCAAAGAGCGGGATGAAGCTCGCCATCTCCACCGCCGGTCCAGCCGACGCCCTTGAACTGGCCGCGCTCCACACTGCTGTGGCAGAGGACCTTACCCGCCGCTACGGCCGCGGTTTCTGGTCGACCAGGACTTCAGAAAAAGGTGCGCTCCTGGCCATTCGGAATGCAAGCGTACTGGTCGCACGCCGAGGCAAAACCGTCGTCGGAACTCTGAACCTGCCCACCAAAAAGCCCTGGGCCATTGATGTCTCTTATTTCACGCCCGTGGGAAAATCACTCTATCTGACTGGCATGGCCGTGACTCCACTCATGCAGCGCCACGGAATTGGCCGCCGCCTCATTAAGGAAGCGGTCAAAACAAGCCCGCGCCTGGCCCGCCGATGCCATCCGCCTCGACGCCTTCGACAATGACACCGGCGCCGGTGGATTCTACGCCAAATGCGGCTTTCGCGAAGTCGCCCGCGTCGTGTATCGGAAGAATCCGCTAATTTACTTTGAGCTGGTCCTCTCGAACTCAACCGAAAAACGGAACTTGCCGTAACTTCTGCTCGCGCGGCTCATCCCATCTCTGCCCGCAGGTCAGAGCCTGCCGACAATTTCAAAATTATCCAAGGAGATTCACCATGAAAAAGATTTTCAGCACTATGCTGCTCGCCTGTGCCCTGACCGCATCGATGGCCGCTTTCGCGCAGGACCAGATGCAGCAGGACACCATGAAAAAAGACGACGCCAAGCAAGACACCATGAAGAACGATCAGATGAAGAACGATTCGATGAAGAGCGATCAAATGAAGAACGATCAAATGAAATCGGACAAACCTGCGACTACATCCACAACCGCCAAGCCAAAAACCAAGAAGGCCGCCAAGCAAGGCACGATGAAAAAAGATGACATGAAGAAAGACGATATGAAGAAAGACGATATGAAGAAAGACGATATGAAGAAAGACGATATGAAGAAAGATGACATGAAGAAGGACGACACCATGAAGAACGACCAGATGAAGCAGAACTAAGTCGACTGGCTCGCCTCCCGGCGCGGGTTCTCAACCCGCGCTATTTTTCAGCTTACCGTAACTGCGATCTCTTTCGATTCCCTTATCGCCCACTAGACACAATTTCTTCGTCCGCATCGGCATCGGCGTCCGCCTCCGACTCCAGCGCGGAGTGACCCGCGTCCGCCGTGTGCAAATATTCCCGCAAACACCGCAGGCACGGGACGTACCCCTGCGCCATCGCTTCCTTGGCCGTCAGCGTCCGCTCCGTGGCTTTGTTGTGAATAACCCCGCAGCCAGGCACATGAAAAACCTTGGCATCAGCCGTAACCACCACCAGCATATCCGGGGGAATACCCTGTCCCGGCTGCGCATGTTCTGACTTCAGTTCCGGACCCGAGGTCATCGAGTTCGCCACATGCAATCCGCCGGCAAACAAAGCCAAAGCTGCCACTGGGACCAACCATGCTGACCACGTCGACCAACGACTGCTGCGAACGCGAGCACTCTGCGCCAGCCGTTTTTCCAGCCGCCGCCCAAATCCGGCGGGCACTTCGATTGTCTGCTCGTCAATCATGCGCTCGTCGGAATACAACTGGATCACATTGCGCGCCCCCGCCAACACTGACGAGCAACTCTTGCACGTGCGGAAATGCTCGTCCATTGCGGATCGCAGCCCCGCATCCACTTCGCCTTCAATGTAGTTCGAAATCTCCTGCCACATCTGTTCGCAATTTACCGCTGCTCTGTCGTCTTTCGAGTTCACCATGGCTTATTTCCCTTCTCGAACGGCAGCCGGCTGAACCAGCCTTGCTCCCATCCAGCGGCCAGCAGATCGCGCAACATCAGTCGCGCCCGCAACAGCCGCGTCTTCACCGAAGCCACCGAAATTCCCAGCGCTTCGGCCGTCTCCTGAATGTTTAACTGCTCCATGTCGCGCAGTACGAAGACTTCGCGATACTTGCGATCCAGTGTTGCCAGCGCGTCCGCCAGTTTCAGGCGGACCTCTTTGCGCTCCAGCGCTTCGGAGGGGATCTCGCGCCAGTCGGCGAAGTCGCGCGGCGCGTAGTCGCTCTCTTCGTCACGCCGGTCGTCAATGCCTTCCATCAACACCGTTCGCTCCCTTCGCCGCCGCATCAGTGCCTCGTTCACCGTAATCTGAATCAACCAGGTGCTGAAGCGGGCCTCCGCCCGAAATTGCCGGATGTTGGCAAACGCCTTCAGCATCGCTTCCTGCGCCGTGTCCTCGGCGTCGGACTCATTGCGGAGAATCGCCAGCGCCGCCGCGTAGACTCGCCGTTCATAGGGCCGCACCAGTTCATAGAACAATTCGTTCTGCCCCCGCTGCACGCGGGAGATCAAGTCCTGCTCGCGCGTAGTAGACCCCTGCGCCGGACTTTTCAACCCCGAATTGTTCAGCACAACATTTGGTTCGGCCATCGTGTCGCGCACTCGTAAGTAGTCCGGATCTTTAGTAGTCCGGATCTTTCTTCCAACCCGTCAGCATGGAAACGAAGTTACTCCAGCCGTGCAGGACCACCATCACTAGATGCCCGAACACAAATCCTAAAATCGCCCACATCACCAGAAAATGTAAGAACCGCGCCCAATGAAACCCGCCCATCAGCCACGCCAGCCATGAGAACTGCACCGGCTTCCACACCGCCAGCCCGGTCGCGACCGAGAGCACGCCCAAGCCAATTGCGGCTGTGTATGCCTGTTTCTGCAGCGGGTTGTAAGCCTCATGCGCCTCAGGCTTGGGCCCGAAAAAGAAATAATGCTTCACCATCGGCCACACTCCCGGGATATCGCGGCGTGTAAACAACACCTGCCGGTAGTGACCGCTGAAGATCTGATAGCCGAGATAGACCAGCCCGGTGGCGATGTAAATCCACATGAACGTGAGGTGCCATTGCAGCGCCCCTCCCAGCCATCCGCCAATGGCGAATGATTTCGGCCAGTTCAGCAAGTCCTTCTGTGGAATCTTGGCGCCAAAACTCGGAAACGCCCTAAAAATCTGCAGCCCGCTGCCCACCATGACAAACAGCGAAATCGCGTTCGCCCAGTGACACAACCGTACCGGCAGCGGATGTTCATACACGGCGCGAGCCACGGTCTCAGAGTCTTCTCCGGTCGTACGCACGATATCGATTGCCGTACCGCTCATGCTTTGTCTCCGAATCCTGAATTGCTGCTTGTTAATCGCTGTCAATCGGCAATCAGCATTCAAAAATCAACAATTGTCTTTCACAGTCCGTAAAACTCCGAATACCCCTGATCCTCCCAATATCCAACCTTCTCGAGAACGTTAGTGACCTTCAAGTCAGTCAAATACTTAGCCTGCTTGTAGCCAATCTTTGTCGGGATGTTCAGACGCAAAGGCGCCCCGTGCTTGCGGGAGAGCGGTTGATCGTACATTTCGTAACAAAGCAGGGTTTGCGGATGCAGCGCCGTCGCCATGTCTAGCGATTCATAGTAGTCGTCGGCGCAAGCTACGGTAATGAATCGCGCCGACGTGTCGGCGCCGATCATCGCCAGAAAATCCGCCAGCCGCGCGCCCCCGAAACGCCCGATCACATCCCATCCCTCGACACAGACGTGACGGGTATTCTGTCGCACTCGTGGCAACAATTGAATCTGCTCGAGCTTGTAGTCGCCCGGCTTCTGCACCGCTCCACTCACGGTTAAAGTCCAATTTTCGAAGATCACTCCGGGATCCTCAACGTCGTATCCGTTAATGGGGAACTTCTCGAACGGTGTCAGATCCGCATCGGCGAAGGTCTGAGCCAAGTGAGCGCGCCGAAACAGCCGTGCCGAAGCCCAATCGCTGAATCCCAGTCCCTTTTTGAGCAAGGAATCCTGAAACCTCGGAATCGCAAATGCCCCCAACGCAAGCACCGGTGCAACCTTCAGCAACTCGCGCCGGGAAACCCGTGAAAACTGCCGTGCGTTCATGACCGGCTCTACAGGCTTCACTCTGACTGGTGACTCTTTGATCTTCGACTCTTCAAGCTCGGGGGCGGCCATGTTGGGCTCGACCGCTTTCGGATCTTCCCGTTTTGGTCCACCCGCTTGCGGCTTATCGTTCTCTGGCTCCATAGTCCTTCCACTCCCACAAGTTCTCAATATAGGATTCAAAGAGTTTCACAAAGTTACGGCGAGGGTGCGCTGTGGGTCAACCGGGCTTCCTAGCCTGCCCATCTGAGTGTTGCTGGGCTCAGCTTTTGCTGGCCTATGGCATGCTTTAGGGGCATACTATGCGCGGAGCTTCG
>Ga0307476_10001954_pt1 | contig 12405 bp, 11 predicted proteins | sample atmos_gasesECM2C_2_FD_203314 | JGI IMG/M metagenome (GOLD analysis project Ga0307476, IMG submission 203314) | Hardwood forest soil microbial communities from Morgan-Monroe State Forest, Indiana, United States - atmos_gasesECM2C_05 | ecosystem: Environmental > Terrestrial > Soil > Temperate... | reverse complement strand
TTTCGCTGCCTAGGAGGTTGCGAAAAAACTCTTTCGTATAGCTGCGATTCCCTCAGCGGCTAAAGCCGCAATTCATTCCAGAAGACTTGCGGCGCGGATGAAAGCCGTGCCCTTTCAAAACAAGACAAATTCAGAGTTTTTCGCTGCCTGCTAGACTGGCTGCGTGCGGCGTCTGATCGTCAATGCGGACGATTTTGGCTTCACTTCCGGCGTGAACCGGGCCATCGTTGAGGCTCACTCGCGCGGCGTTGTGACTTCGACGACGCTGATGGCCAACGGTCCCGCATTTGCGGAAGCGGTTCAACTCGCAAAGACGGTTCCGAAACTCAGCGTCGGTTGCCATATTGTGCTCACCGACGGCGAGCCGGTGTTGGCCGCGGAGCAACTTCCCTCTCTCACGACGGCCTCACACTTTCGAGATGGCATGGTGGTTTTCGTAGCGCGCGCGATCGCCGGCCATATCGACGCCGACGAGATCACCGCCGAAGCCACAGCACAGATTCGGAAGATCCAGTCCGCCGGCGTTGTCGTTTCTCATATCGACACTCACAAACATACGCACCTATTCCCCAAGATTCTGCGTCCGCTCCTGCGCGCGGCGGCTGCTTGCGGAGTTCGCGCGATACGCAATCCGTTTGGACCTCGCCTGCCCCTGCGGTCCAGCCATCTTCTGTCGCGCCCGAGCCTGTGGACACGTTACGCCGAGGTCCGGATCCTGGGCAGCTTCTCCGGCAAGTTCCGCGAAGCAATCGACCGCGAAGGGTTCACGGCTCCCGACGGCACGCTGGGTATTGTCGTCACGGGAGCGCTCGACGAGATGTTGTTCTACGCGATTGCGCGCAGCATTCCGGAAGGCACATGGGAATTCGTTTGCCATCCCGGCTATAACGACGCCGATCTGCAGACCGGCAAGACCCGCCTGCGTGAGTCGCGGGAGACGGAACTTCGTGTCCTGACACTGCCCGCCGCCCGCAACGTACTGACGAAGCAAGGGATCGAACTGATCTCGTATCGCGAGCTCGCCGAAGTCTGGCTCCCCGCAGAAGCTGCCAACCTAAAGGATTAAGGTACTCTCGTAACCTACAGACTGAATTGCAAGTAGTATGATATTTTGCAGTTCACCCTGTACTCTAAGTTTTCATTAAGGCTGGAGGCTTTCCGCTCATGTCGGCCCAAGGCTCAGCTCCGCGTGCGACTCTGGACTTAAAGGTCCGGGTGTGGGGAATGGGCTCGAATAACCGGCCCTTCTTCCAGAATGCAATGGCGCAGAATATCAGCGCGACCGGGGCCTGTATCTTCGGCATCGAGCCCGAGTTGAAGGTGGGCGATGTCATCGGTGTGCAATACGAAACCAGGAAAGCACGCTGCAGAGTGGTCTGGGTGGTGGACGCCGGAGCGCTGAAGAAAACTCAGGTCGGCGTGCAACTCGTGGCCGACCAGGATTGTCCATGGGCAGCGGCTCTTCCCACGGACATGAAACTAGAAGAACGAACCCAGCAGAACCAGGACAACCGCAGAAAATTCGCGCGCCACAGGATTTCCTTCCCGCTGGAACTGCGCGATGAGCGCGTGAATACTCCGATGCGCGTCAATGCCACCGACATTAGCGGGAATGGCTGTTATATTGAGACGGTTATGCCGCTGCCCGTGGCTACCGCGCTTCGGGTGGACTTGTGGATCGAACAAGAGCGCCTCTCGCCTACCGGAGTGGTTCGCACTCGCGACCCTGGCGTAGGCATGGGCATCGAGTTCACGGGCTTTCCTGAAGAATCCAAAAAACGGTTTCAAGCTCATCTCGACACGCTTGATCCAGGGATTTCACTCGGCCCCAAAGACGGCGAATAGCGTCCTGTCTGCACCGTCACCGCCAGCCACTCGTGTAAAATCTGCAACCACTGCGCATTCCGGCCATCGAATCACGGGAGCGCCGAGAAGGCGGCCCCTCGCACATGAAGATCGGAATCACCTGTTATCCGACGTACGGCGGAAGCGGTGTCGTCGCCACGGAACTAGGCCTAGAACTGGCGCAGCGCGGGCACGAGATCCATTTTATTTCGTACGCCCAGCCCATCCGCCTGCGGGGCGAGGAACCGAACATCCATTATCACGAAGTGGAGGTCTCCCGTTACCCGTTGTTCGACTATCCCCCGTATGATCTAGCACTCGCCACCCGCATGGCTGAGGTCGCGCAGCTGTACGATCTCGACCTGCTCCACGTGCACTACGCCATCCCGCATTCAGTAAGCGCGTTGCTGGCCCGGCAGATGCTGGCGGACGGGCCTCGTGGACGGCGCTTGCCGTTCGTCACGACGTTACACGGTACCGATATCACGCTGGTGGGACTCGACCGCTCTTATCTCCCGATCACCCGCTACTCGATCCAGCAGAGCGACGGCGTCACGGCGATTTCGAATTATCTGCGCGACCGTACACAGCGCGTGTTCGATGTGAAGAACAGCATTGAGGTGATTTACAACTCGGTGAATTGCGACGTCTACCGTCGTAATCCCGACACGTTCGCGCAAGTGCGGGCAGAGTACGCGCCCAACGGCGAGAAGGTGTTGGTGCATCTCTCGAATTTTCGTCCGGTAAAGCGTCTTACCGACGTGATTGAAATCTTCGACAGGGTTCACAAGAAGATTCCTTCGAGGCTGCTCCTGATCGGCGACGGCCCGGACCGTTCCGTCGCCGAGTGGCTGGCCGTGCAGAAGGGCATTCATGATGACGTGCTGTTTCTCGGCAAGCAGGATCAGATTGAGGAGAAGCTGTCGATTGCCGACATCATGCTGATTCCGAGCGAACTGGAATCGTTCGGCCTCGCCGCGCTGGAGGCCATGGCGTGCGAGGTTGTCCCAATCTCCACGCGGGCTGGCGGAGTGCCGGAGGTCATTGACCATGGCAAGTCCGGTTATCTCGCCGACGTGGGTGACGTGGAAACCATGGCGCGTTACGCTATCGAACTGCTCAGTGACGAACAGCGTCTGAAGGAAATGGGAAAGCAGGCTCGATCGGTCGCCATCGAGCGCTTCGGTTCCGCCAAAATTGTGAAGCAATACGAGGATTTTTACCGGCGGGTGGTCGAGCGTTCGGCGTAGAAGCCTTCGGGCACAGAACTCGCCGCCTCGACCAGCGGCAACCGGATCCGGATCAGAGTTCCCTTCCCTTCGTGACTGTCGATGGTCATGCGCGCGGTGTCGCCATACAAGACCTGCAGGCGCTCGGAGATGTTCGCCATGCCAATGCCCATCCCGGACCAACTGCTGCTTTCTTCCAGTTGCGCTCCGCCCATCCCGACGCCGTCGTCCTCGACTTCAATAATCAAACGGGAATCGGTGACCCGGCTTCGCAAGAAGATGCTGCCGCCCTCCACCTTCGGCCCCAGCCCATGCTTGATGGAGTTCTCAACCAGCGGCTGGAGGAGCATGCTGGGAACGACCACATCGAGTGAAGCAGGGTCGAGTTCCTTGACCACGCGAAGCTTGTCGCGCCCAAAGCGTACGACCTCGATGTCGAGATAGTTGTCGATGAATTCAAATTCTTCCCGCAAGGGCGCAAACGCCTCACTGCTGTTGAGCAGACGACGCAAAATCGTCGCCAGCTTGAAGATCACGTCCCTCGCCATGTCGGGATCGAACCGCACCAGAGACGAAATCGAGTTCAGGGTGTTGAATAAAAAGTGTGGATTGATCTGGTTCTGCAAGGCTTCCATGCGCGCGTGAAGCAGCAACCGCTCCTGCTCTTCCAGTTTGATCTGGATGCGGACGCTGTTGAAAATCTTCAGCTCGATTCCGATCGCGGTCACCGATGCGGCATAGATTGCGCTATATATCCAGTAGTTGTCGGGACTCTCGATGCTGAAGATAGAGCCGGGAAAATATCGAGACAATTCTGTTTGAACGAAGCGCAAGCCCACCACCGTCCAGAAGAACATGATTTGCCAGTCGAACAAGCGCGGACGCGGCAGATTGCGCCGAATGATGCGAATGATGCTTTGATCGATGAACGGCGAGAACGACCAGATATCGTCCTTGTCGATTGCCATGGTGCGCAGCTGGCCTGCCAGAAACCCAGAAAGCACGTCGAAGGGCATCGCGGCCCACTCGCCGTGCAACAGCGCGGGTATGGCGATCAGAACGCCGCCGAGCGATCCAGCCCAGCGTCCTCCGACCACTCCCAACAGCAACGCGGTTTCAAAACTTAGATCGCCCGCCGTAAAACTTTTCTGGAAGATTCGAATCCAGACACCAATCATGATCGGCAGACCGAACCACAGGACCATATACAACTTCTGTCGAAAGGTGCGCTCTTCGCGGAACAACAGAAGCTTGAATTCCTTGGACCGCACCAGAGTGCTGGAAACAGCCGCAGCTACGCCCAGCTTGACCAACAGATTGATCAGGATGAGCCGAGGTTCCATGAGGTGCGATTATGTGACTCGATTATGAGGTTCGATTCTAGTGAATTGCCAGAGAAACTCGGCGACGACAAATGTCGACCAGCAAAACTGTAGCACGAAGCCGGACGCTCAATATCCCTTCTGCTTATCCACCACAAAGCGCAATGGCTGTCGCGCCAGGTAGCGGCGAAGATTGTCGGAGAACAGTTCGTAGTGCCGGTGCCAGAGCTTCTCGGTGAGGCCGGCGGTATGCGGCGTAATCAGCAGGTTCTCGACGCTCCAAAGCGAGGAATCTGCCGGCAACGGTTCATGCTCAAAAACATCGAGCGCCGCACCTGCGATGCGTCGCGCCCGCAGCGCTTCGACCAACGCGGCCTCGTCGACCTGCGCGCCGCGTCCAACATTGATCAGGCAGGCGTCTGGTTTCATCACAGCAAGGCGGCCGGCGTTGATCAGTCCCTGAGTCGTCGCAATCAGCGGCGCAGCCAGCACAACGTAATCGGACTGCTTGAGCACCTCGTCGAGTGCGGATGGAGGAAAGACGGCCTCCACTCCCTCGGGTCTTCCCTTTTCCACATGCTCCCGCACCGCAATCACGCGCATCCCCAGCGCCGACGCCATCTGGGCCACCCGGCGTCCGATGCTTCCTAAACCAATCAGGCCCAGGGTTGCGCCGGCAATTTCGCGTGGACGCCTTCCGTCTTTCCAGATGGCCTCCTGTCCCCAGATATGTTTCTGCTGCAAAACCGCAGCCTGCGGAATTTTCTTTGCCAGTGCAAAGATCAACGCCAGCACATGCTCGGCGACCACCGGGCCGTGTACCTCTCGGGAGTTCGTCACCACCACATCGCTATTCACTAACTCCGCGAACAAGAACTGGTGGACGGCCGCCGAGGGAGCGTGGACCCAGCGCAGGTTTCGCGTCGCGGCAAATTGCTCCGGCCGCAGCGAAATCGTGAAGATGATCTCTGCATTGCGCACATCTTCCTCGATGCCGTCGTAATTGCTCCGTTGCGCAATCTGCAGTTGCGGAAACTCCTGCGCCAGCCGTTCTCCAAACCAAGCCGGAACATTCCACAGATCGAGCCGGTGATGCACAACAATGAGCAGCATCATGGTTGAGAGAATTTAACCACAGAACCGCGCGGGAACAGCAAACTGGGCAAGAATTCCTACCCGGCGCGTTCTACGGAAGCAGGAACTTCGACGCGACCTGCGGAGTCTTACGACTGTAGAATAGGTTGTTGTGCGTCCAGAGTGCCGGGGCTTCATCGGAGGGCGACATGCCGCAGATTCGCCTGGTTTTATTGTTCGTTGGGATTGTTGGCTGTATCTGGCTCCCGGCACAGACTCCAATGGCGGCGCCGCCTCCGCCCCAGTCCGCCCGTCAGGCATTGATCGAAATGTTCATGGGCAAGGGCGAGAACGACTTCGCGAAACATCTTCCTGAAGCCGCCCGCCAGACCTTGATACACAAAGGTGAAACTCCGGAGACCTCTGTTGTGCTCCGCATTTCCATGATCGGCCGCCAGATGGCCGCGCAAGGAGAGCAGCTTGAAACCTTCGACAGCGGCCCGACCATCCTGCGCAACGAACAGAAGGATGGCCACGAGAAAATCGAAGTGGCCGTGGAACACGACAGCCTGCTCGGCGAGGACGACGAGATTGAACTCTCCGTCCGCTATTACAAGGACGGTCAACCACAGTCGCTCCCCGTCGTGCCCCGCCTGATCTTCACCCTGAGGCAGGAAAAAGAAATCTGGCGGCTGACGGAAATAACCGTCGCCGCCCACGTACCACTTACGGATCCCGACTATCTCCAGGGACTGCGCAAGGAACAAAATGAAGCCAACGAGTCCACAGCCCAGATGCGAGTCACCATGATTGCTGCCGCCGAAACTGGCTACGCAGCCAGGCATCCGGAAAGTGGCTACACTTGTACGTTATCGACTCTGTTTGCGCGAGATCCGGCGGCTGCTCCCCAGGAAGGCGGCGGGTACTTCGATCCCGGCCAAGGCAACGAAGAGTCGAACGGCTATCGCTTCGTGCTGACCGGCTGCGATGGCGTTCCGGCAGTGAAGTATCGTCTGACGGCGGTGCCTGTCGATCCAGACGCCAGTGTGAAGACATTCTGCTCCGACGAGTCCGGAACTCCAAAATTCGTGACCACTGGAAAGAGTACAAGCTGTTTCAGCCGAGGTCAGGCCGTGAATACGCCTGCGCCAGTGACATTCTCAGAAGAGTAAACGTCAGGCAGCTCTCTAGCCGTAGGCCAGTTCCTTCGCCCGCTGCGCCGCCTTCACCACCGCTTTGATCAGCGTGACGCGGAGCTTGCCTTCCTCGAGTTCCATGATGGCGTCAATGGTGCAGCCGGCCGGCGTAGTCACGGCGTCCTTGAGCAGCGCCGGATGATCTCCCGTCTCGAGCACCACACTGGCCGCCCCCATCGTGGTCTGCGCCGCCAGCAGCGTCGCGATGTCGCGCGGCAGTCCCAGCTTTACTCCCCCCTCGGCCAGCGATTCGAGGATGATGTAGATGTAAGCCGGGCCGCTGGCCGACAGTGCCGTCACCGCGTCCATGTGTTTCTCGTCGACCACCACTGTGCGCCCCACGACGTCAAACATGTGGCAAGTCATGGCGACGTCATGCGCGCTGGCGTGCTTGCCTTTGCAGATAGCAGTCATGCCGGCGCCCAGCAGGCACGGCGTATTCGGCATGGCACGGATGACCGGAATATTCGGCGGCAGGTTCTTTTCGATCATGGATGTCGGTACCGACGCTGCCACCGACACAATTACCTGCTTCGCGGTGATGTGAGCGCTGATCTCGCGGACGACATCCTCGACCACCTGCGGCTTCACCCCAATCACAATAATGTCGGCGCCTTTGACGGCTTCCACGTTGTTGGTCCCGACTTTGACTTTCAGCTTCGTGGCCAGCGCCTTGGCGCGATCCACGTGCGCCACGGTAGCGCACGTTGACTTTGCCGAGAGCAGGCCGTTCTTCAACAAGGCCTGCAGAATAATGCCGCCCATCTTACCCGCACCCAGGAACGCAACTTTCTTCCCTGCAAGATCGTTTCCCATAATTTTCCTCAACACCAAATCTTAACCACAGAGGACACGGGTACCACAGAGGAAGTAAACCCAACGAAGTTCCTCTGTGCTCCTCTGTGTCCTCTGTGTTTATGATTTATCTCGCCGCGGCTCCGCGCTGCCGCTCCATCCAATTCCACGCGGTCGCCACCACATCGCGCAGTCCTCGTGTCGCCTTCCACTGCAGAAGGGCCTGTGCTTTCGCCGGATTCGCCACTAGGATCGGAGGATCCCCAGGTCGCCGCGGAGCTTTCCTGTGAGGCACCCGCTTTCCCGTCACTTCCTCTACTGTGGAGATCACTTCCTGCACGGAAGCTCCCTGCCCCGTGCCAACGTTGACGGAAAAGCTTTCCTTCCCCGACGCCAGATGGTCCAAAGCTTTCAAATGCGCGCTTGCCAGATCGTTCACGTGGATGTAGTCCCGCACGCAAGTTCCATCGGGGGTCGGATAGTCGGATCCAAATACGCTCAACTCGGGACCAAGCCCTGCGGCCGCGCGCAGCGCCAGCGGAATCAAGTGCGTTTCCGGCTCATGCAGCTCGCCGATCTCTCCGCTATCGTCCGCGCCCGCCGCATTGAAATAGCGCAGGCTGGCAAAGCGGAAACCGTAGGCCCGGTCATACGCCTTGAGCGCCTGCTCAAAGAACAGTTTCGTCACGCCGTAAGGATTCACCGGTTGGCGCGGCGTGTTCTCCTCAATCGGAACCTTGGCAGGCTCGCCATAGACCGCGCACGTCGAAGAGAAAATGACCTTCTTTACCCCCGCATCCAGGGCCGCGTTCAGCAGAGAGAGACCACCCTCGACATTGTTATGAAAATACTTTCTCGGATTCGTCACCGACTCGCCGACGTAAGCATGCGCCGCGAAATGCATGATGGCATCGGCCCGCGGCAGCACTCGCGCCAATGCAGCGCCGTCCAGCATGTCGCCCTTGACCAGCTCAAACCCTGCTGCCAAGGATTCGTATCCGGTGCTGAGATTGTCGAAAATGATGACATCATACCCCGCGCGCTTGAGTGCCCGGGCAGCATGACTGCCGATGTATCCCGCTCCGCCAATGACCAGAACGACCACGTCATTTTCCTTTCCGTCCGCGTATTACTTTCGCCGGAGGGGCAGCAAAACATTGTACACAGAACGGAATGATGCGGCTTCTGCCTCGACGCGAGCCCATACGCCAGTCGCAGCGGACAGTCGATCAGTTTGACTTTTGGATATGGCTAATCGGAGGCGTCATCCCGACAGCACGCGTATTTTCAGCCGACCGAGGGATCTCCCCTCCCCCAGATTTCGTGGATGGGAGATCCCTCCCTCCACCTGAAGAACGGCTCCAGTCGGGATGACTCCAAGACTGAACAGTCTGGGATTCAAACTGAGCCACCGCGCATCACGCTGGTTTGTAGTTTGGAAGAATTGGTGAGACCATTAAACCAGAGAACGGCACGAGCGACAGTATGAAATACCGGATTGGTGAGTGGGCGATCGCGGGCTTTCTCGTGGCAGGCGGCTGGGCTCTTTATGCCCTCGCAAGCACTCCTCCAGCGTTGACCTCTGCCCACTCCATCATGACTCTAGTCCGGTTAACTTGCCCAATTGCGCTTCTGAGTTCTTATCCGATTCGTCTTGAATGGATTCTCCTCGCGAATGCCTCTACCTATGGGTTGCTCGGTCTGATGGTGGAGATCCTGCGGCAAAGACTGAATTACGCAAAATTCAGAACTGCCCATCGCCGACTCTAGACCTTCGGCTCCAATCCATATCTACCGGCCTGCTAAGATATTCACTCTTCCAGGGAGGTTTCGTGGAAACAGCACTGCCACCAAGTCCCGGACCAGATCCCCAGCCAACCCCTGGATCAGATTCCGGACTACCGTCCAACCCTGTGCCCGAACCAGCAGCGCCTGCCCCAGCAGTTGTTGCTGTGGTCGCGTCTCCGCCAATCTTGGATGTGCCACACGATATGCCCGTTTACGGTGCACCCACTTACAAAGATCGCGGCACCGGCCTGGTCGTCTTCGGCGTCTTCCAAATCATCCTGGGATTACTCGCCGCGCTGATGGTGCCCTTGGTCGCGCTCAGCGCATTCATGTCGCGTCTTGCACCGGGCGGCGCGATGCGGCCGGGACAGTTCATCTCCGGAGTTGCCACCTATGCATTCGCGGCGGGAGCGCTGCTTAGTCTGGGCATCGGATCGGTACAAATGAGGCGCTGGGCGCGCGCCCTTACGCTAGTGACTTCCTGGTACTGGCTGATCATGGGTGCGCTCGTCACAGTTCTCGTCACCGCGGTGCTGCCGGTATTCATGAGGAGCGTGCTGGCACAAATGAAACAGAGTGGCTCCGACGCGCCGTCCCCGGAAATGTCCACGGGAATCATGGCTGTCGTCCTGACCATCATGATTGTTTTTCTGGCGTTCTTTCTGGTCGTGGTGCCGATCGCGTTTGTGGTCTTTTACGGCCGCAAAGATGTCGCCGAGACCTGCCGCCGTCGAGATCCCGTCGAACGCTGGACCGACCGAACGCCGTTGCCTGTGCTCGGCGCCAGCGTCGCTTTCTTCACCGGGGCGGTCTACATGGTGCTGGTTGGCATGACGACACCGATGTTCCCCTTTTTCGGGCGATACCTGACCGGCATCCCAGCGGCCGCGTGTTTCGTCCTGCTGGGCGCTGTGGATATTTATCTTGCCATCGCACTATTCCGCCTACAGTCTTCCGGCTGGTGGATTGCTGTCATCGCCGCACCAGTACGCATCTTGTCCATGATCCTCACATACGCCATGGCAGACCTGATGCAGGCCTATTCGAAAATGGGAATGTCCGATGCACAGGTGCAGATGCTCAATTCGAATCCAATGTTTCGCGGCCACATCTTCTTGTGGTGGAGTCTGATCTCGGTGCTATTGTTCTTCGGCTATCTGGTGTGGCTGAAGCGATATTTCAACCCGCCGGCGTCCGCAACACCAGAGGTGCTGCCTGCGCAGGTCGGTTGAACGTTTCTTCTTCGTGAGGTTGACGAATTCAGGTCAAGTTCTAGGGGGATCTCATGACCGAACAGCTTGCGGACAAAACCTGTGTGCCCTGCCGTGGAGGTCTTCCGCCGCTCGAGGGCAAGGAACTGGAGAAGTTGCACCAGAATGTCCCCAAGTGGATGGTCTACGACGAACATCATCTTCACCGCGAATTCAAGTTCCCCGATTTCAAGCAGGCCCTGGAGTTCGTCAATCGTGTAGGCGCCCTGGCCGAAGAGCAAGGACACCATCCAGATATTCTGCTGGCCTGGGGCAAGGCTGCCATCACGCTGTGGACCCACAAGATTGACGGCCTTACCGAAAGCGATTTCATCATGGCAGCTAAGATTGACAGGCTGAACAGCGAGTAGAACCGTGTGGTTCGCCTCACGGCACCACAAGAGGACGATTTATAGCGACCCAGATCTCAGGAGAACGCATGGAAGTGACAACGCGCTCGACTCTCTCGAAGTACAGGAAGAAAACCGACAGCGAGCAATCACGAAGCAGCCCCGAGTTTCTCCGACCGGCCAGCGCGGAGCGCCCACGCCAGGATCATTGCCGGAACCAGCATCAACAGGCCCGTGCCGGTCGCAACCGTGCGCGCGGAGATTCCCGCATCGAGGAACCGGCCAGCCAGATACGCGGTCACAGCGAACGTAAGGCTGCCTAAGCCAAGGTCCGCAGCGAACACGCGACCGCGGAAGCGGTCCTCGGTATGAAGCTGCAACAGTGTTGTGGAGAAGACCCAGACCGTCGAGCCTCCCATGTGCGCGACCATGGCACAGAAGGCAGCCATCCACACGCTGCGGCTGGCGCCCAGCACTCCGTAGCCGAACGCGATGGTGAGATAGCCAAACAAAATGCCGAGGCGAAGGCGATGGTCGCTCTGCCCCGCCCAGCGCGCCGCCACCAGCGGGCCCACCATGGCTCCCAGACCCCGTCCGCCGAGCAGGATGCTCATGCCGAGCATAGCTCCGCCCGCGGCGTCGATGCCGCGGCCATGGACGGCGAACTCGCGCGCTCCCATCACCGTAAAGATCACCCAGCTGGGTCCCACCATGAATTCTCCGGCTTTGGCAAAGACTGCCGGCAGCAAAGTCGGGTGAGTCCGGATGTAGCGAATCCCTTCCAGTACCGGCGAAAAATCGACGAAATCCCGCGGACGAAGCGGTGCAGCGGCTTCGGCATGGGGCTCGCTGAAATGCATTCCGCCGATTAGAAACGCTGAAGTAAGAAACGAGAGCGCATTGAGAATAAAAACCGTGTCGCGCCCGAAGAACGCAGCCACGACTCCGCCGACGGAGGCCCCAATCAGCAGGTTGACCGACCACGTCGCCGAAGACAGCGTGTTGGCTACCAGAACCTCACTCTCTGCCGCGATGTTCGGAATCACCGCGCTGCGCGCCGGCTCGAAGAACGCCGCCATCGTGGTTTCCGCCAGTAGCAACGGATAGACTAGCCACACCTTGGAGCGGGAGCGAACGAACAACATCGCTAGCACGACCACGAAACGAACCATATCGGCCGCAATCATGACGTGCTTACGCTTCAGCCGATCGTTCACCATTCCCGCCGTCGGTCCGACAAAAGTCTGCGGCAAGACCTGGAGAACCAAGGCCAGCGCTACCGAACCGGCGTGCCCGGTCAACTGCAACAGCAGCGTATAAATCGAAAGCGTGTAAAACCAGTCGCCCACCTCACTGACGATTTGTGCCATCCAAAGACGACGAAAATTGCGGTTGCCTCGCAGCAAGCGAGTGTAGGAGGCTACTGAGATGGATGGGACACTACGCTCCGGTTCGGGTTCCATGCGGTTTTCCAGTTTAACCGCGCAGACCGCATTGGCAACTCTGCTCTGCCGGGGGAGTGAGATTGCGGCAAAGCTGAGGACTAAAGAGTGCAA
>Ga0307476_10001953_pt1 | contig 12406 bp, 6 predicted proteins | sample atmos_gasesECM2C_2_FD_203314 | JGI IMG/M metagenome (GOLD analysis project Ga0307476, IMG submission 203314) | Hardwood forest soil microbial communities from Morgan-Monroe State Forest, Indiana, United States - atmos_gasesECM2C_05 | ecosystem: Environmental > Terrestrial > Soil > Temperate... | reverse complement strand
CGTGTCGTCGATGAAAATGGGCGCGTGGGCCAATTGCTCCAATGCCCGAGACAGCTTGCGCGAGTCATCTTGAAAGAATGTCCCAGTCCGCATCTTGTGCGCGTCAACTTCCGCCGTCGAGGACAGCAGGCGCAACAGCAGCGCCTCGCGCGACATTTCCAGGGAGAACACTCCCACCACGCTCCCATCCTTGATCGCCGCGTTCTCGGCGATGTTCATGGCGAACGCCGTCTTTCCCATTGAAGGGCGGGCGGCGATGATGATCAGGTCCGAGCGCTGGAAGCCGCTGGTCATCTCGTCCAGATCGGTGTAGTGCGTAGCCAGGCCGGTGATGCGCTGGCCGCGCTGCAACAAGGCATCCACCGAGCCGAAGGAGTCTTTGACAATTTCCTGAATGCCCATGAAGCCGCGGCCAATGCGCTTTTCGGAAAGCTGGAAGATAGCGGCTTCGGCATCGTTCAGGATTTCTTCTGCGGGATCGCTCTGGTCGGAGGCGCGCGCGATGGCGGCGTTGGCAGCGTGAATCAATCCACGCAGCAATGCCTTGTCGCGAACGATTTTTATGTAGTGCTCAATGCTCGGCCGGTCGGGAACGCCGTCGACCAATCCGGAAATGTAGCCGACGTCGCCAATGGCTTCGAGTTCCTTACGCCGGTCTAGTTCTTCGACCAGCGTAATCATGTCGATCGGCCGCGAAGATTCGGCCAAGTCAACCATGCGGGTGAAAATGCGGCGATGCGAATCGAGCGAGAAGTCCTCCGGCTTCAAATGCTCGGCGGCTTCGTTGTAGGCCAGATTGTCGAGCAGAATCGCGCCCAGGATGGAGCGCTCGGCCTCGACGTTTGCCGGCAGGGTGTGAGCGAGACTGTAATCAGTGGTTGCCAAAGTTCTTGGTTGTCAGGAGAAATTGTTTGAGAAAGCGAGAACGATACTCTCATGACCGAGTTGTGAATGCGAAGTGATGGCTTCGGAAAACGACGAATTAACTGAAATAATTTTGGTTGTTGAGTTGCGCGGCAAAAAGTCAGTTACGCAATAGTGCTTCATTCCGGGAGTATAGGTGAAACAAAAGCGAAGATCAATTCGGAAGCCCCACCCGAAAACGCGGTTTCGATTGTTCTCAAATTAGTTCAGATCCGTGTAATCCGTGGCCAATAGGCTCTCAGCCGCGAAAATAAAATGCGGCCCAGGCCAGCCACCCGGACCGCATTGCTTGTGAATGTCTCGTTCGCTCTCACTCACCGCGCGCTGCGGTGAGGCGCACTCGTAAACCGCGTTCCTGAGAACGCTCGTTTCCCGACGACGCTCTTCGAATCCCGGAATCGACGGACCTGAGCCCGCATCCCGTGACTCGCAATGATTGCTCAAGCTGACGGCTCAGTCCTTCCAATGCGGGAGGACCTTACGAGGAGGCCGCAACGCCAAGGTATCCAAACGCGCATGACGCATCTTGGAAACCCTCCGGCAATTCACCCTCGAGAATTGCCGAAACGCCCGCTCTACTGCAATCCGTAGCGTTCAAGACATCTCACGTTTGCACTGGCGATACTGTGCTCCAAGAACAAAAGTGGCGCAACAAAAAATCCACGCTCGATTGTGGACAAACTGTGGAGGACGAAACTTCCCTGTGGAAAGCGCAGGAAAAATGGAAAACAATCTCCGGAGTTCCTAATCCACGTGCTCGCCGACTTCAAAGCCTTCGTCGGTCATAGGCAGGACGTCACGTTCTCTAGCCACCCACACATAAAGCGTAGGCAGCAGAAAAACGCTCATGATCAAAGCGGCAATGAGGCCTCCGACAATAACGATTGCGAATGGGCGCTGGGAATCAGAACCAATGGCGTGGGACAGAGCGGCTGGCAGCAATCCGAGAGTCGCCACCAACATGGTCATCATGATGGGGCGAAGTCGTAGCACCGCTCCTTCAACCGCAGCGTCCTCTATGGAAAAGCGGCGTGCTCGAAGCTGGTTGATGTACTCGAGCATGATCACGCCGGTTTGCACCGATACGCCAAACAGCGCCAGAAAACCGACGCCGGATGAAACACTGAAGTTAGTGCCGGTGATCAGAAGAGCAAGCAGCCCGCCAATGGGTGCGATCGCGACAGTTGCCATAATCAAAAGCGCCCATTTGAAAGACTTAAACATGGTGTAAAGAATAATGAAGATGATGAGAACGGTAATCGGAAGCACGATCAGCAGCCGCTCGTTGGCTCGCTTCTGGCTGGCGTATTCACCTTCCCAGTCGAGGGTGTATCCAGTAGGCAATTTGACCTGCGCGTTCACTTTCTTGATCGCTTCTTCGACGGTGCTACCGAGATCGCGTCCACGGACACTGTATTTAATGGCAACGTAACGGCGATTGCCCTCGCGATAAACTTCCGACGCGCCATCGGTCACGCTGATTTTGCAAAGCTGGGCCAGCGAGACCCGTTCGCCCGCCGGAGATAACAAACGAATCCGTTCGATCGCGTCCCGCGTATCGCGATATTTCGGGAGGTACCGCAGCGTCAAATCGTATCGTGCCTCTCCTTTGAGGACCTGAGTGAGCGCGTTTCCTCCGACTGCCGTTTGAATCGCATCCTGGACATCTGCAACATTAATCTGGTAGCGAGCAGCTTGCGCGCGGTCAACGGTTATATTGAGATTGGGCTGGCCCAATATCCGGAAAATTCCCAGATCCTCTACGCCCTTTATTCCGCGCATAATGTTCACAATCTCATCGGCTTTTTCTTCCAGAAGCCGCAAGTCGTCCCCGTAGATTTTTGTGGCCAATGCGCCTTTCACGCCACTTACAGCCTCTTCCATGTTGTCTTCAATGGGTTGAGAAAAACCCCACAGCACGCCAGGAATTTTGTCCAGCTCGCGCTGCATGGCGGCGATCAACTCATCTTTATCTTGACGAAACACCGGCCGCCATTCCTCTTTTGGTTTCAAATCGACAAAATATTCGGTGTTGAAGAAACCAGTATTATCGGTGCCGTCGTCTGGACGTCCGACCTGACTGGTGCAATCCGGCACTTCGGGAAAAGAACAAAGCACGATCCTTGCCTGGTTGGCGACTCGGATGCCTTCGTCCGGTCCTGTGCTCGGCGCGAGCGTGCCGCGTACCCAGAGCGCACCTTCATCCAGATGAGGCAGAAATTCAGAACCGATAACACCGCCGAACGCCAGATAACCGCCAATGACCACCATCAGCGCGCACACCCCGACCGTGATTGCCCGTCGTCGAATCGCCCAGCGGAGGGCTACACGATATCGCTCACTCACATACGTCATCACCGGGTTATCCCATTCGCGGGCTCCCTTGGCGAACGCGAAACTTGCCAGTACGGGTGCGACCAGGATCGAGAACAGCAATGCTCCCAGCAGCGCGAAGGCTACAGTCCAAGCCATGGGATGAAACAACCTGCCTTCAACGCGCTGCAGCGTGAAAATTGGCAAGAAAGCAGTAATGGTGATAACGATGGCGTAGAACACCGGGCGCTGTACTTCATGCGAGGCGAAACCGATAATTTCGTTCGAGCTTTTTGTCCCATCGGAACGGCTTAACTGGCGCACAATGTTTTCGATCAAGACAATCGCGCCTTCTACTACCACCCCGAAGTCCAATGCGCCAAGCGAGAGCAAGTTGGCGGGAATGCGGCTGAGATCCAGACAAATGGCGGCGAAGAGCAAGGCAAACGGTATGGTTATAGCGACAATGAGGGCGCCTCGAACGTTTCCCAGGAATAAAAGCAGAACGATCGATACCAGAATCATTCCTTCGGTCAGGTTATGGAGCACCGTATGACTGGTGAAGTGAACCAGATCGCTGCGATCAATAAACGGAACAATTTTCACACCCGGAGGCAGAATGTGATTGTTGAGTTCCTCAACTTTCTGGTGCACGCCTTGCAGTGCGGTGTCTGCGGCTGCGCCTTTTCGCAGCAACACGATGCCTGAGACCACATCGTCGTTATCGATGATCTTTCCGTTCTCGCGATGAATGGCTCTGGCAAACTGGCCGAGCCGAATCTTAGGACCTTGGGAAACCATTGCAACATCTTTCACCCGCAGTGGTGTCCCGCTCTTAGTCACAATGACCGTCTCAGCGATGTCTTGCGAGCGGTCGACTAATCCCCTGGCATTCACGTTGATTTGCTGCAGACCTTCTTGTATGAAGCTCCCTCCGGCATTGGCGTTGTTGTTGGTAAGTTGCTGCTCGATCTGCGCCAAGCTTAGACCGTAGGCAATCAGCTTGTTGGGATCGACGCGAACCTGGTATTCCCGGGTGGGGCCGCCGAAGCTGGCAACGTCGACGATGTCTGGCACCTGTTTGAAATGTTTCTCAATCACCCAATCTTCGATGGACTTCAATTCCATCGGGTCGTAGGCCGGATTGGTGCTGTGCAGGGTGAAGAAATAGATCTGGCCGACCGGGCTCCAGTCGGAGCCCATCTGCGGTGTGACGCCGGGTGGCATAGTAACTTGGCTTAGCCGTTCGAGAACGCGCTCGCGATTCCAGTCGTTATCAGATTCGTCGTCGAAGATCAGCTTCAGGTCGGAAAGTCCGAAGAGCGAAAACGAACGCAGATGCACGATATGCGGGATGCCGTTGAGCGCAATTTCAAGCGGGATCGTGACCTGCTGCTCGATTTGTTCCGCGGAAATCCCCGGCCATTGCGTGATAACCTCGACGTAGTTGTCGGCAACGTCGGGATAGGCTTCAATGGGAAGATGACGGAAAGCGACGATACCCCCAGCAAAAAGAAGCAGGGCGAAGGCCAGCACCAGCAGGCGGTTGCTGAGAGCAAAGTCAACGACTCGGCGAATCATCTATTGCTCCACGGTATTTTGCAGAACCAGAGCATTCGAAACCAGTTGATCTCCCGGTTTGATTCCTGAAATGACTTCCTGCATGTGGTTGGGAAGCATGTTGCCCGTGACCACTTCCACCCGTTTAAAATGTCCGCCGCCAATCGGCGAGTAAACCCAGTCGCGATCGTGCAAGTGCAGAATCGCAGTAGCGGGAACCGCGGCCCGTGTTTCGGCTTGCTTTCCGTAGAAGGTCGCAGTCACGAACATTCCCACCCGCATCATTCCGGGATTCGCCACTTCGATTCGAACCTTTGCAGTGCGAATATTAGGATCGAGAATGGGCAGGATGTTATCAATCCGGCCTTTCAACACTTTGTTGGGATACGCATTCAGGCGGATGTCCGCGGTTTCACCGACGTGCGTAGCGTCAAGATCATTTTCATAAACGTCGCAGACGATCCATACGTAGGAAAGGTCGGAAATAGTAAAAGGATTGGGACCAGACAGTCCCTGCACGCCCGATGCGTTAGTGATTTGCTGATCCGTGATCACTCCCGAGATGGGTGCCCGGACGTCGAGGATGCCCGATGGATGGTCCTTGTCGATGCCGAGAAGCCGCAACTGCTCGGTCGCGGCATCCAAATCGGCTTTGGCATTTTGGGCGACGTCTTGAGCTTGTTCGAGGGCGCTCTTGGCAATCGCACCTTTGTCGTAGAGAAGTTGGGCGCGCTGGAGCTGAATCCGTGCCAGTAGTTCATCGTTTATGGCCTTGCGATACACCTGGTAAGCTCCGGAGACGTCGTTGCTCTGGACTTTCAACAGTAACTGTCCTTTCTCCACCACATCGCCCAGCTTGGCCTTAACTTCCACCACTCGGCCCGCGGCCAACGAGATTACAGGTACGGCGCGGGCGATATCGGGCTGCACCACGCCGGTCACATTCAGGGCGGGCGCTGCCTGATACTCAGTTGCCGTAACAACGGGAAATTGCTCGGGGTGGTCGACTTTAAAGTTGTTGGCATCCAGGTCAGGCTGGACGGTAGCCGGAGGCGGAGCCTCGGCCTTCGGATCTGCCTTACTTTCGTTGCAGCCGGCGAGAAGTAAACTCAAAGGCAGGCAAAGCATGCTGCCCAGGATCAGAGCAACCGATTTAATTTTCATTGAATCACCTCGCGGCCTACGGCCTGATTTAACTGGGCCGCCGCCGTCAAGTAAGAGCCGACCAAGTTCAGGTAGTTCAACTGCACGCTGCGGTACTCCGACTGTGCGTTCAGATAATCCAGCAACGAAGCGCCGCCGTTTTGATAAGAAAAGAAAATCGTGTCGCGCACCCGTAAAGACTGTTGCAGATACTTAGTCTTGTAGGGCCGCAGCAGAGTCAGGTTGCTGGCCAGCGTGGCGTAACCGGAATCTACATCACTCAGCACTCCGGCCTCGGTGGCCTCGCGCAATCTCTCATTACGCGTGATATCGAGTTGCGTGCGCAGTTTCTCGCCCTGATTGCGGTCGAAAATGCGCAAAGGAATGCTGACGCTGACTCCAACAGTATTTATGGCAAATGGATTATTGGTAGAGGAGTTGTGGGTATACCACACGCTGAACGTCGGATCAGTGGACCCGTTCGCAACCGCCAGTTGGTGATCGGTCTTAGCTTTATCGATGGCTTCCACAGCCGCTTTCAGATCGGGCCGCGTATCCAGAGCGATTTTCCGAAACTCGTCCCGAGGTATGAGTTGGTCGTTGAAATCGAATGTCCCGGCGACATCGAACTGTTCAATCGCAGTCCGATCATTCAGCAGCGTGAGCAACTGAATTTTCGCAGTGCGCAGATTGACTTCTGCGGTTTGCACGTCCGCTTCATACTGCACCCGCTGCAGTTCCAAGCGATCCAGATCGATCTGCGCAATGTCGCCGGCATTGAAGCGAATCCGGCTGATATCGAGCACGTGATCGTAGTAGTCAAGGTCGTCTTTAGCCAACTGGAGCACGGCTTTCGCTTGCAGGGTTGACACAAACGCGTTGCGCAAGTTGAACAGCAGACTTCTCTCCAGGTCGGCGTGAGTTGATTCGGCAATCAGAGTCGCCTTTTGCTGGCTTTCCAGGCGCAGTTCTCGTTTATGTCGTCGCTCGTGCAGATAGCTAAGGCTGGGCGTCTCAAATGTGCCGGCGAACGGTTTCCACACGCCTTGACTGGGAGCGATTTGGGTTCCGTCGGCCGACAGAGTAAACGTCGGGTTGGGACGCAGGAAAGCCGTAATCTCCTCAGCTTTCGATTCCTCAATATTCAACGTGTCCGCCAACAGCGTGGGGTTGCTCTGCTCGAACCGCGCCCGGACCTGCTCCCAAGTCAAGGCCTGCTGCGCGCCGGCCTTCAGGCCACAGGCGAGCAACAGAACAAGCGCGGAATAACGCCAGAGCGTCTGGTTCATCGGGTAATCCATAATCGCAGTTGCCAATCGAGATCGGCAACTGGCAGGCCACAGCAAAGCACATGGCCAACCTCACCAACACAAGGGCTCGCTTTGAACCGGGAAAATATTGTCGCTGTCCGGGCGGCGGCGACAATCGAAACTACACATTGAAGGTGGAAAGCGGCGGGGCACGAGAGGAGGATCTGCTTAAAGGGTTTTGTTCAGACGCACGGACGGGCACGACGGGGATTTGTCCGCAAACGCCATCGTTGTGGCCGAACGACACAGGGAAAATCAAAGCTGGCAACGCGCCCGCCGTGACAATTCTGGCCAGGGATTTATCGGCGACGGCTTGCTTGACTATTTTCTTCGATGGGCTGGATTCTTCCATTTCCTGCCGCATAGCGTGCAGATCGTCCGTGGCCGAAACCACAGGGAACAGCAGCATCAAAACGCAGCCAAACAGAACCAACGGACGAATCCGATGGAAACGCGGGCAATCCTTGGCGCAAACCGACTGGTGCCGCCACATCCAGATGGCGGGCAGCGCCAGCGTTAGCCAAAGAAGATTGAGTAATAATTCCATCGCGCGGCGGAACCGCCTGACCGAAAAAGAGAAATCCGCGTGAATCCAGTCTAGTGTCTAGTAAGTTTTGCAGAATATCGAAGGCAAGTCAACGTAAACGCTAGGGCTTGTACGCTCGTGCAGCTGAACGCGTCCGGAGAAATCCACGTGCCTCAAGCCCACCGAGGCACGTCCGAAGCCGCGCCTTTTTTCAGTTACTTGGTTTTCTCCGTGACTCTGTGTCCCTGTGGTGAAAAGGCCTTTTAGTCCCTGACCCCATCCATGAACGCCCGCAACTTCCGCGAGCGCGATGGATGACGCAGCTTACGCAACGCCTTGGCCTCGATTTGGCGGATGCGTTCACGGGTTACGGCGAACGATTGGCCTACTTCTTCGAGCGTGTGCTCGCTGCCATCTTCCAGGCCGAAACGCATCTTGATTACTTTTTCTTCGCGTGGCGTTAGCGTGCGCAGCACCTGCGAAGTTTGGTCTTTCAAGTTGACGTTGATCACGGCCTCGGCTGGCGAGACGACGGCGCGGTCTTCGATGAAGTCGCCCAGATGCGAATCTTCCTCTTCGCCAATCGGGGTTTCGAGGGAGATTGGTTCCTGCGCGATCTTGAGCACCTTGCGCACTTTGGCTACCGGAATGTCCATGCGCTTGGCGATTTCTTCCGACGTAGGCTCACGTCCCAGCTCCTGCACCAGTTGCCGCGAGGTGCGGATCAGCTTGTTGATGGTTTCGATCATGTGCACCGGGATGCGAATCGTACGTGCCTGATCAGCAATTGCACGAGTGATGGCCTGCCGAATCCACCACGTCGCGTAGGTTGAAAACTTGTAACCACGACGATATTCGAACTTATCGACGGCTTTCATCAGGCCGATGTTGCCTTCCTGAATCAGGTCGAGAAACTGCAAGCCGCGGTTGGTGTACTTCTTCGCAATCGAAACTACCAGTCGGAGGTTGGCCTCGATCAGCTCGCGCTTGGCCTGCTCCGCATCCATGTCCCCCTGGATGATCTCGCGTTGGGTTCGCTTTAGTTCCTGGAACGACACTCCGGCTTCGACTTCGAGTTTCTCGAGCTCGGTGCGGATGGCGCGGGACTGTCGACGGTATTCTTTGCGCTGCTCTTCGCTGCGCGTTGCGTCGGCTTTTTTTTCCAGGTTCGTGGACTGGCGATCGAGCGACCGCATCATGTCGACGGTCTTGTTGGCCCGGTCGATAAGGCGCTTGCGCTCGTTGTTGGTGAAACCCAGCTTGCGGACGCACAAGGAGACATCGACGATGGAGCGAGCCAACGCGATGCGGTAGCGGCGATGGTCCTTGGGCCGCTTTTTCGGCGAGACTGCGGCGAACTTTTCCAGAAGCTGATTGGCCTTTTTGTAGGCTTTGGCCAGATCGTCGATCTTGCCGGTGAATTCTTTCAGCCGGTTCTGAAGAATTTCATCGGTGATTTCTTCTTCATCGAACGTGACCACTTCCTTGATAGAGCGGACGCCTTTCTTGAGGTCCTCGCCCATCGCCAGCAGTTCGTTGATGACGATCGGCGAACGGGAGAGCGCCTTCAGAACGCGCAGTTGTCCCCGCTCGATGCGCTTGGCGATTTCAACCTCGCCTTCACGCGTAAGCAGGGGAACGGTTCCCATCTCGCGCAGATACATGCGGACGGGGTCGTTAGTTTTTTCCAGAGCGCCGGGGGTCAGGTCGAGTTCGACGTCCTCGCCGACTTCGTCTTCGTCGAACTTTTTATCGAGCGCAGAGGAGGGAAGTTTTGGTCCCTCCAGCACATCGATTCCTTGCGTACCAATGGTGGTAAGCAGATCGTCCAGGTCCTCAGGCGAATGCACATCGTGCGGGATGAGATCGTTCACCTGATCGTAGGTGAGATATCCCTTTTCCTTGCCCGTATCGATCAGCTTTTTAATGTCGTCGTATTTATCGTCAAGAGCCAAGAAAGATTGTCCTTAAGTCGTCCCATGGAAGGACGTCGAAACGTCGTTTATAGCGGTGGGAACGTGAAGTGGCGGATTAGCGCCGACACAAACCTTCAAAGTATAGCACAGAGAGCGCTTCCCGCTGATCGAAACTTTCCAACCGCAAAATATCCGCCGCCTATGTTTCCCGCCGTTAATAACTTAGATGGCATAAGAGCCCATTTAGTTTCAAGGCTCTAGCGGTATTTAAGCCGGCCTTTGGACGGCCCCTTGATCCGATAAACCAGGATCCATGAGGGCTCTTTTCAAGCGGTCCTTTTCCCGGAGCAAGAAGCGCAACCTATCGGGCTCGTGCTGTTTCGCGGCTTGCAATTCCCGCTGAACCTGATCCATTTGATGCCGGTACTGTATGCGGCGCAGGGCTCGAACCGCGCCTTCTAGCCGCTCGGGGGTTAGTTCCTCGCCTTCTTTCATGAGGATTGCCGCCAGAAGATTGCGGTCGGCATCCGATAACGGCAGTTCCATGACATCCGCGGCTTTCGCCGCAGAGAGCAAGATTTCGATCAGGGATTCCGTGGCCAATCCGACGTGCAGGGGCTCGTTCTTGAGTACAAAATGTGCCTGACGGGCGGGGTCAAATTCTTCCTCGGCGCCGTCGCGGGCCGAGAAACGCTCTTCCGAAGTCTGCATTTCGCCGGCCGAAGTCAAGGCTCGAATCAGGAGCTTTTCTGCGTCGGTGACTTGAGCCTCGAGCGGCGCCTTCACGCTCGTGGTGGATCGGTTGGCTGCTGCATGCTTGAGTTCCTGCCGGAGAACGGCGGAATCAATGCCGAGTTTTTGCGCGATCTCGCGAGCCAGTTCGTCGCGCACGATGCGGCTGGGCACGCGCTGAATATGCGGCAGCAGGTAATTGAGCGCCTTCACTTTGCCTTCAGCGCTGCGAATGGGGAACTGGTTCTGGGCGCGCTCGATGAGGTAGTCGAAATAACGTTGCGAATGCTTGAGGGCCTCGCCGTAAGCGTCTTTGCCTTTTCGCCGGATGAAGAGATCGGGGTCAAAGCCGGCTTCGAGAGTCAGCACCTTGATCTGGAATTCTTCTTCAACCAGTAAACCTAAAGTGCGCTCCGTGGCCTTGGCACCCGCGGTGTCGGGGTCGAAATTCACGACTACGTTCTTGCTAAAGCGGCCGAGCAACCTGGCCTGCAGTTCGGTGAAGGCAGTGCCGGAACTCGCGATCACGTTGTGAAAGCCAGCCGCGTAAACCGAGATGCAATCCATTTGGCCCTCGACCAGGATGGCGTAATCCAGCTTGCGAATGGGTTCCTTGGCCTGATCGAGATTGAACAAAACACGCGATTTGGAATAGATCGCGGTCTCGGGTGAATTGAGATATTTCGGTCCGGCTTTTTCGTCGCTTGAGAGCGTGCGCCCGGTGAAGGCTATGACTCGCCCGGTCTCGTTGGTGATCGGGAACACGACGCGGTTGCGGAATTTGGAATAAATGGAAGTGGTGGTTGGCCGTTGGTCGTTGGTCGTTAGCTTGTCGTCCGGAGCGGAATCAGACGCTGATGGGTGAGAGTTTTCTTTCCAGGAGAACAGCCCACTTTCCCGCAGCACATCTTCAGCGAACTCTCCCTTCAGACGGTCTTTCAAGAGAAAACCCGAATCCGGCGCGTAGCCGATGCGGAAGGCTTTGATCACGTCGGGGCTGAGGCCGCGTCCAGCAAGGTATTCGCGGGCACGGGCGCCCTCGGGCCGTCGCAGACACTCTTGAAAAAATGAAACTGCGCGCTCGTGGATTTCGAGCAGAACGGTGCGCAGTTTGGCGTCCTGAGCTTCCGCAGGACTGCTGTAGCTGAGCGTTGGGAGCGCGATTCCGAACTTCTGCGCCACGGCCCTTACGGCTTCGGGGAATGTGACATTCTCAATCTTTTGGACGAAAGTGAATACGTCCCCTGAAACCCCGCAACCAAAACAGTGAAAGAACTGCAGCGTGGCGTGGACTGAAAACGACGGTGTCTTCTCGTTGTGGAACGGACAAAGCCCCGAATAGTTTTGCGCCCCTGCCTTCTTCAGCTTGACGTAATCGCCGACGACGCGGACGATGTCCGCTTGCTGCTTAACGATTTCCTTGAAGTCGATGGCGTCGGTCATGAACGGGGTGGATTGTCCACCGGAATTTTGAGGCATAAAGCCCTCAGTCCGACTATACCGGAACGCGGTTTCTGTGGAGAACCTGTGGAAGGCGCGGTTATTCCGTTGAGGCCGGAGGAAAACAGCAACCATCGTGCCGGGATGAAATTCGATGCGGGAGTAGGGTTCTTCGACTCCGCATGCCCTGCAATAAACGCGGGGCATGCGGCGCTCAGAATGACAGAATAGTGGTTTATTTCTCTTGGCGCGGTGTCATGCTGAGCGTAGGCTGGCCGGTCGCTTGCGGCCGGGCAGACTGAGTCGAAGCATCCCTACCTGCGCCACAGTCTTTCGTCTGCGCGTACCACCCTCGGCTCAAATCGAGCCAGTGAGGGTTCAGGGATTCGATCAAGGCAATCTTCTTGCTTCGACGGCAGCCTTTGAGTTGCTTCTCTCGGTCGATGGCCGTCAGCACATCGTCAAACGACTCCCAATAGAGCAAGCGATCCACATCGTATTTGCTGGTAAAACCGGCGAAGATATGTTCTTTGTGCTGGAAC
>Ga0307476_10001952_pt1 | contig 12409 bp, 9 predicted proteins | sample atmos_gasesECM2C_2_FD_203314 | JGI IMG/M metagenome (GOLD analysis project Ga0307476, IMG submission 203314) | Hardwood forest soil microbial communities from Morgan-Monroe State Forest, Indiana, United States - atmos_gasesECM2C_05 | ecosystem: Environmental > Terrestrial > Soil > Temperate... | reverse complement strand
CCCCTTGTCCGAACCCATGAGCTCGATCTGCGCGGCGTCATTGATCTGGTTGCTGCCGCTCCACAGCAAGTCCGCATCTGGCGCGACGACGATCGTGCCGCCGAGGGCGTCGACGTCAGGCTGCTTGGCAAGGACGACGCGTCCGCCCTTGACGAGCCATGCGCCCTGCATGGTGTTCGGGGCCTCGCCGGCAAGCGTCAGCGGCGCATCGTGGCCCTTCGCGTGGATCTCTACCTTTCCGGAGCCGGAAATGGGTCCACTGAATGTGCAGGGATTCCCGCCGTTGTCGAGCTTGAGGGTGAAGTTGCGATTGACGACGGGGACCGCGCAGGCGCCGATCGGATAAGCGAACTCCGTATCGCCTTTAATCACAGCGACGTTCCCCGCGCCGACGGCCGTGTTCGGGTTGTGGACGACGCCCGACGTCTCGACCATCCATTGCAGGTTGATCGACCGCACCACCAGCGGCTCGCTCTGATCGGACGCGGCGACCAGACTGACCGCCCGAACCGGGCTGTCCTTGAGCACGATCTTGGCCGCCCCCTGGTCGAGTTTGCCCACGGTGGTGAAATCGGCGGCGTTCGTCGAAACCTGCACCTCGCCGCCGTTGAGCAGCCCGCCGCCGTTGACTCCCGTAAGCACCTCGATCGCGTGGACCAGCTTCGACTGCTTGAGCGTTACGGTGAAGCGGTCGCCCTTTTTGGGGGGAACGGCCGATTTGTAAAACGTGGCGTCGTCTCCGTCGAGAGCGAAGGCGGGGTCGAGGAAATCGCAAACGCCCACCGAGGTTGAGAAATCGGCCTCGGCCTGGAGCTTCACCGGAATTCCAAGCAGCTTGCCGGCCGCGGCGTCGAGCGGCTGGAACCGGGCGGCGAACCCCGCAACGGTGACTTTGTTGTCGGGTCCCCAGGTGCGTTCCTGACGGCTCGGCAAATTGCGGAGGCTTTGAATGTGAAATTCCGGCGACTGCTCCCAGGCCACGAGGGTCGCCCCCAGCACGGAATCCCCCTGCTTCAGCTGGCTGGCGTTGCAGCGGTACATGTTCCACTCTTGCCACGGCACGCCGAGGCCCCAAGGGCAAGTGATCGTCGTATAGCCGCGCGCGATCGCCTCGCCCGCAACCGTGCTGTTGTTCTCCCAGCACATGAGGACCACATCCTTGGTCGCGTAATTCGACAGGCCCTCCCACTTGATCGCCTTCTTGCCGTGCTTTCTCACCATCGCGCACACTTCTCGGACGAAGTAGTCGGCCAACTCGCCGTCGTTCTTGAGACCATGCTTATCCATGAACGCCTGGTGGCCGTTGTTCAGCGACAGCCGGCCGGAGGTCACCTCGTCGCTGCCGATGTGGAAATAGGGCGACGACTGAAAGACATCGCACATCTCGCCGATGATCGTATCGAGGGCTGGATAGAGCGTCTCGCTCGACATGTTCATGCAACCGATTCCGACCGGCTGGTTGGATTCGGGGTTGATCGCGTCGAAGATTTCGGGCGCCGAGCGCGCGGCCGCGCCCGAATGGCCGGGCATTTCCAGCTCCGGCACGATCGTGACGCCGCGAGCGTCGGCGTAGGCGACCAGCTCCTTCAATTCCGCCAGCGTGTAAACCCGCGGCGCGACCCCTCCGTGCGCACCGTAGTTTTTCGACCCCAACTGCGGATATTTGGTAGACGGAAAGGTCCAGCCCTGATCGTCGGTCAGGTGCAGTTGCAGGTAGCGGGCCTTGTAGAGCCTGCAGAGTTGCACGACCTTTTTGATCGCTTCAATGGGATGGTCCTGTCGCGCGACGTCCAGCAACACGCCGCAGTAATCGGCGTGCGGCCAATCCTTGATGGTCGCTTTGGGAAGCCGAATAACGCCGTCCGCCCGGCTCAGCAGTTGCAGGACTGTCGAACTTCCTTCCGCCGCGGCCCGGTAGTCGAACCCTGTGACGATTGCCTGCCGATCGACGGCGATGGTGTGCGCCCCATCGGTCGTTCGCTCCGTCTCGCCCTTGCGGACGACCAGGATCGGCTCATCCGCCCGCAGGGCTTTGTCGATCTGGAACACAATATCGCCGTCCCTGCCGCCCCCAGTGGCCGTCTTGAGTTTCAGGCCCGTCAGCACGGCGATCTCGCCGGACAGCACCTCGGCCAGCGGCCGGAGCTGCTCGTCGCCCGCCACAATACGGCTGTCGGCGGTCAGCGGCATGTACCCCGCGCCCGCCTGCAACGTCTTGGGCCACGGGATCAGGTGCAAGTCAGGATGTGCGTCGGCGGGATCGGTCGCGCCGCCGCAAACGCCGGCGGCAATCGCGACGGCCAACGCGCCAACCAGGAGCTTGTTCATGTGTTTTCCGTCCAACCGAGCGGGCGCACGCACCCCTCCGCCTCGTCATGCCACGCGGCCATCTTACCTCGCACAACGGTTCGGGCAACGTCCCTAGAAGCCTTGCAAGTGCAGTTGCACGTCTGCACCGGGTCAGTCGGGCCCTGGCCGGCGACCGGGGCGCCGTCGCGCGTCCCGACCGTGTTTCAGGCGCGGCTACGGCGCGCGCCGCCTTGGGACATGGGTTCGGCCTACTTCCCTCCGGCTTCGCCCGCCCAGATGGAGCGGATCGCCTCCTCGTCGCCGAGGCCGTCGGGGACGGCCTCGCTGGGCGCATTGGCGTAATACCACCGCTTGCCGTCCAGCGGCGAGCGCATCGTCCGGCTGCCGGGCATCTCCAGGAAGCCGTTGGGGTCGGTCTTGCGGACCCAGTCGCGGGCGTAGCGCAACCAGGAGGCGCGGTACTCCTTGCTCTGGTGCGCGAACCAGGTGATCTCGTCGTAGCCCCAGACCCAGATGCCGCCCGCTTTCGCCTCGCCCGGCCGCCGGCTCGCGCCCCAGTTGTCGAGTTCCACCAGGTAGGGCAGGTGGTCGCACTTCCAGCCGCTGGGCGTCACGCCGCCCTTGCTCCGGCCGTAGATGGAGTCGGAGAACCCCACCTCCAGGACCGCCTCCTGCGGCTTGTCGGGGACCTCCTTGATCCGCAGCGGGAAGGAGTGAAAGTCGAGGAGCAGCTTGCCGTCCCGCACCAGGCCGCCGCTGGGCACGTGGGCGTCGCACAGCACCAGATGCCGGCGGGCGTGCTTCGCCGCGTAGGCCCGGACCAGGTCGAGCAGCTGCGACCAATGCGCCAGGTCGCGGTCGTTGCCGTTCATGATCTCGGCCTGGCCGAAGTGGATCGCCTCGAAGCCCAGGTCGATGTATGTGGCTGCCAGGAAGTAGAACCACAGCTTCGTCTCCGGCCGGCTCACGTCGGGCACGGAGGCGTCCCGGCCCCACTGATCCTTCCGCCGACCGTCGGGGTAGAGCATGTCGGCGTAGCGGAAGTTCCTTTTCTCCACCGGCTGGCCCAGGGCGGTGAACGCCCAGTCCGGGACCGGGACCTGCTCGACCTGCTTGGTCACGATCTCGAAGACGCAGGCTTGCAGGATCATGTCCGGGTCGGCCTCGAGGACCTTGGGGATTTGCTGCTTGGCCCGTTCGAGGTTGTGGAGGAGGTCGGCCTCGCGGCCCCAGAGGCAAAGGCTCCGGCCGATGAACTTGGCGCCGGTGGTCTTCAACATGCGGATGTTGTCGTCGAGGTCGCCGCGGCCGTTGAGCAGCCCCTCCATCGAGATGGACCGGGACAGGTAGTTCTCCAGCACCGGGCGTGAGATCGTCCCGTCGAACTGGTAATCACGGGCGGGTGGGGTTTTCTCGTCGCGCCACGTCGCAGTCCCGCCGGCGGCCGACGGCTGGGGTGACATCCAAAGCGCCGCCGTCACGAGGACGACCGAAACACTCTGCGCCGCGGATTTCATCGTCGTTTCCTCCCGGCCCGCACTGTCCGAGAAGGCCATGTACGGGCGACGGCCAGACACGGCCTGGCCTGCGCCGGCCCCCCTCGCAGGGCGACGAGTGCGGAGCCGTCGCCGGCTCGGAGGACGAGCCATGTCATTATGCGCCCTTTCGCCCGAAGCGTCCCGCTGTACGCCGCGCCCGCGGGAATTCACCTCATGAGTGTCGTCGCCCCCACCAGTCCCTGCCCCTGAGGAGCAGAAAGACATGGTCGAGTCTTCCTTCTACGAGCCGAGGAATCCGAATAACCTCATCATCGTGGAGACGTTCCTCGCATTCGTCGTCGCCCTCCCTGCTCGCCCTGCGGCGGATGCTCGGCGACCCACTGCACACAGCCCATCAGGCCCTGCCCGGCTGGCGACGCCGCCGCAGCGGCACGCCGTACAAGGAAGGCCCGGGCATTTTCGGATGCAGGTGCGGCTTCTGGGGAACACGGACGTACTCGATCCGGCGGTTTATTGGGCAGCGCCACTTCACTGGAAGGCCAGGCGTCATCCCTGCACGAGGCCGACGCCCGGCACGTCTCCCAGGATGTGCTGCTGAAGCTGGTCCGGGCGACGCGGGCGTTCCGCTGCAACCCCACCCTGCGGTTGCGCCGCTGGCTCAGCACCGTCGCCCACCACGCCTGCTGGGACGTGGCCCGCTGCCGCAGAGTCGTGGCGGGGGGAGTGGGCTCGAATTAACTAGTGCGTCCTCAAGTCTTGATTTTGGGGTAGAGGCGTTTCCGCGCCGCCGGGCCGATTCCGTGTCACGACCGCGATTATCCGTCGGCCCTCGTCCCCGTCGGCCAAGTACAGCGCTATCCTGTGGGCGATAAGCCTTCCGAAGACGCTTTCGATCTGAAAAAGCCGGATACACACACGCCGCTGCCGGATGTCGTCCTGCCGCCGCCGGACACGGTCCTGCCGGCGCCGCGCAAGCAGCCGTGATCCTCGGCCAGGCCATTGACGGCCGGCTCTCCGCATGGGTAGACTTCTCCATTCCCCCAAGGTCGGGGCCGTCGCGGACTGCCCGGCTCGTGGGGCGGCCGGTTCTGAAGGAGAAGGACCATGAGGAAACTGCTTGCGGCCGGTGGCGCGCTGGTGATCGTCGTCGTCGGGTTGGTAATCGCGGGACGGTTGTGGGCGCAGGAAAAGAAGATGCCGCCCGTAGCGCCCGAAACGAAAATCGGATTGGTCAACCTGACGCATGTAATTTCCAACTGCGATAAATACAAGGCCTATAAGGCGGCGATGGAAGCCGAAGTGCAACCCTTTCAGGCCGAGATCAAGGGCAGACAAGCTTTGATGGAGAACCTGCGCAAGGAGGCGAGCGACGCGGAGCATCCTGTCAGCGAAAAGCGCCGCCAAGAAATTGAAACGCAGCTGAAAAACGAGCAACAGGCGATTGAGGCCGTCAATGGTCATGCGAAAGCGAAGCTGACAAAACAGGCGTCCGACGAGATAGTACTGATCTGCAAGGATGTGGAGGCGGCCTCGACTCGTTACGCCAAAGCCCACGACCTCGATCTCGTGCTGCAGTTCAATGAGCCGCTCGACCCCAAGGATTTGTTTAGCCCTGCCAACGTCGAGCGCAAGATGGGCGCGAGCGCTATGATCCCGCTGTATTCAGCCGAAGGCATGGACATTAGCAAGGACATTCTCGAAATCTTGAACGAGTCCAAATAGGGGAGAAGGCGCGTCCAGAAATCAATAGAGGGCGGGAATTCCCGCCCTCTTGAACGTCAATTTCCAGGGCCGGTCTAGTTTCCGGACGCCGCCCAGCAGAGAATGGAGCCGCCGCCGGCCGCGTTGATCGCGTTGTTTTCCGCCTCATCGAGCGAGTTCGTACTCCAGCCGTATCCCCATCGGCCGTCGTTGACCGCCAGGGCGGCCCAGCCGTTCTCGACCCACACCACTACCTTAGCGTCGTCGGCGTTGGCGTTGGCGACGGCGTCGTTCTGTGCAGCGCTCAGGTCGTCGTAGCCGTGAGTGTACCCATACTGGCCGGTGCTCTCGGAGTAAGCGATGGCCGCATAACTGGCCTGAGCGGCCCGCGCGGCGACCAGCATCACAACGGCGACGGCGGCAACGGCGATCCAGCGTATCGTTTTCATGGCGCGTTTATCCCTTTTCTTGTTGTTTCCCTTGCCAGTTTCCCTCTCTCCGGCCATGAAACGGTCGCGCGGCTGGACCTTGCGCGTTCGTGCGCGAACATCCTCTCAGCTCGCTCCATACAAAAACCAGAAACGTCTCTCCCACGCTGCGAGGAACGTATGATCGATCCGGTTCGGCAAGAGGTCATCGCGCTGGCCCACACCGTCGTCGTCAAGGTCGGGACCAATGTTCTGACTCGACCCAACGGCGCCTTGGAACCCGCTCGCGTGCAGGCATTGGCGGACCAGTTGCAACGGCTGCGCGCCGCCGGGCGCAAGGTCGCCCTGGTCAGCTCCGGGGCCATCGGCGCCGGCATGGGACGGCTCGGTCTCGCCAAGCGACCGACCGACCTGCGGCAGCTCCAGGCCTGCGCGGCCGTCGGCCAGGCCTTCCTGATGCGCGCTTACGAAGACTGTCTGGCCGCGCACCGGGTTCCGACGGCCCAGCTATTGCTGACAGCCGGCGATTTCGACAGTCGGACGCGCTACCTCAACGCCCGCAACACCATCCTCACGCTGTTCGAGTACGGCTGCCTGCCGATCATCAACGAGAACGACACGGTCAGCGTGGCGGAGATCCGTTTCGGCGACAACGACCACCTGGCGGCCCTGGTGACGAACCTGCTGCAGGCGCCGCTGCTGATTCTCCTGTCCGTGGTGGACGGCCTCTTTACGGCCGACCCGAAGATCGATCCCACCGCGCAACTGGTTTCGACGGTCCCGACCATCGACGCGGAGGTGCTGGATAAGGCGGGCGCCAGCCGCAGCGCGCTGGGTTCGGGGGGCATGAGGAGCAAGCTGCGCGCGGCTCGCCTGGCGACGGCGGCGGGCGAATCGGTGCTGATGGCCAGCGGCGAACGGCCCGACGTGTTGGACGCCATTTTCCGGGCGGAAGCAGTGGGGACGCTGTTCCTGCCGCACAACACGACGATGCCGGCGTGGAAGCGCTGGCTGGGTTATGCGGCCCGGCCGCGCGGCCGGCTCATGGTGGACGCCGGCGCCCGGCAGGCCGTGCAGACGCAGGGGCGCAGTCTGCTGCCGATCGGCGTCGTGCAGGTGACCGGATCATTTCACAAGGGCGACGTGGTGGCGCTGTGCGACGCCGACGGCTTGGAGTTCGCTCGCGGCCTGACGAACTATTCCTCCGCGGCAGCGGAACGACTTTGTGGATTGCGCACGGACCAGATCCGTGAAAGGCTCGGCGATTTGCCCTATGAGGAGATTGTGCATCGCGATAATCTGGTCGTAGTGGCGTGAAAGCACAGGGGCGGCCGCATCATGGTATATTGGCTAACGGAAGGAGGGCATATCATGGCGAGCGACTTCATCGAATACGACGCCCCTTCCATGCGAGGCGGCTACCCGCGGACCCCCGAGAGCCTGCCGCATGGCCTGGATTACGCCCCCAGATTTGGTGCGCGAAACGGTGGCAAAGGAAAAGGCCAAGCATCCGCCGCACGTCTTCGACGCCGCCTGCGAAGAGCGAATTCTGAACGAGTGGACGATCGGCTATTACTTCGATTACCTCGGCCACGACGTGATCTACCGGCAAACGCCTCAGGGGCCGGAGGTCGTGGCGGTCGCCTGGGACGAATCCTTCGCCTTGCGAGACCGAGTCGGCGAGGAAGAGTTTGGTAAGTTCAAGACGTGGTTGTCCTGATGAGCCGCCTCGCAACGCCGGTCATTGGGAAAACCTTATGGGCGACAGGCGATGTGCGCTTATCGGTGGACCTGGAGCTGCGGCTGAAGGACCGGGCGGGCGTTTGGAAAAGGACGGCGTTTCGCGTGGACACTGCGGCGGATGTCACAACCTTCCCCGCCTATCAAGCCAAGCAACTCCTGTTGCCGATACCCTCACAGGCCTCACGGGGAGCGATACACAGGCAAACCGGCCTGGAGATCCGCTCTGGCCTGCTCCGTTTTCGTATGGTCGGCATGGACGCGACGGAATACGCCGTGCCTTGCTTTTTCCTCGGCGATCCCAATCGTTTGCCGACAGGGGTTGCTGTCACGAAGCCCCGCGCTCTCCTGCGGCCCCTGGCCCTGCTCGACCAAGTCCAGTTCGATTTCCACAAAAATGCGACCATAACGGCGCCCTACGGCGAGATGATCATCGAAAAGAAATGAAGCGACCGCATCACGATCCCTCGGCCAGCAGCCCCGGCACATCCAGCTCGTAGCAGCTGCCGTTGCCGTTGCTCGTATAGAGGCGCCGCCCGTCCGCCGAGAAGCACAGCGCCTTGACCTGCGTGTCGAGATCAGCGACGCCGCGCGCCGCTCCCGTTTCGGGATCCCAGAGTCGCACGGTATGGTCGTCGCCTCCCGTCGCCAGCAGCCGGCCGTCGGGACGGTAGGCCGCGCACGTCACGGCGTCGGTGTGTCCGGGCCACTCCGCCGCCAGGGCCGCTTCGTCAAGATCGTACACGCGGATGGTCTGAGCGAGCGAGGCGACGGCCAGCCGTCGGCCGTTGGGATGGAAAGCCAGGCCGACGGCGCCGCCCCGAAACGCCGCGATTTGTTTGCGCTGCTCCAGGTCCCACAACGCAATGCAGCCGTCCGCGCCGCTGGTCGCCATCCAGTCGATGCCCCCCACCGCGACAATTCGCATGGCCGGATGAAACGCCAGCGCCTCGACGGAACACTGGTCGGCGGCGTCGGGCAGCAGGAGCATGGGATTGCCGTCGGGAATGCTCCACAGCCAAATGTCGCTGCTGCGGAGGCCGCCGGTGGCCAACACGGCGCAGTCCGCGGAAAACGCCAGCGCCGTAACCGGACCGGCCTGACCTTCGAGGTCGGCGACCCGTCGGCCGCTCCCGACGTCCCACAGAGTCAGCGTGGCCGGGCTGCCGTTTGCGTCGTCCGCAACCCGGCTGCCGGCGATCCAGCGACCGTCCGGACTGGCGGCGAACGCGCGCAACTCCCCCGCATCTTGCAGCCCCGGCCCCTGCGCGGCGTCCTCCGTTCGCCAGACTCCCAGCGTCGCTCCGGCGCCCAGCGCGGACAGCCGTCGGCTGTCGGGGCTGAGCGCCACCGAGGCGCGCGTCGTCGGCAGGTCGGCCGGCTCGCCGCCGTCGTGGGCCCTGTCGCAATCCCAAACATGGATGATGTGATCGGCGCCGCCCGAGGCCAGCCGCCTGCCGTCCGGCGTAAAGGCGAGCGCGCGAACCTCGCGGGCCTGCGGCGGCATGACATGCATTTCGCGATGGCGATTCGTGTCCCAAATGTGAACCGCGAAAGCCGCGTCGGCGCAAGCCAGTCGGGACCCGTCCGCACTGAGCGCGAGTGCGTGGACCTGTCCCGTGTGGCTGTTGAGGAGGATGATCGGCTCACACCGTTCCACGTCCCAGACGCGGGCTGTGGTGTCCCAGCCCGCCGAGTAAAGCCGATGGCCGTTGGGATGCCACACCAGCGCGGGAATGCGGTCGCTATGGCCGACCAAGCTGCCGCGCGACCCGGCCGTCGGCGCGTCCCAGAGATGAATGACTCGGTCCTCGCCGGCTGTGGCCAGACGGCAGCCGTCCGCGCTGAAGGCCACGGCGCTGACGGCGGATTGATGGGCGTTGATTTCCCACAGCGGCGTCTGGGTGTGCCAGTTCCAGAGGCGAACCCGGCCGTCGTCGTAGCCGGCCGCCAGGACATCGGCGGCCGGCGAGAACCCAAGGGCGGTGACCCAACAGGGCTGCGGCCACGATGCTTCCAGCTCCCCGGCGGCCGCGTCCCACACCGAGAGATCGTCGGTGGCCGACGCCAAATGCCGGGCCCCAGCGCTGAAGGCCCAAACCGTCGCCAGCTCTTCCAGGTGATGCCAGCCGAGCTGCCGCCGGCCGTCGAGGTCCCAGCGGCGCACTACGCCCGGCTCCTCGACCGACCAGAGCGTGCCGTCGGCGGCGAACGCCAGGCCGAGCAGGTCGCCGTCGGTGTGGAACGGGTGAGCGCCGAAGACGCGGGTGATGTGGCTGGACGGGGCGTTGAACGACGAGGGCAGGGTTGCTCGGCTCATGCGCATCTCATCACGAATTGGAGGGGGAACAAACCGCATGGGGAGACGCCGCCGCTTCACGATCCGATGGATAAGTCTACAACATTTTTGCGGCTCGTGCGGATTAGAGGCACTCACAAAAAGGCGGCTGGAACTCTAAAATCACAGTTCCAGCCGCCTTTTTGTGAACAGCCGCCTTTTTGTGAATGCCTCTTAATCAATCTGGGCGAGGATGATTATGGAAGAATCACGAGGCGAATTCGCCTTCATCGACTGGCTGCGCCGCCGCACGCCGACCGCGAAGCGCGTGACGATCGGCCCCGGCGACGACGCGGCGCTGCTCGATTGGTCGTCGGGCGCCGGCTGCATCGCCACGACCGACATGCTGCTCGAGGGCAGCTGTTTCGTTCTGGCCGAAGCAGGTCCGCGTCGCGTCGGTCGCAAGGCAATGGCCGTCAACCTGAGCGATATCGCGGCGATGGCCGGCCGGCCTGTGGCGGCGCTGGCGAGCGTTGGACTGCCGCGCCGCGGCGGTCGCGCCGTGGCGGAGGAGCTCTATCAAGGGATGCGCGAGATCGCCGATCTCTTCGATACGCCGATCATGGGCGGCGACACCAACAGCTGGGACGGCCCGCTTGTAATCAACGTGACCTTGCTGGGAGAAGCTACCTCGCTCGGTGTGGTGCGGCGGAACGGCGCGCGCCCCGGCGACTGGCTTCTGGCGACAGGGGCGTTCGGCGGCAGCATTCTCGGCAAGCACCTCGATTTCACGCCGCGCGTGCAAGAAGCGCTGCAGCTGCATCAGGCCGCGCCGTTGCACGCCATGATCGATGTGAGCGACGGTTTGGCGGCGGATGTGTTCCACCTGTGCGAGGAGAGCAGCTGCGGGGCCGTGCTGAACGCGGAGGCGATCCCTATCGCCGAAGCGGCGCGAGCCATGAACGACGGCCGATCGCCGCTGGACCACGCGCTGGGCGACGGCGAGGATTTCGAGCTGGTGTTCGCCGTCGCGCCGGACGACGGACGCAAGCTGCTGCAGACGCAGCCGATCTCCGCTGTCCTTCTGACGCAAATCGGTGAATTCGTATCGGAGACGGGGATATGGTTGGCGGAAGAAGGCGTGCGCCGGCCGCTGCCGCCGCGCGGATATGTCCATGCGCTGGATTAGCGGCGATGGCGATGAGCCGCCATGCCGACCGACGGCGGCGGCATGCTCCTCTTCGCCGACGTGCCGCGCTCAGCGGCCGGCGCCGCGCACGGGGCCTCATTGTCACGAAGAACCGGAATCGCGACCCCCGTCGGCTGCAGTGAATGGGTTGGCGTCACTCTGCCGGCTCCGCCTCCCGGAGCCAAGCCCGGAACGGCTCCTCCTTTTGGAACTCGTACTTGCTGTATCGCTTCCACTTGTCTCCGCACCGCACCCAGAACACCCCCGTGTTCGTCGGCAGACGAAATACCAACTCCGAAAACTCCACGTCCTCGTTTACGACCCTGGCGATGATCGGCTTGGCGAACATCAGCCGGATATAGTCCCCTTGCTCGGCTTGCTTGAACTCGTCGGCGTCAAACAGGCTTTCGGAATGGCAGGACTCCAACAGGCCGACTGCAGCCGCTACCCCGCCCGCGATCCCCTTATCGGGGAACTTGACCTTCTTGCCCTCCAGCACGCCGGTCGCCTTCGGCGCGTCTTCCGCCCGACATGCGGCCGCCGTCGCGAACAAAAGGACCACGAATAGGACTGTTCGCATGAAACGCCTCCGTCGCCGAAGGACCACACCCCCGGAGCGGACGAATTGCCCACCCAAGCTGCGCTTATAGGCGCAACGCTGGAACGGCGGAGCAGCGGCCCCGGTCAGGCGCTGCGCCGGATTCGGCTTAGCTCACCTTGGCCCAGAGTATTTCGACTTTGGGCTTCCCACCCTCATCGCGCACGACCACCTTGAGCCAATGCCAAGCCATGTTGCCAATGGCTGCTTCTGCATAGTACACCCTGCCGCCGCGTTTGTCCTTTTCCACGCGGACCTCATGGGTGTTTTGGTTCAGCCTGATCTGGAAGAAGGCCGCGATCGAGTTAGCGGGTAAAAGGATCGGGATACTCGCGAGGCTCAGGTAATTGTACAGGCAGCCGACACAGGGTCTGCGGGTTCCTCTTCTCTGTTGCGGGGCGGCGGCGACGGTAGGCCACCCTGGCGGCGGCGGCGCAACGGGCGGAGGAGGACTACCGCTCGGACAAGGATTTGACCGGCTTCGAGGCGTTCAGCGAGGAAGAACGGAATGACGACGAACCCGATTCCGATTAGGGGCGAAGTAGGGCGGGTCCGCTTCGACCCGGCCGAGGGCGACGAGATCAAGAAGGTCCGGACGGCCGTGGTCGTGAGTGAGGACGCCGTCGGCCGGCCGAGGCTGAAGATCGTCGTCCCAATCACGGAGTG
>Ga0307476_10001951_pt1 | contig 12410 bp, 7 predicted proteins | sample atmos_gasesECM2C_2_FD_203314 | JGI IMG/M metagenome (GOLD analysis project Ga0307476, IMG submission 203314) | Hardwood forest soil microbial communities from Morgan-Monroe State Forest, Indiana, United States - atmos_gasesECM2C_05 | ecosystem: Environmental > Terrestrial > Soil > Temperate... | reverse complement strand
TCCGAGCTCGCCGCGTCGACGCTGGCCTCGGCGTGGGGCTCGGTCCGGCAGCTCCGCGGCTTCGGCGCCCCGCTGGCGCGGGTCGCGCGGCTGGTGTGGCCGGCCCGGGCGGGCCGGCGCGAGGTCTTGATCCCCGCCGGGCTCGTCGTCGTGTTCGGCGCGATCTTCGCCGCGGCCAATCCGGTCATCCAGGGCTGGCTGGGCAGCGCCGTCGAGTTCCTGGGCGACCTCGGACGGGCGCCGTCCCCGCTGCGCGCCGTGTTCTGGGGCGTGTGTGCGATCGCGGCGGCGGGGCTGCTCCGTCCGGCGATCCGCACGATCGCGTGGCTCGATGCGCGGCTCGGCGTCGTCGAGGTCTCGCAGCCGACCGGCGCGGATCCCGCGGCGTCGCACCTCGCGCTCGCGCGCAACGGCATGATCGCGCTCAACGCGCTGTTCCTGGGGTACAACGCGCTCGACGCGGTGTACCTGTGGGGCGGGGTCGCGCCGAGCGGCATGACCCACACCGGGTACGCGCACGCCGGCACCATCTGGCTCACGATCGCGTTCGTGCTCAGCACGATCGTCCTCGGCGCGGTGTTCCGCGGGCCGATCGAGCACGACGCGCGCGGCAGGCTGGCGCGCCGGCTCGCCTACGCGTGGGCCGGGCAGAACTTCCTGCTCGCCGCCGGGACGTTCCGCCGCATCGCGATGTACATCGCGTACAGCGGGCTCACCGAGCTGCGCATCGTCGGCATCGTCGGCACGACGCTCGCCACGCTGGGCCTCGCGATCGTCGTGTACAAGCTCGCGCGTCATCGCACGATGCTGTGGGTCCTGCGCCGCCAGCTCGACGCGCTGGCCATCGCGGTCGCGGTGTTCGTCGCGACCCCGACCCACGCGCTCGCGATGCGATACAACGTCGCGCGCATCGCGGCCAGCTACTACCGCCCGCTGCTCCACCTGTACGAGCAACCGATCCGTGCCGAGGCGGTCCCGGCGCTCCTGGCGCTGCTCGATCATCCCGACCCCGCGGTGCGCGAGGGGGTCGCGATCCTCGTTGCGGTGCAGCGCGATCGGCTCCGGGTCGAGGACGAGACCGCGACGACGTGGATGGACTTCGAGCTGGCGCGAGATCGCGCGCTGCGCGCGCTGGACGGCGCCGCGGCCCGCCTCGCGGAGGTCCTGCCCGCCGATCGACACGCCGCGCGCGGCCGGCTGCGCGGCATCGCGTACGGCATCAACGCCGAGTTCGAGCGCGTGGGCGACGACGCGCCGTTCGACTGGCGCGCGAACCGCTATCCGCCCCTCGACTAGCGCGACCGGGCGTGGCGCCGCCGCGCGCGGTCACAGGATGTCGAGGAACGCGAGCAGATCGGCGCGCTGATGCGCGTCGAGGTGGATCGGGAACCTGCGGCCGTCCTTCGAGGCGTTGTAGGCGCTGCCGTTGAAGTAGTCGACGACCTCCTCGAGCGAGAACGCCGAGTTGTCATGGAAGTAGGGCGCGTTGTGCTTGACGCCGCGGAGCTGCGGCACCTTGAACCGCCCGACGTCCTCGGTCCGCCCGGTGATCGCGCCCAGGCCGAGGTCGAACGTCACGGTGAGCAGCGTGGTGGAGCCGTCCTCGTTGGCGAGCGGGACCACGACCGGGGAGAACCGCCCGCCGCCGTCGTCGTGGGTGAACCGCAGGTGGTGCCGGTTGCGCTCGGCGACGCCGACGTCGAACGTCCGCCCGACCGCCGGCGCGAACGAGGGGAAGTTGGGCGGCCGGGTGTCGTCCCCGAGCGACTCGACGTTGGACAGGTTGTTGAACACGTTGGGCGTGCTGTGGCACGTCATGCAGCTCCGGCGGAACACCTCGCTGCCGCGCCGCTGCGCCGGCGTCGTGATCGGCACGGTGTAGAACGGATCGTTCACCAGCACGGCGTACATCGGATCATCGGGATCGCGCAGCGCGGCGAGCCGCGGGTCGGACAGGATGCCGAACTGGAACGCCTGCAGGTCGTTGCCGTCCTGGACCGTGAACAGGTCGTCGAACCGGTCGTCGGAGTCCTGGGTGTGGCTGAACACCGCGCCGCGATCGACCTCGAACATCGCCCGGCCGCGCGCGTCGCTGAGGAAGCCCGACGCGAACGCCAGGTTGACCAGCCGGATCGCCTTTCGCCAGGCGAAGAACTTGCGGAACGGATCGCTCTGGGGCCGGGCCAGGTTGAACCGGTGGGGCCGGTACTTGATCAGCCCGAGCTGATCGAGGTTGCGCATCCCGTCGGGGTCGCCCTGGGCGTCGCCGTCGAGGCCGGTGAACAGCGGATCGGTGAGCGGGACCGCCCCCGACAGCGGCGGCGGGGGCAGGCCGAGCGCCGTGGCCTGCACGCCGCGGTGGCAGGTGAAGCAGCTGCGACCGTTGGACACGACCACGCCGCCGAACGCCCGCGACGGGCCCTGGAACAGCGCCTGGCTGGCGTCCGAGGTCTCGAGATCGGCGGCGAGCCCGAACAGCCGCCGGCCGCGCTCGGGGTCGGAGCCGGGCTGGATCGGGGTGAACCGGACGGTGTCCTCGAGATGCAGGTTGTAGGTGCTGCCATCGGCGATCCGCGACTCGTCGCTCGCGATGCTGATCGGCTCGCCGCGCGGCGCGTCCGTGCACGCCGCGATCACCGCCGGGAGCAGGATGCCCAGGCACCGGGGAACCGTCATGACCCGGCTCATGGCGTGGCTCCCGCCGCGCAGAAGTTGAGGTTCGGGTTGTGCCGGGGCACGAAGTAGTCGCGGCAGGAATGCGCCCCGGCGAACGGCTTGATCGGAGGGGCGTTGTTCATGAACACCGCGTCGAGGTCGAGCGCCCAGCCACGCGGGATCCCGCCGCCGACGACCGTCGCGCCGCTGTAGAACGAGGTCTGGCCCGCGACCGGCGGGAACGTGAAGTAGCGCGGCGGCTCGACCGTGATGTCGAAGATCAGCCCGTTGCGGAGGTAGTCCGAGAACGTCATTGCCTCGGCGGCGGGGCGCGCCGGGCTGGTATAGCCGATCGTCGTCGACTGATCGTAGCGGAACGGGTTGGCCTGGCAGAGGTTCGCCGGGGGCGCGGTGTAGAACGAATGGGCGAACCCGGGCAGGTCGCCGCGCACGACGTGGTCGTAGGCGAACGACCACTCGACATCGACGTTGCCCTCGTCGTCGGGCTGGAAGAACGGGGACGGAAACAGCTTGAGGCCGGGCACGGCGAGCGGGGTCGCGCCGGGCGGCGGGGCAGGGTGCTCGAACTCGCTGCCGATGACGTCGCGCGTGACGCCGTCGTAATAGAAGGTGATCATCTGGGCGGGCGACAGGATCCAGAGCAGGTAGCGGCCGTTGCTGAAGTCCTTCTGTTCGGGCCAGATCGGATTCGGGAAGAAATCGACGCCCAGCGTGCGCCGGATCGTCGGGTGGGGGACGAGCACGTGCTGGCCCTGGAGCCGGGCGTGCACCCGGTTCTCCCGCTCGTCCCACGCCAGCGTGATCGTCATCTCTGCCTCGCAATTCGACGGCAGCCTGGGGAGGAAGGCCTCGAACGGCGTGGCGCCGCCGCGGTGCAGCGGCAGGGTCAGCGAGCCCTTGTGAAACGTCCCCGAGGACCGGGGCCGCGCGGGCGATCCGGCGAGTCCGAGCGAGCTGAGCAGCATCGCGAGACCGAGCGATGCCGTGAACGTATATCTGCGCTTGCGTTGCTTGACGGAATGCATGGAGCTGTCCTTTCGGTCGCGACCCATCGCCAGCGCTGCCTGCGGGCAAAACTGCCCCCCGCCGCGCTGGAAAGGCTCCACGCAGCCACAGCAACATCAACATCAACAGATCGCAACGATCGCGCCGGGTAATCCCACCGGCGCACGACCGAGCGTACTGACCGCGATACTTCCTATCGTGTTTTCATGATCGCCATCCTTTGCAATGCGACGGAGTCCGCGCCTGACTCGTCAATGCGAGTAGCCCGCGTATCCCGCGATACGGAATCTGACGCTCGCGCTTTGCAACGCGTGGTCCACGCTCAGCGCGACCGGATCGCGAGCGCCGTGTCCCGCGGCGCCATCGCGCCGTGTCGGGCTGCCGCAGCACGCGGCAGACGTTCGACTACACGCCGCGCCGGCCGGCGGCGCCGTAACACGCTGAATCTCGTCGAGCCGACGGATCCCGGATCGCCGCGCGCGAGGGTGCGCGGGGGTCGTGCGGCGACATCCATCGCCTGCCGCGCGGCTGCATGTCGGCCTGGACGGGTCCGCGTTCAGTGGACCGACGCGGACCCGCAGCGCCCGCGGGCCAGAGGCGGGCTAGATCAGGGCGAGCAGCTCGTCGGTCGTGACGATGGTGGCGAACTCGCGATGGAGCTCGGCCATGCCGACCTCGTGCATCTCCGCGGCCGGGATCAGGCGCCCGCCGGGGCCGGGCGAGCGCATGGCGAACGCCACGGTGCTGTCGGACAGGACGAACGTGCGGAACCCGAGGTTGCCGGCCATGCGCGCGGTGGTCGACACGCAGTGGTTGGTGGTGAAGCCGCACAGCACCACGGTATCGCTCGCGTGGGCCCGGAGCCGGGTCTCGAGATCCGTGCCGATGAACGCCGAGTTGACCTGCTTGCCGACGACCGGCTCGCCGGGCCTCGGCGCGGCTTCGTCCTTGATCGCGTTGCCGGGCGAGTCGGGGCGGAGCGCCGAGTCGGGCTCCACCGAGTCGTGGCGGACGTGGATCACCGGCCGGCCGCTCGCGCGCCACCGCGCCAGCAGCTTCTCGATGTTGCGCTCGGCATCCGGGTTGTTGCGCTCTCCCCAGTACGGGGCGTCGAAGCCGTCCTGGACGTCGATCAGGAGCAGCGTGGCGTTCGCGGGCAGGTGCGGGGTGGTCATGGCTTCGGCCGGCTCAGAACTGGCCGAAGTCTAGCTCGATCACGGGCGTGTCGGCCTCGATATCCCGGCGGAAACGCCCCCAGCGGTCGAGCGTGTCCTCGTCCAGCAGGGCGGGATCGCGATACTGGTGGAACAGCGCGTAGTTCATCGAGCGCTGGAGCGCGAGCATGTCCGGGAGGGCCTCCATCCACGCCCGCTCGCAGCGGCGGAGCTCCCGGTAGCCCTCCATGAACGGGGCGAGAAACGCGGCGACGGCCTCCTCCCGCTTGCCGCGCACCTCGCCGCGCGCCACGTAGAACACGATCACCGCGATGTCCTTGACGAACCACGCGTACTCGCAGTTGTCGAAGTCGAACGCGGTGATCCGCCCGTCGGCGAAGCAGAAGTTGTGCATGTGGAGGTCGGCGTGGATCACCCCGTAGTCGTCCGGCGTCGTCGGCAGCTGCTTCAGGCGCTCGATGATCCGCGCGGTCCGCTCGCGCACGAGCCGCTCCTCGGGCGGCGCGAACCGGTCGATGTCGACGACGTCGTACTCGTACCACTCCTGGCGCTTGTAGCGCGGGTTCGACAGCTTGTAGGTCTGGGCGCGGTTGTGCAGGCGGGCGAACAACCGGCCGAGGTCGCGGAACAGCTGCGGCTTCCAGTAGCGCTCCCGGAGCGGCGGAGCGTCGTCGAACACGACGCCCTCGGCGCGCTCGAACGCGGTGATGACGAAGTACTGGCCGGGATCGCTGTCCTCGATCCGCTCGACGAACTGGCCTGCCTCCGACAGGATCGGTTGCGAGACCGGGATCCCGGCGGCGCCCAGGTAGCGCACGAACTCGACCTCGCCCAGCGTGTAGTCGAGGGTCCGCCGCGCGCTGTGCGAGACCCGCAGGATGAGGTCGACGCCGTCCGGGTTCACGGCCTCGTAGACGAAGTTTTCGAACGCGTTGAGCTCCGTGAGATCGGAGGGTTGCAGGCCGTAGCGGCCGGCGGCCTCATCGCGGATCCGTTCGTGGAAGCGGCGTACGAGCTCCGGGTTCATCGAGACCTCTTTCCGCTCAGTCGGTGAACGTGAGGCTGCGATCCTCGTAGCGGACCACGGTGGAGGCAGCGTCGCTGGTGACCGAGACGCCCAGCCCTTCGGCGAGCGTCTCGTACAGGGGCGGCCCGTTGCGCGGGCGGTTGTACGTCGCCACGTCGACGTTCGTGAGCGCGCGGCCCGGCGGGCGCTGCACGCGCTCGTTGAGCTTGCCCTGCTCGCGCCCGATGACCCGCAGGCAGCGGCGCTCGAGCGCGAACGCGTCGGCCGCGACGGCCGCCAGCTCGCTGCAGATCGGCTCGCTCACCGCCTTGTCGGCGGGGAGCGCGTGCGCGAAGAACTCGGCGAGCCGGCGCTGGCTGGCCGCCTGCGCGGCCGGATCGAGCGCCACGAGCTCGTCGAACGAGGCGCCGTCGACCTTCCCCGGCAGCGCCTCGCCGGCGCGGTTGAACATCCAGCGGCTCAGCTCGATCTCCAGCTGGAACGTGTCCACCAGCGAGTGGTCCCTGCGGAGCAGCGGGTAGCGCTGCTCGTCGATCGGCGACTCCACCCGCTCCTGGAGCGCGGTGCGCGGGCCGTGGCCCTCGAAGGCCACCCGCAGCCGCTCGTGGAGCAGGCCCTGCGAGGCCCCCAGGTACCGCACCACGCACTCGACGCGCTGGCCGAGCAGGCCATAGTCGATCGCGGCCTCGAGATCGCCGAGGCGCGCCGCGACGCTCGGCTCGACCTGGATCGGCGCGCTGGTCTCGCCGAGCGTCACGCGGAAATATTCGTCGATCAGCCCGGGGGGCCCGGCACAGACGCCCCAGGTGCCCCGATAGATCAGGTGATTCTCGGCCCACTCGTTGATGCGAAACGCATTGAGCGGCGTCTCGCAGCCGTGCTGGCCGGCGGTGGCGCGCAGGACGTCATTGGTGACCAGCCGGACGCCGTCGATCAGCCGGAACATCGCGGCCAGTCCGCCGTCGAGCTGCCCGTTCGGCACCGGATCCACGCCGCGCACCATGACATAGGCGACGGACGCCAGCTGGCACACCGCCAGGAAGTGCACCTCTCCCGCGCGCAGCGACGACGGATCGCGAGGCGGCAGGCGCGCAAACAGGGCCTCGCGGAACTGCTCCGACAGCGAGAGCAGCTCCGGCCACCGCTTGGCCATGTGCTTCATGGCGGTGACGTTCATCGGGAGCTCGTCCTGGTAGCGGCTCCCCGCGAAGCCGCAGACCTTGCGCTGCGTCGGCAGATCCAGGAACAGCGTGCGCGGCATGACGTTGTTCTCGCCCACCTGCCGGCCGTCGGTGTCCATCGCCGGATGGGCGACCCGGTAGATCGGAACGAGCACCTCGAGGTTGGACAGGTCGAACGCCCGCCCGAACGCCTCCTCGGTGATGACCGGGCAGCGGTCGTCGTGGGCGCTGAAGGTCCGCGGCTCGCGGCCCTCGGGCGCAAGGCCGAGCCTGGGCGGGAAGCTCTCCGCGACGCTCGCGGGCAGGTCCGCGACCCGCTTCAGCACGTTCTGGTCGAGCAGCGCCTGGAGCAGGTCGCGGATCTTCTCCCATTCATGGGGCGCTGCGCTCGACCAGGTCATCGCCTCTTCCGCGCGAAACCGCTCGACCTGCATCAGCTTCTCGCCCACCGGCGCGACGTCTGGCTCGTCGAAGATCAGCTCGACCTCGCCGTAGAACAGGTGCAGGACCTCCTGGCCCTCGTCATTCTTGAACCGGCTGTGGGTCAGCCGCCGGCGCTTGGGGATGCAAAGGACCTCGCTCGGTTGAAGTTCCGCCATCGGATTCCTTCCCGGTCAGGGGAGCTTGGTGACGTCGTAGGACCAGTTGCCGCCCAGCGCGCGGTAGAGCTGGACTCGATAGGACAGCAGCAGTCGCTGGGCCCGGAGGCCATCGCGCTCGCGCGCGGCCAGGCTGGCGAGCGCGTTGAGCACCGGGAGATAGTCGGATTGCCCCTGTTCGAACAGGCGCCGGGCTTCCTTCAGGAGCTGCCGGCCGAGCTCGATCTGGCCGCGCAGGCTCTGCAGGCTCTCGGCCTGGCTCTTCTCCTGGAGCAGCGCGTCCTGCACGCGTCCGACCGCCGTCTTGATGGCGAGCTCGTATTGCCACTTCCGGCGCTTGAGCGTCAGCTCGAGCTGCTGGCTCTCCGTGATGCGCCGCCCGCCGTCGAACAGCGGCCAGGTCAAGCGGACCCCCACGAAGCCCTCGCGGAACGTCTCCCCCGACCCGAACGCCACCGCGCCCGCGCTGCCCACGAGCTCGATGACCGGGAGCCAGCTCGACAGGTTCACGTTCACGCGGTGCTCGATCTCGGTCACGCGCAGCCTGGCGAACCGCATCTCCGGCGTGTTCTCGACCAGGTCGCTCGGTGCCCCGAGCCCGGGCTCCGGAGGGAGGTCCGGGAGCCGGTGGTCCGCGGGGACGAGATCGTCGTGGGGGCTCGGTAGCCGGCCGAGCAGCGCCGTGAGCTGCGAGTTCAGCATCGCGATCCGCGCGGCGATCAGCGGCACCTGCGATCGGAGGTTGAGCAGCTGCTGCTCCTGCTGGAGGACGACCAGCCGGGGCGTGAGGTGCTGCTCGAACCGCGCCTTGACCAGATCGAACAGCTCCTGGTTGTACTGGACCTCGCCCTCGGTCAGCTCCTTGAGGGCGCGCTCGACCAGGACGTCGAACCACAGCTGGGCGACCTGCTCGGCGATGTTCTGGGCGGCGGTCTCGCTGCTCTGGCGCTGCTGCTCGGCGAAGTTCACGCCGACGCTGCGCCGCGCGTCGAGGTTTCCCCACAGGTCGAGCTGGTAGGACGCGGTGAGGTCGATGTTCCCCACGTCGTAGGTCAGCCGGCTCGGCTTGGCCCCGGCCACGGTGGAGACGATGTGCTGCAGGCTCCCCGGCGTGGTCGGCGCCACGCCGATCTGGAGCGGCCACCACCAGCCCTGGGGCACCGACGAGTCGAGCAGGTTCTCGTAGATCAGGGTTCGCACGTCGCGCAGGAAGTAGTTGTTGCGGAGCGCCTCCTGGATCGTGCCGTCGAGCGCGGGATCGGCGAACGCGCTCCACCACACGGCCTTGTCGGTCGCGCGCTCGGCCGGGCCCGGCCTGGACCGCGACGGATCGAACGCGCCGTCGTAGCTGGACGACGCGCCCTCGAGCCCCAGCGCGAAGGCCGCGGGCGGCGGCGGCGGCGTCAGCTTGACCGGGTGAACCAGCGCGCACGCGCCGGCGAGGCCGGCGATCAAGAAGGGTGCAACCGGGCGGATCATGGGTGGCTCACGACGACCACGGACGGCGCGTGAGCGAGCACGCAGCGCACCGCCACGCGCATGGTCTCGGGATCCAGCGACGCGAAGCTCTCGTCGAGGATGACCAGCTCGACGCCCTGGAGCAGGGTGCGCGCGATGTAGAGCCGGCTCTTCTCGCCGTGCGACAGCTGCCAGCCGGTCTCGCCGATCAGCTCGTCGATCTCGCCGGGCATCTTGCGGACCAGGTCGTCCAGCCCGAGCTCGCTGCACAGCGCGCGGGCCTTCTCCCGCAGCTCGTTGGAGGCCGGCCACTCGCGCCCGAGCAGCAGGTTGTACGCGAAGCTGCCGTTGAGGACATGGTTCTCGTGGAACTGAGGCGCGGCGGTGACCCGCCTCCGCCAGCCCGAGACGCCGAACGTGGAGCGGTCGAGGCCGCGCAGCAGGAGCACGCCCGCGTCCGGCGTCCGCAGGCCGGTCAACAGCGACACCAGCGTCGACTTGCCGCCGCCCGACGGGCCCTCGAGCAGGATGCGATCGCCTCGCGCGATCTGGAGCGAGCAGTTCTCCAGCACGGGCCGGGTCCGCGCGTGGTGCCGGAAGGTCAGGCCGCGCGCCTCGATCAAGGTCCCGTCGGACTGCGCGGCCAGCGCGCCGGCTTCCATCTCGAGCGGGACCTTGGACTCGAGCTCGGGCCGGAACACCGCGCGCAACAGGCCCCGGATCTGCTCGAACGAGTTCGCGGCCAGCGAGATCTGCTGGAAGAACACCGAGATCTCGTCGAACGCGCGCAGCGCGAGGAGGATGCCTCCGGCGGAGACCGCCAGCGCGGCGGACGGCGCGGTCCCCCCCGCGAACGCAGGGAGCAGCATCAGCAGCGCGAGGACCAGCCAGCCATCCCGCAGCAGGGCCGACAGCTGCATGGTCCGCTGGTCCATGACCCGCGAGGTCTCGGCGTACTCGCTCAGCCGGCGGTCTTCCCCGTCGTGCCAGCGCTCGAGCGGGAGCTGCGCGAGCCGGGTCCGGTGGCCGAGCATGCGCTCGAGCAGGTCGTGCGTGATGTCGATGCGCGCGCCCGACCACCGGCGCTGCGCCTTGTAGTGCCGCCACGACAGCGCGAAGGCGACCCCCACCCAGGCGACGAGCGCAGCGACGTGGAGCCCGCCGCCCGCGCCGAGCGACAGGATGATCGCCGCCAGGACCAGATCGACGAGCGAGAGCACCGCGAGCAACGCGCCGCCGAGCGCGAGCAGCTCGACGACCTCCGACTCCGCGACGCGCCCGAAGTGCCGCCCGATCCCGTCGAGGCGGATCTCGTCGGGGCTCAGCTTGAGGATGCCCGCCAGGAGCTGCTGCTTGAGCAGCGTGCCCACGCGGATCGAGAACAACCCCTGCCACCACACCTCGAGCAGGCGCAGCGGCACCGCGCAGGCGACGACGGCGATCCAGCCCGTGAACCAGCCGGTCTCGAGGTGGGCCTGGAGCGCGGCGCGGCCGAGGATCCAGAACGAGGCCGCCAGCACCAGCGACAGCAGCAGGTGGTTGACCAGGATCCCGGCGATCAGCGCCGGCATGTCGCCGAGCAGCGTCCGCGGGCGCGCGGTGCGCTGGTGGCGCATGATCCAGCAGGTCCGCAGCTCCTCCTGGCCGAGCCGCTGGAGCAGCAGCTTGCCCCGGACGCGCTCGCGGGCTCGCCCGGACGTCTCGAGGCCGGCGAGCAGCTGGTCGACGTCGGCGGCGACGCGGGCCTGCTTCTCCTGGCGCATCAGCGCGAGCACGTGGCTGGTCTCGAGCGAGACCACCGTGGAGTCCCGCGCGAGCAGGCGGACCTTGTTCCAGCGCGTGCCGAGCAGCACCAGGTAGAGCGGCCGGCCGTCTCGCCGGACCTGGAGCACCGCCGGCGCGGCGCGCCCGATGACGTCCGGGAGCTCGCGGTACTGCGGCGTGATCGGCTCGAGCTCGACGCCGATCCGGCCGGCGAGCGCGAACATCCAGACCCGGCTCGGCTCGACCGCCGGATCGTGCGCGCTGAGCTCGCCGGCGCGCCCGCCGTAGCCCGCCCGCTGCGCCATCTGCTCCAGCGCGTCGGGCAGCCGATCGACCGGCCACAACAGCTTGGACAGGTCGTGCGTCATCGCATCGGCTTCTCCACGAGCCGGCCGTCCGCGAGCCACCAGTGCCGCCACTTGCCGCTGCTCCACAGCTGCTGGTGGTTCTCCTCGTCGGCGTGGAGCAGCTCCGCGTAGCGCGAGCCGTCCTTCGCCAGCAGCTCCTTCGGCGGGCCGTTCTCGACGATCCGCCCGCCCTCGATCACCAGGACGCGGTCGAACTCCCGGGTCTGCGCGACGTCGTGGGTCACGCACAGGAGCGTGATGTTCGCCCACAGCCGCCGGGACTCTGCGAGCAGGCGCGCGCGCCGATCGCGATCGAGCCCGCGAAACGGCTCGTCGAGGATCGCCAGCCGCACGCCCGAGCGGAGCATCGCGCGCGCCAGCCGCACGCGCTGGCCCTGCCCGCCGGACACCAGGCCTCCACCCTCGCCGAGCAAGGTCTGCAAGCCCTCCGGGAGCGCCTCGAGGATGTCGAGCATCTCGGCGCCCTTGAGGGCCGCGTCGAGCGACCAGCCGTGCGCCGAGTCGTTGCCGTACCTCAGGTTGTCGAGCAGGCTCTGGTTCCAGATGCTGATCGCCGGATCGACCCAGGCGGTGGTGCGGCGCAGGCGCTCGACGGCGAGCTGATCGAGCGGCTCGCCGTCGACGCGGATCTCGCCGCGCGCGGGGCGCAGCCAGCCGAGCAGGAGGCCGACCAGCGTCGACTTGCCGGCTCCCGAGACGCCGACGACCGCGACGTGCTCGCCGGCGGCGATGTTCAGCGAGACCTTGTCGAGGATGGTGTGGCCGCCGCCCTTGACCCGGACCTTCTCCATCGCGATCGCGATGCCGCGGGCCGCGGCCGCCGGCTCGACCGCCGCGTCGGCCGACGCGACGGCCACGGCAGGTGGCGAGTGCAGCGCGGGACCGGGCGCGGGCAGCAGGTTCCGCGCCGGCTCCGGCTCGATCTCGCCGATGATGTCCAGCAGGCGGCGGACGCGATTCATCGAGCTCGGGAACGCGCGCGCCAGGACCAGCAGCCGCTGGCCGAGGATCGGGAACCGCAGCGCCCAGAACACGACCAGCAGGACCAGCGAGGCGCGCTCGCTGGTCTGGAGGTACGAGTAGACGAGCAGCATCACGAGGGCGTAGCTCACCAGCATCAGCACGCCCTCGAACCCGACGGACAGCGCCTGGAGCCA